>JAEEGL011084615.1_pt1 | contig 78730 bp, 70 predicted proteins | sample 9134231 | NCBI WGS metagenome assembly JAEEGL01 (sample SAMN16246548, study PRJNA631951) | gut metagenome | biome: gut microbiome; feature: rumen; material: fiber-attached | host: Bos | place: Iran: Karaj | collected 2018-10 | reverse complement strand
CGTCGCTGTATTCGCGATGACCGGAGTCTTTGTATATGTAAAGCGAATTGGCGAACACCAGCCCCTCGGCGGCGTCCTTTTTCCCCTCGACGAGCAGCAGCGAGGGTTTTGCCTCCGCGGAGGCGAATACCGCGCGCATTCGTTTGGGCTCGATCCCGTTCGCGCGCATTTCGTAAAGCAGATTGGTTATCCTGTCCGGGCGGTATACGCAGAAGAACACACCGCCGCTTTTAAGGCACCGCGCCGCCGCGCGGCAGAATGAGCCGACTCCCCCGAACACCTCGCGGCGGGCGGCGGAAAGCCGCTGGCTTTCGTTGTCCCTGCCGCAGTCCGCGCGCATATAGGGCGGGTTGGTTATTACGAAATCGGCTTTGCCCGCCGGATAATACCGCGAAATGTCGTCCGCGCTGCCGCACACGACCGAAAAGCTTTGCGCAAACCCGTTCGCCGCGGCGTTTTCCCCGGCGGCGGCGGCGTATTCCGGCTGTATCTCCAGCCCGGAAAACCTTGCGCGGCTGCCCGCCGAAAGCAAAAGCAGCGGAAGCACGCCGGACCCGGTGCCGATATCTATGCAGAAGCCCTTTTTTACCCTGGGCAGCGCAAAATCGGCGAGCAGGAGCGCGTCGGTACCGAAACGGATACCGCCGGACGGCTCTTTTATTGTGAGATCGGAATTGATCTTTGTGACAGTATGCCTGTCCACGGCGCACCGCCTTTCACGCTGAGACAGCGTCGTCCTCCGCGCGTTCGCGGAAATATACTTTCTCATATTATATATACAATTTTTTTCGCGTTTTCGTCACCGGAAAATCAAAAAGTTTACAAATTGTTTACAATTGGCGTCGTTTTTTGCGTTTTTCGGCCCTTCCGGCGCGAAAAGAGCGGCTTTCCGGCGTTAACAAAAGCAGACCGAAGCGAGATCGGTCTGCTTTCATATTCCTGCGGTTTGAAAAAAATCCGCTTTGCCGGAAATCGACCGAAGCGGCTTTGTTTCCGGCGCGGCAAAGAAAACGCAAGCGGCCTTCCCGACCGCGCCGGAAAGCCACGCGGAAAAATTACGCGTGGGGAGCGTCGACCGGGCAAACGCCCGCGCAGGCGCCGCATTCGATGCACAGTTCGGGATCGATGCGGTACTTGCCGTCTTCATCGACGGATATTGCGCTGACCGGGCATTCCGCTTCGCAGGTGCCGCAGCCGAGGCATTCATCTTTGTTGATACTGTATGCCATAAGTAACACCTCCATATTTTGTTACAATATATTATCACAGTTCGCAAACAAATGCAATACTTTTTTCGATTTTTCTATTCTTTTCTTCCGTCGAGCTTGCGCAGAGTCTCCACCGCGCGCTCCCAGTTGCCGGGATAGGTTATATCGCTCTTGCGGAAGCCGCCGCCGAAGATTATATCCAGATTGGTGCTGATGTCGTTCGCGGTGAGGTTGGTCTGCTTCCCGCGGATAACGGAAGTGAGCGTGCCGGTGTTTTTGAGCGCGCCCTCCTGTTCGAAGAACTGGCGGATGAGCGCCTTCGCGATCATTGCGTAGTAGGCGTTGTACTCGGTGTCCTCGTCGCCGCTCGGGTTGTAATCGAGCAGCCATTCGAGATTGGTCCTGCCGTTGATCTTTTCGTTGAGATAGACCTTGCCGCCCTTGCTGCTTATCGTAACAAAGTAGTCGTCCGGGTAGGGTTCGCCCGCCTCCGGCTCGAAATCCTCGTATTTCGGGTCCATAAAGCTGATGTCCTCGGAGATCTTGACGTAGGTGCCGGGGACGATCTTGCCGAGCTGCGCCAGGTCCGCGCGCGTGAGCCGCAGACAGTAATCCACGGGGATTCCGGTAAGCGCCGAGAACGCCGAGCACATCGACGCGTCGGACATGGAGACCATCATATCGGAAAGCGGCACGGAAATGCCCGCTTCGTTCACGACGCGCACGGTGACGGGAACGGAGCAGAGTATGAACTGCCCGCTTTTTTCGTTCGAATCGACGAAAGCGGCGGCGACGGCGCGCCCGCGCGAATCGACGCAGGCGACCGCGAGCGTGAATATCTTGCCGTTCTCGTTGTAGTTGTTATCGGTCTGCGGGCGCGAGCTCTCTTCCCCGGAAACATCCGAAGTATCGCCGGATACGTCGCCGGAGGAAGTCTTGCCCGGTTCGATGACCTTTTCGACGTTCAGTATTTCGGACAGAGCGGGATAAACGTATTTGAACCCGACGAAGCCGAACACGAGCAGGCATATTACAAAGGTTATGAAAAAGTTTTTGAATCCTGAAGACAAAACCGTTTCTCCTTTTGCGTTTGTTCTTGTTTTCATAGTATTATACACCATCCGCGGGCGTTTGTCAATGCATTTCGCAAAGCGTCCCCGCAAAGGCGGATCCCGGGCGCTTTTAAGAAAGATTTATAGGTAGATATTGACATTCGCTTTTACAGGATGTATAATATATTGAATAAAACCGCACGCCCGGCGAGGGGCGCGGAGACGATCTGCCGAAAGGAACTGAAAATGAAAAAAACAGCCGCGCTTTTACTTTTGATCATTATGACGCTGCCCCTGCTTTTCGCTTGCGGGAAGGCGCCGGACGGCGACGTGTCGCCGCAGGGATCCGAACAGGAACAGACTTCTTCCGAACCGGAAAAGGTCTATACCGTTGAAAAGACCGATCTGGGCAACCGCGAATTCCGCATTATGTGCTGGCATTTCGGCCATAATTCGTCTTCGATACTCGGCTTTACCGGAGAAGTGCTTTACAACGAGGAGCAGCCGGATTCCATCGACGAAGCCAAAAAGCGCGTCGTCGAGACCGTGGAGGAAAAATTCAACTGCCGGATCACCGGCGATCTCGTACACGACCGCAGTCTGCCGACGACGGTCCGCAACCAGGCGGAATCCGGGCTTGTGGAATACGATATATTCTTCGATTCGATCAGCAGCACCACCGGGCTCGCGTCGGACGGTCTGCTCACCGACCTCAACTCGATCAGCACGATAGACCTTTCGGCTCCCTGGTGGGACCAGAACGCGGTGAAGGATCTTTCGATCGCGAACAAGCTTTATTTCGTGGCGGGCGACATAAACACCTACGACAACCAGGGCACCTGGTGCATGCTTTTCAACAAGACGCTTAAAAACAAGCTCGGCATAGAAGAAAACTTTTACGAGCTCGTCCGCGAGGACAAATGGAACTTCGATAAATTTATGGAGATCTGCTCCCGTCCGGGCATCACCGCCGAAACGAACGGCGACGGCGTGCTGGACGAAAAGGACCAGTGGGCGTTCGGCACCGAAGCTTACAACATATACGTCCACCTTGTCGCAGGCGGTTTGAAGATCGCCGAAAAGGACGGCGACGATCTTCCCTACCTCACCATTTCCAAGAGCCCCGAAGCCACCTACACCCAGCTCGCGAAAGTGCTTAATTTCTATAACAAGCACGACCTCGTTATGGTCGCGAACTTCTCCAACTACGCGAACAAAGGGTTCAAGAGCGTCTGGGAGGCGACGGTGCACAAGGCGTTTATCGAAGGGCGCGAGCTGTTCTATATGTGCGGGCTCATCCACGCCGCTTCCTTCCGCGTTATGGAGGACGAGTTCGGCATACTGCCGATACCGAAACTGTATCCCGAGCAGGACGGCTGGCACCACACCGTTTCGCAGGGGAACTCCACCGTTATGTATATCCCCGAATGCGTCGAGAACAAGGAGCAGGTAGGCACGGTCGTTTCCGCGCTTTCGGAAGAATCCCGCAAGTACGTCACCCCGGCGTATTACGACGTTCAGCTTAAATACCGCGACACGCGCGACAACGAGAGCGGCGAGATGCTGGACCTCATCTTCTCCACCCGCACGTTCGACGTCGGCGCCGCCTACAACTGGGGCGGTCTGTTGGGGCAGTATTATTCCGAGGACGAGGGAACTATAGTTTCCCGCTTCGACGCGCAGCTTCCCGTAGCGCAGGCGGCGCTCGAGGAAACGCTTCAGACGATAGAAGAACACACCTGACAGATCACGCGCCGCCGAAGGGCGGACGAATAAATTCAGAAAGAGGCAGTTATGAAAAAAATCGTTGCTTTTATCCTTTTGACGGTACTGCTGGTCCCGGCGCTGTTCGCCTGCGGCGGCGATAAACCCGCCGAAAGCTCCGCCCCCGCGGAGGAAACGTCGGTCGACCCGAAGACCGTGTTCGTCGTGCCGAAGAGCGATCTCGGCGAGCGCGAATTCAACATACTTTGCTGGGATTTCGGATACGGTTCCAAATCCATTCTCGGCTACAGCGGAGAAGTGCTTTACAACGAGGAGAACCCCGATTCCGTCGACCTCGCGAAGAAAAACGTGATCGAGATAGTCGAGGAGCGCTTCAACTGCAAGATCAACGGCGAAATGGTCGCCGGAGACAAGAGCATACCGACAATGATCCGCAACCAGGTGGACGGCGGGCTGAACGAATACGATTTCGTGTTCGACGCGATCTACGCCACCACCCCGCTGGTTGCCGACGGCAAGCTGGTAGACCTTTACACCGTTGACACCATCGACCTTTCCGCCCCCTGGTGGGACCAGAACGCGGTGAAGGACCTTTCGCTCGGACACAAGCTTTATTTTGTGGCGGGCGACATAAATACCTATGATAATCAGGGCACCTGGTGCGTATTATTTAATAAGACGCTTAAACAGTCTTTGAACATCGAAGACGATTTCTACCAGCTCGCGCGGGACAAGAAGTGGACTCTGGACAAATTCATGGAGATCTGCTCGCGCCCGGGCATTACCGCCGAAACGAACGGCGACGGCGTGCTGGACGAAAAGGACCAGTGGGCTTTCGGCACCGAATCCTATAATATGTACGTCCACCTTGTGGCGGGCGGCATTAAGATCGCCGGAAAGGACGCGGACGATCTTCCCTACCTTACCGTGGCGAAGGATCCGGAAGCCACCTACACCCAGCTTGCGAAGATACTCGATTTCTACAACAAGCACGATATAGTGATGGTCGCCAACTTCTCGAACTACGCGAACAAAGGGTTCCCGAACGTGTGGGAAGCCACTGTTCACAAGTCGTTCATCGAAGGGCGCGAGCTGTTCTATATGTGCGGGCTCATAAACGCCGCCTCATTCCGTGTTATGGAAGACGAGTTCGGCATACTGCCCGTGCCGCTGCTTTACGATTCGCAGGACGAATACCACCACACCGTTTCGATGCACAACTCCACGGTCATGTATATACCGCAGGGCGTTGAGAACATCGAGCAGGTCGGCACCGTCATCTCCGCGCTTTCGGAGGAATCGCGCAAGTACGTCACTCCGGCGTATTACGACGTTCAGTTGAAATACCGCGACACGCGCGACAACGAAAGCGGCGAGATGCTGGACCTTATCTTCTCCACCCGCACGTTCGACGTCGGCGCCGCCTACAACTGGGGTTCGATACTCGGGCAGTATATGATGGAGGATTCGAACGTCGCTTCGCGTTTCGAAGCGATGATCGGCTCTGCCCAGTCGAAGCTGGAAGAGACTGTTCAGGCGATAGAGGAAATGGGCGTCTGAGCCGCCGGATATTCCCGGTGGCCGGTCCGCCGCTTTTCCGCGCGTGGATTTTTGCCGCGCGGCTTTAGCCGGGCGGACGGACGGGGCTGATCTGATTGGGTAATCTGGAAGCGGTATTATACGGACTTATTCAGGGTATCGCGGAGTTTCTGCCGGTCTCCAGCTCCGGGCATCTTGCGCTGGCGCAGAACTTTTTCGGCGCGGGGGCGCAGGGGGCGCTGGCATTCAACGTGCTGCTGCACCTCGCCACGCTCGTTTCGGTTTGCGCGGCGCTTAAAGAGGACGTTTGCGCGCTTCTGCGCGGGGCGTTCTCGTTTGCGAAAAAACTGTTTACCTTTAGTATTGCGAAAGCCGGTCTTACGCGGGACGAAAGGATCTTCTGCGCGGTTTTCGTTTCGGCGCTGCCGCTTATCCCCGCCAAGCTTCTGGGGCTGGACGGGCTTTGCGAACGCGTTTGCGGTTCGAGCTTCGCGGTGGGCGCGCTGCTCGTATTCAACGGCGTTATGCTGTTTGCGGCGGACAGAATGAAAAAAGGCCGCTGTTCGATATGGAACGGCGGCGCGGCGCGGGCTTTGGGAGTCGGCGCCATCCAGGCGACGCTGGGCGTGCTTCCGGGGATATCGCGTTCCGGTTCCACCATCGCCGGGGCGAGGTTTTTCGGCTATGCGCCGGACGAAGCCGTGCGGTTTTCGTTCCTTATGTCCCTGCCCGCCATCGCGGGCGCCTGCGTTTCGGAGCTTCCGGGCGCGTTTTCCGAAGGCGCGGCGCCGCGGGCGCTCCCCTGCGTTCTGGGCGCGCTTACGGCGGGAGCGGTTGGGTTTGCGGCGGTAAAGCTGCTGCAGTATATGACAAAAAACAAGAGTCTGGGCGTTTTCGCGGTATATACCGCGGTATTGGGCGCGGCCGCGATGATCGCGGACGCCGTGATCGCCTGAACGGGGAGTTAAAAAGAAGTGGCTGTAAAGAAAAAGAAGACAAAAAGCAATACCCGCGCGGCAAAGCCGGCGGCAAAGAACGAAAAGAAGGAGAGCCGCGATATCCGCATAGACAAAGGCGAAGTGATACGCATCGCCGTGGGTTTCCTCGCGTTTTTCATTATACTTACGTTTATACCCGCGATAAACAACGGGTGGCTCGGCGGCATCGTCGCGGGGTTCCTGAAGGGGCTGTTCGGTCCCATGTATTTCGTGCTGCCCTTCTTTATCCTTATAATAGACGTTATGTGGACGCGCGACCACGAAAAGGGAGTCGCAAAGACGAAATATCTGCTTTACGCGCTTGAATTCGTCTTTCTTTCGATAATCGTGCAGGTCGCCGCCGCGGGCGACGACATAACCTTCGGCACGCTTTATCCGAAGGGCAAGGAGCTGCAAAGCGCCGGGATAATATGCGGCTCGGTGGCGATGCTGTTCACTTCCACGATAGGCAATATCGCCTCCACAGTGCTTGCGATACTCGGGATCATCATCTGCGCGCTGTTCCTGTTCGGGACCACCCCGAAAGCGACCGTTATGGCTGTTATCAACTACTTCCGCGAATCCGTTTCGCGCCCGGTGGAGGACGACGGTGAAGGCGGCGACGCCGGAGAGGCGGCGGACGAACGGCGCGTGTTCCGGCACGGCGAACGGAAGATCGAAGCCGACGACCTGGTCGGCGACAAAAAGCCGGTCACGGTAGAGCTGCCGGAGGACCCCGCCGCGCGCCGCAGAGCGAAGGACAAATACTACGAGGATTACGACGACGGCATAGAGGACCTCGGCAAGCGCCGCCCCGCCCGCGCGGAAAGCGACGATCCCGCGGTAGTGATCGACGACGGGATACCCCCGTTCGACCTCGCGCCGGATATAAAGCACACCCGCGCCCCCGCGGCGCCGAAGACCGCCGGATTCAACACCGCGAAAGCGGAATTCCCGCTGCCGCAGGAGGGTGAGCGCAACTCCGAAGCGAACGCCGCGGACCCGGTTGCGGAAAGCGAGGACGACGAGCTGTTCCTCGATCCGGTGGAGGACACCCCGTACGTGTTCCCGCCCATATCGCTGCTGACCGAGGGCGATTCCGGCAACACCCGCCCGCCGCAGAGCGAGATAGAGCGCACGAGCCGCAAGCTGGAGGACGTGCTTGCCAGCTTCAACGTAAAAGCGAAGGTTATAAACTGCACCTGCGGGCCTACGGTCACGCGGTATGAGCTTCAGCCCGAGACCGGCGTCCGTGTGAAAGCGATATCCAACCTCGCGGACGATATCGCCCTGCATCTGGCGGCGACCTCCGTCCGTATAGAAAACATCCCCGGCAAGGCGGCGGTGGGTATAGAGATACCGAACAAGGCGAACTACATCGTCCGGCTGCGCGACCTTATCGAAAACAGCGCCTTCCGCGACAGCAAGAGCCGCCTTTACACCGCGCTGGGCGAGGACGTGGCGGGGAATCCGGTGTATCTGGATATCGCCAAAATGCCGCACCTGCTTATCGCGGGGGCTACGGGCATGGGCAAATCGGTATGCATAAACTCACTTATCGTTTCCCTGCTCTACCGCAACCATCCCAACGACGTAAAGCTTATACTCATAGACCCGAAAAAGGTCGAATTCCAGCCATATAACGACATTCCGCACCTGCTCGTCCCGGTGATAACCGAACCGAAGAACGCCGCGGGCACCCTGAACTGGGCGTGCAACGAGATGGAGAACCGCTACAACCTTATTCAGGAAGTCGGCGTGCGCGACCTCGCGGGATACAACAATATGATAGCCGACGATCCGGAGCGCAAGCCGATGCCGCAGATAGTTATTATCATCGACGAGCTTGCCGACCTTATGATGACGGCGCCGGACGACGTGGAAACTTCTATTTGCCGTCTGGCGCAGAAGGCGCGCGCGGCGGGGATACATCTTGTTATCGGTACGCAGAGGCCCTCGGTAGACGTCGTGACCGGCCTTATAAAAGCGAACATACCGTCGCGCATCGCGTTCACGGTGGCTTCGCAGGTGGACAGCCGCACGATACTGGATATGACCGGCGCCGAAAAGCTGCTGGGCAGAGGCGATATGCTTTATTACCCGGTCGGCGCGATGAAGCCGATGCGCGTTCAGGGCGCGTTCGTCGACGACAAGAGCGAGCTCGCCGGGATAACTCAGTTCATCCGCGAAGCGGCGGTGGCGCATTACGACGAAAACATTATGCAGCAGATCGAGCAGGAAGCCAAGCTGTGCGGTATGAAGGGCAAGCGCGGAGCCGCCGCGGCGGAAGCCGCGGACGACGGCGGGGACGACAGATCGGACCCGATGCTGATGGACGCGATAGAAGTCGCGATAGAATGCGGCACCGTTTCCACTTCCCTGCTGCAGCGCCGGCTTTCGCTGGGCTACGCGCGCGCGGCGCGCATAATCGACAAAATGGAGCGCAAGGGCTTTATCGGCCAGTTCGATTCCACCACCAAAAAACGCGCCATACTTATCACGCACGAGCAGTTCCTTGAAATGAAACTGAACGGTGATAAGTCCGACGCGGGCGAATAAAACAAAAAAACGACACGCAAAAACGGCGCCTTTGAACGGGCGCCGTTTTCTTACGCGTTTATTTCACGCCGAGGGCGGAAAAGACCGCCTCCGAAAGCCCTTTTACGTCCCGCACGGGCCGGACGCCGCAGAGATCGCGCAGCTTTTCGGGGCTCGTGTAGCCGTAGCCGACCGGGATGAACCGCACTCCGGCGTTTTTCGCGGTCCCGGCGTCGGTGATCCCGTCGCCGATAAGCACCGCGTTCCGCGGCTCCGTGTGAAGCGCTTTCAGCGCCTCCAGCGCGGTGAACGGGGCGGGCTTACGCTCCGGTTCGGCGCGGACTCCGCGGGTGAAGGCGATATCCCCGCCGAAGAAGTGCTCGATGATCGCCTCCGCGCAGGAATCGTCCTTGTTGGAAACGACGGCGGAGCTTACGCCGCGCGCTTTCAGCTCGCGCAAAAGCTCCGGTATCCCGGGATACGGGCGGGTGTGCGTGAACAGGTCGGACCTGTATTCCTCCGTAAAGGCGAGCCGCAGTTTTCCGCATTCCTCGCTTTCCGGCGGCAGCCCCGAGGCGCGCGCGACGAGCACGAGCGCGCCGCTGCCGATAAATCCGTTCACGTCGGCGCGGGTATAATCGCTTCTGAACCCGTTTTTGCCGAGCGTGCGGTTGAGCGCCGAAGTGAGGTCGCCGAGCGTGTCGAGCAGAGTCCCGTCCAGATCGAACAGCGCGGCTTTGTTAATCGGCGACATTCTCTAAATAATCGGCGATATCCTTTACCGTGCGAAGACCGGCGACGTCGTCGTCGGGGATGGTTATGTTCATCTCGTCCTCCAGCGTCATAAGCATTTCGACCACGTCGAGACTGTCCGCCCCGAGGTCCTCGAGCACGTACGCGTCGTCGGCTATTTCGTCGGGAGACATCCTTAACTGTTTTGCGATAACTTCTTTTACTCTTTCGATCATTGTGAAAAAAATATCCTTTCTTTTGTTGTTTTGCCTTTCGTTCGGGCGGGTGCGGCACACCCGTCGAACTATACTATACTATCCGTCCGGAAAAAACAAGTCTTTTTGAAAAATTTTTTGATCTTTGGCGCGAAAAAGTTCGCGCCTTGTTGACTGGCGGCTTTTTTTGTGTTATAATATTGTGAATATTGTGATTAAATAGAATTATAATACCATTACTATGTTTATATCCCGAAAGGAGACGCCGATGCTTATACTGGGGATCGATCCGGGGCTCGCCACCGTGGGGTTCGGGCTCGTGCAGAAGAACGGTCAGGATTACCGCGCGGTGGAATACGGCGCGATAATAACAAAACCGCACCGGATGATCGAATCGCGGCTTTCGGAGATATACGACGAGATGTCGGAGCTGCTGCGCCGCCACCGCCCCGACTGTATGGCGGTGGAGGAGCTGTTCTTCAACAACAACACCACCACGGCGATAGACGTCGCGATGGCGCGCGGGGTGATACTGCTCGCCGCGAACAAGGCGGGGGTGGATATTTACGAATACACCCCGTTGGAGGTAAAAAGCTCCGTCGCCGGGTACGGCAGGGCGGAAAAATCGCAGGTGCAGTATATGGTGCGGCTTATGCTGGGGCTTAAAGAGACGCCGAAGCCGGACGACACCGCGGACGCGCTTGCGCTGGCGCTGTGCCACGGCACGAGGATAACGAATTATAAGGTTTAGGAGGAATGGGCATGATACACTTCATCAGCGGCAGACTGGTCTCTCTCGCGAGCGACCGCGCGATAATCGAATGCTCCGGCGTGGGGTTTTCGGTCGGCATTTCGGTGGCTACCTGTTCCAAGCTCGCCCCCTATTCCGGCAAGAGCGTTACGGTCTACACCTATATGGCGGTGAGCGAGGACGATATTTCGCTGTTCGGGTTCGCCTCGGAGGACGAGCTGGAGCTTTTCAAAAAGCTGATCTCGGTCTCCGGCATCGGTCCCAAAGGCGGGATGTCGATACTCGGCGCGCTTACGCCGGACGCGCTTCGCAGCGCAGTCGCGCATAACGACGCGAAGGCGATATCGCACGCGCCGGGAGTCGGGCTGAAGACCGCGCAGAAGCTTATTATAGAATTAAAGGACAAGCTCGGCGCCGTCGGCGGGGATATTTCGTTCGAAGGCGGCGATACGCCGCAAAGCGGCGAAAAGCTTTCGCAGGTGATGGATACTTTGGTGCTTTACGGCTTCCCGCGGGCGCGCGTGGCGGAAGCGCTGAAGCGCCAGGACACCTCGCTCCCGCTGGAGGAGCTGATTTCCGAAACGCTGCGCACTCTGGGTAAGGAGGCGGGTATCTGATGCCGATTAACTCCAAGATTCCGGATTATTCCGACGATTTCGATTTTGAATCGCGCATAACGCAGGCGGAATACTCGGCGGAGGACGCCGAGACCGACGTTTCGCTCCGCCCGAAGACGCTTGCCGAATACGTCGGGCAGACCAAGGTAAAAAATAATTTGGAAGTGTTCATAAAAGCCGCCGCCGCGCGCGGCGACCCGCTTGACCACGTGCTGCTGCACGGCCCCCCGGGGCTGGGCAAGACCACGCTTTCGATGATTATCGCCGCGGAGCTGGGCGTGAATCTGCGCGTTACCAGCGGACCGGCTATCGAAAAGGCGGGCGACCTCGCGGCGCTGCTCACCACGCTTGAAACCAACGATATACTCTTTATCGACGAGATACACCGTCTTCCCCGCCAGGTGGAGGAGGTGCTTTACCCGGCGATGGAGGACCACGTTCTCGACCTTATGATGGGCAAGGGCGCCGGGGCGCGCTCGATACGCATCCCGTTGAAACCGTTTACGCTTATCGGCGCCACCACGCGCGCCGGGCAGCTCTCGTCGCCGCTGCGCGACAGGTTCGGTATGTCCTTCCGGCTGGAGCTCTACTCGCCGGAGGAGCTTTCGCTCATAGTTACCCGCTCCGCGGGGATACTGGGCATTCCGATCACCGCCGACGGTGCCTACGAGATAGCGCTGCGCTCCCGCGGGACGCCGCGTATCGCGAACAGGTTTTTGAAGCGGGTGCGCGATTTCGCCACCGTTCGCGGCAACGGAGTTATAGATTTCGACATCACCCGCGTCGCGCTCGACGCGCTGGAGGTGGACGCGTTGGGGCTCGATTCCGTGGACAGGCGGATGCTCGGCGCGATAATCAAGCACTTCAACGGCGGTCCGGTAGGGTTGGAAACGCTTGCCGCCGTCACCGGGGAGGAAGCCGTTACGCTGGAGGACGTTTACGAGCCGTATCTGCTTCGGCTCGGCTTTATAAACCGCACTCCGCGCGGGCGCTGCGCCACGGCGAGCGCATACAGGCACCTCGGGCTGGAGCCGCCCGCGAATCTTACCGGAAACTCCGCGGACGGGCAGATAACGCTTTTAGATTAGTTATTTTGGAGAAACGATATGTATTCCGCCGATAAATGGAAAGAATACCGTTTGCTGGACGCCGTCAACGGCGAAAGACTGGAGCGCTGGGGAGAATACACCCTGGTGCGCCCGGACCCGCAGGTGATCTGGCGGGGCGAAAAGAAGCGCCCCGAATGGAAGACTGCGCAGGGTATATACCGCCGCGCGAACACCGGGGGCGGCGAATGGATAAAAAAAGAGCTGCCGGAGGAATGGATTATTAACTACGGCGAGCTGGCTTTTTCGCTTTCGCCGATGGGGTTCAAGCATACCGGGCTGTTCCCGGAGCAGGCGGCGAACTGGGAATGGTTCGTTCCGCTTATAAAAAACGCCGGGCGCGAAATAAAGCTTCTTAACCTTTTCGCCTACACCGGCGGCGCTTCCGTCGCGGCGGCGAAGGCGGGCGCTTTCGTATGCCACGTCGACGCTTCCAAGGGTATGGTCGCCAAGGCGAAGCGCAACGCCGCGCTTTCCGGCATACCCGGCGACAGGATAAGATATATCGTCGACGACTGCTTCAAATTCGTCTCGCGCGAGATACGGCGAGGCAACAAATACGACGCGGTGATACTCGATCCGCCTTCGTTCGGGCGCGGGCCCGGCGGCGAAAAATGGGTGATCGAGGAAGGGCTCGACGAGCTCGCGGGGCTTATCTGCGAGGTCGTTTCGGACGATCCGCTGTTCATACTTCTTAATTCCTACACCACCGGGCTTTCGCCCTCCGCCAACGGGTTCGTACTGCACAAGAACGCGGTGCGCCGGTTCGGCGGCAGAGTGGAAAGCGACGAGCTGGGGATACCCGTGGAGTCCTACGGGATATGCCTTCCCTGCGGCGCCGCGAGCCGGTGGACGCCTTGAATTCGGTGATTGATAAATGTCTTTTATAACCTGCAGGGGGCTTACGTTTTCGTATTCGCCCGAATCCCGGGTGGTCATCAACGGGATAGACCTTGAAATTGAAAAGGGCAGCTACACCGCCGTGCTCGGGCACAACGGCTGCGGCAAAAGCACGCTCGCAAAGCTTATGTGCGGCATACTTCTGCCCACGGGCGGCAGCGTTTGCGTCGGCGGGATCGACACCGCGGACGCGGAGCGCGCATACGAGGTGCGCCGCAAATGCGGGATGGTGTTCCAGAACCCGGACAATCAGCTTGTGGCGAGCATAGTGGAAGACGACGTCGCCTTCGCGCCGGAAAACCTGGGATTGCCGCGCGGGGAGATACGCCGCCGCGTGGACGAGGCGCTTGCCACCGTGGATATGTCCGGTTACGCGAAGCATTCGGCAAACAAGCTTTCCGGCGGGCAGAAGCAGCGCGTTGCCATTGCCGGAGTTCTGGCGATGGGACCCGAATGCATTATATTCGACGAGGCGACCGCGATGCTCGATCCTACCGGAAGGCAGGAGATAAACGCCGCGATGAAGCGGCTGAACCGCGAAATGGGGCTTACCGTAATAACCATAACGCATTATATGTCCGAAGCGGTGGAAGCCGACCGTATAATAGTGATGGACCACGGCGCCGTCGCCGCCGACGGCTCCCCGCGCGAGATATTCTCGCAGGTGGAAAAACTGAAAGCCATATCGCTTTCGGTGCCTCAGGTGACCGAGCTGATGTACGAAATGGAGCTCGACGGGTTCGCTATGCCGCGCGGGATACTGCACGCCATGGAAGCCGCCGACGAAATAGAAAAACGCGCCGGAGGTGGAAAGAAATGAACGCTTCCGTTAACGCGCTGGAGCTTAAAAACGTCACCGTCGTTTACGGCGAGGGCACGCCTTTTTGCAAGACGGCGCTCAGGGACGTGAGCGTCTGCTTCCCCGAAGGGAGCGCGACGGGCCTTATCGGCCACACCGGAAGCGGCAAAAGCACGCTCGCCTCGCTTACGAACGGGCTTTTGAAGCCGACGAAAGGCGAAGTGCTGCTGTTCGGCGAGGATATATGGGCGAAGCCGAAGGAGATGCGCACGGTGCGCAGCAAGGTCGGGCTGGTGTTCCAATACCCGGAATATCAGCTTTTCGCCGAAACGGTTTGGGACGATATCGCCTTCGGTCCGAAAAACTTAGGGCTCGGCGAAGAAGATATAAAACAGCGCGTGCGCGACGCCGCGGAATTCTGCGGCATATCGAAGGAGGAGCTTGAAAGATCGCCCTTCGAGCTTTCGGGCGGGCAGAAGCGCCGCGCCGCCATCGCGGGGATAATCGCAATGCGCCCGAAGGTGCTGGTGCTGGACGAACCCGCCGCCGGGCTCGACCCGAAGGGGCGCGAGGAGATACTCGGAGGGCTTAAGGAATACCGCAGACAGAACGGTACGACGATGCTTCTTATCTCGCACAGTATGGAGGATATCGCAAGATACGCCGACAGGATACTCGTTATTAAAGACGGCGAGGCGTTTATGCAGGGCGGTCTGAACGAGGTGTTCAGCAACGCCGAAAAACTGTTTGACGCCGCGCTTGACGTGCCGCAGATAACCAAGCTTTTCATAGAGCTTAAAAAGCGCGGGCTCTGCGGGGATACCGACGTTTACACCGTCGGCTACGCGAAAAAAGAAGCGGAAAGAATAATCGGGGGCTCGGGAAATGCTTAAAGACGTTACCTTCGGGCAGTATTACCCCGGCGATTCCTTCCTGCACCGCGCCGACGCCCGTATAAAAATAATAATCCTTATAATTTATCTCGTCATCGCTCTGGCGGCGCAGAGCGCGCTCGCGGTGGCGCTTTCCGCCGCGTTCACGCTTTATCTCGCGGTCGCGTCGCGCATAAAGTTACGCTTGCTGCTTAAATCCGTAAAACCGCTTATATTCGTTCTGGTGTTCACCGGAATAATCAACCTGTTTTTCACCGCCGGAAGCGGCGAACCGCTTCTGCAGTGGAAGTTCATAACGATATACCGCGAAGGGATACGCAACGCGGTGATAATGCTTATACGGCTCGTTTCGCTGGTGCTCGGCTCGGCGGTGCTCATCTCCTACACCACCAACCCGATCGACCTTACCGACGCGATAGAAAGTTTGCTTTCGCCGCTTAAAAAGATAAAGGTCCCGGTGCACGAGTTCGCGATGATGATGTCCATCGCGCTGAAGTTCATCCCCACGCTTATCGAGGAAACGAACAAGATAATCTCGGCGCAGAAGGCGCGGTGCGCGGATTTCGAAAGCGGAAACGTGTTCCGCCGGATAAAATCGCTCGTTCCGGTGCTGGTGCCGCTGTTCGTTTCGGCGATACGCCGCGCGGAGGAGCTTGCCGACGCGATGGAGTGCCGCTGCTACCGCGGCGGAGAGGGCAGGACGAAGCTGAAAGAGATGAAGACGCGCCCCGCCGACTGGATCTTCCTGCTGGCGGCGGCGGCGATGTGCGCCTGCGTGATATTTTTGAACCGCGTCCCGGTAAAAGAGGTTTTTGAGTTTTGGAAGGGTATGTTTTAACACTCGCGTATAAAGGGACCGCGTTCCGCGGCTGGCAGGTACAGCCCGGGAAGCGCACGGTCCAGGCGGTATTGCAGGACGCGTGCGAGCGCGTTTTCGGCGCGCGCCCGGATATTACCGGATGCAGCCGTACCGATTCGGGCGTCCACGCAAAAGGGTTCGTCGCGCTGGCTTCTTTCAAAACGGAAGCGCCGGACGTCCCCGCGGGATCGCTCCCGCCGGCGCTGAACGCCGTCCTGCCGGACGACGTCGCCGTGGTTTCCGCCGCGCGCGCGCCCGCCGGATTTCATCCGCGCTATTCCGCCAAGGGCAAGGAATACGTATATACCGTGCGCAACAGCCGCTTGCGCGACCCTTTTTCGGAGGAATTCGCCTGGCTTTATCCCCGGCGTCTGGACGAAGAGGCGCTGGACCGCATTTGCAAGGCGTTCGTCGGCAAAAAGGATTTCCGCGCGTTTATGGCGGCGGGCTCGAAGATAAAGGACACAGTACGCACGGTATATGAGTTTTCCGCAAGGCGCGAGGGGGATATGATATATTTTACCGCCCGCGCGGACGGATTCCTTTACAATATGGTGCGGATAATGGTCGGCACCGCGGCGGAGACGTGTGTGAACGGGCTCGGTCCGGAGCATATAGAAGCGGTATTGAGATCGCGAAGCAGGAGCGAAGCCGGGATCACCGCCCCGGCGAAGGGGCTTTGCCTGAACAAAGTATTTTACGACTGACACGGAGTGGCTTATGGGCTTGTTTTCGTTTTTGAGCGACAACCGGGCAAAAAAGAATAAGCGCGAGACTCCCACGGTGGAGGGGCACTATATAAAGCTGGGGCGCAGGGCGGCGTTCGTGCGCTATACCTGCCTGCTGCTCGTGATACTGTTCGCCGTGTATTCGTTCATGGCGCACAAGGACGATATCACTCTGGAGAATTTCAGGTATATGATGAAATTCGTGAATATCGGCGAGGAGGCGGAAAAACCCAAGGGGAGCGTGATCCGCTTCGACGGGAGCGAGGCGACCCGCGGCCTTATCTACAAGGGCGATCTCGCGGTTTTGAGCGAAAGCGGGCTGGCGATAATCGGCTGGGACGGCGAAACAATGCTTAAGGACGCCATTTCCCTGGATTATCCGAAAATGCTCACCAACGGCACCGATCTGTTCTGTTTCGATATCGGCGGCAAGGAGCTGAAGGTCTATAACTCCTACAGCCGGCGCGAAACGAAGATACCCGCTTTCGAATACCCGATCCACTGGGTCGCCGCGTCGCAAAGCGGCAGTTTCGCGGTGGTGAGCTCCTCGCAGGGCTACCGTTCCGCCGTTTATGTTTACGACAAGGAATACCGGCTTATATACAGTTGTCTGTTCGGCAACAAATACGTTGATTTCGCGGATATGTCCGCCGACGGCAGGGAGCTGCTTGTGGCGGGCCATTACGCCGAGAACGCGGATATGACGGCGTTCGTTTCGCGGTATTCGTTGAATTCCGAAACGCCGCTGTGCGAATATTCCTTCATAGGGGAAACGCCTTTCGGCATATATTACACCGACAGCGGTTATTCGCTTGTTACCGGCGACTGCATCCGCAATTTCGTTACCATATCCGAAGACCCCGCGGCGGTGATAAGCTTTGCCGGGAAGCGGCTGATGAGCGCGCGTATGTACGGCGACAGAGCGCTGGTGACTTACAGCACCGAAGGGCTTTCCGGCGGGACCGAGCTCGTCGTCTACGATTTTACCGGGAAGGCGCTGTTCAGCGAAAGGTTCGATACCTCGCTTTCCGACACGCTTCTGTGCGGCGGCACGGTGTACGCGCTTTCCCCGGGCGAGCTTACGGCGGGGCATATCTCCTCCGGCATAACAGATATTTATTCCATTCCCACGTCGTTCGCGCGGCTTATACCGGACGGCGACAGGGTGATACTGTTTTCCGCCGACACGGCGAGGTATTTTGATAAAAACAACAACGATTATTCAGACGGAGGGACCAAATGAACTGGATACTCGACATAGCCGTTCTGGCGATAATCGGGCTTACGATGTTTTTCGCGATAAAGAACGGGTTTATAAAAACGCTGATAAGCACCGCGTCTTTCGCGATATGCATCCTGGTGACCGTGCTGTTCGTTTCGCCGCTTTCGAACGCGCTGCAGAACACCGGGATCGCCGAAAAGGTCAACGCAACCACGGCGGAAAGCATTTCGCATTACGTTTTCGACGGCTCGCTGGGCGGCGTGGAGGACCTGCTGGACGGCAAGTCCGAGGGCTTCAACAACCTGCTGAAGATCGCGGGGACGGACGTCGAATCGGTTAGGAACTGGTATAAAAGCAACGTGAGCTCCGGCGAGGACGGCAGCTATAAGATCGCGGAAAAGGTCAGCAAGCCGATAGTTTCGGTGCTTTGCACGCTCATCGCGGTGCTGATACTGTTTTTTGGCACGAAGCTTATACTGTTCTTCCTGTCGCGGCTGCTGGACGGGTTCGCGCGGCTTCCGGTGCTGAAAAGCTTCAACCGGCTGTTCGGTGTGCTGCTGGGGATCGTGCTGGCGGCGGTGCGTGTGGCGCTGTTCTGCTTTATAGTTAAGGTGCTTACCGAAAACTCGCAGTTCATCGGACTGGACTTTATAAAAAAGCTTGATCCGGAAAAAACGCTTATATTCAAATTCTTCTACCGCTTCGACCTGTTCGGGTTCCTTAAATCTCTTGTAAAATAAACCGCAAAAAATACTTCTTACGGACGGACGCATAAATGAAAAGACAAATACCCAACATACTTTCTGTACTGCGGCTTCTTATGATACCCGCATTCGTAGTGCTTTACTTCAGGACCGACAAAACGCCCGGGGTGTTCTTCGCCGCCGGGATATACATACTCGCCTGGGCGACCGACGTGCTGGACGGATATCTGGCGCGGCGCAACAACTGGATAACCGAGGCGGGCAAGATACTCGACCCGCTGGCGGACAAGCTTATGCAGCTTACCGTCGCGATATGCTTCACCATAGACAACCGCATATTCCTCGCGCTGCTTATCCCCACCGTGCTCAAAGAGCTCGCGATAGTTATAGGCGCGATAATGATAATGAAAAAGCAAAACAGCGTCGAACCTTCGCACTGGTACGGCAAGGCGGCTTCGGTCATTCTGTTCCTCTGCTCGCTGGTGCGTATGATCGTGCGGGGGAACGGCACGCTGGACGTGGTGCTGTGCTGTATAATGGTGACCGTTATGATAACGGCGCTGGCGCTTTATTACTTCAAAGACTTCCGGGGAAAGATCTTCGGAAAAAAACAAAACCCGTAATAGGAGAAACCGCAAATGGAATTCAAGAGGTGCTCGCGCTGTAAAGTGCGCCCCGCGATAATATTCGTACAAAAGAACGTCGGCGGCAACGTCACCAGCGAGGGATTCTGCATAAAATGCGCCCAGGAGCTGGGGATAAAGCCGATAAACGACATTATAAGCCAGATGAATATGAGCCCGGAGGATATCGACGCGCTCGACGAAGGTATGAGCAGTATGATACCCCTGGAGGGCGACGGCGACGACGACAGCGGCCGCGCCCCGTCGATAGACCTTAATTCCTTCTTCGGCGGCAATATGTTCCCTAAACCCGAAAGCGGCGAAAAGAAGGAGCAGGGCAAAAAGCAGCAGGGCGCGCCGCAGAACGAAAAAAAGCGCGGCTCGAGTTATCTGCAGAACTTCTGCCTTTGCCTTACCGAGCGTGCGCGCGAGGGCAAGCTGGACAACATCGTGGGAAGGGTGAACGAGCTGGAGCGCGTTATACAGATCCTTACCCGCCGTCAGAAGAACAACCCCTGCCTTATCGGCGAGCCCGGCGTGGGCAAGACCGCCGTCGCGGAGGCGCTGGCGCAGAGGATCGCCGCGGGCGAAGTCCCGTTCAAGCTCAAAGACAAAGAGGTATATCTTGTCGATATGACGGCGATAGTCGCGGGGACGCAGTTCCGCGGCCAGTTCGAAAACCGCATGCGCGGGCTGATAGAAGAAACGAAGAAGGCGGGCAACGCGATACTCGTTATCGACGAGGTCCACTCCATTGTCGGCGCCGGAAACGCCGAAGGCGGGATGAACGCCGCCAACATTCTTAAACCCGCCCTCTCACGCGGGGAGATACAGCTTATCGGCGCGACGACGCTGAACGAATACCGCCAGTATATAGAAAAGGACGCCGCTTTGGAGCGCAGATTCCAGCCGGTGATGATCGGCGAGCCCTCCGTTGAGGACAGCGTGAAGATACTGCTCGGTATAAAGAAATACTACGAAAACCACCACGGCATAAAAATACCGGACGGGATAGTGCGCCGCATAGTTACGCTTTCGGAGCGTTATATCACCGACAGGTTCCTGCCGGACAAAGCCATTGACCTTATGGACGAGGCGTGCTCGCATATGGCGATGCATTCGCCCGTTATAAACGAATTGCAGCAGATAACCAAGGAAATAGGCGACATCCGCGCCGAGCTTGCCGAACTGGAAGCCAAGGAAACGCCGGAGGAAGCCGATTACGCCCGCATAGCCGACCTTAAGACCGCGCTGCTGCAGAAGGAGCCGCGGTTCGACGAGCTGAGCGCCGAGCGCGACGGGTTGAAGCTGAACACCGAGGAGATCGCGAAGGTGATCGAGGTCTGGACGGGCGTGCCCGCCTCCAGCATAAACGAAAACGAGTTCGTTAAGATCGACCGGCTTGAAGCCGAGATAAAAAAGCGCATAGTAGGTCAGGACGAGGCGGTGGACGCCGTTGCAAGGGCGATAAAACGCGCGCGCGCCGGCATCGCCTACAAGAAAAAGCCGGTGTCGTTCATATTCGCCGGGAGCACCGGCGTCGGCAAGACCGAGCTCGTAAAAGTGCTTTCGCAGTATCTTTTCGATTCGCCGGAATCGTTCATACGACTTGATATGAGCGAATTTATGGAAAAGCATTCGGTATCGCGCATAATCGGCTCGCCCCCGGGCTACGTCGGTTATGACGACGCGGGCCAGCTTACCGAAAAAATACGCCGCAAGCCCTATACGGTGGTGCTGTTCGACGAGATAGAAAAAGCGCATCCCGACGTGATGAATATACTTTTGCAGATACTCGACGACGGCAGGATAACCGACGCGCACGGCAAGGAAGTGAATTTCGAGAACACGGTCATAATAATGACCACGAACGCCGGAAGCGGCGAATCGAATTCCATTGCCGGGTTCGGCGAAACGGTATCGCAGAACGACAAAACGCGCGTTATGAAGGCGCTGGAGGGCTTCCTGCGGCCGGAATTCATAAACCGCGTGGCCGAGATAGTGGTGTTCAACCGGCTCGGGCGGGAAAGCTTTGAAAAGATCTGCCGCATAATGCTTTCCGATCTGGAAAAAGTGCTTTCCGAAAAGGGCATGGGGTTCGAATACACCGATGCGCTCGTCGCCTACCTCGCGGACAAGGGCTATTCCGAAAAATACGGGGCGCGCAACCTGCGCCGGCTGATACAGACCGACGTGGAGGACCCGATAGCCGCCCGGATAGTGAGCAGCTACCGCGAACCGCCCGAAAAAATCAAAGCCGACGCCGAAAACGGGAGCGTCGTGATAACCGCGGAATAAACGTTTATTTATAAACAAAGGGTCGTTATATGTCTGAAAACGGATACAAAAAACGACAATCGAATAACGAGCCGGAGGAAGAGTTCGAAGAAGTCCTTTCTCCGGAGCAGATGCACCCCGTCGACGTCGCGGAGGCGTACGGCAGCGACCTGCTTAACGGTCTTACCGAAAAGCAGGTCCGCAAAGCGCGCCGCTTGTTCGGCAGGAACGAGCTTAAAAGCGATTTGAAGCTTTCCTTCCGCGAAAGTCTGAAAAACCAGTTCAAGGGGCTTATCGGGCTTTTCCTCGCGGTCTCTTCCCTGCTGATGTTCGTCTTCCGGCCCGACGAGCCGGTCTACGTCTGTATGGCGGCGGTCATTACCGGAGTTATGCTGCTGAACGCGTTTGCCGAATACCGCGCCTCCAAGGCGCTGCAGGTGCCGCGGAAGTATTCCTCGCTGAAAGCGCACGTCGTGCGGGACGGCGAGGAGCAGGTGGCGGACAGCGAAGCGCTCGTCCCCGGCGACCTTATAACCGTTGAAAAGGGGTTCGTCGTCCCCGCGGACTGCCGCCTGGTGGACGATTTCGGGCTGGCGGTGCTGGAGACTCACGTCAGCGGAAGCGAAGGCAGCGTCGCAAAGGACGGCAGGTATATGGCGCGCGGCGGTATAGAACCGATCTGCGCGAATATGATATACGCCGGGAGCATAGTTACCGCCGGGCACGGCAGCGCGATAGTCTGCCGCACCGGGAAGGACACGCTTATGCGCCGTATGCGCCCCGACGCCGGAGAATACGTGCCGGGGATGCTGAAATACGTTAAAAACCTGTGCCGCGTGACCTCGGTCACGGCGGCGGTGATCTGCTTTTTGCTGCTGCTTATCGGCGTCGCCGCCGGAGCGGATATCACCGAATGGTTCGTCTGCGCGCTGGCGATAGGCGCCTCCTCGCTGTGCGACAGTATGGTATCGCTGTGCGCCGGATCGCTTGGCTTCGGCGCGAAACGTATGGCAAACGACGGTATGGTGGTGAAGAATTACGGCAAACTGCAAACGCTTGCCGGAGTGAACACAGTTATGTGCGGCAGGAACCTTGCCTTCCCGCCGAAGCGCATATATCTTTCCGGATTTTTCCTTTCCAACCGCGCGTACGACAGGGCGAAGCGCCCGGACGCTCAGGCGGAGGAGCTTTTGAAGCTTTTGCTCGCCTGCTCCGACGCGAAGCGGACCACCGCCGCCGAAAAGAAGCAGCGGCACGGGCTGCCGGAATACCGCGGATCGCAGCTTGACGACGCCGTGGTGGATTATTTCGAAGAATGGAACAAGCAGATAGGCAACCTGCGCGAGCAATACATACGTATGGACGCGGAATACACGCTTTCGGGCGACGTTTCGCGCCTGCTTGCCCTGCACAACGGCAAAAACACGGTCATCGTGCGCGGCTCGCCGGAAAACGTGCTTTCGCGCTGCGTGGGATACACGCTCGACGGCACCGATTACCGCATAAGCGATTTCACGCGGCGTAAGATACTTTCCGCCGCGGAGGATTACAGCCGCACGAACAGCTTTCTTGTCGCGGTCGCCTGCGGCGAGACGGCGGCGGACACGCTGCGCGGCATAGAAGCGGAGCAGAACCTTATTTTCAAGGGCTTCGTATCGTTTTCAAGCTCGCTTTCGCCCGGGGTGGCGGAGGCGGTATACCGCTGCAACGGCGCGGATATAGAAACGGTCTTAAACTCCGACGACGCGTACTACCCCGCGCTGAATTCGGCGAAAAGCGCCGGGATCATTACCGACGAGAACCAGATATTGACCGCGGAACAGCTTCGCTCCTGCGACAGGGGCCTGCTTATCGCGAACTGCCCCTATTACAAGTTGTTTTTGAATATAGACGACGGCGAATGGCTGGATATAGTGAGGATGCGCCGCGAAAACGGACGCGTCGCCGCAGTTACCGCCGAACGGATAAACGAGCTTCCCATTATGCGCGAAGCCGACGTTTCGATAGTGCCGGAGAGCAGCGGCGACACCCTGCGCCAGACGGCGGATATGCTTATGCTCGACAAGGGTATAAATCTTATCGCGGAGGGAATACTCAACGCGAAGACGATAGTAAAACGCATACGCTCGGTAGTGACTTATCTGCTCGCCGGGATAGTTATGCTGTTCTCCGCCTCGGTATTCTCCGCGAGCTACGATCAGGTCCCCGCGTTCCGCGCGCAAGACGTTATGTTCGGCGGGATAATATTCAATCTCGCGTTCGCGTTCGCGCTGGCGTACGCGCCGCGAAGTATGCACACGCTTAAAGAAAAGATCGAGATCCTGCCCGACAAGGTACGGCTTACCGATTTCATATATCCGCTTATGTTCTCCATAGGCGGCGGCATAGTGCTGTTCGTCTGCTTCGCCGCCACGCAGAGCTATACCTGCTCGCTGCTGGCGCTTACGGCGATGCTGTTCGTGTTCGCCTGCACCTGCGCGGGGCACGGGGGCGTGTTCGTTTCCAAACGGTTCGGCAACACGCTTTTGTTCGGCGTCGGCGCCGCCGCGGCGCTCGTGCTCGCGGCGCTTATGTTCACAAAGCCGGGACACGCGCTGTTCGGCTACGGCGTGCCGGATTCGGGAAGCGTGTTTTTCACCGCCGGGCTCTGCCTGGCGTACTGCCTCGTTACGCAGATACTGCGCTATTTCTTCTCGCCGCACGGAAACGGAACGAAGAAGCTTCGGGCGGCGCAGGAGAAGAAGGAAAAGGCAAAGAAGAACAGGGCGAAGGATCCGGGGCTTTTCGGCAAACTGCGCGATTCGTTCATGCGGCGCCGCGCGCCGGAGAAGAAGGATTTTGTGTTCGACGACGAGGACGAGCCGGATGAAGCCGGGGTTTCGGAGGGCGAAGCCGAAGACGGTGACGAGGATATCGACGACGTCGATTTCGACGACGGCGGCGACGATTACGGCGAAGACGATTACGGCGAAGACGTGCCGAACGGAGACGGCGCCGACGGTTTGCCGGACGAAGAGCCCGGAAAAGCGAAGAGCGCGGGCGGGTTAAAGCGCTTCTTTGCAAAGCTCCGCGCGAAAAAAGGCGGGACGGAATACGCCGACGGCGGGGACGAACCCGGCGAAGAGGATTTTGAAGAAGAGAATTTTGAAGAATATCGCGGCGAAGAAGAGCCGATGAACGAAGAGCCGGGCGAAGATATCGACGACGGCGACGACGAACTGTAAGATAAAATAATAAAATAAACGCTTTGAAAGGAGAATTTTAAGATGATCAACGAGAATATGCTGGTCGGCGAAGTGCTCGACAGTTATCCCGTGCTTGCGAAGTACTTCCTTGAAATAGGGATGCACTGCCTCGGCTGCCCGATGTCCCGCGGGGAAAGCATAGCGCAGGCGTGCGAGGTGCACGGCGTGGACGCAAAGGCGCTTTTGGAAAAACTTAACGCGGAAATAAGCTGAAAAGCTTAATTCAATAACAAAAACAAGGAGAAAAGAAAATGGCAAAAGAAAAGAAAAAGGGCTTTTTCGGTGAATTCAAGGAATTCATAATGCGCGGCAACGTGCTGGATATGGCTGTCGGCGTTATAATCGCCACGGCGTTCGGCGCGATCACCAGCACGCTTATAAACAACGTGCTTATGCCGCTTATCGGCTACATATTCGGAGGCGTCGACCTTGCGAAGCTGAATATCACGCTTAAAGCGGCCGAGCTCGCCGAGGACGGCACCGTCGCCAAGGAAGCCGTCGTTATCGGCATCGGCACCTTTATCGCCGCGATAATCAACTTCATCATCGTCGCTCTCATAGTCTTCTGCATAGTAAAGGCGTTCAACCGCGTCCGCAATATGAAGAAGAAGGAAGAGGAGGAAGCCCCCGCGGAGGAACCGGCTCCCGCCGAACCCACCGTTGAAGAAAAGACGCTGGAGACGCTTAACCAGATCAAGGAACTGCTGGAAAACAAATAAGCGAATGGAAGTGTATCTCATCGGAATAGACGGTGGGGGCACTAAAACCGACTTCGTGCTTTGCGGTCCCGCGATGAACGGGATCGCAAGGCACTTCGCCGGGCGCTCCAACCCGAACGATATCGGCATTGCAAACACCGCCGCGCTTATAAAAAGCGGCGTTTGCGAGCTGTGCGCAAAAGCCGGGATAGACCGCGGCGAAGTAAAAGCGGCGTTTGCCGGGATCGCCGGAGCGACCTCGCGCGATTACGCGCGGCAGATAGAACGGGCGCTTTGCGAAGCGCTGCCGAACGCCCGCGCCCTTGCCCTGCACGACGGGATAAACGTGCTCTACGGCGCGTTCCCGGAGGAAGACGGGATAAGCGTTATATGCGGCACGGGTTCGTCCTGCTTCGTGAAAAAGGGGCGCGATGTGATACGCATAGGCGGTTACGGCGCGCTGGACCTGTGCGGCAACGGCTACGAAATAGGCCGCCGCGCGTTGGCGCACGCGCTGAAAACCGTCGACGGCCGCGAAAAAGAAGGAATTATGGAAGCGCTCCTGCACGAAAAATACGGGCGCGATTTCCTCGCCGCGCTGGAAACAATGCTTGCACAGAGCAAGAGCGAGATATCCTCGCTCGCGCCGCTGGTGTTCGAAGCCGCCCGAAGGGGCGACGCGGCGGCGAAATCGATAATCGACGAAAACATCGCCTATATCGCTTCACTGATAAACCGCGCAAGCGCGTATTTCGAAGGCGGCTGCAAAGCCGCGCTCGCCGGAGGGATATTCAAAGACCCGCTGGCGGAGGAAACGCTTGAAAAAATGATACCGGAACGGGTAGCGCTTGTAAAAAGCGGGCTGCCCCCGGTGTTCGGCGCGGCGGCAAGGGCAAAACTGCTCTTGACAGAACGCGGATAATGGTTTAATATATAAAGGATATTTTTGAAATAATTTTTCATTATAAAGAGGTTCAGATATGGAAAACAACGAGCTGCAGACATTAAGACATTCCGCCTCGCACATACTCGCGCAGGCGGTGAAGCGGCTGTTCCCCGGCACCAAGCTGGCGATAGGGCCCGCCATTGAAAACGGTTTTTATTACGATTTCGACAGCGAAACTCCGTTTACCCCCGAAACGCTCGAGAAGCTGGAAGAGGAAATGAAGAAGATCGTTAAGGAAAACCTTAAGATCGAACGTTTCGTCCTCCCGCGGGAACAGGCGTTGGAGCTTATGAAGGACGAACCCTACAAGACTCAGCTTATTAACGAGCTGCCCGAAGACGCCGAGATATCTTTTTACAAACAGGGCGAATTCACCGACCTTTGCGCCGGGCCCCACGTCGCCTACACCAAAAAGGTAAAAGCTTTTAAGCTGCTTAACGTTACCGGCGCCTACTGGAAGGGCGACAGCAAGAACAAAATGCTGCAGCGCATCTACGGCACCGCCTTCGAAAGCAAGGAGGAGCTGGAGCAGTACGTTCAGAAGCTGGAGGAAGCAAAGCTGCGCGACCACCGCAAGATCGGCAGGGAGCTGGGGCTGTTTATGACCGACGACCTTGTGGGCAAGGGTATGCCGATGTTCCTGCCGAAGGGATACACCGTTTGGCGCATACTCGAAAACTATATACGCGACAAGGAAATAGAGCTCGGATATCAGCACGTGCTCACGCCCTGCGTCGGCACCGTGGAGCTTTACAAGACCTCCGGCCACTGGGACCATTACAAGGACAATATGTTCCCCGCGATGCAGGTGGACGAGGAGACCTACGTGCTCCGTCCGATGAACTGCCCGCACCATATGCGCATCTACGCGAGCCAGCCGCATTCCTACCGCAATCTGCCCATACGCATAGGCGAGATCGCCCATGACTTCCGCTACGAGGCGTCCGGCGTGCTTAAAGGTATCGAGCGCGGAAGGCATTTCTGCCAGAACGACGCGCATCTGTTCGTTACTCCGGAGCAGATAAAGGATGAATTCGCACGCGTGGTCGACCTTATTTTCGAGACCTACAAGGATTTCGGCATTACCGACTACCGCTGCGTGCTTTCGCTGCGCGATCCCGCGGACAAAGAGAAATACCACGACGACGACGAGATGTGGAACACCGCCGAAAACGCCCTGCGCGACGTTATGAACGAGCTTAAGCTCGACTACACCGAGGAGATCGGCGAAGCGGCTTTCTACGGTCCGAAGCTGGACGTGAACGTTAAACCCGCGGTCGGCGCGGAATATACTCTTTCGACCTGCCAGCTCGATTTCTGCCTGCCGCAGAAGTTCCATCTTACCTATACCGACAAGGACAACGTCGAGCGCACGCCCGTGGTGATACACCGCGCGATACTCGGCTCGCTCGACAGATTTATGGCTTATCTTATCGAGGAGACGATGGGCGCGTTCCCGACCTGGCTCGCTCCGGTGCAGGTACAGGTGCTCCCGATAACCGACCGCGCGAAGGAATACGGCGAAAGCATACTCGCCTCGCTTAAAGAAAAGGGCGTGCGCGCCGAGATCGACAACCGCAACGAAAAGATCGGGTACAAGATCCGCGAGCACAAGCTGCAGAAGGTGCCTTATATGCTGATAATCGGCGACAAAGAAGTCGCGAACGGCGATATCAACGTGAACAGCTATAAAAAAGGCGACCTCGGCAATACCACCCTCGCGCAGTTCGAGGAAGAGATCGTCAACGAGATCAACACCCGCGCTCATTAAACCGAAAAAACGCAAAATCTCTTGACGAGTTTGATATGGAAGTCATTAAGGAAGGACAAACAAACAAGCGGGCGGGCAGGCGGTTGATACTGCTTTGCGCGTTCGCTTACTTTATAAGCTATCTCACCCGCGTGGACCTCGCAGCGGTGCTTGTCGCCGTGGAGGAAACCGGGTTTTCCGCCCGGAACGACGCGGTGCTGGCGCTGGCGCTTACCTCCGCCGCGTACGGCGCGGGGCAGTTCGTTTCCGGCTGGCTGGGCGACAGGTTCGATCCCCGCCGGATAGCCGCCTGCGGGCTTGTGCTTACCGCGGCGTGCAATATTACCGCCGGATGCTTCGGCGGCGCCGCGCTGCCCGCGCTGTGGGCGCTGAACGGGCTGGCGCAATCGCTTTTCTGGCCTCCGATAGTGCGGATACTTTCCGCCAACCTGCCGAAGCCGGAATACGACAAGGCGTGCGTCTGGGTGAACTGGGGCGGATCGTTCGGCACCATGGCGGTATATCTTATTTCGCCGTTGGTCATAAAAGCCCTGGGGATACGCGCGGTGTTCGCTATCGCGGGGGGTGCGGCTTTGGCCGCCGTCGCCGTATGGGCGGCGTTTTCCCGCAGGTATTCCGTCGGCGCGGCGGAGCTGCACGGCGCGGTAAATGTCCCGCAGCGCGGCGCGCAAGGCAAAAGCCGGGCGGCGGTATTTGCGCTGATAATGTGCGCGATACTGCTTCAGGGCGCGTTGCGCGACGGGATCACGAACTGGCTGCCCACCTACGTGAACGAAAATTTCGGTATAGACAGCTCCTCCGCCGTGTTGAGCGGAGCGCTGCTTCCGGTGTGCGGCGCGCTGGCGTATATCGTCACCCAGTTCATACACAAACGGCTTATTAAAAACGAGCTGCTGTGCGCCGCCGCGGTGTTTTCCGCGTGCGCCGCCTCCGCCGCGCTGCTGCGTTTCTTCGCGGCGGGGAACGTTTTCGTTTCGGTGGCGTGTCTTGCCGTCGCCGCAGGTTCGATGCACGGCGTGAACCTTATACTTATCTGCATAATCCCGCCGTTCTTTGCCGTAAACGGCAGGGTGGCGCTCGTTTCGGGAATAATGAACGCCGGGGTTTATATCGGCAGCGCGTTCGCGACCTACTGCGTGCCGCTGGTCACCGGATCCTACGGCAAAAACGGATATCTGGATCTTTGCCTCGCGGCGGCGCTGTGCGGCGCGGCCTTCTGCGCCGCGGCTTCGGTAAAATGGCGCGCAAAAAATAACGGATCAAAGGAGAACGGCATATGTCCGAATGGATAAACTCGCTTGAAAAGCCCTGGAACATAATCGCCTGGATAGGCGTCGCCATCGCGATAATGCTTCTTATATGGGGCGCGACGGGGATCAACAAATACGCCTTCAACCGCATAAAGAAAAAGCAGAAAGGAATGCACCTCGCGTTCTTCGAAAGGTTTTCCTCGCTTGTAATCGTCGTAGCGATACTGCTTATCTCCGTTTCCGCCTTCAACGGGTTCGACAGCGTATGGCACACGATGCTCGGCGGCACGGCGATAATCAGCGCGGTGGTCGCCTTCGTTGCGCAGGATATTATAAAGGATATCCTCGCGGGATTGATGATAAGCATTCACAAGCCCTTTGAGATAGGCGACAGGATAGTGCTGGAGAACGGTACCGCCGGGATCGTGGAGGACCTTACGATGCGCCACGTCGTGCTCGACGGGTTCGACACGATAAAATACGTCATCCCCAACAGCAAAATGAACAATCAGCAGGTGACAAACTTCGGGCATCACCGCGATCTGCAGTCGGCGGAGTTCGAATTCCGCGTGGCGCTGCACAGCGACGTCGGTCTGGTGAAAAAGGTGATCGACGACACGGTGCGCAAGAGCAAATACACCTCCCCCGGTCTGCCGGAGGACGGAAACACCGTTTACGCGCCCGCGTATTTCGTAAGATTCGCAAGCAGCGCGCTCGTCCTTACCGTGCTGGTGTATTTCGAAAAGAAGTATCCGCCGGAAAAGGTGATAGACGAGATAAACACCTCCGTCTTTACCGCGCTAAGGGAAAACGGCATAGAAATCCCGTACGAATACATAAACGTCCTTTCCCCGCAGGACGCCGCGAAAAACAAAAAATAAACCGGAACTTCCGCCGCGCTTCATTCCGAGTGAAGCGCGGCTTTTTTTGTTTCCCCCGCCCGGCGGAATGTATAAAAGAAATTGCATAAACCCGGAATATTTATGCAAAAAACACTTGACATAATGAATATTTTGTGATATAGTATGCATAAATATTCAAAGAGAGGGCAAAAACATGAATAAAGACAGCATAAAGAAAGTGGTGCTCGCATATTCCGGCGGGCTCGACACTTCGATAATCATCCCGTGGCTGAAAGAAAATTACAACAACTGCGAAGTGATAGCCGTTTCGGGCAACGTCGGGCAGACGGACGAACTTGACGGGCTGGAGGAAAAAGCCAAAAAGACCGGCGCTTCCAAGCTTTACGTGCTCGATCTTACCGACGAATACGTGAACGATTACATCATCCCCACGATGAAGGCGGGCGCGGTCTACGAGGATTACCTTTTGGGGACTTCCACCGCGCGCCCCTGCATTGCGAAGGGGCTGGTGGAGATAGCGCTGAAAGAGGGCGCGGACGCCATCTGCCACGGCTGCACCGGAAAAGGCAACGACCAGGTGCGCTTCGAGCTCGCGATAAAGCATTTCGCGCCGGGTATGCCGATAATCGCCCCGTGGCGCGAATGGAGCATAAAATCCCGCGACGAGGAGATAGACTACGCCGAGGCGCACGGTATCCCGCTTAAAATAACGCGTGAAACGAATTATTCCAAGGACAAGAACCTCTGGCACCTCTCGCACGAGGGGCTGGATCTGGAGGACACCGGCAACGAACCGACCTACGAAAAAGCCGGATTTCTGGAAATGGGCGTTTCCCCGCTTCAGGCGCCGGACGAGCCCGAATACGTTACGCTGGAATTCGAGCAGGGCGTTCCGACCTCGGTCAACGGCGTGAAAACGACGCCCAAAGAAGCTATCCTTAAGCTGAACGAGCTCGGCGGGAAGCACGGGATCGGCATCACCGACATAGTGGAAAACCGGCTTGTGGGTATGAAATGCCGCGGCGTGTACGAAACCCCCGGCGGCACGATACTTTACAAAGCGCACGAGGCGCTGGAAAGCGTTTGCCTTGACAAAGCGACGATGCACGAAAAGCAGAAGATCGCGATCACCTTCGCGGAGCTCGTCTATAACGGTCAGTGGTTCACTCCCCTGCGCGAAGCGCTTTCCGCTTTTGTGGATAAAACGCAGGAATGCGTTACGGGCAAGGTAAAATTAAAGCTTTACAAGGGCAACATCATAAAAGCCGGGATCTGGAGCGACAATTCGCTTTACAGCGAAAAGATCGCCACTTTCGGCGAAAGCGATTACGACCAGAAGGACGCCGAGGGGTTCATAAATCTCTACGGGCTTCCTATTAAAGTGAAAGCGATGGTCGACGGCAAAAAATAAGCGGGAGGCGGCAAAAATGGCAAAAATGTGGGCGGGCGTTACCGGCGGCGAGACCGCGGGGATCGCGGACGACTTCAATTCATCTATAAAGTTCGATTCGCGTATGGCAAAGCAGGATATCCGCGGAAGCATGGCGCACGCCCTTATGCTTGCCCGCGCCGGGATAATCACGCAATATGAATCGGAACTGATCATCGACGGGCTGGAATCGATACTCGAAGACCTCGAAAGCGGAAAGCTCGCGATCGACGAAACGAGCGAGGATATACATATGTTCGTGGAGCAGGAGCTTACCGGGCGGATAGGCGACGCGGGCAAGAAGCTGCATACCGCGCGCAGCCGCAACGACCAGGTGGCGCTCGATCTGCGCCTGTATCTGCTGGACGAATCGGAAGAGATACTCGCAAAAATAAAAAACCTTATTTCCGCCGTAGTCGGAAAAGCGGAGGAATACAAATCCGCGATAATGCCGGGATACACGCATCTGCAGCGCGCCCAGCCGGTCACCTTCGGGCACCACCTTATGGCTTACGCGATGATGCTCCTGCGCGATACCGAAAGGATAAAAGAATGCAAAAAGCGCATAAACGTTTCACCCATCGGCTGCTGTGCGCTCGCGGGGACCGCGTATGATACCGACAGGCGTTTTGAAGCGGAGGAGCTTGGGTTCGGCGGGATATGCCTTAATTCCATCGACGGCGTTTCCGACCGCGACTTCGCCGCGGAGCTTTTAAGCGATATCGCGATACTGATGATGCACCTTTCGCGCTTCGCGGAGGAGATAGTGCTTTGGTCGAGCTGGGAGTTCGGATTTATTTCGATCTCCGACCTTTTCATAACCGGCTCTTCCATAATGCCGCAGAAAAAGAACCCGGATATGGCGGAGCTCGTCCGCGGGAAGACCGGGCGCGCTTACGGCGATCTTTTCGCGCTGCTGACTGTGCTTAAAGGGCTTCCGCTCGCCTACAACAAGGATATGCAGGAGGACAAGGAGAGCGTTTTCGACGCCTGCGACACCGCCAAGGCGTGCCTGGACGTGTTTGCCGGGATGATATGCGGGATGACGGCGAAAACCGAAAATATGCGCAAAGCCGCGGAGACCGGGTTCATAAACGCGACGGATCTGGCGGATTACCTTGTCGGCAAAGGACTTCCCTTCCGCGACGCTTACAAGACCGCGGGGCGGATAGTGGCGGAGTGTATGAAAACCGGAAAGGTGCTGGAAACCTTCGCGCTGGACGACTATAAGGCGTTCTGTCCGAAGATAGAAGAGGACGTGTTCGAAGCGGTAGACCTCGACGCCTGCGTAACGAGGCGCAAAAGCGAAGGCGGCACCTCCGTCGGCTCGGTGGAAGCGCAGATCGTCTTCGTGAAAAGCGTCATCCTGCAGTAAACAACGTATCATAGAAGATAATACGGACATACGAAAGAGGAAGACCGTATGAAGAAAGTATTTATAGACGGCGGCTCCGGCACGACGGGCTTGAGGATAAAAGAACGTCTCGCGCAGAGAAAGGATATAGAGACCGTGATCCTGCCGGAGGAGACGCGAAAGGACGAAAACGCGCGTTTGGAGTGCATTTTCGCATCAGACGCCGCTATCCTGTGCCTTCCGGACGAGGCGGCAAGGCGGACGGTCCTGCTTGCGCGGGACGCGGACACGGTGATGATCGACACATCGACGGCGCACCGCACCGATCCCGGATTCGTTTACGGGTTCGCGGAGCTTGCGGGGCGGCGCAGAACGATAGCGGAGGCAAAACGCGTTGCAAACCCCGGCTGTCACGCCTGCGGGTTCATCGCGCTGGTCGCGCCGCTTGTCGAAAACGGGATCGTTCCGCCCGATTCAAAGCTTTGCTGTTTTTCGCTTACCGGGTATTCCGGCGGCGGGAAGAAAATGATAGAGGAGTACGAAGCGCCGGAGCGCGACGGGCTGTTGGAAGCCCCGCGGCAATACGGACTTGCGCAGACTCACAAGCATCTGCCGGAGATGCAAAAGCAGTGCGGGCTCGAAGCCCCGCCGGCGTTCTGCCCCGTCGTCGCGCCGTATTACTGCGGAATGGAAGTCACCGTCCCGCTGTTCCGCGGCGATATAAACGGCACGGCTGAGGACATAAAACAAATCTACAAAGAGTATTACAAAACCGGAACGGTGCATTACGACGAATGCGGCGAAACCTTCCTTTCCGCCCGCGAATACGCCGGGTACGACGATATGAGCGTAACCGTGTGCGGCAACGGCGAAAGGATACTGCTCGTTTCGCGTTTTGACAATCTCGGGAAAGGCGCTTCCGGCAGCGCGATACAAAACCTGAATATCTGCCTGGGGTTTGACGAAACCGCCGGATTGAACCTGAAGAGGAACTGAAATGAAACTGACAGAAGGCGGCGTATGCGCCGCAAAGGGATTTACCGCGAACGGCATACACTGCGGCGTTCGCCCGAACAAAACGAAAAAGGATCTTGCGCTGATAGTAAGCGAACGGCTCGCTTCCGCCGCGGCGGTCTATACGACGAACAAGGTGTTCGGCGCGCCGATAACCGTTACGAAAAAGCACCTTGAAAACGGCAGGGCGAAGGCCTGCGTGTGCAACAGCGGCATCGCGAACACCTGCTGTTCCGGCGGAGTCGAAACGGCGGAGCGCATTTGCGAAGCGGCGGCGAAAGTTATCGGATGCGGCGCGGACGATATAATAATCGCCTCTACCGGAGTGATCGGGCAGCCGCTCGATCCGGCGCCGATAGAAAAAGGTCTGCCCGCGCTCGCCGCAGGGTTGAACGCAAACGGAAGCGACGACGCGGCGGCGGGAATAATGACTACCGACACCGTAAAAAAAGAGATCGCGGTGGAATTCGAGCTGGGCGGAAAAACCTGCCGTATGGGCGGCATCGCCAAGGGAAGCGGGATGATACACCCCGATATGGCGACGATGCTGGTCTTTATCACCTGCGACGCCGCAATATCCCCCGAAATGCTTAAAAAAGCGCTTTCCGCCGACGTGAAGAACACCTTTAATATGATAAGCGTGGACGGCGACACCTCCACCAACGATATGGTAACGGTGCTTTGCAACGGCTGTGCCGAAAACGCCGAGATAACCGGGGAAAACGGCGATTACGAGGTTTTTATGAAAGCGCTGAACACGGTGACCGTGCATCTGTGCCGTATGATCGCCGCCGACGGCGAGGGCGCGACCAAGCTGCTTGAATGCAAAGTTTCCGGCGCGAAGACCGGGGACGACGCGAAGAAGGTGGCGAAAAGCGTCGTATGCTCTTCCCTGCTGAAAGCCGCGATGTTCGGCGCCGACGCGAACTGGGGGCGCGTGCTTTGCGCGGCGGGCTACAGCGGAGCGGATATAGACGTGAACAAAATAGACGTTTCGTTTGTGAGCGAAGCCGGAGAAGTCGCCGTCTGCAAAAACGGCTGCGGGATAGGATTCAGCGAAGAACACGCCAAAAAGGTGCTTTCCGAAAAGGAAATAGATATTGTCATCGCGCTTAACGACGGCGAATGCGATTCCACCGCGTGGGGCTGCGACCTTACATACGATTACGTGAAAATAAACGGCGATTACCGTACCTGAACGGAGGGGCAGAATGGATTTTTCCAACGCGCAAAGGGCGGAGGTGCTTACTCAGGCGCTTCCTTATATAAAAATGTATAACGGCAAGACCGTGGTCGTTAAATACGGCGGCAACGCGATGATAAACGGCGCGCTGAAGCAGCAGGTAATGGAAGACGTGGTGCTGCTTTGGCTTATCGGCGTGAAGACGGTGCTGGTGCACGGCGGCGGGCCGGAAATAACCGAGCAGATGAAAAAGGTCGGCAAGGAAGCCGTGTTTGCGGACGGTCTGCGCGTTACCGACGGCGAGACCATGGAAATCGTGCAGATGGTGCTCGCCGGAAAGGTGAACAAAGGGCTGGTGAACCTTCTGGAAATGAAGGGCGGCAGGGCGATAGGGCTTTCCGGGCTCGACGGGCATATGATACGGGCGAAAGCGAAGAACGAAAAGCTGGGGTTCGTCGGCGAGATAACGCACGTCGACACAAAGCCCATAGAAGATATCCTTGAAAAGGGCTATATCCCGGTGATCTCCACCATCGGCTGCGACGAAGCCGGGAACGCCTACAACATAAACGGCGACACCGCCGCCGCAAGGATCGCCGGGGCGCTCGGCGCCGAAAAGCTTATTATGATGACGGACATCGACGGCATACTTGAAGACAAAAACGATCCTTCGACGCTGATACACGAAATATCCGTCGCCGAAACGAAAAAGCTTTACGACGAAGGCATTATTTCCGGAGGGATGATCCCGAAGGTGGAATGCTGTGTGGACGCGATACGCGCCGGCGTGAAGAACGTGATAATAATGGACGGGCGCGTGCCGCATTCGATACTTATGGAGCTTCTTACCGACGAGGGCGCGGGAACGCTGTTCAGGGAGTAGAAAATGAGTTATATTGAGCTTGACAAACGTTATATCGCGGACACCTACGCCCGCTTCCCCGTGGAGATAGAGCGCGGGAAGGGCTCGCTGCTCTACGGTGCCGACGGCAAGGAATACATAGATATGGGCAGCGGAATAGGCGTGAACGTATTCGGCGCCTGCGACGAGGGTTGGACGGCGGCTGTTACGGAACAGCTCAACAGATTGCAGCACGCGTCGAATCTGTATTACACCGGGCCCTGCGCGAAGCTGGCGGAAATACTGTGCGAAAAGACCGGGATGCAAAAGGTTTTTTTCTGCAATTCCGGCGCGGAAGCCAACGAATGCGCGATAAAAGCCGCCCGTAAATACGCCGCCGAAAAGCACGGGGACGGCTGTTTTACCGTGGCGACGGTAAAAAACAGCTTTCACGGCAGGACATTGACCACGCTTGCGGCGACGGGACAGGAGCGTTTTCACAAGCTTTACAACCCTTTGACTCCGGGATTCGTTTCGGTCTCCGCGGAAAAGCCGGAAGAGCTTGAAGCGCTTGCGGACGGCGTAAAACTCGCCGCGGTGCTTATCGAGTGCGTTCAGGGCGAGGGCGGCGTTATCCCGCTTTCGAAGGAATACGTTGAGTTTTTAAGGGAATTTACCGAAAAGCGCGGCATCCTGCTGATGACCGACGAGGTGCAGACCGGAAACGGCAGGACGGGAAAGCTTTATTCATATATGAACTACGGGATCGTGCCGGACGCCGTATCCACCGCCAAAGGTCTGGGCGGCGGACTTCCGATAGGCGCGGCGCTGTTGGGCGAAAAATTAAAGGACGTGTTCGCGCCCGGCGACCACGGCTCCACCTTCGGCGGCAACCCGGTCGCCTGCGCGGGAGCGTATTACGTTATAAGCAGACTCGACGACGCGTTTCTTGCCGAGGTAACGCGCAAGGGCGGGCTTTTGAAATCGTTTTTTGAGAACGCGGAAGGGATATCCTCCGTTTCCGGATACGGCCTTATGCTCGGGCTGAAAACCGAAAAAGACGCGCGCGAGGTAGTTAAGGAGTGCATTCAAAACGGTGTTTTGTGCCTTACGGCGAAGGACAGAGTGCGCCTGCTTCCTCCGCTTAACACCCCGGACGGGCTTTTGCTGAAAGCCGCGAAGGTCATTGCCGACGCTTGCAAAGGAGTTTGAACGATGGAGCTTAAAGGAAAAAGCTTTTTGAAGCTGCTTGATCATTCGAAGGAAGAAATAGAATACCTTGTCGGGTACGCCGCGAAGCTGAAAGCCGAAAAAAAGGCGGGCGTGTCGCACAGGATCTGCGAGGGCAAGAATATCGCGCTGATCTTTGAAAAGACCAGCACCCGCACGCGCTGCGCGTTTGAAGTCGCAGCGCACGATCTGGGAATGAACACGACGTATCTCGACCCCTCCGCTTCGCAAATCGGCAAAAAAGAAAGCATCCCGGACACGGCGAAGGTGCTCGGCAGAATGTTCGACGGCATCGAATACCGCGGGTTCGGGCAGGAGACGGTCGAAGCGCTGGCGGAATATTCCGGCGTTCCGGTGTGGAACGGGTTGACAAACGAATCCCACCCGACGCAGGTGCTTGCCGACCTGCTCACGATAAAAGAACGGTTCGGGACTTTTGAAGGCAAAAAGCTCGTGTTCTGCGGCGACGCGCGCTACAATATGGCGAACTCGCTTATGGTGGGCGCCGCGAAGACCGGTATGCGATTCGTCGCCTGCGCGCCGAAGAAATACTTCCCGGATCCGGCGCTTATAAAGCGGTGCGAAGAGATCGCGAAGGATTCCGGCGCGGCGCCGGAATTTATCGAAGATCCCGCCGAAGCGACGCGCGGCGCGGACATTATTTACACCGACGTATGGGTATCGATGGGCGAACCGGACAAGGTGTGGGAGGAACGCATAAACGACCTTGCCCCCTACCGCGTGACCGAAGAGCTTATGCAAAACGCGGGCGGTCAATGCGTTTTTATGCACTGTCTTCCGGCTTTTCACGATCTGGGAACGGATATCGGAAAGCGGATATACGAAAAATTCGGGATCTCCTTCATGGAGGTCACGGACGGGGTGTTCAACGGCGCTTCCTCGCTTGTGTTCGACGAGGCGGAAAACCGCCTGCACACCATTAAAGCCGTTATGGCGGCGACGCTTGCATAGCGCGGGAGGTATTGAAAATGCCAAAGAATACGGATATAAAAAAGGTGCTGGTCATCGGCTCCGGCCCGATAGTGATCGGCCAGGCGGCGGAATTCGACTACGCCGGGACTCAGGCGTGCCGCGTTCTTAAGCAGGAGGGAGTCAACGTGGTGCTGGTGAACTCCAACCCCGCGACGATAATGACCGACGAGATGCTGGCGGACGAGATATATCTGGAACCGCTTACGCTTGAAACGGTAACGCGGATAATAGAGATCGAACGCCCGGACGGACTTATGGCGGGACTGGGCGGCCAGACCGGGCTCACGCTGGCGATGCGGCTTTTTGAAAGCGGTGTTCTGCAGAAATACGGCGTGAAGATACTGGGAAGCGGTATGGACGCGATAAAAAAAGCCGAGGACCGCGACCTGTTCCGCAAAACGATGGCGGAGATAGGTCAGCCCTGCGTGCCGAGCGAGATCGCTTTCGACCTCGATTCGGCGGTTTCCGCCGCGGAAAAGATCGGCTACCCCGTTATAATCCGCCCCGCCTATACGCTGGGCGGCTCCGGCGGCGGGATAGCGCGGGACAAAGAGTCGTTTGTGAAAATCGCCGCGAACGGACTGGAGGCGTCCCCGATATCGCAGATCCTGGTGGAAAAATGCATTTCCGGGTGGAAAGAGATAGAATTCGAGACGATGCGCGACGCGAACGGCGTTTCGGTCTGCGTATGCCCGATGGAAAACGTCGACCCGGTGGGGATACACACCGGCGATTCGATAGTCGTCGCCCCGACGATGACGCTTTCGCAAAAAGACGTTTCGAAGCTGCGCCGGGCGGCGCTTGACATAGTGGACGCTTTGGGGATAATAGGCGGCTGCAACTGCCAGTTCGCGCTGGAGCCGCACACCTCCGAATACGCGGTCATAGAAGTGAACCCCCGCGTTTCGCGCTCCTCCGCGCTGGCGAGCAAGGCGAGCGGGTATCCGATAGCAAAAATAACCGCGCTGCTCGCGCTCGGCTACGGTCTGGACGAGATAAAGAACGAAAAGACCGGGCTTTCCTGCGCGGGGTTCGAACCCTCGCTCGATTATATCGTGGTAAAGTTCCCGAAATGGCCTTTCGACAAATTCGCGGGGGCGAACCGCACGCTCGGCACGCAGATGAAGGCGACCGGCGAGGTGATGGCGATCGGGCAGACGTTTTTGGAAGCGCTGATGAAGGCGGTGCGCGGCGCGGAGATAAAGCTGGATTCGCTGAACGCGGCTCCGACGGACGGAAAGCCGCTGCGCGAACGGCTGGCGGAGGCGAACGATATGCGCCTGTTCACCGTTTTCGAAGCGATCAAAAGCGGGATATCCGAAGAGGAGATCGCCGATATAACAAAAATAGACGCGTTCTTCATACGCTGTATAAGCGAGGCGGCGGCGCTTGAAAAAGAGCTTACCGGGGCGGAATTGACGAAAGAGCTTTACCTTAAAGCCAAAAAAGCCGGGTTCCCGGACACTTATATAAAACGCGTTTCCGGCAAAACAGCTCTGCCGGATTTCGGGTTCGTTTATAAAAAAGTGGATACCTGCGCGGACGTTATGCCCGCCCAGGCGCCGTATTACTATTCCTCCGCGGAGGGCGAATGCGCCGCGCGCGCCGCGCGAAAAAGCGGCAACCCGGTGGTGGCGGTGCTCGGCTCCGGGCCGATACGCATCGGGCAGGGCATCGAATTCGACTACAGCTCGGTGCACTGTATCTGGGCGCTGCAGAAAATGGGTTACGAGGTGATAATAATCAACAACAACCCCGAAACCGTCTCCACCGACTACGACACGGCGGACCGCCTTTACTTCGAGCCGCTTACCGAGGAGGACGTGATGAACGTTATCCGCGTTGAAGATCCGATCGGCGTGGTGGTGGCGTTCGGAGGTCAGACGGCGATAAAGCTCACACGCGCGCTCGTTGACAACGGCATAAACATTCTCGGCACGTCGGCTCAGGGCATCGACACCGCGGAGGACCGCGAGAAGTTCGACGCGTTCCTTGAATCCTTCGGGATCAAAAGGCCGAAAGCCGTTTCGGTGAACACCGCGGAGGAAGCGCTTATCGCGGCGCGCATACTCGGTTATCCGGTGCTGCTCCGCCCCTCCTACGTCATAGGCGGACAGGGTATGAGCGTCTGCCGTTCCGCCGAAGAGGTGCGCGGGTTTATGGAAACCATTATTTCGCAGGAGATAGCCAATTCGGTGCTGATCGACAAATATATGCCCGGGACCGAGCTTGAGGTGGACTGCATATCCGACGGGACGAACGTGCTTATTCCCGGAATAATGGAGCACGTCGAGCGCGCTGGGATACACTCCGGCGATTCGATAGCCGTTTACCCGCCGTATAATTTAAGCAAATCGATGACCGCGACCGTAGTTAAAACCTCCGTGGAGATCGCCCGCGGGCTCGGCACGAAGGGGATAGTGAACATTCAGTACCTCGTTCAGGACGGCGAGCTGTACGTTATCGAAGTGAATCCGCGCGCAAGCCGCACGGTGCCTTACATAAGCAAGGTAACGGGCATCCCGATGGTGGAGCTCGCAAGCCGCGCGATGCTCGGCGAGACGCTGCCGGAGATGGGCTACGAGACCGGGCTCGCCCCGGTTTCGAAGTACTACGCGGTAAAGGTGCCGGTGTTCAGCTTTGAAAAGATCGCCGACGCGAACACCATTATGGGCCCGGAGATGAAATCCACCGGAGAAGTGCTGGGAATAGGCAGGACCAAAGCCGAGGCGCTTTACAAAGGGCTTGCCGCAAGCGGCGTGGACGTTGCGGAGATAAAGAAAAAGCCCGCGCAGGGCATATTGATATCGGTGGAGGATTACGATTATTCCGACGCGATAACGCTTGCCGAAAAGTTCACCGACCTGGGAATTAAAATATTCGCCACGCCGGACACCGCGAAAGCGATACGCGCCCGCGGGATAGACGTGGTAACGGCGCACAACGTATGGGAAAACGACGATATAAACGACCTTGTGGAAAGCGGAACCGTGAACTATATCGTTTACACCGGCGCGGTGATGGATTCCTCCGTAGGGGATTTCCGCATACTGCACCGCAAGGCGATGAACCTGAAAATACCCTGTATGACGAGCATCGACACCGCACTTGCGCTTGCGGACGTTATAGCGGCGTGCTACAGCCAAAGCGCCACGCGGCTGGTCAATATAAACGCCTGATCTTAAAACCGGGCAAACGAAAAGGACTTTCCCGAAAAACGGAAAGTCCTTTTTTGCGTCAGCGGAGCAGGCGGAGCAGACGGTCCGCGGCTTCTTCGGTATCCTCCGGGCTTCCGAAGCAGGAAAACCGGAAAAATCCTTCGCCGCATTCGCCGAACCCCGAACCCGGAGTGCCGATTATCTGCGCTTTTTCAAGCAGGAAATCGAAAAACTCCCGGCTTTTCATACCGTCCGGGCATTCCAGCCAGACGTACGGCGCGTTCCTGCCGCCGCAGTACCTTATCCCCAGCTTGTCGAGCGCGTTCATAAGGACGCGCGCGTTTTGCTTATATACCCCTATGTTTTCTTTTATCTGCTTTTGACCTTCCCCGGTGAAGACCGCCGCGCCGCCCTTCTGGATTATATACGATACGCCGTTGGTCTTTGTAGTCCTGTTGCGCACCCACATATCGTCGAGGCACATCCCGCCGCGCACGAGCAGCTTGGGAATAACGGTATAGCCGAGCCGCGTGCCGGTGAAGCCCGCCGTTTTCGAAAGCGAGCAGATCTCTATCGCGCAGGTCTGCGCGCCCTCCAGTTCGAAAATGCTGTGAGGGACTCCGGGGTCCTCGATGAACGCCTCGTACGCGGCGTCGAAAAGTATAACGGAGCCGTTTTCGTTCGCGAAATCCACCCATTTGCGCAGCGCCGCCCTGTCGAACACGGAGCCGGTGGGATTGTTGGGCGAGCAGATATATATCAGGTCCGCCTTCGCATCCCCGCAGGGGGAAGGCAGGAACCCGTTTTCGATGCCTGACCGCAGGCGGATTATCTTTCTTCCCGCCATAACGTTTGCGTCGACGTACGCGGGGTACGCCGGCTCCATAACGAGCGCGGTGCTTTCGCGGTCGAACAGGTCGAGTATATCGCCGAGCTCGTCGCTCGCTCCGCTTGAAATAAACACCTCGTCGTCCGAGATCATAGCCCCGTGTCTGCGGTAATGCTCCGCGACGGCTTTGCGCAGGAACGGCGCGCCGCATTCCGGCATATATCCGTGGAAATCCCTGCCCGCCTGATCCTCCACCGCCTCGTGCAGCGCTTTTATCACCGCGCCGCAAAGCGGGAGCGACACGTCGCCTATCCCAAGCCGCAGCAGGCGCGCGCCGGGATGCGCTTCGGCATACGCCTTTACTTTTTGCGAGATGTTATAAAACAGATATGAATCCTTTAATTCCGCGTAATGCGCGTTCGGTTTCAGCATATCGACGTCTCCCCTTCGTAGACCGTTTCGGCGGGACCGAGCATCGTGACAGACCCGTCTTCCGCAACCGTTATTTCCAGATATCCGCCGTCGAGCCGGACCTGTATCGGCTGCAAGTATTCGCAGAATCCCTTTGCCGCCGCCGCGGCTGCCGCGGCGCAGGCGCCGGTGCCGCAGGCGGAGGTGATCCCGCTGCCGCGCTCCCACACGCGCATGCGTATCGCCGTGCGGGATATTATCTGCGCGAATTCCACGTTCACCCCGCCGGGGAAAGCGGCGTTGTGCTCTATTTCCGGCCCCAGAACGGCAAGCGGCGCGGCTTCGGCGTCCTCCGTGAACACGACGGCGTGCGGATTGCCCACCGAGACCGGCGTGCAGACTACGCCCGGTCCGAGCGCGATATCGTCTTTTACCGCCGCGCGGCCCATATCCACGGACGCCTGACGCACCTTTCCGGCGCAGACGTTAAGGTCAAGCGTCCTTATCCCGGAACGCGTTTCCACCGTGAGGCGCGTTTTATCGGTATATCCCTTGTCGTAAACGTATTTGCCTACACAGCGTATCCCGTTGCCGCACATAAGCGCTTCGCTCCCGTCGGCGTTGAAAATACGCATTCTGAAATCGGCGCTGCGCGAAGGAGAGATGAATATCATCCCGTCGGAGCCCGCGCCGAAGCGCCTGTCGGAAAGCTTGCGGCACACGTCGGAAACGTTGTCCGGCGCTTCGCCGTAGACGTAGAGATAATCGTTACCGAGCCCGTGCATTTTGGTAAAGCGCATCTTATTGCCCCCCGTTTTTCGATTTTTCGTACGCCGCGCCGATGAACCCCAAAAACAGCGGATGCGGTTTGTTTGGGCGGGATTTGAATTCCGGGTGATACTGCACGCCGACGTAGAACGGCTTTTCGGTAAGCTCCACCGTCTCCACAAGTCTGCCGTCCGGCGATATGCCGGAAAGCGTGAGCCCGTGTTTTACCAGCGTTTCGCGGTAGTCGTTGTTGAACTCGTAGCGGTGGCGGTGGCGTTCGCTTATGTGCGCCGCGCCGTAGCACCTTTCCATAGTCGTGCCGGGCTTTATATCGCAGGGATAGGCGCCCAGGCGAAGGGTGCCGCCCTTGTCCACCTCGTCGCTCTGCCCCGGCATAAAGTCTATTACTTTATTCGCGCCGCCGGCGTCGAATTCGCCGGAATTCGCGTCCGCGATGCCCGCGGCGTGGCGCGCGTACTCTATGACCGCGATCTGCATCCCCAGGCAGATTCCGAAATAAGGAACGTCGTTTTCCCGCGCATAACGCGCCGAAGCGATCATTCCCTCGATGCCCCTGCTGCCGAACCCGCCGGGAACGATTATCCCGTCCAGACCGCCGAGTATCTCCCGCGCGTTGGCGTCGGTCACCGTTTCGGAATCTATCCAGTGAATCTTTATGTGAGTGTTATACACGTACCCCGCGTGGCGCATCGCCTCCGCGACCGAAAGATAGGCGTCGTGCAGGGCGACGTATTTGCCGACGAGCCCGATGTGTATCGGCTTGCGCGGGGATTTTATGCGCTCCACCATCGCGCTCCAGTCGGAAAGCTCCGGCTCCGGCGCGGAAATGCCCAGCTCGCGGCAGACGACGGAAGAAAACCCCGATCTTTCCAGCATGAGCGGCGCTTCGTAAAGTATCGGCAGCGTGATGTTTTCGATAACGCAATCCTTTTTTACGTTGCAGAACAGCGCGATCTTATCGAAAATGCTCGCCTCCAGCGGTTCGTCGCAGCGCAGGATGATTATATTCGGGTTCACGCCCATCCCCTGCAGTTCTTTTACCGAATGCTGCGTGGGCTTGGTCTTGTGTTCCTCCGAGCCGTGCAGATAGGGCACCAGCGTAACGTGGATGAACAGACTGTTTTCCCTGCCGACCTCCAGCGATATCTGCCGCACCGCCTCGATGAACGGCTGGGATTCTATGTCGCCTATCGTACCGCCGATCTCGGTTATTACAACGTCCGCGTCGGAATGTTTGCCGACGTTGTAAACGAATTCTTTTATCTCGTTGGTGATATGGGGTATCACCTGAACGGTGGAGCCGAGGTATTCGCCGCGGCGCTCCTTGTTGAGCACGTTCCAGTAGACCTTGCCCGTGGTGAGATTGGAATACTTGTTAAGGTCCTCGTCGATAAACCGTTCGTAATGACCCAGATCGAGGTCGGTCTCCGCGCCGTCCTCGGTAACGTAGACCTCGCCGTGCTGATAAGGGCTCATCGTGCCGGGATCGACGTTTATATAAGGATCCAGCTTCTGCGCCGCCACTTTAAGCCCGCGCGCTTTTAGAAGTCTGCCTAACGACGCGGCGGTTATCCCTTTTCCGAGCCCGGAAACCACGCCTCCGGTAACGAAAATATACTTGGTCATTCTGTTTCCTCCTATTCCCATTCCACCGTTGCGGGTGGTTTTGACGTTATATCGTAAACCACGCGGTTTATCGTCTTTACTTCGTTGGTTATCCTCCGCGAAGCCGCTTCGAGCACCTCGTAGGGGATGCGCGTCCAGTCAGCCGTCATAAAATCGTCGGTCGAGACGGCGCGAAGCGCCACGGTATGCCCGTAGGTGCGCGCGTCGCCCATAACTCCCACGCTCTGCGTATCGGTGAGCACGGCGAAATACTGGCTCGGTCTGATCCCCGCCTTTTCGAGCTCTTCGCGGAAGATCGCGTCCGCTTCGCGCAGGGTATCGGCTTTTTCTTCGGTTATCTCGCCTATTATCCTCACCGCGAGCCCCGGACCGGGGAACGGCTGCCGCATAACGAGAGCTTCCGGTATCCCGAGCTTTATGCCCACGGCGCGCACCTCGTCCTTGAAAAGCTCGCGCAGGGGTTCGGCTATGCCCTCGAAATCCATGACCGACGGCAGGCCGCCGACGTTGTGGTGGCTTTTAATGGTCGAAGCGTCGCCCTTGCCGCTTTCCACCACGTCGGGGTATATCGTGCCCTGCACCAGATAATCCGTTTTGCCCAGGGCGCGGCTTTCATCCTCGAAAACGCGAATGAATTCCTCGCCGATTATCCTGCGCTTCTGCTCCGGCGCCGAAACGCCTTTAAGGCGTGAAAGGAAACGCTCCTGCGCGTTCACGCGGATGAATTTTATATTGAACATATCGCGAAAGACCTTTTCGACCTCGTCGCCCTCGTTTTTGCGCAAAAGCCCGTGATCGACGAAAACGCAGGTCAGACCGTCGCCCACGGCGCGGTACATGAGCACCGCCGCAACAGACGAATCGACGCCGCCGGACAGCGCGCACAGCACGCGTTTGCCGCGCAGTTCCTTTTTGTATTTTTCCACGGTACGCCCGATAAAATCATCCGCCTTCCAATCGCCCTTGCAGCCGCATACGCCGAAAAGGAAATTGCGAAGTATGCGCCCGCCGTACTCGGTATGCGTTACCTCCGGGTGGAACTGCACGCCGAATATCCGGCGCTTTTCGTCCGTCATGGCGGCGCAGGGGCAGTTCCGCGTTTGCGCGATCGCCCGGAAGCCCGCGGGCAGCGCGCTTACGTAATCGGTATGGCTCATCCAGCAAACGCTTTTTTCGGGGACGTTTTCGAACAGCGCGCAGGGTTCCGCGCACAGCTCGGTCTTGCCGTATTCGCTTATGCTGCCCGCCGACTCTATCACGCCGCCCGCCAGAAAGGCGATCAACTGGTGCCCGTAGCATATCCCCAGCACCGGAACGCCGAGGTTCAGTATTCCGCCGTCGAAGCGGGGAGAATCCTTTTCGTAAACGCTGTTCGGTCCTCCGGTGAAGATCATTCCCTTATAGCCGCTTTTCTTTATTTCGTCAAGCGTTATCGCGTTATAAGACTTTATTTCGGCGAACACGCCCTGCTCGCGAACGCGGCGGGCGATCAGCAGATCGTACTGACCACCGAAATCGAGAACGAGTATCTTTTCCATTACACGGTCATCTCCGTTCCGATATCTTCCGCCTGCGCGATCACCGGCGCGAGTTTTTTAACATATCTTTCCACCTGTTCGCCGCATCTTCCGGTGTAAAGCGAGGGTTCGAGCAGCGCGTTCATTTCCGCTTCCGTCATACCGAATTCCGGTATCGCGGCGAGCGACTTTATAAGCCCGCATTCCCCGCCGTTTTTCATTTCCGCGCTCGCTTCCATCGATGCTGTGCGGATCCGTTCGTGCAGTTTCTGTCTGTCGCCGCCGCGCTTCACGGCTTCCATCAAAAGGTTTTCCGTCGCTATGAACGGCAGGTTGTCGCGCAGGGCTTTGGCGATGACTTTTTCGTTCACGACGACCCCGGAGGTAACGTTTATTACGAGCCGGAGTATCGAATCTGCGCAGAGGAAGCCTTCCGGCATCGCTATGCGGCGGTTCGCGGAATCGTCCAGCGTGCGTTCGAGCCACTGGGAGCAGGCGGTAGCCGCGGCGTTCGCGGGGGACGAAACGAGATACCGCGAAAGCGAGCAGATACGTTCGCAGCGCATCGGATTGCGCTTGTACGCCATTGCCGAAGAGCCGACCTGATTGCTTTCGAACGGCTCCTCCAACTGCCCGTCGTGCTGCAGCAGCCGCATATCGTTCGCAAACTTGTACGCGCTCTGAGCGATCCCGGAAAGCGCGTTGAGTATCGCCGAATCGGTCTTGCGCGGGTAGGTCTGACCGCATACGTCGAAGCAGGAACCGAATCCGAATTCCGCGCAGATCATTTCGTTCATTCTGTCGATCTTCCCGCCGTCGCCGTCGAACAGATCCGTAAAGGACGCCTCTGTCCCGGTAGTGCCGCGGCAGCCGAGCATTTTAAGTCTGCCCGCCGTGAAATCAAGCTCCTCCAGATCCGCCGCAAAGTCCTGCAGCCACAGCGCGGCGCGTTTGCCGACCGTTACCGGCTGCGCGGGCTGATAGTGCGTATAGCCCAAAGTCGGCAGGTCCTTGTATTTCAGCGCGAAAGCGGCGAGATTCTTTATAACGCACAGCAATTCCCTGCGGATATAAGCAAGCGCGTCGCGGTAGATTATGATATCCGCGTTGTCCGTAACGTAACAGCTCGTCGCGCCGAGGTGTATCACCCCCGCCGCGGAGGGCGCCGCCTTTGCGTAGGCGTGTATGTGCGCCATAACGTCGTGGCGCGTCTTCCGTTCGTCGTTTGCGACGAAATCGTAGTCGATATCGTCCGTGTGCGCTTTAAGCTCTTCCGTCTGCTCTTCGCTTATCGGCAGCCCGAGCGCGCGTTCGGCTTCGGCAAGCGCGACCCACAGCTTTCTCCAGGTGCGGTAACGGTTGTCCGGCGAAAACAGCTTTAACATATATGGCGAAGCGTAGCGCGCCGAAAACGGCGATTCGTAAATATCCTTTTCCATCGTCTCCACCGCCTTACCTTATAATTATACTTCCGCGCTCCGGGCCGACCGAAACGTAGCCGACGCGGCATCCGATGCGTGCTTCTACGTATTCAACGTAATCCCGCGCCTCCTTCGGGAGCTCTTCCCATTTCCGGCAGCCGGAAATATCGCTTTTCCAGCCGGGCAGATATTCCGTGACCGGCTTCGCGTCCGGCAGCGCCGCGGGGAACGGGAATTCGTCGATCTGCTCGCCGTGCAGCGTGTAATGCGTGCAGACCGGGATCCTGTCCATATAGGAAAGCACGTCGAGCTTGGTCAGCGCGATGCACGTCGCCGCCTGGACTTTTACTCCGTAGCGCGTGGCTACTATGTCGATAGGTCCCACGCGGCGCGGTCTTCCGGTCTTCGCGCCGTATTCGCCGCCCGCCTCGCGCAGTTTTTCGGCTTCCTCGCCGAACCATTCGCAGGTGAAAGGCCCCTCTCCCACGCAGGTGGAATACGCCTTCACCACGCCGATTATCTCGTCGATCTTCACCGAAGGACAGCCGGAGCCGACCGGCGCGTACGCCGCGGTGGTGTTCGACGAGGTGGTGTAGGGCGCTATGCCGAAATCGAGATCTCGCAGGGAGCCAAGCTGCGCTTCGAACAGGATGTTTTTCCCGTTCGCCTGCGCTTCGCTCAAAAGCTTGCCCGTGTCGGTGATAAACGGCTTTATTCTGTATGCGAAGCGGTCGAGCCATTCGCGAAGCTGCTCCGCGGTAAAGGGTTCCGCGCCGTAGACGCGCTGTATTATAAGGTTCTTCCATTCAAGCAGCTCCGCGAGATGCCGTTCCAGCTCCTCCGGATAGAACAGTTCCCCCGCAAGCACGGTTTTTTTCTGGTATTTGTCGGAATAAAACGGAGCTATGCCCTGTCTGGTGGAGCCGTATTTTTTGTCCGCAAGGCGCGCCTCCTCCAGCGCGTCGAGCTCGCGGTGCCAGGGCAGGAGGACCGAAGCGCGCTCGCTTATTTTAAGATTGCGCTCGTCGATCTCCACTCCCTTCGCCCTTATCGTTTCGATCTCGGCAAGCAGGTTCTCCGGATCGAGCGCCACGCCGTTGCCGAGCACGTTTATAACGTTTTTGCGGAATATCCCGGACGGGAGCAGATGCAGCGCGAACTTTCCGTATTCGTTCACGACGGTGTGTCCGGCGTTGCCTCCGCCCTGATACCGAACGACTATATCGTATTTTTCGGTGAGCAGGTCTACCATCCTGCCCTTTCCCTCGTCGCCCCAGTTTATCCCTACTATCGCACAGTTGCCCATTTTTGCTTGCTCCTTCCCCGCCGCCGTTATCTAACGCTGAAAAGTATGTCGGAATAAGTCGGGAACGGCCAGTAGGACTTGGCGGTGATGGTTTCCGCCTCGTCGCAGGCGACGCGCAGTTCGCACATCTTGGGAAGTATGAGGTCGCGGATCATTTCCGATTCGGCAATTATGCCGTCGGCTCCGCGCAGAACGATCCCGGCGTTCTGAAGCTCCTCCGCCTTGCTTATGACGGTATCGGTAAGCTCCGAAAGCTTTTTAACGGTCTCTTTTTCGTAAGCGCAGGCAAGCGAAGCGTCGAGCGCTTTTTTGGCGGCGGCGTTCGACGCGACGTCCGCGGCGAATTTTTCGATAGCCGGGGCGATAAGCGTTTTCGCCATATCAACCATGGTGTTGGCTTCTATAGTAACCGTCTTGCAGTAGTTCTCCAGCATTATCTCGCAGCGGGACCGCAGCTCCTCCACCGTGAACACCTTGTGCAGGGTGAGCATATCCACGTTCTTTTTGTCGAGCAGATGCGGCATACAGTCCGCCGTCGTGCGGTAGTTCATAAGTCCGCGCACCTCGGTGGCTTCCTTTATCCACGCGTCGTCGTATCCGTTGCCGTTGAAGATTATGCGCTTGTGCTCCTTAATGGTGTTCTTTATAAGATCGTGCAGCGCGGTATCGAAATCGGCGGCGCCTTCCAGGCGGTCGGCGTACACCATTAACGATTCCGCCACGGCGGAGTTAAGCATTATGTTCGCGCAGGCGATGGAGTTGGAAGAGCCGAGCATACGGAATTCGAACTTGTTTCCGGTGAAAGCGAAAGGAGAGGTGCGGTTGCGGTCGGTCGTGTCGCGGTTGAACTTCGGCAGCACGTCCACGCCGAGCTTCATCTGCGTTTTTTCCACGCCCTTGTACGGCGTATCCGTCTCGATCGCCTCCAGCACGGCGTTAAGCTCGTCGCCCAGGAACATGGAGATCACGGCGGGCGGCGCCTCGTTCGCGCCGAGCCGGTGATCGTTGCCCGCGGTGGCGACGGAGATGCGCAGCAGGTCCTGATAATCGTCGACGGCTTTGATTACCGCGCAGAGGAACAGCAGGAACTGCGCATTCTCGTGCGGAGTCTCGCCGGGCGAAAGCAGATTTTGCCCCTCGTCGGTGCTGATCGACCAGTTGTTGTGCTTGCCGGAGCCGTTCACGCCGGCAAACGGCTTTTCGTGAAGCAGGCATACCAGCCCGTGCCTCGAAGCGACCTTCTGCATCATCTCCATAGTAAGCTGATTGTGGTCGGTGGCGACGTTCGTCGTGGTGTATATCGGCGCAAGCTCGTGCTGGGCGGGGGCGACCTCGTTGTGTTCGGTCTTCGCCATTATCCCCAGCTTCCACAGCTCCTCGTTAAGTTCCTCCATATAAGCGGCGACGCGCGGCTTTATCGCGCCGAAGTAGTGGTCGTCCATCTCCTGCCCTTTAGGCGGCTTCGCGCCGAAAAGCGTCCTGCCGCAGAAGCGCAGGTCGGGGCGCGCGTCGTACATTTCTTTTGTAATAAGGAAGTATTCCTGCTCCGGACCGACGGAGGACGACACGCGTTTTACGGTGCGGTTGCCGAAAAGCCGAAGCACGCGCAGCGCCTGCCTGTTCAACGCCTCCATGGAGCGCAGCAGCGGCGTTTTTTTGTCCAGCGCGTGCCCGCCGTAGGAGCAGAACGCGGTGGGGATGCAAAGAGTTTTTCCTTTTATGAACGCGTAGGAGGTCGGGTCCCAGGCGGTGTAGCCCCTCGCCTCGAAAGTCGCTCGGAGGCCGCCCGACGGGAACGAGGAGGCGTCCGGTTCGCCTTTTATAAGCTCCTTGCCGGAAAACTCCATAATAACGCCGCCGTCGGGGGACGGAACGATGAAGCCGTCGTGCTTTTCGGCGGTGATTCCGGTAAGCGGCTGGAACCAGTGCGTGAAATGCGTCGCGCCCTTCGCGACAGCCCAGTCCTTCATTGCGTTGGCGACTGCGTCGGCGACCTCCGGGTCGAGCGCGGCGCCCTCGTCGATAGTGTGTTTGAGCGAAGCGTAGACTTTCGCCGAAAGGACCGATTTCATTATCCTGTCGTCGAACACCATGCTTCCGAAGTAATCCGATACGGTTTTCATAACAAACCTCCGTTTGATTTTTATAAAAACAGAAAAGGCGCCTTGCGTTATAAACAACGTAAAAGACGCCTTTGCCTTTTTTTATTTGCCTATAAAAACGAAAATCGCGCCTTTGACACCACACGGTCCAAAGACGCCATTGCCTTCAACGCGGTCATTATAAACCCGCGAATACCGTTTGTCAAGTCCTTTTTTGATTTTTTAAGATAATTATTGACAAAAGCGGCGCGGAGCGTTATAATGCAGGCAGATGAGCAAAGGCGTTCATTCCCGCGCAGGCGTTCCCTGCGCCGGAAGCGGCGCCTTTTTTGTTTTGCGAAAGAAGGTAGAGACCGATATGCTTAAAGAAGGAAAAGTAAGGATACCGTCCGGCTGCGCGATAGCCGCCGTGATATCCGTAAACGGCGAACGTATGTCCGGCGAGACCGTTATGCGGGCGATGGTCCCGATGCACGACAGGTCGAACGGGCTGGGCGGCGGGTTCGCCGGATACGGCATTTACCCGGAGTACAAGGACTTTTACGCTTTTCATATGTTCTTCGACTGCCGCGACACGCGCAAGAAGTGCGAAACGTTCCTGAAAGAGCGTTTCGAAGTGGTGAAGGGCGAGGTCATCCCCACGCGCAAGATACCGGAAATAACCGACGAACCGCTGATATGGCGGTATTTCGCCGCGCCGTTGAAATCGGTGCTCGCCGACCTGCAGTTGGACGAAAAGGAATTCGTCGCGCGGACGGTGATGAAGATCAACAGCGAAACGGAGGGCGCCTACGTCTTTTCCGGCGGAAAGAATATGGGCGCGTTCAAGGCGGTGGGGTTCCCGGAGGACGTGGGCAGGTTTTACCGCCTGGAAGAATACGGCGGTTACAGTTGGACGGCGCACGGGCGTTACCCCACAAACACCCCCGGCTGGTGGGGCGGCGCTCACCCGTTCACCCTGCTCGATTATTCGGTGGTGCACAACGGCGAGATATCCTCCTACGACGCGAACCGCAGGTTTATAGAAATGTTCGGCTACAAATGCACTCTGCAGACCGATACCGAGGTGATAACCTACATACTCGATTACCTCACGCGCAGGCAGGGGCTTACGCTTGAAGAGGCGGCGAGCGTGACAGCGGCGCCGTTCTGGAGCACGATAGAGAACAAAAAAGACGAATACGAGAAAGAACGGCTGACCTATTTAAGGACCGTGTTCCCGTCCTTTCTCGTAACGGGGCCGTTTTCGATAGTACTCGGCTTCGAAGGCGGGCTGATGGCGCTGAACGACAGATTGAAGCTGCGCTCCATGGTTGTGGGCGAAAAGGGCGACAGGGTGTTTATCGCCAGCGAGGAAGCCGCGATCCGGGCGATGGAGCCGCAGGCGGAAAACGTATGGGCTCCCGCCGGAGGCGAGCCCGTGATAATCAGAGTCAAGGAGGGCTTATATTGATGGGCATCGGATTTATTTATCCCGAATACGAGGTCCTGCGCGACAAAGACCGCTGCGTGAACTGCCGCGTATGCGAGACGCAGTGCGCTAACGGAGTGCATTCGTTCAGCGCGGAGCGCGGGGCCGTGATAAGCGACGAGACGAAATGCGTGAACTGCCAGAGGTGCGTTTCGTTTTGCCCGACAAGGGCTTTGAAGATAGTAAAAAGCGCCTGCGCCCTGCGCGAAAACGCGAACTGGCGGAGCGAAACGGTAAAAGAAATATACAAGCAGGCGAACAGCGGCGGGGTGCTGCTTTCCTCGATGGGCAACCCGAACCCGCTTCCGGTCTACTGGGACAGGATACTTATAAACGCCTCGCAGGTTACGAACCCGCCGATAGACCCCCTGCGCGAGCCGATGGAAACAAGGGTGTTCCTCGGGAAAAAACCGGACAGGATAACCCGCGGCGCGGACGGAAGGATAGAATGCCGGCTCGAACCGCAGATAGAGCTTGCGATGCCCGTGATGTTTTCCGCGATGAGCTACGGCTCGATAAGCTACAACGCGCACGCCTCGCTGGCGCGCGCCGCGACCGAGCTGGGGATACTTTACAACACCGGCGAGGGAGGTCTGCACGAGGATTTTTACCGGTACGGCAAAAACACCGTGGTGCAGGTCGCCTCCGGGCGCTTCGGCGTTCACGAGGACTATCTTAACGCCGGAGCGGCGATAGAGATAAAAATGGGGCAGGGCGCGAAGCCGGGCATCGGCGGGCATCTGCCGGGCGCGAAGATAGTCGGCGACGTTTCCCGCACGAGGATGATACCCGAGGGCTCGGACGCCATATCCCCCGCCCCGCACCACGATATTTATTCGATAGAAGACCTGCGGCAGCTCGTATATTCGCTTAAAGAGGCGACGCAGTACAAAAAGCCGGTCATAGTTAAAGTCGCGGCGGTGCACAACATAGCCGCCATAGCAAGCGGCATTGCCCGGAGCGGCGCGGACATAATAGCCATCGACGGCTTCCGCGGCGGCACCGGAGCCGCACCGACGAGGATACGCGACAACGTGGGGATACCGATAGAGCTCGCGCTGGCGGCGGTAGACAAACGCCTGCGCGACGAGGGCATACGCAACAGCGTTTCGCTTATCGCGGGGGGCTCCGTCCGATCGGCGGCGGACGTGGTGAAGGCGATAGCGCTCGGCGCTGACGCCTGCTATATCGCCACGGCGGCGCTGATCGCGCTCGGGTGCCATTTGTGCCGCACCTGCCAAAGCGGCAAGTGCAGCTGGGGCATCGCCACGCAGCGCCCCGACCTGGTGAAGCGGCTTGACCCGGAAGCGGGCTGCGAGCGGCTTGTGAACCTTATGACGGCGTGGCGGCACGAGATAATGGAAATGATGGGCGGAATGGGTATTAACTCCGTAGAGGCGCTTCGCGGCAACCGGCTTATGCTGCGCGGAGTGGGGCTGAACGAAAAGGAGCTTGGCATACTCGGCATTTCCCACGCCGGGGAATGACCGTTCCGCAAAGAAAAGTATTGATTTTTGCACGGAGGGACTATATAATGATTACGGTAAACGCGGAAGGTATGGATTTCCGCGCGCTCAACGAAAGAATACGCGCCGCGGGCGGCGAATGCGCCGTGATAAACTGCGCGGGACAGCGCTTTTTGTGCGCGGGCGCGGCAAGCGGCGAGATCACCGCGGAAGGCGTTCCCGGGAACGCGCTCGGCGCTTATCTGAACGGCGCGCGCATAACAGTTTTCGGAAATGCGCAGGACGCGGTGGGCGACACGATGAACGACGGAACGATAACCGTTCACGGCAATATCGGCGACGCGGCGGGCTACGCGATGCGCGGCGGCTGCATTTTCGTTAAAGGCGACGCCGGCTACCGCGCCGGGATACATATGAAAGAATACCGGGAAAAAGTCCCGGTAATGGTGATCGGCGGCCGCGCGGGCAGCTTTCTGGGCGAATACCAGGCGGGCGGGCTGATTATCGTGTTCGGGCTGAACAAAGGCGAAAAGCCGATAGTGGGCAATTTTCCCTGCACCGGGATGCACGGCGGAAAAATGATCCTGCGCTCCGACTGCCGGGACATACGCTTCCCCGGGCAGGTGTCCGTCCGCCCGGCGGAGGAAGCGGACAAGGCGCTGATAAAAAAATACGCCGCGGAATACTGCCGCCTGTTCGGCGCGGACGAAGCCGCGATAACCGATTCGCCTTTTACGGTGATAACGCCCGGAAGCAGCAACCCATATAAACGCCTTTACGTTGCGAATTGAAGCGTTCGCGTCGCTTTTGCCCCATTATGATACACGATAACGGGAGGATATTATGAAATATTCAAAAGAAGAGGTCCTGCAATACGTTTCGGAGGAGGACGTGAAGTTTATCCGTCTTGCCTTCTGCGACGTTTTCGGGAAACAGAAAAACATTTCGATAATCGCGGAAGAACTGCCGCGCGCCTTCGAGCACGGCATAGCGTTCGACGCCTCGGCGATAAAAGGATTCGGCGACGAAACGCATTCCGATCTTTTCCTGCACCCCGATCCGGAAACACTTACCTGGCTGCCCTGGCGCCCGGAGCACGGCAAAGTGGTGCGTATGTTCTGCCGTATAACCTACCCGGACGGCAGGCCCTTTGAATGCGATACGAGAAGTTTGCTGAAACGCGCCGTCGCGGACGCGTACGAAGCGGGCGTTACTTTTTATTTCGGCGCCGAGCAGGAGTTTTATCTGTTCGAGCTCGACGATAAGAACGCGCCCACGAAGATCCCCTACGACAACGCCGGATATATGGACATAGCGCCGGAGGACAAGGGCGAAAACGTCCGCCGGGAGATCTGCCTTACCCTGGAGCAAATGGGCATCCGCCCGGAAAGCTCCCACCACGAGGAGGGCCCCGGGCAGAACGAGATCGACTTCCGTTATACCGAGGCGCTCGCCGCCGCGGACAACGTTATGACGTTCCAGACCGTGGTGCGTACCGTCGCGCGGCGCAACGGGCTTTACGCCGATTTTTCGCCCAAACCGCTTGCAAACGCCCCGGGCAACGGATTCCACATAAACTTTTCGGTACGCCCGGACGGCGGCGCGGAAAAGCTTAACGCCGTTATCGCCGGCATCCTGGAAAAAGCCGCGCCGATGACTCTGTTCCTCAACCCCTGCGAGAACTCTTACGAACGGCTCGGAAGGATGAAAGCCCCGGGATACGTTTCCTGGTCCGCGGAGAACCGTTCGCAGCTTATAAGGATACCCGCGGCATCGGGCGAGTTCCGCCGCGCGGAGCTGCGCTCGCCGGATCCGTTCGCAAACCCGTATATAGCGTTTACGCTTATGATACGCGCCGGGCTATACGGCATGAAAAACGGTCTGACGCTGCCCGAAGCGCTGGATCTGAATCTGTTCAAAGCCGACGAAAAAACGCTGTCTAAGCTCCGCCGGCTTCCGAAATGCCTTGAAGAAGCGAAAAAAGCGGCGGACGACGGTTTTATAAAAGCGTTTATCCCCGCGCAGATAACGGAGATCTACCGCGCGGAATAACTCCGGGCGGATAAAACAAGCCGGCGCGGCAGAACAGCGAAAGAAGGGAGCAAAGGATGAGTCTGAAAGAACAAATATACGCCGTTCTGGCGGTTTCCGCCGCGGAAAAATTCAATCAGGCGCTTCCGGATATTTTCACGCCCTCCGTATTCTCGCCGCTGAACTGCGTTTCCAGCGTGAGCGCCGCCAAACGCGCCGCCGCGGAACGCGATTTCGATTTTATAATAATCAATTCTCCCCTGCCGGACGATTCCGGCATAAGGTTCGCCATCGACGCCGCCTCCTCCCGCGGGACTGTGGTGCTGTTCCTTTCCCGAGCCGAGCAGTACCCCGACGCGTTCGACAAGCTTGCCGAACACGGGGTGTTCCTTATGCAGAAGCCGGTCTCCTCGTCCTCGTTCCGGCTCGCCTCCGAATGGCTCATAAGCGCGCGCGAACGAATAAGAAAAACCGAAAAGAAAACGCTTTCGATAGAAGAAAAAATGAACGAGATACGCATCGTAAACCGCGCGAAGTGGCTTTTGATAAGCGAGCTTAAAATGTCGGAGCCCGACGCACACCGCTATATCGAAAAACAGGCGATGGACCGCTGCGTTTCCAGGCGTATCATCGCGGAAGAGATAATAAAAACGTATGAGTAGCTAAAAAAGCAAGGTTGTCTATGGCTTTTTCATAAATGCAGAATTATAGTAGAATTATCACGCAGTAATATTCATATGTAAAAAAATACGAACTCCGGCTTTTCCGCAGGGTTCGTATTTTTTTCTGCGCGGCTGATGGGACTTCCCGCCTTTTGCCCCAAAAATGCAAGCATTTTCGGGGACCCCGTGCGGGCAAGCCGCGGTCGGCTCTGACAGCCCCCCGGGCTGTCATTCACTACCGACCGTTCAAGTCCCTTCAAATTAACGAAAAAAAGACACCCTAACGGGTATCTTTTCTTCGTTGGTGCGGCTGATGGGACTTGAACCCATACGGTTGCCCACACGCCCCTCAAACGTGCGCGTCTGCCAGTTCCGCCACAGCCGCATCCTTATGCACGCGTTAAGCTCCCGCCATAACGCACGGGAGGCAGGCAAGCCGCAAAGCGGCACGCCGTTCAAAACGCGCAAGAATTATTATACACATATATTTATGTTTGTCAAGCGTTTTTTCTAATTTTTTCAGATATCCACAAACACCGTTTCGTCGGAATCCGGGAGCACGCGCGGACGCGGCTCCAGTTTTAACAGATCGGGCATAAAGCGGCGGCAGGTGGATACGGCGCGGACAACGCCGTTTTCGTCGCAGACGCAGACTTCCGATTCGCGGATGACCACCGCGTGCTCGCAATAGGCGCAGACGCGCTCTATCTTATCGTCCTTTTTCAAACAGTTCGCCCCCTTCACCGTTTTATAATACACCCGCGCGGCGGTTTTGTCAACCGATAAAAAACGCCAGAAGCATAAAAATCGCGCAGTTTATCGCTTTGCCCGCCAGGTACGGCCGCATGGAAAGCGCTCCGCCGGTTACCGCGCGCACCTGCACCGCCACCGAAAGCCCGGTTTGTCCGCAGGCGAACGCGCACAGAACGAACGCGGTTTTATAGGGCAGATTTGCCGCGCAGGCGCAGCCGGAGGAAAACTCCAGCGCCGATCGGAGCAGCGCCTCCCCCGCCCCGGAAAGCCCGAACAGCGCGACTGTCACCTGCGAAACGGCGCTGAAAAACACCGCGCAGGCGCATATGGCGAGCATGGAATAAGCGGCTCCGGTTATGGAGGAATACCACGGGCGGTTTGCCGCCGGGAGCGCGGCGGAGCGCGGCGGAGAAGGAGGTTCCCGAAAACGCTTTCGATCCCGTGGGGAAGGACGCGCTTTTCCGAACATAATGAATTTGAGCAGAACCGCCGTCGCCGCGGTGGAGACAAGCTGGCATACCGTCAGCTTCGCGCCCGCGTAAATATTTCCGAACAGCCCCGCGCCGACGTAGCCGAGCAGGAACGAAACTCCGGCGTTGTTGGTGAACGCGATAAGATATTCCGCGCGGCGTTTGTTTACCGCGCCGGAACGGTAAAGCCCGTTTGCCAGCACCGCGCCGACGGGGACTCCGCACAGCGAGCCGAGCAGCCACAGCATAAAGCCGCATCCGGTCTTTTGCGCCGCGAGCGCCGTTAAACGCATCCCCGCCATTCTGTCGGCAAGCACGATGAACACGAAAAGCGAGGGCACCAGCGTCTGCGCGCAGAAAACCAGCGCGTTTTTTATCGTTTGCGCCGCCGTTTGCGGCGAAAACAGCAGCCGAACGAACAAAAACAGCACGAATACTTCGGCGGCGAGGGACAGGGCGCGGCGCAGTTTCATAAAATCACTCCGAAACGAGTATATTGAAACGGTGACCGAAAATATGAAGCTGTTTTCCAAAATCGCCGGGGCGAAGACCCCGCTTTTCGCGGAGGTGCGCGGCAGGGAGAGCGTTCTGTGCGAGGGATTCCGCCGCATTACCGATTATTCCCGCGCGAGGATAGTGCTTGCCTCCGATACCGAGCGTATGGAGATAACCGGGCGGGACCTGCGGCTGCGGCATTTAAGCTCCGGCAGGATAGCGGTGGACGGGAGGATAGACGGGATTGGATTTTTATAAACCTGTAAGATTCCTGTTCGGCGAATGCGTTTACCGCACGGACCGCCGCGGCGTGGCGCGGCTGAGCGGCGTTTTCGCCGAAGAAAAGATAAGGTTCCGTCTCGGCGGCGAAGAAGAAGATTTTGTAAGAATAAGTCTGCCCCTGCTTGCGGCGGAGCGCGCGGAAGCGCTGGCGAAGACCGCGGGCGCGATGTTCGAACCCGCCGAAAAGCGCGGGCTGCCTTATCTGTTCGCGGGGTATATGCGCCGCCCCGGGCTTATCGTCGGCGCGTTCCTCGCGCTGGGGCTGCTGTTCTTTTCGCAGCTTTTCGTGTGGCGCGTGGACGTGGAGGGCAACTCCGGGGTAACGCGCGGCGCCGTGATCGCGGCGCTCGAAAAATGCGGCGTCGGCGCGGGGACCTTTATACCGCGCGTGGACCCCGCCGAAAAGGCGAACGAGCTGCTTATGGTCTGTAAAAGCATTTCCTCCGCCGAGCTGACCTTCGACGGCAGCGTGCTTACGGTATCGGTGCTGGAGCGCACGCCCGCGCCGGAGGTGGTGGACCGCGCCGGATATTACAACGTGGTGGCGGCGTACGACGGCATTATTACCGACATAGACGCCGCCGACGGCACGCCGGAGGTGAAAGCGGGCGACGTCGCCCTGGCGGGGCAGCTTCTTATAAACTCCTTTATGCAAGGCAAATACGGCACCTTCCGCCCCACGCACGCGCGCGGCACGGTGATGGCGGACGTTCGCAGGAAGTTCTGCATAACCGTTCCGCTTGAGCGCGAGATAAAGGATTACACCGGCGACACCCGCGTGAAGCGGGAATACCGGGTACTCGGGCAGGCGATACCGCTTTATTTTTCGTCCGAAGCGCCTTATGAATACTTCGACTGCGTTTACGGCAGGCGGGAGCCGAAGCTTTTCGGGTTCGTCGGGCTTCCCGCCGAGGAATACGTTACCACCTACTTCGAATACGTCCCGCGGAGGGTAAGGATAAGCGAGGAGGAGGCGGAGAAGATCGCGCAAGGGGAGCTGGAGCTGCAGCTTGCCGCTTACGACTGCGTTGTTAAGGAATGCGAGGTAAAGGTTTACGCGGACGAAGAAAAAGGCGTCTGCATTCTGGAAGCAGACGCCGTGCTGAACATAGACATAGCGCGGGAGATACCCATGAAAATAAACGATTACGGCTCGATCTCCGACAAATTGCCGAGCGCGCGGGAATAGATACGCATACCGTCGAACAGCTCGGATTCCGAAATGTATTCGTCGCGCTGGTGCGCGTTTCCGCGCTCGTCGCCCAGGAACTTGCGCTGTGAAAGTATCCCGGAGCCGAAGGCGACCGTGTTCGGGAGCCGGCGCGCGTAGGTGCCGCCGCCCATGGTGTAGGGCTTGCATTCGACGCCCAGCACGCTTTCGCAGGCGGAAGTGAGGGCGCGTATGCGCGGGTCGTCCGCCGAAACGAAATAGCCGTTTGAATTGTCGGAACCGATCACCCTTCCGCCGACCTTCGCGACCTCGCGCGAGATGCTTTCTACAAGCTCCGCGTAAGGTGTTTCCGGCAGATAGCGTATGTTGAAGCTCTGGACGATCCTGCCGTTTTCGGTACGGACTACGCCGCCGACGCAGGTGAGGTATCCGAAATCGGCGTTTTCGCCCGCGATGCCGAGCTTTTTGCCCAGATATTCGCCGGTGGAATCGCGCAGGAACTCGAAACGCGCCCTGTCCGCAAAAGGTATAGCGCCGGAATCCAAAAGGTATCCGCACAGCAGGGAGATCGCGTTGACTCCGGCTTCCGGCATGGCGGCGTGCGCCGCTTTGCCCTCCGCTTCGGCCTTGTAAAGCCCGCCGCATCCGGTAACCGAAATATTGCTTTCGCCGCCGAAAACGGGTTTGTTTTCCAGCAGCGCGTACGCCCTGCCGGGGACGGCGTTGGACACCGTGCCGCCGTTGATTTCTTTTATCCCTTCCGGCAGCGCGCCGAAATCGATTTTTACGCCCAGAATGCCCTTTTCGCCGATGCAGACCGGGAATTCGGAATCCGGAGTGAACGAAAACTCCGGCGGTTTGCGCACCGAAACGAAATAGTCGAGATCGGTGCTGCCGACCTCCTCGTCGCTGCCCAGAATGAGCCGCAGGGTGAACGGAAGCTTTATCCCGCGTTCCTTAAAGAACCGCAGGGTGTAGAGCCCCTGGATGAACGGGCCCTTGTCGTCGTGAGAGCCGCGGCCCAGAAGCAAGCCGTTTTCGCGCCGCAAAACGAACGGATCGCCGCTCCAGCCGTCGCCCACCGGGACCACGTCGAGATGGCAGACTATGCCGACCTCTTTATCCGCGTCGCCCCAGAGCACGCTGAGGCAGTGATAATCGTGATTTTCCACGCGGAAGCCGTATCCTTCCGCCATCGCGGCGGCCTTATCCAGCGCGCGGGCGCATTCTTCGCCGTAGGGGTATTCCCCGCGGGGGGAGCCCGCCACGGAGGGGACCGATACTATTTCGGCAAGATCCTTTATCGCCTGTTCGCGTATATCCGCGCGGGCGAAATATTCGTCCGCGAGACGGTTTATATTTTCCAAATCGATCACTCTTTCCTTAATTGTTTCCTATTCCGTCACGCAGTTTGTTGAGCGCGTCGCCGAACTGGCGCTCGGTCTCGTATACGGAACGGTGTATCTCTTCCTGCTTCCTGCGGAACTCCTCCGCCGCTTTCGTAAGCTCCTCGCAGCGCCTTTCGGTTTCGGAAATAAGCTGTTCCGCCTCACGCGCGGCGTTCTGCTTTATCATACGCGCTTCGTTTTCCGCCTCGGTCTGCGCCTGGCGTTTTATAAGCTCCGCTTCGCGTTCGGCGTTGTGCACTATATCCGCCGCGCGTTTGTCGGCGACCACCATTTTTTCGCCTACCTCGGCGCAGAGCGCGTCGTATTCCTTCTGCTTTTCCGAAAGCTCCGCCGCGTGCTCCTTCGCCGCCGATTCCGCCTCCGCGCGAAGCGAGGCGATCTCGCCGTTGAGCCGTTCTATTTCGTTCCGCGCGACGTGCGCCTGCTCGGTAAACCCGCGCTCCTTCGCGGAATAAGCGTCGCTCAGTCCGACTATGAAATCGTCGACCTGCTTTGTATCGTATCCTTTGAAAACCTTTTTGAAATATGCCTCCGCCAAAACAAACACCGCCTTTCAGTCAATTTATACCATTTTTCCGGCTTTTTGTCAACACTTCGCAAACTTCATCATTATATTGTGCGGCGCGAGCTTCGCCAGCACGCGATAGAATTTATAAAGCGCCTTGTTCGTATAGAACGCCTTGCCCTTTAACGCGCGCGCAAGCGATTTATAAGCGACTTCCTCCGCGTTGCAGTACGGCAGAGTGCGGAAGGTCTTTGAATTTTCGTCGGTAATGTGCGCGACCGCCATAAATTCGGTGTGCATCGGTCCCGGGCAGACGGCGAGCACGTTTATCCCGGCGGGCTTCAATTCCTCGCGCAGGGCTTTCGAAAACGCGGTAACGTACGCCTTTGTGGAGGAATAGACCGCCATTCGCGGATTGGGCACGAAGGAAGCGATGGAGGAAACGTTTACTATACAGCTTCCCTTTTGCATATACTTTACCGCCTCGGCGCAAAGATAGGTGAGCGTGCCGCAGTTGAGCGATACCATATCGCGCTGGACGAAAGCGTCCAGATCTGCGACGTTGCCCAGCTTGCCGAACCCGGCGTTGTTTATAAACGCCTTTATATCCGGCTTTTCGGCGGCGAGCAGCGAGGAAAACGCTTCCAGCCCGCTTTCGGAATCGAGATCGCATTCCACCACCCTCGTCCGCGCGTTTTCGCAAATCCGCGCGGTCTCCTCCAGCTTTTCTTTTCTGCGGGCGACGAGCCAGAATTCGCATTCCGGCAGCAGCTTTACCGCCGCCTTGAAGTATTCCCTTCCGAGCCCGGACGAAGCGCCGGTTATTATGACAGTATCCATGACCATTCTCCGATCCTTATAATTCTTATATTTATAATACCACCCGGACGGGCGGTTTTCAAGTGCAAAATCAAAAAGACGCGGGTGTTTTTTATGCTTTTGGAGCGGATTAAAGAAATATTGTGGGGCGTGCCGACGACAGCCGTTTTTACCGCTTTCGGAGTGTACTTCGCGGCGAAGACCGGGCTTTACAGTCCGCACGCGGTATGGAGGGAGCTGAAAAAGGCGTTTTCCGCCTTCGGGAAGAAGGAAAAAAACGGCGTTTCGCCCTTTGCGGCGGCGGCGACGGCTTTGGGCGGCACGGTGGGCGCCGGAAGCATACTCGGCGTGGGATACGGCATAGCGGTGGGCGGCGCGGGCAGCGTTTTCTGGATGTGGGTGTTCTCGTTCTTCGCCATAGGGCTGAAATACGCCGAGACGCGCGTCGCCCTGCGCGGGCGGGAGGAGGGCGCGGGCGGGATCCGCGGCGGCGCTCACCTGCGACTGCGCTCGCTCGGATACGAAAAGCTTGCCGCGCTGTTCTGCTTCGCCTGTATACTGTGCTCGTTCGGCACCGGGAACGCCGCGCAGACCGGCGCGGCGGCGCAGTTCCTTTTCGCGCTCGGAATACCGAAGCTCCCGGCTGCCGCCATATGCGTTCTGGCGGTGGGGCTGGCGGTGTTCGGCGGCGGAAAGCGGATAATAAGGTTCAACGCGGCGGCGGTGCCCGCGGCTTCGGCGGTATATATTTGCGCCTGCTTCGCGCTGCTGTGCCTTAACGCCCGCGGGATACCCGGATCGTTTGCGCGGATATTCACGCAGGCGTTCGGAATAAAACAGGCGGCGGGCGGGTTTTCTGGCGCTTTGCTTGCGGCGGCTGTGCGGGAGGGCTGCGCGCGCAGCGTGTTTTCCACCGAGGCGGGCATGGGCTCCTCCCCTCTCGCGCACGCGGCTTCCGCCGGGGACGAAAAAACGCAGGGCTCGTTTTCGGTGCTGGAAACGGTGTTCGACACGTTCGCGGTATCCACGCTTACGGCGCTTTGCCTGCTTTGCGGCGGCAGCGGCTCCGCGCGGGAGCTTTTCGAAAGCGCTTGGGGCGCGCCGGGCGGGCTGCTGTTCGGCGCCGCGGCGGCGGCGTTCGCCTACGCTTCTGTGATAAGCTGGAGCTATTACGCCCAGACCTGCGTTTTTTACCTTTTCGGGAACAGAAAAGCGCCGCTTTTTGTATTCCGCGCGCTGTTTTCGCTCGCCGCCGGGGCGGGAGCGCTGTTCCCGGCGGGAACGCTTATCGCGGCTTCGGATATCCTTAATCTGCTTATGGCGGTGCCGAATCTGTTTTTACTTTATAAATGCCGTAAAGAGGTAACGTTATGACTTGGTATTGCAGGAACACAGACGCGTTGCTGAAAGAGCTCGCGTCGTCCTTGAACGGGCTGACCGACGCGGAGGCGAAGGCGCGCCTGGAGCGCGTCGGACCGAACGAGCTCGGCAAAGCGAAGAAAAAGAGCTTTTTGAAACGCTTCCTCGGCGCGATGTGCGACAGGATGACCGCGGTGCTGCTCGCGGCGGCGGCGGTGTCGTTCGCCACCTCGCTTATTGCGGGAGAACGGCTTGCGGACCCGGTGATAATACTTGTTATCGTACTTGCGAACGCCTTTATCGCCGCGGTGCAGGAAAGCCGCGCGGAGCGCGCGCTTGAAGCGCTTAAAAAGCTTTCCGCCCCGGAAATGACGGTTATCCGCGACGGGAAGGAAAAGCGGATAAGCGGCAGGGACGCGGTCCCGGGCGACGTTTTCCTGCTGGAAAAGGGCGATATCGTCCCCTGCGACGCAAAGCTTATTTCCTGCAACGAGCTGGTAGTGGACGAATCGGCGCTTACAGGGGAATCCGAGGGCGTGAGCAAGGACGCGCGCTTCCAAACGCCCGAAAACTCGCCCGTGAGCGAGGCGAAAAGCGCCGTGTTCACCTCCACGGCGGTGATATCCGGCAGAGGGTGCGCTTTGGCGGTGAAGACCGGGAAAGAGACCTGCGTGGGCGAGATAGCGGATATGATAAGCACCGAAAACGAGCTTACGCCGCTTCAGAAGCGGCTTGCGCGGCTCAGCGCCCTGCTCGGCAACGCCACCATCGCGATCTGCGTGCTGATATTTATATTCTCGCTTATAAAAGGGATGAACGCCGGCGAGATGTTCATGACGTCGGTGGGGCTTTCGGTGGCGGCGATACCGGAGGGGCTCCCCGCGATAGTAACGGTGGTGCTTTCGGCGGGGGTGCAGACTCTGGCGAAGCGACGGGCGGTGGTGAAGCGGCTGCCCGCGGTGGAAACGCTGGGCTGTACGCAGGTGATCTGCACCGACAAGACCGGAACGCTTACCTGCAACCGCATGACCGTTGCCGAGACGGAGGGCGACGAAGCGCGGCTGATACGCGCCTTCGCGCTGTGCAACAACGATTCCTCCCCCACAGAACGCGCGCTGCTGGACAAGACGCCGGAATACGCGAAAATACAGAGCAGATACCCGCGCGTGGCGGAGATACCGTTTGATTCCGACAAAAAATATATGCTTACCGTGCACAAAAACGGCGCGGGGTGTTCGGTGATAATAAAGGGCGCGCCGGACGTGGTGGCGCGGTTCTGCCCCGCCGACGAGGAAATGATCAAGGCGGGCGCTTCGCGTATGGCGGAACGCGCCCTGCGCGTGATCTGCTTTGCGGGATACGAATGCGCGGACGCGCCGGCGGACCCGCTTGCGGCGCGGTTCGCCTTTTACGGCTTGTGCGGGATATCCGATCCGCCGCGCCCGGAGGCGAAAAACGCGGTGGCGCTGTGCAAAAAGGCGGGGATACGCACGGTGATGATAACCGGAGACCACCCCGAAACGGCGCGCGCCATAGCGGTGGAAACCGGGATGATCCCGCCGGGCGGAAAGGTTTACACCGAAGCGGAGCTGAACGCGATGGACGGGCGGGCTTTTGCCCGCGCGGTAAAGGAATGCGGCGTTTTCGCGCGGGTGACGCCCAAATGCAAGCTTAAAATAGTGGAGGCGCTGAAAAAAGCAGGCAACGTGGTGGCGATGACCGGCGACGGCGTGAACGACGCCCCGGCGCTGAAAAAGGCGGATATCGGCTGCGCGATGGGCATAAGCGGCACCGAGGTGGCGAAAGAATCCGCCGATATGGTGCTGACCGACGACAATTTCGCCACCGTAGTGGAGGCGGTGCGCGAGGGGCGCGGGATATACGAGAACATACGCCGCGCGGTGCATTTCCTGCTTTCCTGCAATTTCGGCGAGCTTTTCACCGTGTTCGGCGCGATACTGCTTTCGCTCCCCTCGCCGCTTTCGGCGATACAGCTTTTGTGGGTGAACCTGACCACCGATTCGCTCCCCGCGATAGCTTTGGGGCTGGAAAAAACGCCCGAAAGCGTTATGGACCGCCCCCCGGTAAAGCCGGACGAGCCGCTGTTTTCCAGAAGCAGAGGACTGCGGATAGTGCTGGAGGGACTTTTGATCGGCGCTTTGGCGTTAACCGCTTTTTTAATAGGGCGCGGACGCAGCTTCGAAGCGGGGCGGACGATGTGCTTTACCGTGCTTTCGGTATCGCAGCTTTTCCATTCGTTCAATATGCGAAGCGAAAAAAGCGTTTTCCGGCGCCGCATAAAGCGCAATCCCTACGTTTACGCCGCGTTCGCCGCCTGCCTCGCGATGCAGCTTTCGGCGCTGCTCATCCCCTCCCTTTCGGCGCTTTTCGGAGTCGCCGCGATGACCGGGAGCGAATGGGCGTGGTGCGCGGGGCTTTCCGCGGCTCCGCTTTTAGCGGGCGAAATTCACAAATTGTTCACACATTGTTCATAGTTTCGTAACAATTTAAGGGTATACAATAGTTATTGAAGTATAAAAAAGGGGAATATGATATGGAAAAATTCACCTGCGTTGAAAACGACGCCGTTTCGCTTGCGGGGAACAGAATGATAAAAACGCTCGGCAGGCACACCGAGGAGGGCGGAAAGCTGCTGTTCGACTGGTCCGGCAGCGGGATTGCTTTTAACTTCCACGGCGCGGGATTCATACTTTCGCTCGGCGAATACAAAGCCGATACGCCGGCGTATATAAAAATAACCGTCGACGGCGGCGCGTACAGACAGAGGTTTGCGGTTTGCGACGGGCGCGAAAAAATAATAGTCGAGGGACTGCCCGAAAAGCGCCACCGCGCGGAGATAATCAAAATAACCGAGGGCGCGCCGAAGCTCGCGTTCGAAAAGCTTTCGCTTTTGGGAGCCGGCGCCGCGCTGCAGCTTCCGCCGCGCGGAAAACGCCGCAAACTGGAATTCATAGGCGATTCCATTACCGCCGGATACGGCGTGCTGGGCAGGAGGAGCGACCCTTCGTACGCCACCTATCAGCAGGACGTGACGGAATCCTATGCCGGGCTCACCGTCCGGGCGACCGGCGCGGAGGGCAGATATATCTGCATTTCCGGCAAAGGGATAGTCTGCAACTGCGAAGGCAACCGCGAGGACGTTAAGGCGGGCGAATACTACGAACGGCTGACCTACGGCGGCGGGATATGCGAAGACGGCTGGACGCCCGACGCCGTAATAATCAACATCGGCACCAACGATTGCGGCGGCCCCGCCGGGAAAGAGGAATTCGCCGCGGCGGCGGAAAATCTGATACGCGGCATACGCGCGCGCTATAAAAACGCGCAGATAATTTGGATGTACGGGATGATGAACGACTATTATTCCGAAACGCTGAGCGACCTTCTGCGCAGACTCGCGGCGAAGGACGGCAAAGTGCATTTCCTGCACGTCGCGGGGATAACCGAAGCCGAAACCGGCGCGAACGGGCACCCGAACGTGTGCGGGCAGGCGCGCGCCGCGGCGCTTCTGACCAAAAAGCTCGCTTCCGTGCTGGGCTGGCGCGGGACCGAAGCCGCGGCGGAAGAATGAACTTGATTTTACCGCGCGGATATGATATAATCCAAACGTATGAATAATTGATTCGGGAGAAAACAAAATGCCGGAGATACAAAAGAAAAAAACCTCCCCAGCGACGGTCGCGGGGATAATCATACTTATCGCGGCGCTTGCGGCGATGGCGGTTTACTTCATATTCATATTTTCGCCGAAGAAGGCGGAGGAGGAAGTATCCGCCGACCCGGCTTCCGCGCCGGTGTTCTCGGCGCCCGAAAGCTCCGAACCGGAGGAGATCTCCGCGGAGCTTAAAACCACGCTTGCGGAAGCCGAGGCGGGCGACCTCGTTCGCTACGGCAATTATATTCAGATACCGGGCGCAAACGCGGACGGCGACGTTTCGCCTATCGAATGGATAGTGCTGGATAAGCAGGAGGACCGGCTTTTGCTTTTAAGCTACCGCGTGCTTGAGATCTGGAGCTACGACGATTCGCGCGAGAGCGGCATAACCGGTTTTTCGCAAAGCGGGCTGTGCAAAAACCTCGACAGGTATTTTTACGGATCCGCGTTCAGCGAATCGGAGCGCGAATACATTCTGGGCGAAGAGGGGCAAAAGGTGTTTATACTTACCGCCGCGGAAGCCGAAAAATATTTAACGCCCGATTCCCACCGCATCGCGAGGGCGACTCACACCGCCGCCGACCACCACGGCAGGGACGATTCCAAGCCGATCGAATGGTGGCTCGCGGATATTACTTCCCCGGGCTTTGCCGCCTACGTTTATACCGACGGCTCGATACGCCTTAAAGGCCTTGCTTTTGATTACGACAAAGTGGGCGTTCGCCCGGCGATCTGGGTGAGCGCGGAAGCGGAAGCGGAATAAATGCAACTAATTTAAAAAAATTTTGAAAAAAGTATTGCAATTTGAATAATTGCGTGTTATACTGTGCTTTGCGTAATCGTGGGCTTATGCCCTTACTATATGAAAGAGAGGACCGAAGAAATGAAGCAGGGTATCCATCCCGAATACAAGACCACTACCATTAAATGTGCTTGTGGCGCGGAATATGTTACCAAATCCGTAAAGGATAACGTCAAGGTCGATATATGCTCTAAATGTCATCCGTTCTTCACCGGCAAGCAGAAGCTTGTCGACGCAGGTGGACGCGTTGATAAATTCAAGAAGAAGTTCAACCTCGACTAAACATTTTCGTAAAGACCGCGGCACTTTTGTGCCGCGTTTCTTTTTGCAGGAAGAGAGGTGTTTTTATGCCGGAAATAAGGAATATTACCGATGAACTAAAAAGCGGCGAGAACCGCGCCGTGCTCGTTTCTGTATGCACAAAAGACGATACGGAGGAAACGTGTCTGCGGTCGCTGGACGAGCTGGCGCGCCTGCTGGAGACCGCGGGCGGCACAGAAGCCGGGCGGATGGTGCAGAACCGCGAAACGCCCGACAGGGCGACTTTTATCGGCAGCGGCAAGCTGGCGGAGCTGGCGGAGTTTATTAAAAACGACGGCGGGATAAAGCTTGCCGTGTTCGACAACGAGCTTACCCCTTCGCAGATCGCGAATATAGAAAAAGAGCTGCCGGACGTGCGCGTTATCGACAGAACCATGCTTATTCTGGACATATTCGCGCTGCACGCCGTTACCGGAGAAGGCAAGCTGCAGGTGGAGATCGCCTGCCTGCAATACACCGCGCCGCGCCTTGTCGGCCGCGGGAAGGAATTAAGCCGTCTGGGCGGCGGCATAGGCACGCGCGGACCCGGCGAATCGAAGCTGGAAAGCGACAGGCGGCACCTTAAACGCCGCATCGCCGCGCTTAAAAACGAAATAGAAAGCATTGAGCGCACGCGCGAGGTACAACGCGCCGCGAGGAAGCGTTCCGGAATGATGACGGCGGCGATAATCGGCTATACCAACGCCGGGAAATCCACGCTGCTGAACCGGCTTACCGACGCGGGCATACTCGCGGAGGACAAGCTTTTCGCCACGCTGGACCCCACCACGCGCCGGCTCGCGCTGCCATCCGGCGCGGAAATGCTGCTGGTGGACACGGTCGGTTTTATCGACAGACTGCCGACTCAGCTTGTAAAAGCTTTTAAATCCACGCTGGAGGAGCTTAAATACGCCGACCTGCTGATACACCTTACCGACGCGGGCGAGGACGCGGACGAACGCGCCCGCAAGCACGCGGTGGTAACTCAGCTTATAGAAGAGCTCGGCGCCGGGGACAAGCCGGTGCTGGAGGTGTTCAACAAATGCGATCTCGCCCTGCGCGACATCCCCTTCCCCGCCGGAGCCGTGGAGATATCCGCCAAAAACGGCGAGGGGATCGAAGAACTGCTCTCCCATCTGGACGGGATCGCCGCGAACGGCAAAAAGCGGCTCGAGCTGTTCTTCCCCTACGGCGAAATGTCCGCCTATAACGACCTTCCGCGTTTTGCGACGGTGATCTCCCACGAGTTCACCGACGACGGCGTTAAGGCGACCGCCGACTGTGACGAGCGCGCGCAGGGTATGTTCAGAAGATTCGTGAAATGACCGTATAAACGAAAAGGACCCGCCGGGCTGCCCCCGCGGGTCCTTTATTATGCTTTGGATATCGCGCTGCCTGAAAAGCTTATTTCTCTTCTTTTTCGATCTTGCCTTCGGCGGCGTTCTTGCGGACCGATTCGATGCCGTTCTTGCAGCTTGCCATTGCCTTGTAGCCCTCGGAAACGGCGATTATCTGGCCGTTGGTGGCTTTAAGACGGAAGCGGAATTCGCCCTTCTTGTCGGTGTAGATCTCGAACTTCGGGTTCTTGGCGACTTCGTAACCTTCGACTGTCTGATCCTCGATATTGGCGACGGGGGCGTTCTTTATAACGCTGTTGACGCCGTTGCGGCAGGCGGCTTCGGTGGTGTAGACTTCGGAGGTGGCGATGATCTCGCCGTTGCCGGCCTTGAGGTTGAATTTCACGCCGGTATTGGTCTCTTTAATAACGAATTTTCCCATGGTGTATTTCCTTTCTTTTGTTAAATATTTTAATTCTGTTGATATTATAACACTATTTTTTTCCATTGTCAACAAAATGTCAACATTTTTCGGTCATCTCGCACACAAAAGCGGAAAACGGCGGCAGAACGAGGTTTTCGCCAGATTTTTCAAACGGCTTTTCGTAGTTCGCTATAAACACTTCGCCCGGGGCGAAATCTGCCTTTATGCTTAACGGGCAGGGCGAGAAGGAGCAGACGACGGCGACTTCCCTGCCGTCTTTTATGCGCTTGTAGGCGATGATATCCGGGTAATCGAGCAACAGCGGAGCAATATCGCCCAGAGTCAGCTGCGCGCCGGGATATTCGCTTTTGCGCAGAGCGACCATTTTTTTGTAGTAATTGAGCACGCTGCCGGGATCCTTCGCTTCGTCGGCGGCGTTGAATTCCAAATAGCGCGGGTGCGGCTTCATCCAGGGTTTTCCGGTCGTGAATCCGCCGTTTTTGCCGGGCCCCCACGGGAAGGGAACGCGCCCGTTGTCGCGGCTGTAGCGGTTCACGGCTTTAATTGCTTCCTCCGGCGTAAGGCCGTCCGCGAGCGAGATGCGGTAGTGGTTCTTTGTGGAGATATCGTCCACGTCGTCTATGCTTTCGAACACGGTGTTCGTCATGCCGAGCTCCTCGCCCTGATAGATGAACGGTATCCCGCGGAGGAAGAAGAACAGCGTGCCCAGCATCTTCTGCGTGAGCGGGCTCTGATATTCGTGCGGGATGAATTTTTCGCAGGCGCGGGGGTAATCGTGGTTCTCGAAATACACGGCGCCGAAGCCGATCTTCTGAGTCTCGAGCTGCGAGGCGAACATCTTGTCGCGCAGCAGCGATATCGGCCATTCCCACGCCTTCTTGCAGGTGTGCCAGGTGTGTCCGTGGTTGTAAAGCTCGGAATAAGTAAAATCGAACAGCGTGCTGAAATAGCCGTTTTCGCCTATGTAATCGCCGAGCTGGTCGTAGGGCACGCCCGCCGCCTCCGCCACGGTGATGCAGTCGTAGCGGTCGAAGGTGTTTTCGCGCAGCTCGGTAAGCAGGTCGCCTATGCCGGGATAGTTGCGCGTGGGGGCGAAGCAGCCGACCATACCGTCCGGTCCGTCGGGCGGGAGCGAGGCGAGCGTGGGCTCCTTTTTGATATGCGTTATCGCGTCGATGCGGAAGCCGCCCAGCCCTTTATCCAGCCACCAGCGTATCATTTCGTAAAGCTTTTCGCGCAGTTTCGGGTTTTCCCAGTTCAGGTCCGGCTGTTTTTTGGAAAACAGGTGCAGATACCACCTGCCGTCCGGGACCTGCTCCCACGCGCTGCCGCCGAACATCGAACGCCAGTTGTTGGGCGGGTTGCCGTCGTCCGTGCGGCGGAACCAGAAATAAGAAGCCTCCTCGCAATCCGGGTCCGCGAGAGCGCGTTTGAACCAGACGTGTTCGTCGGAGCAGTGATTCAGCACGAGGTCCATTATAATGCGTATCCCGCGCTTTTTCGCCTCCGCAAGCAGTTCGTCCATATCCTCCATGGTGCCGAACATCGGGTTGATGCTGTAATAATCCGAAATGTCGTATCCGCCGTCGTCCATCGGAGAGGCGTAGACCGGGCAGATCCAGACGTAATCGACGCCGAGGTCTTTAAGATAATCGAGCTTTGAGGTGATGCCTTTCAGATCGCCGGTGCCGTCGCCGTTCGAATCCATAAAGCTGCGCGGATAGATCTGATAGGCGACTTTCTTTTTCCATTCTTCGTTTTTACGCATATATATTCCCTTCCTTTCGGCTTATATAACGAATATAACATATAATTCATAATAATACAATAATTAACGCTAAAATTTCGGTGAAAAACTATTGAAAAATCGTTTTGTATGTGTTACAATTCATTGGATAGGCACGGACGCGGGATCATCCGCGGCGAAAGCCGTTCCTGTCGCGTAAAACGAAATAAAAAAACGTAATAAACCATTCAGGAGGACACGAAATGGCAATGACCAAAGAACAGATCGCGGCTAAAACAGAGGAGCTGGAGGCGTACATAGCCGAAAACAAGGATATGCAGGGCGTGCTTATTCCCGTTATGCAGAAGGCGCAGGAGCTGTTCGGCTATCTTTCTTTCGAGACGATGCAGCTTATTTCCGACCGTCTCAACGTACCCGTCGCCGAGATCTACGGCGTGGCGACTTTCTACGCTCTGTTTTCGCTGCAGCCCAAGGGCGATAACGTTATAAGCGTCTGCACCGGTACCGCCTGCTACGTAAAGGGCGCGGCGGACGTTCTGAACGCGGTTAAATCCACGCTCGGGATAGAAGCCGGCGAAACCACCCCGGACGGCAAATTCAGCATTCAGGACACCCGCTGCCTCGGCTGCTGCGGACTCGCCCCGGTTATGACCGTGAACGGCGAAGTGTTCGGCAGACTCACCCCCGCCGACGTTCCCGGCATACTTGCGAAGTATTGATGTTTTCGCGGGAATAAAATTATGAAGATAAGAGAAATTGCATCGCTCGCGGGGGCGGAAGTGCTTGCCTGCGGCGAACTGCTGGATACCGAGGTGTTCTCGGCGTGCGGCAGCGATATGATGAGCGACGTCCTGGCGTTTGTGAAAGACCAGGGCCTGCTTATCACCGGGCTTGTGAACACGCAGGTCGTGCGCACCGCGGAAATGATGGATATGCGCGCGATACTGTTCGTTCGCAACAAACGCCCGACGCCCGAAATAATCGAGCTTGCCGAAAAATGCGAGATAGTCGTTATGGCGAGCCCGCTGCGTATGTTCGAGGCCTGCGGCCTGATCTATGAATCGGGGCTGAAAGGCACGGCGCTTAAATGAGCGCCCCGCTGAAGCTGCATTTCGACATCGACGGAGAGAATTTCACCTCCGCCGGCGAAGCGTCGGTCAAAGTGAAAAAGTGGCTCCGCCAGCTCGGACTGCCGCAGGACATTATACGCAGAGTCGCCATCGCGATGTACGAGGGCGAGATAAATATGGTGATACACGCCAGCGGCGGATACGCCGAAGTCACCGTGTTCCCGGACAGGATAGAGATAATCCTGTGCGACAAGGGACCGGGGATAAAGGACGTCGAGCTCGCCATGCAGGCGGGGTATTCCACCGCGCCGGAGCGCATACGCTCGCTCGGGTTCGGCGCCGGGATGGGGCTGCCGAACATGAAGGCGAATTCCGACACGATGAAGATCGATACCGAAATAGGAGTGGGGACCACGATCACGATGACCGTGAATATGTGACCGCCGCCGCTTCTGTTTTACCCCACCATAAGGATACGATATGGAAAACGTTACTTACAACCACAGCGTTTCGCTGAACCCCGATAAATGCGTCGGCTGCACGAGCTGCCTTAAACGCTGCCCTACCGAGGTGATACGTATAAGGAACGGCAAGGCGCAGATCAACGCCGAAAAGTGCATCGACTGCGGCGAATGTATCCGTATGTGCACCCACAAAGCGAAAAAGGCGGTCTACGACCACTTCGAAGCGCTGGACGGGTTCAAATGGAAGATCGCGCTGCCCGCGCCTTCGCTTTACGGACAGTTCAACAATCTTTACGACCTCGATTATTTAATAGAGGGGCTTTACCGATTGGGGTTCGACGACGTTTACGAAGTCGCCTGCGCCGCGGAGATAGTTACCGGGTACACCCGCCACTATCTTATGCAACCGGGCGTGAAGAAACCGGTGATCAGCTCCGCCTGCCCCGCGGTGGTACGGCTTATAAGTCTGCGCTACCCGGAGCTGTGCGACCATCTGCTGCCAATTAAATCCCCGATGGAGATCGCGGCGATGGAAGCGCGCAAAAAGGCCCTGCGCGAGCATCCGGAGTTCAAAAGCGAGGATATAGGGATAGCTTTCATATCCCCCTGCCCCGCAAAGATAAGCTTTGTGAAGAACCGCCCCGCGGACGACAGGACCGACGTGGACGTGGTGCTGGCTATGTCGGAGGTTTATTTTTCGATGCTGAACGTGATGAACGCCGACGAACCGCCCAAACATTCATCCTCTTCCGGGATGATCGGCGTGGGCTGGGCTTCCTCCGGCGGAGAATCGACGGCGCTTTTCAACGAAAAATACCTTGCCGCCGACGGCATAGAGAACGTTATTATGGTCCTTGACCACTTGGAAGACGATTCGCTTTCCGAACTGGAGTTCATAGAGCTGAACGCCTGCAACGGCGGCTGCTCCGGCGGCGTGCTCGCGGTGGAGAACCCGTATATCGCCAACGCGCGGCTTACCAACCTTCGCCGCACGCTGCCCATCGCGAACAACGTTATACGCAACAAGGACGGCGACGCAGTCACCGTTCCGGAAGAATACGTTATGCGCCCGGTGGAATATATCCCCGGCACGCCTTTGGGCAAAACGCTGGGCGAATCGCTGGAGAAGATGGCGAAGATCGAAAAGATATATCAGCGCCTGCCGGACCACGACTGCGGCTCCTGCGGGGCTCCGACCTGCCGCGCTTTTGCCGAAGACGTGGTGAAGGGCGAGGTGACCGAGGACGAATGCATAGTGAATATGCGGTCGCTGATCGACGAAATGGCGAAAAAGCTCAATCCCGATATATTCAAAAACCCTTAAGGAGCATCGGACAATGACAGCCGGAGAACTCGCACAAGAGCTTTCGCTCAATATACTTTGTCTGCCTCACCCGGAACGCGAAGTGACCGGCGGCTTTGCCGGAGACCTTTTGAGCTGGGTGATGGGCGGCGCCAAAGAGGGCGACGCGTGGGTGACGATAATGTCCAACCTGAACGTGGTCGCCGTCGCGTCGCTGTGCGACACGGCGTGCGTCGTGCTGGCTTCCGACACGGTGCTTGACGAAAAGGACCTTAAGACCGCGGAGGAAAAAGAGATAAACGTGCTTAATTCCCCGCTGCCCGAATTCGAGCTTTGCGTTAAGATAGGCGAGCTTCTGAAATGAATCCGTACTACTACGACCTGCACACCCATTCGGCGCTTTCGCCCTGCGGCGACAACGCGATGACGCCCAACAGTCTGGCGGGAATGGCTTCGCTGGCGGGGATACAGGTGCTTGCGCTGACCGACCACAACACCGCGAAGAACTGCAAGGCGTTCTTTGCCGCCTGCAAGCGCTACGGGGTGGTCCCGGTCGGCGGGATGGAGCTCACCACGGCGGAGGAGATACACGTCGTCTGCCTGTTTCCCACGCTGGAAGCCGCGCTGGATTTCGATTCCGCGGTGGAAAAGCGCCGGATGAAGATCGAAAACAAGCCGGAGATATTCGGCGATCAGCTTATTATGGACGACGAGGACAACGTGATCGGCACCGACCCTTGGTTTTTGCCCGCGGCGACGGAGATATCGCTTGCGGAAGCGCCGGAGCTGGTGCGCCGCCACGGCGGGATATGCTACCCGGCGCACATCGAAAGGCCGGCAGGCGGCGTGATACCGATACTGGGCGATTTTCCGCCGGACGTTCCTTTTGCGAGCTACGAGCTGCACGATATGTCGCTGCGCGCGGAATACGAAGAAAAGTTCCCGGTTTTGAAAGGTCTGAACTGCGTTTGCAGCTCCGACGCGCACTATCTGGAGCAGATACGCGACGCGGAGCATTCGCTTATGCTCGACGACGAGCCCTACAGCTCCGCGATGCTGCGGATAAGTCTTCTGAAGCGGCTCGGAAACAAACCTTAAGGGGGCCGCAGCGTGAAGGAATTATCGCTTAACATACTCGACATAGCGCAGAACTCGGTGAAAGCCGGGGCGAAGAACATTGAAATATCGCTTGCCGAGGAAGGAAACCGGCTTACATTCAGGATAACCGACGACGGCTGCGGTATGAGCGAAGATTTTCTGGCAAGAGTGCTCGACCCGTTCACCACAACGCGCACCACGCGCAAGGTCGGGCTGGGGCTTCCGCTTCTGAAAATGGCGGCGGAGGCGACGGGCGGTTCGCTGGAGATAAGCTCCCGAAGCGAAAAGGAGCACGCCGACCACGGCACCGAGGTCACCGCGACGTTTTACACCGACCATATAGACTGCCCGCCTTTGGGCGATATAGTTTCGACGGTCGTACTGCTTTTACAGAACGCGCCGTTCGAACCGAGATACGTATATTCCCACAGCAAGGGCGAAAACGTGTTTTCGCTGGATACCGACGAGCTGCACGAGCAGCTCGGCCCGGACATCCCTCTTTCCGAACCCGCGGTGCTTGAATTTACAGAAAGCTATCTGCGCGAAGGCGAGGAAGGGCTTGGATAAACGCTTTTAATACGAAAAAAAATAAAAATATATAAAAAAGAAAACGAAAGGAAACCCGTAATGAAAACCTTAGCAGAGCTCAACGAGATCAGAGAACGCATGAAAACGAAGGTATCCGTTCGCGAAAACGGCAATACTTACAGAGTTGTTGTCGGTATGGCGACCTGCGGTATCGCGGCGGGCGCGCGTCCCGTTATGAGCGCGCTTCTTTCCGAGGTCACGGCTCAGCATCTTGAAGACACCGTTCACGTTTCGCAGACGGGATGCATCGGCATCTGCCAGTACGAACCCGTGGTGGAGATCTTCAAAGGCGACGAGAAGTACACCTACGTTAAGATGACGCCCGAAAAGATGAAAGAAGTAGTGGATTCTCATCTTAAAAACGGCAAACCCATTACCGAGTACACCATCGGCTCGATGTAAAGAGCGGACGACAACTTTATAAGAAAGGAATATTCTTTTCCGACGGAAAAGAAAAAGGACACAGAATATGATTCGTACACACGTACTTGTCTGCGGCGGTACCGGATGCACGTCCTCCGGAAGCGCTAAAATACGCGAGGTCCTTCAGAGCGAGATCGACAAAGCGGGGCTCACCGAGGAAGTAAAAGTAGTCCAGACCGGCTGTTTCGGCCTCTGCGCGCTCGGACCCGTTATGATAATCTACCCCGAAGGGACCTTCTATTCCCGCGTTACCGCGGAAGACGTTCCCGAAATAGTCGAGGAACACCTTGTTAAAGGCCGCCTCGTTCAGCGGCTCGTCTATAACGACACCGGCGAAGCGAAGAAGCCCGAAGGGCCCGTTTCGCTCAACGAGACCGGGTTCTATAAAAAGCAGATGCGCGTCGCGCTTCGCAACTGCGGCGTTATCGACCCGGAAAACATCGACGAATACATAGGACGCGACGGTTACAGCGCTTTGGAAAAGGTGCTCACGAGCATGACTCCCGACGACGTCATAAAGGTGATAGGCGATTCCGGTCTGCGCGGCAGAGGCGGCGCGGGATTCCCGACCGCACGCAAGTGGCAGTTTGCGAAGAACAGCGTTTCCGATAAAAAATACGTCGTCTGCAACGCCGACGAGGGCGACCCCGGCGCGTTTATGGACCGTTCGGTCCTGGAAGGCGACCCGCACGCCGTGCTGGAAGCGATGGCTATCGCCGGCTACGCCATTGGCGCCGACGAGGGCTACGTTTACGTCCGCGCGGAATACCCCATCGCGGTAAAGCGTCTTTCCATCGCCATAGGTCAGGCGCGCGAATACGGCTTGCTCGGAAAGGATATATTCGGCACCGGCTTCAATTTTGACGTTTCGATCCGTCTCGGCTCCGGCGCGTTCGTCTGCGGCGAGGAGACCGCGCTGCTCACCTCCATCGAGGGCAACCGCGGCGAGCCCAGACCGCGTCCTCCGTTTCCCGCGGTCAAAGGTCTGTTCGGTCAGCCGACAATCATCAACAACGTCGAAACGCTTGCCAACGTCGCGCAGATAATCAACAACGGCGCGGAATGGTTCGCGCAGATGGGCACCGAAAAGTCCAAGGGCACCAAGGTGTTCGCGCTCGGCGGCAAGATCAACCACACCGGCCT
>JAEEGL016313777.1_pt1 | contig 78738 bp, 65 predicted proteins | sample 9134231 | NCBI WGS metagenome assembly JAEEGL01 (sample SAMN16246548, study PRJNA631951) | gut metagenome | biome: gut microbiome; feature: rumen; material: fiber-attached | host: Bos | place: Iran: Karaj | collected 2018-10 | reverse complement strand
TTGCGAAGATATCGTGTTCCGAATCGGGTTTCGTGTTGTTCTTCACGGTCATTTTATAGAGCGCGGGCTGATCCGTCAGCGCGAACTCTACGTCAAACTCGCCGGTATTGACGGCGGATATGTCGGAAAGCTTAGGCGCGACCGGAGCATCAACAACGGCAAAACGCTCGGTGTAGGTAAATCCGTCGCCGGGGATCGCGTCAATACCGCAGTTTTCGTGATACAGCGTGCCGTCCCTTTCGTCGACGAATTTCAGGGTCGGACCGTCCACGATGCGGAACACGACGGTGTTGGTAAAGCTGCCGCCCTCTCCCGTAAAGGTAAAGGTGATGCTCGCCGTATCGTTCTGATTGTTCTCCGGCACGCTGACAGATGCCTCGCAGTATCTGCCTGCCAGCGCGACGCCGTGCACGGTCATACCGTCCCCCGAAACGCCGATCTGCGACGTAAGATCGTTCCTGTCTCGCTCGACCGTTCCATCAATCTCCGCCATGCGCGCGCGGATCTTGACCGGTTTATCGCCGCCCCGTCGGATCGCATCGCCGAAATCTTTTTGCACGTACATTTTGTACGCTTTCTGTTTTTTTCTTTTCTCTTCGGCATCGGCTGCAGCCGCCGCACCGGCTATCGCCGCGCCGCCGCTCAAGATGCCTATCACTATCGCCGCGGGAACGGATACGCCTTCGTCCTCACCGGGGTCCGTCTCGGCGTGCCTGGTCACACCCGCGATATTGAAGCCCTCGTAAGTGATCGGTTCGTCTGCTATGACCTCAGGCATCATTCCGTACAGGGACGGCGCCATAGCGACCGACGCCTGCCACTTCGCCATCATATCGTTATACAGGTCGACCACTTCTTTTTTCGGACTGATAAGTCCGATCCAGTAAATGGTGACACGGCTGATGTTAAGATGATTCACGGTATAAACGTCTGAGATACCGGGAATACGGGTATAGTAATAGTACTCGTACGATTCGATTATTTCTTCGTACTTTACTTCCTCTATCAGCGTTGAGCCGCCTTCGTGGTATTTGTACGTTTTGCTGGTGTTCTCGGCTGAATCGTCCCAGAAACTGTGGTAGACGAGAAGGATATTGTCTCCGCCGCCTTGTCGCTCAACGGTGATGGTTTTTCTTTCGTCAGTGTTTCCTTCCTTGCTATTTTTAAATTTTTCGTACTGTTTCTCTGCCGCTTCTTCCATCGTCGGAGTATTGCTGCCGTATTTAAGATGGTACAGATTGATATTTGGTGCTTTTACTACCACGTCACCGGCAATATACGCTTCCGTTTCACCCGGCTGGACACCGCTTTTTCCGTCCTTGTTGAAGTCCTTGTACGAATACTGATACTCATACGTATCAACATTTAGGTCAAATGTGTTGTCCTTCACTTTGTTGCTGCCGCCCAAAAAATCGGCGATGTAGTAGCGGTATGTGCGGCCCGGCGTGTACAGACTTGTATACGCGGAGGGGAGCTTGTATTTAAGATGGACCTGCTGCTCAAACAGGCGGTAGCCCGGCTTTTCCTTTGCGTCCCGGGCATTGAACAGATAGTACAGCAGCAGCCGCTCGCCGGTATCGGTCAGTTTGTCGGGGTCCTTACCGCTCCAGTAATACATTTGGGCGTTGTTGCGTGTCTCCGCCCTGACTTCATAATTTGGATTGTTTATAAACTTATCATAATTGAATATATCCGCCGCAAATGCCGGTATACATAGTACCGCAAGGAGCATAAGGACCAAAATCACTCTAGATAATATCCGTTTTTTCATTGTACCTTCGCCCCCTTTCTGAGCTTGAAGACCCCCGTCGCCTGCAATATCATCATCACAATGCCTCCGACAAGCAACACGGAGCCGGTGATGACGAGGATGAGATTGACGTTCGACAGTCCGATCAGCGCCGCCGCCCCAAAGCCAACGGAAAGTCCCCGAATGAGACCCTGAACGCTCGGGTTCGACGGACTTTTGCTCTTTGTAAACGAACCGAGTAGATTTTTCAAAAAGCCGTTGTTCAATGCCGCTCTCGCCGCGAGGAACGCCGCCGCGATACCGCCCATAAAGGAAATGCGCGTCGCACCGCCGGAAATGAATAAGTACAAGAGCATCGCCGCGCCGTTGCCGGTAAGATATGCCCACAGCGTGTCGAGTGACACGCCGAAAGCTCCTTTTATCGTTTCGCCGAACGACCGCTTCGCGCCGCCCTTGCGGGTCAGCAGCCCGATCAATGAAACAAGAGCTCCGGCGAAAATACCTTTACCGATAACACCGCCGACGGCGCCGAGAAATCCTCCGCTCATTCCGCCGCTTCCAAAAGTGAGAAAGGAAAGGATCTTTGCGGGGATCGGGTTTATCCCGAACGCCTGCAGAATATTGAGCGTAAGCCATACGATAGCCAGCACAAACGCCGGGATCAGCCGCTTCGGGTCCCTGAACGCAGAACCGATTGAAGTGAAGAATTTCTTGATGGCTGTTCCAATAAACTTACCGGGTCCGGGAAGCGCATTTAAAGCCGCACCTGCCGCAGAGTTTTCTGCTGCTGCGTACGCCGTTTCACCGGATACGCTCGACGCTTTATACCGGAAAGCCTGTGGCGCCTGAACGTTCTGCGTCGTTACGTTTTGAGCGGTTAGCGGCGGCGTTTGCACCGCTGTTTGATTACTCAACGGTTGTTTTTCCGGAACACAATCTGCCGGGTTTCCGCATTTGTCGCAGAACCTTGCGTCATCCGGCAGTCTGTTCCCGCATTTTTGACAGAACATAAACGAACCTCCTCACAAACCCTAAATTACTTCAGAAAACAGTGTAACATAGCAAAAAAGAGCGTTCAAGAGTTGACAATAAAATGTCATTGACAAATAAATTGTCAACTTGTTGATTTCCAGCCTGCTTTGCGCTAAAATGACTCAAATATCACAGTAGGAGATAAACCTATGTTCAGTGAAAGACTCAATAATATACTCGCCTTGCTCGACGTATCTTCTGGCGATTTTGCGCGTTTTGCCGGATGCGATAAGTCCTATATCAGTCGCATTAAGAGTGGTGCAAGAGTCCCGAAAAACGGCGGAACGGGCGCCTGGAGACTCGTTGAAAGCATATATTCCTGTGCTGATGAAAAGGGGAAAACCGGCGCGATATGCAAGCTGATTTCATGTAAAGATCAGAATTCTGCAGACACCGTCAAAGCCCGGATCATGGCGTGGCTCTTTGATGGAGAAGAATTTACGGATAAGAAACCCAAGCTTCGGAAGGACAAAGTGCCGTACCGCGAATTTGGGGAAAAGCTGGACGCCGTTATGGAGCTTGCGGAACTTTCCAATATACGTCTGGGAAACCTGATCAATATCGACACTTCCTATATAAGCAGATTCCGCAACGGACTGCGATCCCCGAAATCCAACCCGCAAACGATGGATGCAATATGCACCGCTCTACTGCATAGACTTGGCGAACAGGATAAAATAATACAACTTGCGGCTCTTATGAAAGTTAATACTGACGCTATGACGGACGAAGAAGAGGCGTTTTCGCTGCTGCACGATTGGCTGTTTGACACGGAAAAGAACGACAGCAGTTCCGTGATTGAAAGGCTGCTTGAAACTATTGACTCGTTTTCCATAGGCACAAAAATCCCGCTGCCATCTTTTGAAGAGGCGGCGGCCGAAGAGATAGTCAGAATGAATGATTCCGTATATTTTGGCTCGGCAGGCTTACAAAACGCAGTGGTCCGGTTTCTTGCAAGCGTTATCTCGGGCGGCGGAAAAGAACTCTTTTTATATTCCGACCAGAACATGAACTGGCTGAGCGCCCCTGAGTTTCGACTGAAATGGGCGGCATTGATGCTCAGGTGTGTTCAAAAAGGGATCAAAATAAACGTCATGCATAACGTTGACAGAAATGCAGCTGAAATGATCGAAGCGATCATCAATTGGCTGCCGCTTTATATGTCGGGAATGATCTATTCCTTTTACTGCAAAAAGCAGAAGGATTCATGTTTTTCCAACACTTTCTTTTTATGTCCGGGAGTCGCCTGTATTAAGGGAAGCAACGTGATCGGCACGGAAGACAAGTGCGGGGAATACCGCTACGATACTGATCCGACAATATTAGAGATCCGTCAAACCGCGTTTAATGTCCTGCTCGGCGGGGCGAAGCAGCTTGTCAGAAAATTCGGGGTTTTCGAAATTGAAGACCTTATTCAAGCGGGCAATTCGGGCATGACGTTGCTTGGGGCTACGCTGCCGCTGGCCACTATGCCGAAAAAAACGCTTGTCTCGATCCTTGAACGCTGCTGCGCCGACGAAACCATTAAGAAAAAAGCGTTTTCAGTTTGGAAAAGTCGAAAGAGATTGCTTGATGAGTCGATGCGCAAATCATTCGCCCATGAGTGTATACCCGTGGCTGATGAGGAAAGTTTGTTCAGTGGCAAAGTCTTTGCTGATATCCCGGGGCTTAACGTTACTTATACACCTGATGAATATGCTGAACATATACGGAACATCATTACATTGTCGGACGAAAATCCACACTATCGCTTTTACGCTTTGCCGGAGGCTCCGTTTGAGAATACGCAGATTCTTCTTTCTGACAATCTTGTAACGGTAAACAAGCTGAACGGACCGCAGGTAATTTTTTTAATTTCCCATCCGGCTATTTACGAAGCATTTACTGTTTATTCGGATACTATCACTTCACCATACAAGCTGGATAAACTTTCGACAAAGAGATTGCTGGAACGGTATTTGTAACAGCGTAACAGGCTCAATTTCAAAAAAACGTTGATTTACGTGATGTAATATGATAAATTTAAGACGCGCAAAAAAGGTGAAAATGCGTATGCAGAATGCATTGACCACGTACTAAAAAAGCAACCGTTCCTGGAGGAAGCATGTTTACTGCAAATTATAAAGAGCTTACATTGTCCTTTAATGAATTTCACAATGTCTCAGATAAGGATATGCCGCAATACGGAGAATACTGCCTGCTTGAGCTGAAGAACGGCGATTATACGGCCGGAGACTGGCATCCGAACGATTACAGCAACAAAAAATCGACGTCCGGGACGTTCATCCGCGGGACTGCCGACTCAATAGACTCGGAAGAAGTGGAAAGATGGCACTCTCTTGAGCGCTATGATCTGACCGAGTGCCTTGAAGATGAAGAAATCGACTGGATAAATCTCGGACCGGAAAAGGAAGGCACCCGGAACGTTCAGTTTAAGGGCTTCAAATCGTTTGCTGACAAAAAGAAACCGAAAGAAGAACAGTTCTGTCTCCTTATCATGAATGACGGAACTCTGGCTGCAGGCAGATGGAACAAGTGGCGGCACGAAGCCGGAGGAGACTTTATTTATGCTCCGGCACTTGCCAGCCACAGCTCGGATAAAGTATGGGCATGGACCCCGCTCAGTATCGATCAGTTCTTCGCGATGGAGTTAGAGCGGGAGAACGAAAAAAAGCGCGAAAAGAAAATGAATAAGAATCCTTCTGCAGATCCGGAACTGTTCAAATACGGGATGGATATCGAAGTGTATTATGAAAAGGCTCTGGAAAAGCTGCGCGAGGAGTATTACTGGGCGACCGTTACGATGATGAAGAAACAGACGCCGGTATGGCAGATCGCGCCTCTTCACGGAAAATATGTTTTCGGTCAGGTCAGCAAAAGCTATTTTGACGATTCCGATATCGTGACTCCCTGGACAGAGGGCTGGACATCGGATGAGTTTATCAATTTTCTGTGCGGATACACGCGCGACGCCGTTAAAAGCTCAAATCCTGAAGAAAAATTCAAGTTCGGCACGGATATAAACGTATATCTCGAAAAGGCTTTCAATAACGTAAAAAAAGATTATCGCTGGCTTGATAAAAAGATGCTCAAAAACGGCTGGCGGTATGATATACGCAGGGTCGACGGAGACCTTGAATTCGTAAGAAAATACAGGAATGAAAGCAAGTATTCCGTGTACGACGTTGAAAGCGCCGAAAAGTTTATAGAGTCTGTTGAGTACGACTATCGGAACGCGGCGCTTCAGGCAAATGAAATAGTGGCAAGCTATTCTCCCAAGTTCGGACACATAGAGCTGCACGGATGGAACCTCGAGCGTTATGTTTTTTATAAAATGCAGTCGGGCGACTACAAGGTGAGCGTGACCGCGGGAAACCGTACGACCGGCGGCAGCAGGGACTTTTTCATCACGCCGTATTGCTTCGAAGCAAAGACATACGAAGAATTTCTGGACCGCTATCTTGAGATAGTTCCGGACTACTCTTTCGGACTTGGGAAAAAAGAACTTCTGCCTAACGAGGATCTGAAAAAATTCCTCGGATATTGAGAATTCGGATTTAAGATGAAATATTTGCCGCCAATATCACCGCCGCAGGCATATGCGCGCATGAATCGGCTCTGCACGACGGTGAGTGGCTTACTGTTCCCGAATTATGAGCGTACCGGAAACAGGGAATTAATATGTGACAGAGAATAACGGAGGCGTATAAATGTCTGTAATTGCCGCGTTTATGGTTCCGCATCCTCCGATGATCATTCCGGAGATCGGAAAAGGCACAGAAAAACAAATTGAAGAAACGACGAGGGCGTACGAAAAAGTTGCTGGCGAAATTGCCGCGATCGCGCCCGATACGTTGATAATTACCAGTCCGCATTCGGTAATGTATTCGGATTACTTTCATATTTCTCCCGGAAGCAGAGCGACCGGATCATTCAGAAGGTTCAGGGCTTCAGGTATAAAATTCTCAGAAAACTACGACACTTTGCTTGTGGACCGGATCTGTGAACTGGCCGATGTTGACAATTTTCCTGCGGGTACGCTGGGGGAGCAGGATCCGGAGCTTGACCACGGGACAATGGTGCCGCTGTGGTTTATACGTAAGAAATATGCCGGGGGCAATATCGTTCGGATCGGGCTGTCCGGGCTTCCTTTTTCGGATCATTACCGCCTTGGCCAGATAATTGCACGTGCTGCCGAGGATACAGGCAGGCGCGCGGTATTGATCGCGAGCGGAGATCTTTCGCATAAACTTCAGGAATACGGTCCGTACGGATTTGCGGAGGAAGGCCCTGAATATGACAGGCGGATAATGGACGTTTGCGGCAGAGCCGCGTTCGGAGAATTGTTCGATTTCAGTGAGACTTTCTGCGATAAGGCGGCGGAATGCGGTCACAGGTCGTTCGTGATAATGGCAGGTGCATTCGACGGACTGCGCGTGCAGGCAGAATTGCTTTCGCATCAGGACGTGACCGGAGTGGGATACGGGATCTGCACTTTTTATCCTGAAGAGAAAGATGAGAAAAGGCATTTTCTAAAAGAGTATCTCGAAAAGATTGAGCGTGAATGCCGCGAAAAAGCTGAAAGCAGCGATGCTTTCGTTAAACTCGCGATAGCTTCCGTGGATGCGTGGGTAAGGCGCCGCGCGAAGATCAAGGTGCCTGAAGGTCTTCCCGAAGAATTGACCGGTGCCCGCGCCGGGGCATTCGTGTCGCTGCATAAAAACGGACAGTTAAGAGGCTGTATCGGAACGATATTGCCGACACGAAAATGTTTAGCTGAGGAGATCATCTATAACGCGATCAGCGCGTGTTCGCAGGATAACAGATTTTCACCGGTAAGACCGGATGAACTTTCAAGTCTGGAGATCAGCGTAGACGTCCTGGGGGAGCCGGAACCGGTAACATCTCCGGCCGAACTTGACGTAAAACGGTACGGCGTCATTGTCAGCTGCGGAATGAAACGTGGCCTGCTGCTTCCGAACCTGGAAGGCGTTGACACCGTGGAAGAACAGATCGGTATTGCCAGGAGAAAAGGCGGGATCGGTGCTGACGAGCCTTATACTCTTCAGCGTTTTGAGGTCGTGCGGCATTATTGAGGGGCAATTATGGCAGAATGCGGAGTATGTTTCAGGCATTGCAATATTGCTGACGGAAAAACCGGCTTTTGCGGCGCGCGGACGGCAACGAACGGGACAGTTACTGCGCTAAATTACGGCAGGATTACTTCGCTTGCCCTCGATCCGATCGAGAAAAAGCCGCTCGCTCGCTTTTTCCCGGGGAGCATGATACTGTCTGCCGGAAGTTTCGGGTGTAATCTCCGCTGCCCCTTCTGCCAGAATTCGGATATTTCATGGTCGGAGGAAGCATGGCATTTTGCCGATACCGCCGAAACATTCAGCCCGGAAGAACTGGTCGATCTGGCAATAAAAACACGCACCCGGGGCAACATCGGGATCGCGTTTACGTACAATGAACCGCTGGTAGGATATGAGTTTGTCAGGGATACAGCGAAGCTTTCAAATGAAGCCGGACTTAAAAACGTGGTCGTTACGAACGGTACCGCTGAACTTTCCGTACTGGAAGAAATCATACCTTATATCGACGCGATGAACGTGGACCTGAAAGGATATACGGAGCGTTATTACGGAAAAGTTCTGGGCGGGAACTTTAAGCAGGTGCTGTCGTTCATCGAATCAGCCGCTGGAAGATGCCACCTGGAATTGACAACGCTGATCGTTCCCGGGGAAAATGACAGCGACGCTGAAATGCGGGAAATTGCCCGCTTCGTGAGCGGACTTAAGAATCCTGACGGCGCTGAGGTCCCGCTGCATATTTCGCGGTTCTTTCCGCGTTTTCATATGCAGGACAGGGATGCGACGCCGGTAAAAACGATCTATCATCTTGCTTCTGTCGCGCGTGAGACACTTAAATACGTTTATACCGGTAATTGCTGAGAAACATACGACTGCGATTATTCATTGAGCCTGACGTCCTGCTCCGAGCCTGTTAAATGACTTCTTAAAGCGGAAGGGGAATATCCGAAATGTTTTACAAAAGATTTGTAAAACACCGAATAGTCGCTGAATCCGCTGCGGGCCGCGGCACTTTTTGCGCTTGCACCGTCAGACAGAAGATTATAAGCAAGGTCAAGCCGCTTTACAGTTATGTATTTCCAGACCGGTATCCCGAGAAACCGGCGGAACAGCTTGTTTATATATGAATTGCTGTAATGAAATTCGCGCTCTATGAACGAAAGATCCGAGATGTTGTCAAGATTCGCGCCTATATAGTCCGTAACAGAATTATACAGCTGCACTATCTCTTCGAACGCACTGTTTTTACTTATATTGACTCCCTTTTTTAACGTTGCATTGTGCGCGAGCTCGTAAAGAACCGATCTGATATACGTAAAATACATATTGACGTCCGTTTCTGCGCGCTCGTCGCAGATCCTCCGCATACTTGCGCTGACAGCGCTCAGCACGTTGTCCTTAAACGTAAAAGCGGCACCTGTATTTTTACCGTATGTTTTGGATATATCATCAAGGAGCGTGTCGATGTGTGCCTCTTCACAGACTCTCGGGACGAACTGAGCTGCGAGAAATTCGACGGGTCCTCCGTCCGTCAGCAGCGCGTGTACTTCATTATTAAACACGAGAACGGTATCGCCGGGGAGGAGTGCATATTCGGCACCGGAGATAAGCATTCGGCAATTGCCTTTAATAAGCATAAGAATTTCGTGCGAAGAGTGCCTGTGAACAGGATAGCTGTTTTCGTTACTTGTTTGTTCGTTTTTGTGTACAGTATAAAGCCCGATCAGTTCCATAAAGTAATGCCCCCTGATATATTATATTACAAATTGTCCTTTAATTGCAATCTAACTTCTCCTTTTTGCCATTGTTTTTGCAATGGACCGATGCTAAAATGATTTCGAATAATATCGTGGAGGAGTATTGCAATGAAACGGTATCTGAAATGGTTTGTCTGCTTAATGTTATGCTTGTTCACAGCTGTTTCCGCGGGCTGCAGGAATAGTGCCGGGAATGACGACGGTAAGCCCGGGAAGACTTACGTTTTTGACGACGGCATTACAGAGGACAGTGATGAAACACATACGGAGATCCCGGAACCTGAGCATCATACGTACACGCAGGATTTTGAAACAGTTATAAAATCAAACGATGCTGACTGGACGGTGAACTCCGAAGGTGAGTTCAAAAACGGCATTTTCAGAAGCGCGAATAATCACACTTACCTTGCACTAAAGCACAAAGTTAAAGCTGATACTCTCAACATCGAAGTTGACATGAAAGTGGCGAGGAGCGGGAACGTAAACAATGTTTCGGGTTATATCGGTCTTCGACTTCCGGAGCACGGAAATCAGTTTGCCGCTGTCGGAGCAAACGGCATATGGCTCGCGTTTCATGGCAAGCAGGTAGGTATTATTGACACCTGGCCTAACGTAAAAATGTTCAGCACGACCGTCGATTTTTCGAAAACGCAGCGGCTGCTTATCACGGATGACGTAAAAAATAACGTGATAACAGTTGACGTACTTGACGGTGAAGAGCGAAAGAACGTAATGGTCATAACTATCACTGACAATAAGCAGATACGGGTCATAAACGAAAAAGGTAAGGATAAGATCAAAGCAAAATTCGGTCACGACATCGACAGCAAAGGCTTTGTGGCGTTCTGGGCCAGCGGCGGCAATTCCGGCGAATGTGTTATGGACAATATCAAGATGGAGTGGACGGATGCCGTACAGGAGCAGTACGTTCCTGCGGATAAGCTGGCAATACGCGATCTTTACGCCGACACGTGGGTGGCCACCGACGATCTCGGAAGGACTGTCACAGACGGAGCCGCTGCGCCGCGCGACAAACTTATAGGATTGTTCTATCAGATCTGGTTCACACCGACGAGTGTCACGTTCTCGGATCAAAAAAACTACGACCATTACAGAATATACCGCGAAGGCGGCTTTGAGGCAGTTAAAAAAGCATACTCACAGGGACCGATAGGCTGGGGCCACTACTGGGCGGAACCGTATTTCGGATTCTACCTTACTAACGACAGGTGGATAATCAGAAAGCACGCGTCAATGCTCTCGGATCTCGGTATCGATTTCATCTATCTCGACGTTACGAACGGAAACCCGCAAACGACGAGTTACAAAGCGATCATGAAAGAATATGAGATGATGAGGCAGGAAGGCCTTGAAACGCCGGATATCTGTTTCATGCTCGCTGACGAAACGAGCCTCGTAGATAACGTGTTCCTGGATCTTTGGGACAATATCTATTCTACGGGTCAGTACAGCGACCTCTACGTAATGTATGACGGAAAGCCGCTCATCCTCGGCAATTTCAACAAATCGTCCGAGGAGATCAAGCAGCTGCTTGAAGGTTTCAGCTGGAGAAGATGCTGGGCGCTTCACGAAAATCTGAAGGGCGGCGAGAATTTCTGGTCCTGGATGTGCCAGACGCCTCAGGTCGCTTCATATAACACGAATAAAGACAACGCGGTTGAAGAAATATCCATTTCCGCCGGTATCCTTGCAAATACGAGTACAGGGCGAAGCTTTTCGAACGGCAGGCAGCCCAAAGTAGGTACGCTGCCGGACGGCACGAAGGACTATTTCCAGTTCAATCTCGAGACCACAGGTCAGGGGCTGTTATTTGCGGAACAGATGCAGCGTGCGGTCGAAGTCGATCCGTACGTTGTCCTCATAACCGAGTGGAATGAGTGGGCTGCAGGAAGATGGCCCGGAAGCGGAAATCCCACTATTGCCAATACGTATATTTCGTGGACGAGCGATTATTACGTTGACTGCTTCAACCCTGAATTCAGCCGCGATATCGAGCCGATGAAAGACGGTTTTAAGGACAATTACTATTATCAGCTGGCGGCGTTCCTGCGTAGTTTCAGAGGCTCGCGTCCCGCTCCGGCAGCTTCCGGGCAGCACAGCATCACGCTCGACGGAGGTCTGGGTCAATGGGCAGACGTCTGGCCCGAATACCGCGACACTAAAGGTGATACGATCCATCGTGACAGCCTCGGAAACGGCGGTCTGGTTACGTATAAGAACAGCACGGGCAGAAATGACATTGTCAGCGCGAAAGTGTCAAGAGCTGACGGTAAAACGTATTTCCTCGCCGTTTGCGCAGATAATCTTACAGCTCCGGAGGGCAATAACTGGATGAATCTGTTTATCGATTCGGACGGTAATTCCGGGAACGGCTGGTACGGGTACGACCTTATCATCAACCGCGAAAACGGCTCAGTAGAGAAATTTACCGACGGCTGGAATATGCAGAAACTCGGACAGTGCGAAGTATTTACAGGTGATAATTATCTTGTTATCGCCGTTGACGACGCCGTGTGCGGTCTTGGCGCAGAGTTCTGCTTCAAGTGGGCTGACAATTCGACGACTGAAGGAGATATCATGCAATTCCTTGACCTCGGCGACGCTGCACCGAACGCGCGCTTCAATTACGCGTACAGAACGGGATCTAAGGACGTCGCATTGACGGAAAGTACGAAAGCTGCTGTAGGAGACGGAGCGTCGTTTACTGCAGGCAGATATTATGCATTGTCCGAAGGGAAAGCTCAGCCTGTATATCCGGAAAATACTCAGATCGCGCCGGTAATGTATAAAAACAGAGTATTTGTGCCCGCAGCTTCGCTCGGCATCGTGAAAGGACTCAGCGCTTCCGTCGACGGAAACAAAGCGGAGATCACGTGTAAGGGCAAGGTTATGACGTTCGAAGACGGAAACACCGACGTTAAATACGGAAAGGACACTTATCAGACTCCTGTAGCCCCGTTCGTAAAAGACGGTGTGCTTTACGTGGCGCTGAATTCCGTGGCACATATCTCAGGGCTAAACTACGCACAGAACGAACTTGGAGTCGCGATTATTACTTCTTCTTCAATTAAAGAGAATGAAAGCGTGTTTGCCGAACTGTACCGTGCGTATTGAGAGTTTTCTCTTCATAGAGCGCCGCCCGGAAACGCCAAATGCGATCCGGGCGGTCTGTTTTTGCGTTGAAAAAGAGAGCATCGTTGTGGTATACTTAAAGCGATCATATGACCGGACGAGGAAGAATGCTCATGAGTCAAATAAGCAAATTTACAGATCTGATCGAGAAAAAAGAATACGTCAACGCTGCCGCAGCAGTTTTGTACGATTCTTCTGCTGTTTTTGCCGCGACTGTCGGTCTCGACGGACGCCCTCAGGTGAGAAGAGCGTTGTTTGCGTTCGAGCAGGACGGCGCTTTTTACTTCATTACGCGTAAAAGCAGCCGCATGTATGCGGAACTTTCTAAGACACCTTACGTACAGTTTTGTGTGCGGAACGAAAAAGATGAATTGACGTTCAGGCTTTCAGGTAAAGTCTGCTTTACGGAAGAAAAAGCCATTATTGACCGCGCCGCAAAAAACTGTCCCGAAATTATAAAAAGCTCAGGAGAAGATAAGAAAGCATTGATCGCGTTCTTTCTTCTGGGAGCAGAAGCTCTGCTGGAGACTTCAGGAGAAGAAAGAAAACTGCCTCTACCTGATCCTTCCGGAGTACTTATAGGAATCACCATAAAGAAAAAGAACGAATTGAGAGACCGTATCGCCAGCCTGCTCATACGCCGCGAAGAACAGCCGCCCGCAACTGATCCGGAAGCGCTGCGAATGTTTGACGGCGCATTGTTTGTATTTGCCGAAGCTGCGAAGGCGCTCTGGCCGCGAATGGATATCAGACCGGTCGAGCGTGCCGCTGTTTTTGAAACTTACGACGAGCGTGAAAAATATACGGCACGTGCCGCGTCGATCATCGGCAATGCCGTAATTAATTATCCGGAGGATATTACGTACTGGCTCGATCCGGAGAGATGGAGTGAAAACGGATTTGCCGAATGATATTGACACTTGACTGAATGGCGCTGACGCTGAAACAGGAGGAAAAACAGATGAAAAAAATCAGGATCTTTTATCTGGATCATTGCCCGTATTGCCGCAAGGCAAGGGAGGCGCTTAATGAGCTGAAAGCCGGGAATGCGGAATATGAAAACGCTCAGGTCGAATGGATCGAAGAGACGCGTTTTCCTGAGATCGCTGACGGATACGATTATTACCGCGTGCCGAGCATCTTCTGTGATGATAAAAAGCTTTACGAATGCAGTCCGGCGGATGATTATGTGAAGATCAAAGCTCAGGTGGAGGAGGCACTTAAAGCAGCAGCAGAATAACGAGCCGCAGCTGCAATCAACAAATAACATGATTAATTATTTAGAAGATCGGCAGAGAGGAGCAGGCTATGAATATAACGGTCTATCTCGGGGCGTATGAGGGCAATGACCCTTCGCTCAGATCGGCAGTTGAAGCGCTTGGTACGTGGATCGGAAAGAGCGGGAACTGTCTCGTCTACGGCGGGTCAAAGTCGGGCCTTATGGGAGTTCTGGCGAAAAGCGTGATCTCAGCCGGCGGCAATGCGATCGGCGTCGAACCTGCGTTTTTTGTGGCGGAAGAGCTCCAATATGACGAGCTTACGGAGCTGATCGTAACAAAGGACATGTCGGAGCGCAAAGCAAAGATGATAGAACTCGGAGACGCATTTATTGCCCTTCCGGGCGGCACGGGAACGCTCGAAGAAATAAGCGAGATCATGTCGAAAATATCGCTCAGACACCTTGACGCCCCGTGCATCATTTACAACCATAAAGGATTTTACGACGGACTGAAGCAGCTTCTGGGCGCGATGAGAGAGCACGGGCTTTCAAACGCTGACCGCCAGAAAGGGATAGTTTTCGCTGACACTATCGATGACGTAATAAGGAGAATGGAATATGGACAAAAAACTGTATGAGATCACGCGCGGAGAAGAAGAAAACCGTATTCTGCCGTTTTTCTGGCTGCACGGAGATGATCAGGACAAATTCGCTTCGGAATTCGATAAGATCGAGGAGGCGGGTATAAAGGCGGTCTGTCTGGAGTCAAGAACGCATGAGGATTTCTGTGCTGACGGTTGGTGGGCGGATCTCGATATGATCATGGAAGAGGCAAGGAGGCGCGGGATGAGAGTGTGGGTCCTGGACGACAGACATTATCCCACCGGAATTGCCAACGGAATGATCGCGAAAAAGTATCCGGAACTCAGAAAATGGCACATGATCGAGAAACACGTTGACGTCGTCGGACCGCAGACCGGCTCGATAATTGTCCACGGCGATGAGGAAAACGTCGTTGAGAAGGCCAGAAAGCTGCTGGCGGCGGTGGCGTGCAGGCGCGAAGGGCCGGATGAGAAAATGACGCCTCCGATGATCGATCTTACGCAGAACATAAAAGGTGATTTTCTTTACTGGGACGTGCCCGAAGGTAACTGGCGCGTTTATCTTATCTTTATAAGCCGCGAGGCAACGGCCGGACATATGGTCGATTATATTCACATGATCGATCCGGAGTCGGTAGACGTGCTGATAAACGAGGTATACGCGCCGCATTATGATCACTATGCCGCAGATTTCGGCAAAACATTTGCGGGCTTTTTCTCTGACGAGCCTGCGCTTGGAAACTCGTTCCTGCGCGGCGTGCCGGTTGGCGGATATGATTATAAAATAGGGCTTCAGCTGCTCGGACTTCCGTGGCGGGACGATATGCCGGAGATGTTTGAGGAAAGGCTCAGTAAAGACTGGAAACTGATGCTGCCGGGGCTCTGGCGGCCGCTCGAAGGGATTACGGCGAAGGTCCGGCTCGCGTATATGGATATTATGACGGGGCTCTATCGCGAGTGCTTCGCGATGCGTATCGGAAACTGGTGCCGCGAACGCGGAGTTGAATATATCGGACACGTTATCGAAGACATGAACTGCCACGGGCGTATGGGGTCCGGTACCGGCCATTATTTCAGGGCGCTCGAAGGGCAGGATATGGCGGGAATAGACGTAGTACTGCACCAGATATTGCCGTTTACCGCGCATCTCGACCATAACTCCAGAGCGGGATACGGGAGCGTTGACAGCACGTTCTACCACTATATGCTTGGTAAGCTCGGCACGTCTTTGGCGTATATGACGCCTCATATGAAGGGGCGGACAATGTGCGAGATCTTCGGGGCTTACGGCTGGGCCGAGGGCGTACCGATGATGAAATGGCTGATCGACCATATGCTTGTCCGCGGCGTCAATTATTTCGTTCCGCACGCGTTTGACACGCACTATCCGCTTAAAGATTGTCCGCCGCATTTTTATGCGCGCGGTAATAACCCCCAGTTCCGCGATTTTGCCGCACTTATGCGCTACACCAACCGAATGAGCCACCTGCTGACCGACGGACGGATCGCTCCCGACGCGGGCGTGTTCTATCACGTCGAAGCGGAATGGACCGGCGATGATTATATGCTTTCGGAATATCCTGCAAAGGCGCTGCTGGATGCCCAGCTCGATTACGTTTTCGTCCCGGCTGACGCGCTGGTGAACGCGAAACTTGATCCCGACGGTATGCTCTCGCTTTCGCTTCCGGGCGCAGACGGTCCTTACGGGGCGGCGGACCTCAGGGTGCCTTGCCTGGTGATGCCCGAAGCCGGAACGCTTCCTGCTGCCGTTATGAATAAACTGAGCGAGCTTTCTAAAGCCGGTTTCCCCGTGGCTTTCGCAGGTTCCGTAACGCAAATGTCTGATTACGGCCCAGTGCCTCTGCCTGAATCGGTGAAGGCTCTTTCGCTCGCAGAGCTGCCCGGATTCGTGCGCGGCGCGTCCCGGAGGGGGACCGTGCGTGTGTCTCCGGAGTTCGAGCTTTTGCGAACGTTCAGATACGAGCGCGGCGGCAGCGTTTATTATATGGTGTTCAATGAAGACGTCCGTCCGTTCAGCGGTACTGTTTCGTTCCCGGTTAAAGGAGCGGCGCATGCTGCTAAAATTGATCTGCTCTATATGAGATATTCCGATGTACGTACCTGCGCTGCAGGCGTTAATGACGGTGTGAATGTTGCGCTTGAGCTTTCGCCGTACGAATCGTGCGTGTTTGCGTTCGGAGACGATGCGCTTGAAATGCTGAGCTCAGCCGGTTCGCTTTTGACCCCGTCGCCCGACGGGTCAAAGGGGCCCGATGCGGCCGGACAAAGGAGCATTTTGCTGGACCGCTTCGATATTTCCAAGTGCGCAGGCACCGAATATCCCGCTTATACGGAGGTCGCTAAAGACAGCGCGCTGTTCGATATGACCGGGCCGGAAGGCGATCCGCGTTTCTGCGGTTATATCCGCTACGAGGCGAGATTCGAGGCGAAGGCGGGAGAGGTGCTTAAAGAGATCGACCTCGGCCGGGTAGGCGAGACGGCGCACGTTTCTCTTAACGGCGTCAATATCGGTTTCTCGATCTGCCCTCCGTACCGCATCTGTCCTTTCGGTACGTCATCCTCATCCGCGGTTTTGAAGGACGGCGTCAACGTCCTTACGGTAGAGGTCGCGAATTCTATGGCTTACCTGCAGCGCGACAAGTTTTCCATCGAACTTATGGTGAGTGCTTCCGGGCTGCTTGATCCCGTGAAACTTACGATATCTAACTAAACAGGAGTGTTATTTCAGATAAAAATATGCTAAAATGCAAACGTTTTATACAAACACCCAAAATAACTATTATGGAGGAAACATGAAAAAGAAACCGTTATGCTTTGTTTCGGCCGTTCTGGCGGTGATAATGATACTCTCGCTTTCCGGATGTACGGCTCCGAAAAAGTACTCCGAGCATCTTAACGATTACGTCTTTACGGCACGGTACCACGATAACTTTAACATTCTGCAATTGACCGACATCCACTGGAACGTTAATACGTCCACTAGATCTTCGATGAACTACCTCGACAAGCTGTTCAAAGAAGTCAGCGATCACCTCGCTGCGACACAGGGAGAGGGTGCTAAAATTGACCTCGTCGAACTGACAGGCGATATGTTTATGCTTGCCAACAGCTATCACCTGAATACTTTTGTGGATTATTTCGAAAAGAAAGCGGAAGAATATGGCTTCATTTACGCGCCGATCTGGGGAAATCACGACAGACACAGCCTGTACCATCCGAACGAACTGGCGAAGCGCTTTAAGAACGCAAAGCACTGCGTCTATTTTGAACCTTCGGACGATCTTTACGGAAGAAGCAACTACGTTATCAACCTTACTGAAGACGGCACTAATAATTCTTCCGTCGCATGGATGATCGCGAACCTTGACTCCGGCGCGGCGTTCTCCGAAACGGAACTGTCAGTTTTCAGAGACTACGATTACATCCGTCCCGAACAGACCGACTGGTTTATAGCCGAACACGCACTGGCGGGCGAGAACGTTCCGGCCATTGCTTATTATCACATTCCGCAGGATGAAAACGAGAAAGCCTGGAAAGCGGTTTCCGAAGACGGAGCCGATATCAGGAACAAATTCTTCAGACTGGAAGAGTTTGCGGACAACGGCAATGAAAAGTATGCGAGCGATTTTATTGACCGCGCAAAAGACCATAATCTCAAAGCTGCGTTTATGGGTCATGCGCACAACGTCGACTGGACGTTCGAGTATGAAGGCGTTGTGATCGGCCTCGGAGTTAAAACAGGTCCAGAGCTTTATTTCGCGCATATCGACGTGGAGTCAGACGACGAAGCGATGCAGGCGGGCCTTAAATCAGTAGGTATCACGGAGAATTTCGATCTCATCGGCGCGTCATTGGTGACGCTTACAGGCCGTGACGGCTCCTTTGAACTGGAGCATCTCTATTTTAACGAAAGGAAAGACGGAAACTTTGCCGTCTGGGTGAAATGGTGATGAAAAAGTTTTTTGACCGCAATAATTTTGTCCTGGCGAAGCAGGACGGAAAGCAGAAGAAGCAGTCGGTAATTGTTATGGCGGCTGTAATAGTATTCTTTATCCTTTCCGCGTTTACTTTTATGAATTTCTTATACTGCCTTTCGGATTGCATCGGTTCGATCGTATGTTCATCCGCAGACGTTGCTCTTAAGGACGCGCTCAGATCTTGTCCTATTTTTCTTTCGTTCTTTTTAACTCTCAGCGGGCTGATGGTCGCCCATACTTTCTACAGGAACGAAAGCCCCGTGATCCTTCATAAAAAAGCGAAGAAACACGCGATCATCGGTATTGTGCTCGGAGCTCTGATCATCGTCTACGTGATCGTGATGCGCATCGCAGGAAAATATCTTTCGCTGGTTGAAGGGGCACCTTCTCCGATCTATCCGCTGGATTCGGTACTATACGCGCTGCTCTTTATCGTGCTCGGCGTGCTTGTCATGCTTTTCCTTAAAAAAGATGCCGTGTCTCAGCTGTTCTGCGGCCCCTCGAGGGCTCCGCTGCAGAAGAAGGGCAGAGTAGTACGCAGCGTTTTCAGAACTTTCTGGCTGCTCATAGCGCTCTACGGGTTCTGCGGCTTCTTCTACAGCTTCTTTATCGTTGACTTCTCCATAGGATACGTACCGTACAGTATTGCGATGCTGCTCGTATCATTTGTCGCCTGCCTCACTCTCGCCGTTTGGGAGCTTTTCTACAACAACCTTACGGCAGAAAAACGTAAAGAATTTACCTTGCCGCTCGCGCTCATCTCTCTTGGCGTATCTGTAGCGGTAACGGTATTCTATTTCCTTGCCCTGAAGGGCAATCTCGACGGCCCTTCCAACGTCGGATTCGGCCTGCTGCCCGTAGCGTTTTCAGCCAGCGTAAATTTCGCGACGCTTATCGTGGTAATAGCGCCTTTGATAGTTTCTGTGACCGCGCTGATCAGAGGACTTTCCAGAAAAAAGCATAAATAAAAAGCATTTATTTGGGCGGTCAATTATTATGAAACAGGAACAGTTTAAAACGATCGAGCGGGAAGTGGATTTTTGCGTTGTAGGCGGAGGGCTTGCGGGTCTGTGCGCCGCTGTCAGCGCTGCGAGACACGGAGTAAAGACTGCGCTGATACAGGAGCGCCCTATGCTCGGAGGCAACGCTTCGAGCGAGATACGTATGTGGGTGTGCGGCGCCGGTTTCAGAGGCGGTAACAAGCGCGAGACCGGTATTATCGAAGAACTTATGCTCGAAAATCTGTACCGTAACCCGGACAAGAATTATTCGGTCTGGGACGGGATACTTTACGAGCTGGCCGTCAACGAACCGAATCTTACTCTGATCCTTAATTGTTCCGTTAATTCTCTTGAAATGTGCGGTGACAATATCGCCAGCGTCACCGGGTGGCAGATGACTACTCAGCGCTTCCAGACCGTGCGCGCTAAATTGTTCGCTGATTGCTCCGGAGACAGCGTGCTGGCCCCTCTCTCCGGCGCAGATCATACGATAGGCCGTGAAGCGAGATCAATGTTCGGAGAAAGCATTGCCCCCGGGTCCGGCGACCGTTTTACTATGGGCATGAGCTGTATGATACAGGCGAGGGAAGAAGCGCGCCCGAGCACGTTCATTCCGCCTGCGTGGGCTTATCGTTTTACAGCTGAAGATCTCCTTTTCCGTGTCCCGAACATGAGCAACCCTGATGAAAACTTCTGGTATCTTGAGATAGGCGGAGATGCAGACTCTATCGGAGATACGGAAGAGAAACGCGACGAATTGCTGAAGATCGCATACGGACTCTGGGATTACGTAAAAAACGCTCCGGAGAACAAAGCTAAAAACGCAAACTGGCGCCTCGACTGGGTCGGGATCCTTCCGGGAAAACGCGAGAGCCGCCGCTATTTAGGCGACGTCATAATGACGCAGAATGACGTCAGCGCCGGGGGGCATTTCCGTGACATTGTGGCGTACGGAGGCTGGCAGATGGATGACCACGATCCGCGGGGTTTTTATTCTAAAGGGCATCCCAACGTTAATTATCCGGCTCCGTGCCCGTACGGAATACCGTACAGAAGCCTTTATTCCCGCAACGTCTCAAATCTGCTTTTCGCAGGCCGCAATATTTCTGTAACGCATTGGGCGCTCAGTTCTACGCGCGTTATGGGCACGTGTGCGATCGTAGGCCAGGCGGCCGGGACCGCGGCTTATCTGGCCGTTCGCGACGGACTCACTCCCAGAGGCGTTTACGAAAAGGATATAGAGGAACTGCAGGCGATACTTATGGATGACGACTGCTATCTGCCTTTCCATACCCGCAAGGTCCCGGAACTTACGCAAAAAGCGGAAATTGACTGCCCTTCGCCGGATAAGGAAAACCTCAGGAACGGTATCGACCGTCCGGTCGACGGCAGCGATAACGGCGTTACGTTGACAATGGGGCAGAGCGCGGCATATCTGTTCGATAAAACACGGAGTATCTCACGCGTTCGCATCATCTGGGACAGCGACCTTGACCGCAATACTATGCCGCTCGTAGGAGGCCGCCCGTTCCGGAACAATATGCTGGCTAACAGGCCGCTTAACTGCCCTGATTTTTACGTACCGAAAACATTGACCAGGTCTTACCGTATCGAAGGACTTCTTGAGTCCGGAGATTGTGTCAATATATTTGAATGCGCCGATAATCACCAGCGCCTCAACGTTGTTCATGTTGCGGGAGAGTTCCGCGGCGTGCGGCTCGTTCCGCTGTCAACGTGGGGCAGTCCCGATTTTCATATTTTTTCGTTCGACGTTCAGTAATTAATAAAAGGGGACGGCGTCAATATCCGAGCTTTTTTGAGATATTGTCGGCGATTCGTATTATCTTTTCGGCGATAGATCCGACCGCTTCGGCCGTAACGCGTTCGACCGGGCCCGAGATGCCTATTGACGCCACGGCGGAACCGGTATAATCGTAAATGCAGGAGGCAATGCAGCGCATACCCGGCGTCGTTTCTTCGTCGTCAACGGCGTACCTGCGCGCTTTGTTTGCTTTCGCTTCCCTCATCAGTTCCGGGCAGGATGTGATAGTATATTGAGTATGTTTTTCGAGCGGTCTTCCGGAGAGCAGGCTTAGCTGTCTGTCTTCGTCAAGTGCATAAAAGAGCGCTTTTCCGTGCGCAGTGCAGTGTACTTCTTCGACGTCCCCGGTTTTCAGAATAACGCCTAAATACTGCCTTTTCGTACAGCAGTCGATTATATATATCCTGTCATCCTCCCAAACGCTGAGACCCGCAGCCTCTCCCGTGACGTCGGCGAGCTCTTCTAAAAACGGATGGGCGATCGACCTGATGTCATATTTATCAAGCACTCTGTCCCTGAATTTGCACAGTTTAAGACCGAGCTCATACTTACCGTTCTCGCCGATCTGTTCGACGAAACCGGCGGCTTCGAGCGTACGAAGGAGCCTGTATGCAGTACTTTTATTCACATTTAAAAAGCGGCCGAGCTCAGTGACCCCCATCTTACCGTGCTCATATATGAGGTCAAGGATCTCGAGTCCTCTCGATAACGAATTGATCGTCTGGATACCGTTGTCCATCGCAAATTCACCGCCAAAACGCATATATGATCCACTGCCGCCGCAGACAAATTCGAATATTGACACGCGCGGTCAATGAATGGTATAATTTTACCATAAGAAACGCGTTGCGTCAAGAGCAACAAATTTCACGACCCAAACACAATTTATCATATGATTCAAGGAGTGGTTTTTATGCTCAGATTAGGCTTCCTGGCAAACGGCGAAATGCTCGGATGGGAGAGCGAGAAGCTTTGCGCCTTTATACGCGAGTCAGGCTATGACTGTGTCGAACTGATCGACGATATCATTTTTTCTCCTGATAAACCTGAATGTTATATCAAAGGCCTGCTCAAAGCCGCGGCAGAGAATAACGTTCAGATCTCCGAGATCCTCGTTCAGCATGATCTCGTTCTGAAGGACGAGGCCGCCAGACGGGCTTGTGTGGAACTTATCAAAACAAATATCAAAAAGGCAGCCGATATGGGCGTTGATACGGTAAATCTTTTCACGGGTCCCGTTCCGTGGATGCCCGGAGCGCTTAAGGTAGGCAGGGACATCTCATTTGAAGATACGTGGAATATGATATTCTCCGCGTTCGACGAGCTCATTCCCGTGGCGGAAAAGAACGGAGTCCGTCTCGCGGTCGAAAACGTCTGGGGCATGGCGGCACATGATTTCTTCACTAACAGCTTCCTGCAGAATCACTATGATTCGAAAAATCTCGGCGTGAACCTCGACGTTTCCCACGATACGCTTTACGGGATCAAGGATCCGGCATTCATTGTTAAATCGTGGGGCAGGGATAAGATCTTCCACGTGCATCTCAAGGACGCGGTCGGTATCCCCGAGGACGGCAGCTTCGTGTTCCCGGTGATCGGCGAAGGCGTTGTGAATTTCAGGGCTCTGTTCGGAGCGCTGCGCGAGATCGGATACGACGGAACAGTAAGCGTCGAATTTGAATCCTGGGCTTACCGGAACACCGTTTACGGCGGACAGCACGCACCGGCGGCTCCGGAGATGAGAAAGATCCTGGATAAATTTTTAAATTAATAAACGTAAACAAATAACAGTTATCAGCGGCAAAAAACTGATTTTTGAACAGTCTTGGAAAGGGGACTTTTATTATGAGCAAACACAACATCATCATTGTCGGCTGCGGCGCCATCACGTTCCGCTGGCTGGACCACATCACCAAACGCGACGACTGCAAAGTGCTTGCACTTGTCGACAGAAACGTTGACAACGCGATCAACTACCGCGACCGCTACGGCCTTAACTGCAACATCTATACGAGCGAAAAAGAAGCTCTCGAGAAAGAGAAGGGCAATCTTCTTATCGACCTTACGTTCGTCACGGCGCATTGCGAGATCGTAACTACCGCTCTTAAAGCAGGCTACGACGTGTTCGGAGAAAAACCGATGGCGTTCACCGTAGATCAGGTCAACGAGATCTTAAAGACAGTAGACGAGACGGGAAAACATTACTTCGTTATGCAGAACCGCCGCTTCATTGACCGCGTTGGAAAGATCCGCGAACTCGTAAAATCAGGCCTGCTTGGCGAACCTACGCTGCTTAGCGGCTCGATCTACGTAAACGCCGACATGGGCAGCATCCGCAACAACCTTAAATACCCTCAGCTCCAGGACAATAACATTCACAGCTTCGATATGGCCCGTTACCTCGTCGACGGTAAGCCTACTTCTGTAATCTACCACAGTTTCCGTCCGAAGGGTTCGATGTATACAGGCGACTCCGCATGTGACGCTGTGTTCGAATTTGACAACGGCGTGACGTACCTGTTCCGCGGTTATAACGGCGCTCAGGCATGCTGGACTTCCTGGGACAACGAATGGCGCATCGATTGCGATAAGGGTTCCGTAGTATGGGACGGTTTCGGCGACGTGCATTACCAGTATTTTGAGCATACCAACGGCCTTCACTTCGGCGAGTGGTTCAAAGAGGGCGTGTTCGAGAAGCCGGAAGTCGTACGCGACCAGCACGACGGAGCGCTCGAAGACCTGTTCGACGCACTTGACACCGGCCGCACCCCCGGTACTGATTGCAAGGACAACGTCTACAGTATCGCGATGGTACTTGCCAGCATCAAGAGCATCGAGGAGAACCGCAAGGTCGAGATCGTTGTGAACGACACGTATCCGTACCTGGAGCTGAAGTAAGCCGTCTCCTTTTGCGATACATTTATTACTCATTTTCAAACTTCAATTATTCTTTTAGATCGGAGAGAGTATATTTATGAAAAAAACTGGCGGAGAAGTTATCGTACAAAAACTGGTCAATGAAAAAGTGCCGTACATTCTGGGCATCCCCGGTCACGGCGTTCTCGGACTGTTCGACGCGATCCGCAAAGCGGAGGCAGACGGAAAAATAAAATACCTCCAGGTAAAACACGAGCAGGCCGCAACTGCTATTGCCGACGGATACTACCGCGTAAAAGGCGAGCCGTTAGCAGTATTTGCCTCGATCGGTCCCGGTACACTTAACCTTTCTATCGGTCTGGCAACGGCTTTCGTTGACTCCACTCCTTTCCTGGCTCTCTGCGGCGATACGCATACCAATATGTACGGCGTGGGTGTGCTTCAGGAAGTCGAAAAAAATCACGACAGCAATATTCAGCGCGCACTCGAGCCGCTGGTTAAACGCAGCTGGCGCGCCGAGACGGCAGACCAGCTTCCTCGCATCATGAACAACGCGTTTAAGGAAATGCTTTCCGGGCGCCGCGGACCTTGCGCAATAACCCTTCCGATGGACGTGCAGGCTGATTCTACCGAAAAGGAGATCCCTCTGGATAAACAGCCCGTATGGCCTCTCCCGAACGCAGATAAAAAATCCGTTGACGACGCTATCGCCCTTATGAAGACGGCTAAAAGGCCGCTCATATTTGTCGGCGCCGGGGCAATGCACGCGAAAGCAGGAGCACGCATTGAACGCCTCGCAGAAAGGTGGGGCGCGGCGATCATCACTACGCTTGCGGCAAAAGGCACCGTGCGCGAGACACATCCTCAGTACTGCTTCCACACAGGCAGCAAGGGTACTAAGATCGGTCTCGAGATAAGCCGTTCGGCGGACGTCGTGCTCGCGCTCGGGACCAGATTTGCAGACGAATCCACGTGCTCGTACCGCAAAGGGATCGCGTTTGATTTCCCGGACACGAAGCTTATCCAGGTCGATCTCGACGGACATGAGATAGGTAAGAACTACAAAGCAGACGTGGGCGTTTTCTCTGACGTAGTTTCATTCCTGGATGCGCTCGAGGCCGCTGCTCCGGATTTCAGCGTAAACAAAGCGTATCTCGATGAGATCGCACGCAAACGCTCCGACTGGTTCGCGTTCGTGACCGATAAACACAAAGTCCGCACGAAAGAGTTCACCATTTCGCGTCTCATCGGAACGTTATCCGAAACGCTTCCCGACGACACGATAATTTCCACGTCTTCGGGCAATACACAGGCTCAGCTTTTCCAGGAGTACTGCTACAAAGAGCGCTATTGCAACCTTACGACCGGCGGCTTCTCCACCATGGGCTGGGCAATGCCTGCTGCGTTCGGCGCAAAGCTCGCCGCTCCCGACAGACCTGTCGTGGCGCTGGTGGGAGACGGAGACTTTATGATGGTAATGCAGGAGCTTTCTACCGCTGCTCAGTATCGCATACCGGTCGTTACGATCGTGGCGGATAACCGCGGCTGGATGGCGATCAAGGATCTGCAGACTGACGTTCTGGGCATCGAAAACACGTTCGGCAACGATTTTGAACAGTGCGGCAAACCTTACGCTCCCGATTTCAAGAAAGTGGCCGAAGGCTTCAATATCAAAGCTTACCGCGCGGAAAACGAAGCTGAACTGAAAGCGGCAATTAAAGACGCGCTCGCTCAGGACGGTCCTTCGCTTATACACGTTCCGGTATCTTCTGAATTCCCGTATTCCGGCGGAGAAGCGTTCGGATGGTGGGACGTTCCGATCCCGGGATATATGGAAGAAAAAAGAAAGGCGTACGAAAATGCCGTCAGAGAAGAAACAGTTTGACCAGAAAATAACTATGAAGGCCGCGGCGGAGATACGAAAAGGGTGCATACGCGCCCTCGCCGCCGCCGGGTCCGGACATATCGGGGGAAGTATGTCGCTGGCGGAAATACTTGCCGTACTGTACACCGATATATTGAATATTGACCCGAAAAACCCTCACATGGAAGAGCGCGACTGGGTGGTGCTTTCTAAAGGGCACTGCGGTCCTGCGCTGTATTCCACGCTCGCTTATAAAGGCTATTTCCCGGCGGATGAGCTGCTGACGCTTAATAAGGGCGGCACGAATCTGCCGAGCCACTGCGACAGACTTAAAACGGTTGGTATCGATATCAGCACAGGCTCTCTCGGGCAGGGACTGTCTCTGGCGGCGGGCGTGGCGCTCGGGAAAAGACTTCAGCATATTCCCGGAAACGTATATGCAATCGTCGGAGACGGAGAGCTTCAGGAAGGCCAGAACTGGGAAGCGCTGATGTTCATTGCCCACCGCAAACTCACGAATATCGTAGTTATCGTCGACAACAACAAACGCCAGCTCGACGGGTACGTTGACGATATCTGCCGCGAAGAGGATATTAAAGCGAAATTTGAGGCGTTCGGATTCAACACGCTTCGCGTCGACGGGCACGACGTTAACGCGCTTTACGGCGCGTTCTGTGCCGCGCAGAATTCCGGCAGGCCGGCAGCTATTATTTGCGATACCGAGAAGGGTCACGGCGTAAGTCTTTCGGAGATAGACGGATTTAATCACTATATGCCCGTGAGTGAAGAGGATGCTGAAGCGGCGCTTTTGGAGATCGACCGCAGACTGGAGGAAAATTATGAGCGTATTGGTAAATAATTTTGCTTTGGATAACGTTGAGATGCGGCAGGCGTACTGCGATGCGCTTATCGCTGAAGCGGCCGTAAACGATAAGCTTATGGTTATCGACGCCGACGTCAGTCATTCTGTAGGAACGGGAAAATTTTACAGCGCCTATCCCGATCGCGCCGTAAATTGTGGTATAATGGAAGCGCACGCCGTAGGGATGAGCGCCGGATTGTCCGCCACCGGAATGGTACCGTTTTTCCACGCGTTCGGCGTTTTCGCCACGCGCAGAGTATTCGATCAGATATTCATTGCCTGCGCATACCAGAACCTGAACGTTAAGATCATCGGGGCTGATCCGGGCGTTACGGCGGCAACGAACGGCGGCACGCATATGCCTTTCGAGGACCTCGGCGTGATGCGCCTGATACCGGGCGTAAAGATAATCGAACCGGCCGATTCTTCGATGTACGGCCAGATCGTTCACGCGATGGCCAATGAGTACGGTGTCTTCTACCTTCGCACTTCGAGGCGCAAGACGGTACGCATTTACAGAGACGGCGTTAAATTTGAGACCGGAAAGGCGATAGAACTTTATGACGGAAAAGACGTATGCTTAATCGCGTGCGGGATAATGGTCTACGAGGCTATAAAGGCCCGTGACGAGCTGCTTAAGCTGGGGGTAACGGCGCGCGTGCTCGATATGCACACGATAAAACCGGTAGACCGTAAAGCCATAATATCCGCCGCGGCTGAATGCGGCGCGATCGTTACGGCGGAAAATCACAACGCGCTGGGCGGCCTCGGAAGCGCCGTGTGCGAAGTCGTAACGGAAGAACTACCTGTGCCAGTTGAGCGCGTCGGCGTGCACGAATCATTCGGAGAAGTGGGTACGCAGGACTATCTGCAGAAACGTTTTAAGCTTACCGCTGAAGAAATCGTAAGAAAGGCGCTTATCTGCATTGAAAGGAAGGGCAGGAATATATGAGAATAGCTGTTATCAATGAAGTGTCTTCAAGAGAGAAAAATGATAAAGTTCTGGAAGCTCTTAAGGGACTTCCGGATGTTGAAGTATTTAACGTCGGAATGAGTTCACAGGGCGACGAGCCGGAACTCACGTATATTCATACGGGGCTTATGGCGGCGATCACGTTAAATTCCGGCGCGGCGGATATGGTCGTCGGAGGCTGCGGAACGGGGCAGGGCTTCCTGATCTCGGCAATGCAGTATCCCGGCGTTTTCTGCGGGCTCATTACCGAACCGCTGGACGCCTGGCTGTTTTCTCAGATCAATGCGGGAAACTGTATTTCACTCGCTCTCAATAAAGGTTTCGGCTGGGCTGCGGATATCAATCTCAAATATATTTTTGAGAAGCTGTTCGCCGATCCGATGGGGCAGGGATATCCTCTTCACAGGGCTGTAAGCCAGGGCGAGAGCAGAGAAAAACTAAAAGACATAAACGCCGCGGCGCACAAGGATTTCCAGTCCGTGCTGGACGGCATCGACCGCGAGCTTATCACTCACGTTTTTACACACAGACCGTTTAAGGAGTTTATTGAGAACTATGGAAAAACTGAATTTATTTATTAATAACAAATACGTAGAATCCGCCGCGGATACTTATTATGACGTTTATAACCCGAGCACCGGCGAGATCATCGCAAAAGCGCCCAAATGTACCGAAAAAGAAGCCTCCGACGCAGTAGAAGCGGCGTACAGAGCATTTCCCGCGTGGAAAGATACTCCCGTACTTAAGCGCGTACAGATCCTTCACAACGTGCGGCGCATAATGGAAGAAGAAATGGATGAACTCACTATGAGCGTTGCCCGCGAGAACGGTAAAGCCTGGGAAGAGGCCCGGGGAGACGTTCTTAAGGCTAAAGAGGCTACAGAACATGCTATTTCCATGCCTTCACTGATGCTCGGAGATTCCATGATGAACGCTTCTTCGGGCTACGACACCGTGATGTACAGAGAGAGCGTAGGCGTCTTCCTGGGCATCGTACCGTTCAACTTCCCGGCAATGATACCGATGGGCTGGATGACACCGCTCTGCGTTGCCTGCGGCAATACGATCGTAATTAAAGCCTCGAGCTCAACTCCTATGACCGCGCTGAAATTTGCCGACATTTACAGGCGCGCGGGCCTTCCGGACGGCGTGCTCAACGTCATTACGTGCGGCCGCGAAGTTACGGACGTGCTTCTGGCCGATGAAAGGATCAAGGGCGTTTCTTTCGTAGGTTCTACTAAAGTCGGGCTTCAGATCTACGAAAAAGCATCTAAACACGGAAAGCGCGTCCAGACTCTGTGCGAAGCTAAAAACCACGCGCTCGTTATGAAAGATGCTCCGGTGAAACGCACCGCTGCAGGTATCATCAACGCTTCGTTCGGCTGTGCAGGAGAACGCTGCATGGCGCTTCCTGTAGTAGCAGTTGAAGAAGAGATAGCCGATGAACTCGTTGCCGAGATCGTAAGACTCGCGTCTCAGATCAAAGTCGGTCCGGCGTACGACAAAACCACCAAGCTCGGCCCCGTATACAGCCTTGCGCATAAACAGAAAATAATCGGCGATATCGAAAAAGGTATTGCCGACGGCGCCGTGTGCGTTCTTGACGGCAGGAACGTTAAGGTCGAGGGATTCGAAAACGGATTCTATCTCGGACCCACGGTCCTTGACCACGTAACGAGTGATATGTACGTCGGTTCACGCGAAATTTTCGGGCCGGTGCTCTGCATCAAGCGTGTTAAGGATTTCGAAGACGGTCTTCGCGTAATGAACGGCAATCCTTTCGCAAACGGCTCTGTAATATTTACGCAGAACGGTTATTTCGCGCGTGAGTTCACCAAACGTACGGACGGCGGTATGGTGGGCGTAAACGTCGGCATCCCCGTTCCCGTGGGTGTTTTCCCGTTCTCCGGCCATAAGAAGTCTTTCTTCGGCTCGCTCCACACGCTGGGTAAGGACGGCATGAACTTCTACACCGACGCTAAATGTGTGACGCAGCACTGGTTCGCAGAAGAGGAGAAGTCTTCGCAGAAGGTTTCCACCTGGGACGGAACGCTGAACGGATGATGTTTTTAAGAGGAGTGGCTATGAAGCGTACAGTATTGATGATCCTCGCCGGCTTGATATGCATAAGCATCGTCTCGGGCTTCGGCGGAGTCTACGATCGCGATGTTCGCGCCCAGAGCGCGGCACAGGACGTAGTAATACCGACGTATATCTATGACTTTACTGACGATGAAACATATACGCTCGGAGGCGGCGGACAGTGTTTTACTGAGTTTACCGACGAGGGACTTCTGTGTACCGCGGTAGAAGACGATCCCAACGTCGGGATCGGGCTTGCAGGCGAGGCGGGAAACGAAATGGAGTGGATATTGATCAAATTCCGCGGAAACGTCAATCATCCTTCCAGATCCGGAGAGATCTATTATACGACGCCGGATTCTTCCTACTCCGAGAAGCAGGCAATAAAGTGGCGCTGGAGCAGCATTACTGACGATTGGCAGACGCAGGTCATCCATGCTCGTTCACTCGGTAAGATCGAAGACAACGTACTTGACATCAGGTACGACTTCCTGGCGGCCGGGGGGAGCAACTTCCCGATAGAAGAAGGTGAGAGCCTTGAGACTGCGTTCATCGCTTTCTTCAAAACCGAAGAGGAGGCTAATAATTTCGATTATGACGCTTATATTGCATCGATCGCTCATTCTTCCGATCCGACTCCGCAGGTTAAGGAAAAGTGGGAGACGCCCGCTTTTGCCGAACCTGACGTGACGCTCAAGGCGGACAACGTTGACGGTACTCTTAAGTTCGTACGTGAAACAGGCTCGGATAACGTGGTTATTTCTTACAGTACGGGCGGCAAGGATTTTTCGTATTCTTTACCTTACAACGCGTATATATTAAACGGACCGCTCAAAGGAATTGACGACCTCGGCCGCGCGCTTCCGGATCAGTTTACGATCATAAAGCCCGACTACGTTGACCATGAAGACGAAAACCCGGTTAAAGTTGACGTCGAGCCCCGTACTATCGGCGTTTACGGCGAAAACGGAAGGCGCTACGTCGGTATTTTCTATTTCCTCTGGCTCGGGACGTTCCATGACGTCAACGAAACTCCCAGAAATATCAGTAAAATAATGGAGCAGTACGGTACCGCGGCAAAAGATATGCCGGAGCTCTGGGCGACTGTCGGTAAAACGTTCTTCTTTGCCGAACCGCTTTACGGCTACTACCGCATGAATGACGAATGGGTAGTCCGCAAGCATATGGAACTGCTTACGAACGCCGGGATCGATTTCCTTTACTTCGACGTTACAAATAATTTTTTGTATGAAGAAAACGCGCTTCGCCTGATGAAGATCTGTCACGAGATGAATGAAGAAGGATTTCCTGCGCCGAAGGTGGTTTTCTATACGAATACTGACGCTAAAATCCGCGTAAGACAGGCATATAAAGCCATTTACCAGCCCGGCCTCTATCCCGATACCTGGATGATGCTGGATGGAAAACCTCTCATTATCGCCCCCGAAGAAGCGAATATTGACGGCTTCTTCACCATCCGCGAGCAGCAGTGGCCGAATGAGGAAAAACGCGACAATACGTGGCCCTGGATCGACTGGGAATGGCCGCAGGAACTTTACGGCCTTAATAACAGCGAAGCGATCAGCGTTTCTGTAGCGCAGCACAGCGGAAACAGCGAATTTTCAACTTCGGGCCTTTACGGATATAAGAAGAACAGAGGCAGATCATATGACGGTTTTGCCGATAACCATACGGCAGATTCGTATAAACTCGGAACGAATATCCAGCTGCAGTTCAACAGGGCGATAACCTCCGGAGTACCTTACGTGCTTGTCACCGGCTGGAACGAGTGGATCGCTTCGAGATACTCCGACGGAAAAGAAAAGGATCCGAAAAAGATCAGATTCATTGACACGTTTGATTACGAGTACAGCCGCGATATAGAAATGAGCCGCGGCGGATATTTTGACAATTATTACATGCAGCTTACTTCTAACGTGAGCGCTATACGGGGCTCAGCGCCTGTAATTCTGCGTGACGACAGGCACCAGATAAACGTTACGGGTGATTTTGAACAATGGGATAATGTGGCGCACTATTATTCCGATCCTTCGGGAGATGCTTCTGAACGTGATTCTATCGGTCACGGAGGGATCAAATACGAGAATAAGACCGGAAGAAACGATATTGTCCGCGTAAAAGTGACAGGCGACGCGACGAACCTGTATTTCTGTATCGAATGTGCGGAGAATATTGTCCACGGCAGCGGGTCGGACAGCTGGATGCAGATCTACCTGAACGTTGACGCCGATAAGAGCGGCTGGTACGGCTACGATTATATTCTGAACTACAAGCCTGAAAATGACTATACTACGACGCTTGCGCGCTACAGCGGCGCTGACGGTGCGTACGGTTTTACTCCTTCCGGGTCAAAACTTACGTATAAAGTTTCGGGCAATAAGCTTATGATCGGCGTTCCGATGGAGGAGCTCGGTATAGAATACTACGACCGTATCGAGCTTGAATTTAAGATCGCCGACAGCAGAAGTTCGTATGCGACAATGGAGCAGTTCTACGAGGACGGTGACGCCGCGCCTCTGGGACGAATGAATTTCGTATATCAGACTTATATTGAGAGCGTAAGCGGCTCGAACAAGACGCCTGTGGTTAAAACCGCTGACCGCGTTAAATACGCCGAAAACGAACCGGATATCACGCAAAGGCCTGACGATGCTCATAAAGAGTCTAAAGTAAACGGCTGGCTGATAGGCGGGATCGCACTCGGAGTCGCTGCCGCTGCTGCAGTCGTGATCGTGATTTTCGCACGTAAGAAGAAAAAAGCCTGATCGCGTTTAAGTATGATGAAAAGAATTGGCTGATAATATTGAAAGCCCCCGGACGGAAGGGGCTTTCTGCTTTTTATTCGGTTTACGCGGTTTTCACCGGTTTTCACGATAGACGCAAATCTTTATTTTACATAAGAATTGTGATATAATAAAAAAGGCAAGTATGCCAGATGGTCGCGGGCACGGTACGAAAGAAAGTGTCTGAGGAAAGTCCGGGCTCCGCAGGGCAGGATGCCGGTTAACGGCCGGTGAAGGTGACTTCAAGGAAAGTGCAACAGAAAACAACCGCCCGCTTTTGAGGGTAAGGGTGAAAAGGCGAGGTAAGAGCTCACCGCCGCAGTGGTAACACGGCGGGCAGTGTAAACCCCATCCGGAGCAACACCGCGAAAGGGACGCTAAGTTGGCCCGACAGTCCCAAAGGTGGCTAAAGATGCGCGGCAACGCGTATTCGCAGATAGATGACCATCCGATACAGAACCCGGCTTACGGCATGCTTGCATTTGTTTTTGACCAAAGGGGTACTGTGATGAGAAGTATTTTCAGAAAGATCCTATTCATTTTCGCGCTCAGTATAATGATCATACTTCTCGGTATGCTTTTGGGCTGCTCAGGTAATAACGTTGACGAACATATTGATCCTTCCGGCGGCACACCTCAGAACGTTTCAGAAACCGATGCTCAAAACAACACTGCCGCTGCGGCTGCCTCTGAACCTGCCGGTACCGGAACTCCGGATAAAACCTTTGCTACAGGCGACGAAATAAGCTTTCACGTAACTCCTACGCCTTCTTCAGCTCCTTCGGAAACTGTACGTACTCCGAGGAATACTCCTACGCAGGATCCTAATGAAATTTTCCTCGATGAAACTCCTACTCCCGAACGTCCCACGCCTGAGATCACTGCTGCTCCGGCCACCGACGTACCTCATTCTCCCACTATACGCCCCACTCCGACTATGGAGCCGATCACAGGCGATTATTACGGATTAACAGGAAAAACCTACTCTGATTATCCTTATCTGAATTCTGCCGAAGAACTCTGGCGCATTGACAATATCATAAAATCCCTGATAACGGAAGATATGGACAGGAATGAAAAGATCCGCCTGATCCACGAATGGATGGTCAGAAATATTGCTTTTGACCAAACGCGCAGATCGAGGCACGTGAATCAGATCTTCGCTACGGGCAGGGCAACGTTTCAGGGCTATTCCGAGATGTTTGCGGTATTTATGGGCGAAATCGACATCCGCTGCAAGCTTATCTCCGGAACGGTCAGAGGCGAAAATCAGTCATGGAACGCGGTCAATATTGACGGCGAGTGGTATTACGTTGACGTCACAATGGACGATCCTCTTGTAGGCGGTCATTCCGATTATCCCGACGGGAGTAATCTTAGATATACTTATTTTCTTGTGACAGAAGCTGCCATCTCTGCAGATCACACTGCATCGGAGGAGCTTCCTTCTCCTCCCTCGAACTCCGGCAGATATCATGATGAAGCCGTTAATAAGGCAAAGAAAGAATTATTAACTAAACTGTCCGCAATGATCGGATCGGGCGAGGTCGAAAACGGATTTATTATCGACGGACCCGAAGATATTGACAATGCCTTTGAGGGTATCTGCAGCGCCGTATCCGGGGCGGCGGAAAACGGCGTCGCACCTTTCAGATTTACTGTTTATGCGATCTCCGGCACGTCGGAGTCTATAAAAGAACTAAGTACTGATCTTCTTAGACGTATCTCGGATTATGCAGCGGAAGCTTATAAGCAAAAAGTTAACTGTACCATGAGAAGCCAGGAGCAGGAACTGTTCGGAACTATGATATGCGAAATAAACCTTTCGTGAGCTGAGGGCTGGAGATAAGAAAGACTTGGATCAGAAGACAGACGGAGGATTGATTAATTATGGCAAACCTTAATGAATACAAATGTCCCAGATGCAACGGAGCACTCAGATTTGACGCCAAATCCGGAATGCTTGTCTGTCCGTTCTGCGATTCTCAGTTCGAACTTTCTGATTTTGAAGACGCCGATTCCGAGCTTGGGTCAGGGTACGATGAAGAAGACGGTTTCCTTAACGATTTCGGAAATACGTGGGCGGACGGAGAGACGGAAGGGTTGTACACTTACGTCTGCAAATCCTGCGGCGGAGAGATTGTCGGCGACGCCACGATGGCGGCGACGTCCTGCCCGTATTGCGGGAATCCCGTTGTCGTTATGGAAGCATTCGAAGGAATGCTAAAGCCCGATTACGTTATCCCTTTCAAACTTGATAAAGATCAGGCGGTAAAGGCATTAGGAAACCACCTTCAGGGCAAAAGACTGCTTCCGAAAGTGTTCCGCGATCAGAATAAGATCAAAGAAATTAAAGGCATTTACGTTCCTTTCTGGATCTTCGATACCGACACGTTCGGCGACTACGAATATGAAACGACGAAGGTCAAGAGATGGAGCGATAAATACTACGATTATAAGAAGACTACTTATTATCAGGTCCTCAGAGCCGGAAATCTTAACTACAGAGGGATCCCGATAAACTGCTCCGAAAAGATCAATGATGCGCTCATGGAATCGCTCGAGCCGTTTGACTTAAATGCCGCGGAACCGTTTCAGACGGCATATCTCGCCGGGTATATGGCGGATAAATTCGACGTCGATACAGACGTTTCATGGGAGCGAGTAAAAGAACGAGTATCGAATTCTTCCGCAGCGTATTTTTTTAATACGGTCAATGGGTATGACACCGTAAGGCAGGACGGAGGCAGCGTATCTTTCCTCAAAAGGCACGCAAAATATGCGCTTCTGCCAGTGTGGATGCTGACAACGGTCTGGAACGGCCAGACTTATCAATTTGCAATGAACGGGCAGACAGGAAAGTTCGTGGGAGACCTGCCTATGGATAAAAAAGCGTACGCGCTGTGGTTCATTCTGACTACGCTCGGCGCCGCACTCGGAACGTTCCTGATCTCACTTCTGATCACGTAATGTAAACGTAAGGAGGAATGAAAATGAAAACTGCAATAAAAAAAATATTGACCGCACTTTCTTCGGTATTCGCTGCCGCATTTATGGTTTTCACGCCGGTCATTGCCTCTGCCGCTTATGAAGACGGAACGCGCTCGACCGTATCGGTCTCGCCTTTGAGAGTTATCGTCTGCATCGGCATCGGACTGCTCGTCGCGTTTATTGTGACTTCAGTAATGAAATCCAAATTAAGGTCGGTACACTGGCAGAATTCGGCAAACGACTATATTGACAGCAGCAGTTTCAAACTGACGCTCGCAGAAGAAATCTACAAATATGAAAAGACCGAAAAGACCGAGAGGCCAAGGGAAAGAGATTCAGACGAATAAATAACAGATTTACACGAATGATGAATGATGAGCGGGGATTATTAAAATGGCTGACAACACTTTTATGAAAGAGTATAGGATCTGGTCTTCGGACGAATACTTTTTGCAATACAGAGATGAGCTTAATGCTGTATCCGGGGATCCTGAAGAGATCCGCGACCGGTTTTATAAAGAACTTGATTTCGGGACTGCGGGGATCCGGGGCGTGATGGGCGCGGGGCTCAACAGACTCAATCCTGTTATTGTAAGAAAAGTCAGCACAGCTATTGCAAGATTCATACGTTCCAAAGGCAGTTCGGCAATGAAAAGCGGTGTCGTGATAGGTTATGACAGCCGCATTAACTCCGACGTATTTTCGAAAGAAGCGGCTTCTGTTTTTGCCGGATACGGAATTAAATCTTATTATCATTCGGAAATATCTCCTGTGCCGCTGCTCTCGTACAGCGTAAGAAATCTGAAGTGTGCGATGGGCGTGATGATCACCGCCAGCCATAACCCGAAAGAATACAACGGATATAAAGTGTACGGCCCGGACGGTGCGCAGCTTTCACCTGAGGACAGCGACGTAATAACAGGGAAAATGAAGAGGATCGTTGACCTCACAAAATTAAGATCTTTTGATTTTGACGAACTTCTTAAAGAGGGAAAGATCGAATATTGCCCGCAGACTGTTAAAGATACTTATATGAAAACGGTAAGAGAACTGCTTCCGGAAGATTGCGCAGAACGTTCCGGTACGGGTGCTCTTAAAGTAGTTTATACTGCTCTTCACGGCGCCGGAGCTAAATTCGTACCTGAGATCCTGAAAATGACCGGCATAGGTACAGTTAAGACGGTTAAAGCTCAGATGGTCCCGGACGGCAGTTTCCCGACAGTGCCTGTGCCAAATCCCGAAAACGCCGACGTGTATAAACTTGCTTTGAAAGAAGCTAAAAAAATAGGCGCAGATATCATAATCGCGACCGATCCTGATTCGGACAGGACCGGAGCGTGCGTAAAACGCGAAGACGGAGAGTATCAGCTCCTTACGGGAAATGAGATCGGTGAGATACTCCTTATGCGCCGCATCAGATTGAACAGAAGTCCTAAACCGTTCGCCGTATCGACGCTTGTTTCCACGAGGGTCGCCGGCCTTATCTGCAAGGCGGAAAACGTTCAGTACGTCGACGTTCTTACAGGCTTTAAATTTATCGGTGAGCAGATAAAACTGCGCGAAGAGAACGGCGACGGCAAATTCATATTCGGATTTGAAGAAAGCTACGGATACCTCGCCGGAAGCTATTGCAGGGACAAAGACGCCGTAGCCTCCTGTATGCTTATATGTGAAGCCGCGGCATATTATAAATCGCGCGGAATGTCTCTTATTTCTGCTCTCGATGAGATATACGCGAAAGTAGGTGCCCAGCATGAGATACAGACTTCGCTCGTACTTAGCGGTGAATCCGGAGCGATAGAAATGAAACGCATTATGTCAGCCGTACGCGGACTGCGCGAAAACGTGCTCGGGGATGCAAAACCTGAGTTTTATCTTGACCTTAAAGAAAACCGAAGGTACGTAAAAACCAAAAACGGTTCATTCCGCGCATATGAAGAAAAAGAGTTTCCCGTCTCCGACGTTTTATATTATTCTTACGATAATTTCTGGTTCTGCCTGAGGCCGTCCGGAACGGAGCCGAAAATAAAGGTGTATTTCGGCGCAGGAGGCGCTTCAAAGCAGGAGGCGGTAAACAATACTGCCGAGCTGAAAAAACGCGTTATGGACCGTATAAAGGCCCTTTAAATCGATTCTGATCATACGGATCATCTGACGGAGTATTATCTTGCACGATTTTGTTCATCTACACGTCCATACTGAATACAGCCTGCTTGACGGTGCATGCAGGATAAAAGAGCTTTGCCGCAGGGCGGCAGAGTACGGTATGAGCTCCCTCGCTATAACCGATCACGGCGTAATGTACGGCACGGTCGATTTTTACGAGGCGTGCATCGATGCCGGTATTAAGCCAATTATAGGCTGTGAAGTATATACTGCCGCGAGGACCAGATTCGATAAGGATCCGATGCTCGATTCGGAATACGGTCATCTGATACTGCTCGCCGAAAACGACGAAGGCTACCATAATCTGATCAAAATTGTTTCCGCTTCTTTTACCGAAGGGTTTTATTACAAGCCGCGCACGGACAGGGAGCTTCTTAAAAAGTACTCAAAAGGCATCATTGCGTGCTCGGCGTGTCTTAAAGGTGACGTCCCTCAGCTGATATTAGCGGGAGATTACGAAGGCGCGAAGAAATGCGCGCTGGAATTTGCCGGGATTTTTGGTAAGGACAATTATTTTCTCGAACTTCAATCCAACGGATTGCCCGAGCAGCTTACAGTAAACAGCGCCCTTCTGCGCATTTCAAAAGAGACGGGCATCGGGCTGGTGGCAACGAACGACGTGCATTATATTGACCCGTCCGACGCCAGAACTCAGGACGTTTTAATGTGCATCCAGACCGGGAAAAAGATCTCCGACGAGAACAGAATGAAATTTTCTACTAATACCGTCTATCTGCGCTCGAAGGAGGAAATGAACGAACTCTTCAGGAACGTTCCGGAGGCCCTCGACAATACCTGCAGGATCGCTGAGCGGTGCAACGTTAAACTTCATTTCGGGCGTCCTGTCCTGCCTGTATTTGATATTCCGGGAGGCCTCAGCGCGGAGGAATATCTCCGGAAGCTGTCGTTCGAAGGAGCTTCTGAACGGTACGGCGCTAAACTGCCCGAAGCAGTTAAAGAAAGGCTCGAATATGAACTCGGGATCATAAGCCGCATGGGATATTGTGAATATTACCTTATCGTATGTGACTTCATCAGATTTGCGAAAGAAAACGGAATTAAAGTCGGGCCCGGAAGAGGCTCGGGAGCCGGATCCATTGCCGCATACTGCCTTAAGATCACAAATATTGACCCGCTCAAATTCAATCTGGCATTCGAACGTTTCCTTAACCCGGAACGTATAAGCATGCCTGATTTTGACGTCGATTTCAGCGACGAGCACCGGAAAGACGTTATAGATTACGTGATCCGGAAGTACGGCTCAGACAGAGTCGCTCAGATCGTTACTTTCGGAACGCTCGCCGCAAGGGCGGCGATCCGCGACGTTGGCCGCGTTCTCGACGTTCCTTATGCGAAAGTAGATGCGGCTGCAAAGCTTATACCGTTCTCCGCCGGACCTGCGCGGCTGTCGATCCCGCAGGCGATCGGGTCAAATCCCGAGCTTAAGCAGCTTTACGATTCCGATGCGCAGATAAAAGAAATGCTCGACACGGCAGCTAAGATCGAAGGCGCGCCCAGAAACTGCTCAACTCACGCTGCGGGCGTCGTGCTTACGGAAAAACCTGTCACCGACTACGTGCCGGTACATAAAAGCGGAGATATCGTCGCAACTCAGTTTCCTATGGCTGTGCTTGAAAAGATCGGTCTGCTGAAGATCGACTTTCTCGGCTTGAGGACGCTTTCTGTCATACAGGACGCACAGCAGATGGTCCTGGATAATTACGGCGTGAATATAGATTTCGATGATATGAGCCACGACGATCCGAAGGTTTTTTCAATAATAAAAGCAGGCCGTACTTCGGGCATATTCCAGCTTGAAAGCAGAGGTATGACGCGATTCCTCACTGAACTAAAACCCGATTCGCTCGAAGACATTATAGCCGGGATCGCGCTCTACAGGCCGGGTCCGATGGACCAGATACCGAGATATATAGAAAACAAAAAAGATCCTTCGAAGATCACTTATGAGACGCCTGAACTGGAACCGATACTAAACGTGACTTACGGGTGCATCGTGTACCAGGAGCAGGTGATGCAGATATTCCGAGACCTTGCCGGGTATACTATGGGCGCTTCAGATCTGGTCCGGCGGGCAATGGCTAAAAAGAAACACGACGTAATGGAAAAAGAGCGCGGCAGGTTCATTGACGGCGCTAAACAGCGCGGTATCAGCGAAAGTGCGGCGGTGGCAATATTCGACCGTATGGCCGACTTTGCCAGTTACGCCTTCAATAAAGCACACGCTGCGTGCTATGCCGTTGTCGCGTACGAAACAGCGTTTCTTAAAACGTATTATCCCGCTGAATTTATGGCCGGTATTATGAACAGCCTCGTAAACTGGCCTGAGCGCGTCGCAGTCTACATAAACGAATGCAGGCAGATGAAGATCGGTATACTTCCGCCGGATATCAACGCCGGGCAGGTGCGTTTTACAGTTAAAGAAGGCAGTATCGTTTACGCGCTCGGTGCGATAAAGAACGTAGGATTAAGAAGCGTGGAGCAGTTAGTTGCGATACGCGAGCAGGGCGGACCATTCAGTTCTTTTTATGATTTTTGTGTACGTACCGTTAATACCGACATTAACAAGCGCACTGTCGAAAGCATGATAAAAGCGGGTGCGTTCGATTCGATGGGAAATTCCAGGCGGGCGCTTCTGTTTTCATATGAAGAGCTGATGGACAATGCATCGATGTCAAACCGTTCGCGCGCTCAGGGACAGCTTTCGCTTTTCGACAGTTCGGATGAGGACAAACTAAATAATGACGCGGTGAAGCCTCTTTCGGAATTTGAAAACAGCGAGCTTTTGTCAATGGAAAAAAGTGTCCTCGGTCTTTATCTGACGGGTCATCCGCTCCAGTCGTATTTTCAGGATCTTTCAAGGATCTGTACGCTTAATTCCGCTGACCTTTACACGTCTGAAGAGGGCGGAACTGCCGAATTCGGCGGCAATTCTCTAAAAGACGGAGACGAAGTGGTTATCGCCGGTATAATTACGTCGATCAAAAAGAAGACAACTAAGAGCAATGCAGTGATGGCATTTCTTACTGTTGAAGATCTTTTCGGAAGTTTCGAAGTTATTCTGTTCCCGAAATCGTATGAAAAGTACGCAAAACTGTTATCTCCGGACATGATCGCAGTATTTAACGGGCGTCTGAACGTGCGTGAAGACGAGGAGCCTAATATATACTGCTCCGCTGTATCTCCCATAGATTCCTTTAACGTGAAGAATGATACCGGATATGCCAGAGAAAGCGGAAAAGATTTTTACGTAAGAGCAGCTAAATTAGAAGCTGTAAAGGCGTTCTGCGGGTTCTTTTCCTCGGGCGGAAAAACAGAAGAGATAAGGGTCTTTACGATCGGAAACGACGGAAGCAGGAGCACTGAACCTGCCGCAAAATTCAATATCATGTTCAGCGGCGACATCAAAAAAGCGCTCGAATCTATATGCAACTGATCAATGCTTTAACGAGGCTGCGATCGCAACTATTCCCGAAATAACCGGCTGATGCAGCAGGTATATTATCAGGCTGTGTCTGCCTATAAACGAAAGGATCCTGACAGGCAGGGCTTTATATGGAACTTTCGGAAGAAGCGATACCTGTTTCCTGTAAAGAGTTCTGCCTAAGAATACGCCCGTAATGAACCATCCGAGATGGGGAAGTACCGGAAAATAGTCTCCCGTAACGAAACCGTAAGGAACGAATCCGAAGATTGCAAGTATTCTGGCAAAACCGTTAAGGTCGTATGCTTTCTTTGTTATTATATATCCGCTTACGATCAGTAAAACGGCAACGGCCGGCAGTACGTATAACGGTAACTTTTTTATGAGCCCGTACAAGATCATACAGAAGCCCAGCAGATGCAATATGCCCCAGTATATAACAATATCTTTCCCGGCAAGCCCGGTAAGATACATGACGTAAGTGACCCAGGTGATCACCAGGCCCGCGCCTAACACTATGAAGCCGCGTTTTAAAAAGCTGTGCCCCAGGGTGACGCAGATCCCGGAAAGAATTATGAAAAGAACACCTCCGTTTTCCTGTATGAAATCGAACCAGGCGGGGGTCTTTACGTTCATATCGAGGAAGTAAGTCAGATCAAATATGAGGTGGACAATAACTACGCCTATTATTGCGATTCCGCGAAAGGCGTCAAGTTCCCATATTCTTTCCTTTTTCACCTGAACAAATTCATCCGGTTGCGTATCGGCAACGTCGCTGTGTGAGATCGTTTTCATTCTTTTCCCGTTCTTTTTTGAGCCGTTTGTTTTTCCTTTCATCTACGGAGCGGCAGGATGATATTATCATAAATTTCCTGTTTTGTGAAGTACAGCCGAAGCGCGGAAGACTTAATAATATAAAATATATATTATGTACTAATTGACGAATTATGCTCAAATAATACGCCGAAAAAGCAAATAAACAAAGAGAACGTCGAAATTTGTCGATAAAAAGTTATTGCGTTTTTCGCCGCTGAATTGTATAATCAGAACGCAGCATGATCGAAGAAAAATAACAAGCGGGGTGTATACGATGAACACATTGGAAGCAGCCTTAATATGGCCTGTGATTTTTATTGTTTTTACGGCAGGAATGATCCTCGGGATCAGAACTGCGCAGGTTTCTTTTAAACAAATCGAGCGCTACGGCGAAGAAAGCAGCAGCTTTTCACCGTCAGACATCAGGAGGATCGTGGAGGTCGTATATGAGACGATTGATGATATTTAATAAAAAAGGGTTTATAACTGTGCCCGCGGCATTGATCCTCGCCGTAACATGTCTGTTCGAGCTTGTACTTGCGGATGCAGCCTCCTTGGTTTCTGCTAAATATTTCTACGATAAGCGGGCGTCTTTGGCGTTAGAAAGCATCCTGGCTTCATACGACAGCGTACTGTTTGCAAAATATGACCTGTTAGGGCTGAACCTGTCTCATTATAGTGAAGCGGAAACAGATTTCATAAAGTATATCAGCGAACCGGTGCGAGGTGACGTCATCTCTTTTTCACGGCTTCACAGGAAAGATTATGAGCTGAGTTTTCTTGATTCGTTTGCCAGACCTGACGGACTTAAAGATGCGATCTGTTCGCATATGAAATATAAGAGTGTTGCCAACGGAGCTGTTTTCATCGGTCAGGCGCTCGGCCTTATCAAAGATGCCGGGGAAATGACCGGCGCCGCAGCGGACGTTGCGGAAGGAGAAAAAATACTGTCAGAAGCAAAAGAGGAACTTGAGGACTTAAAGATCAAGATATCAGGGCTGTTCAGCGGCGATTCTTTTTGCGTGAACGGGTACGACAGCAGGAAATATCTTTTCCTGCTGTCGGAAGGACGGCTGATCTCAAAAGCCGTCACACTTGACTCTTTTAGCGACGGGGCGTCATTGATACGGGAGGCGCTTGAAGCGTTTAATTCATTGCTATTTGTGTACCGGGGGTTGAATACAGATGCTTATAATATTATCTCGGATCTTAAATACAAAGCGGGTCAGATCGAAAAATGTGCTGAAAGGGCTGAATCGAGACTGTATGATATAAACGATGAAAGTACGAGAAACTCTTTGAAAAAAAGTATTGCCAGACTGAGAGCGGAAGCTACGGTACTGGCGAACGACGGACTTGTTGACCCGCTTCGAAATAACGTTGAAGAACTGAATAAACGCAGCGGTTATATCTCTGAAAATATACTTATGGTCGATGCCGTATACGCTGCTTCGGGTGAGCGGCTGCCTGATATTGACACCGATATAGACATTTCAAAATTTTCGGAAAATCTGATCAACGCGCTTGACGATGCCGGAATCAGAACTGATCTTAAGGCAGATACTTTTTATACTGCGCCGGATGAAAAACTGATAGAATTCGATTCACGCAAAAAGAAACTTGAAGACCTGAACATATACTCGTCCGACTCATACGTTGTCCCTGATTCAGTATATGCCACGCTTCCTTCAGTTAGAGCAGACGTCCGGAGCAGCGGGTTTGAATTATTTGATTCATTCGAAGACGCGGACGGATTTATCCAAAAACTGACCGGTGCTTCTGAGCCTTACACTTTAAAAGAAGCGGGAGAAGATCTTTTAAATAAATATCTTATCTGCGACTATGCGGCGTCGTATCTCTCGGATATCAGCCAGAAGACTGCCTCGGCGGTAGGTAATGATTTTATATGCGAAAAGGAGTACGTTCTTGGAGGGCATAAAGAGAGCGAAGAGAATATTAAAACGGTTTCAAATCTGTTGCTGGGGATCAGGTTCATATTTAATTTCGTGCATTGCTACAACGACGAAGTGAAGCACGGATTCGCATCTGAGATCGGAAACGCTATTGCCGCAGCACTTACCGGAGGCGCAGGAGGAGAATTGTTCGCGATACTCCTCATCGGAGCATGGTCGCTTGCCGAATCTTATATTGACGTAAAGGAACTCAGAAGCGGGAATAAAGTTCCTGTGGTAAAGACGGAAAAGACGTGGAAAAGTTCGATTGACGGGCTTATCAGTATGATCGGTCCGGACAATGAAGAAGAGCAGGATGATGAGGCTGCTTTTGCACTTGATTACGGACAATACCTTCTGCTTCTTATGCTGCTTACTCCGGCGGATACGGTGCTTTACCGTATTGCTGACGTTATTGAGATCAATATGACTGATTACGTCGGAGAGAGATATATGCTCTCTGCAGTTTTTAATAAACTTTCATGTAAAGTAAAATACGAGCCTAAACTGCTTTCGCCGCTGTTTGGCTCATTCGGAAAGGAGAGGCTTGAAATTGAAATCAAAGAGACCGCTTCTTATTAAATTCAAGTCCCCGGGCGGATGTGAGGGCAGTTCCACTCTTGAGGCATGCATCATAATGCCTGCTGTCATATCTGTCCTGCTTTTCTTTATCTGCCTCCTTCAGACTGTCACGGCGCTTAACTGTCTTGATAAAGCGCTTATAAATACTGCGCGTATGCTCTCTGATTACGGGATACTGTATCATGAATACGGTTTGAAAGAATTAGAAAACAAAGCATTGTCAAAAATCGGTTCATTCCTTGAAGAGAAGACCGGCTCTTCCGAAGGCAGCAGCGTATTGTTTAAATTTGCGGGGTTAAGGGAATGTGCTGCGTCATTAGACGACGTTCTGTATACACAGATGAGTGCGACTATATGCAGGTATTATCTTGATAAAGACCCGCTGATAAAAGACGGATATATAAAACTTGAAAAACTGTCACTTAACGGGAGTGCATTTTACAATGAAGGGGATGATATCGAATTATACGCTTCGGCGATGGTTTTCGGCAGGATCAAAATAGGGACGAGCATAAAAACACGCGCCTGGATAAGGGGGAATGACCCGCTGCTCTCAATAAACGAATCAGGTACTACAGTCTGGGAACTTACTAATTTTGCGAGAGGTAAAATATTGCGTACGATCTTTGGAGGAAACCTGCCATATGATTATCCGGTGATCTCTGCATTCGATGAGGATTCAGGTCTGGCAACGATGATAAAGAGCCTCGATTTTACCGGACCGTATTATGCAAGCGGTAAAAATATGGAGAAAGAGCTGAAGGAGATGATAAACAAACTTGATAAATTTGATTCATCGGACGGATATGAGTTAAAAGATGATTATCCCGTCATAAAAAACGGCATGATAAGGTCGAAAAAGCTGTTTCTGGTCATGCCTCTTAACGAACTGGGAGAAAAACAGGCGGAGGCTTTGAGAAATACTATCATTTTAGCCGGATCGAAGGGGATCAATATTGAGACGGTGCTCTATCAGAAGTCTTCGAGATTCGTAAAAGAAGATGAAACAGGCGGTGGTCAATAGCTTTAGGCATTCTCCTTTGCTATTTCGCTTCACTATTTCTCTTTACTTTAAAGTGTTTTTCGTTGTATAATCCGATCAGACCTTGATGAAGGTAACAGGTATTTTTCAAATATCTTCGGAGGAAATATGAAAACAGCTTTTTCTACACTCGGGTGTCCTGACTGGGACTGGGACGTGATTTTAGCGACTGCAAAAGATATGGGGTTTAACGGCATAGAGATAAGGGGTATAGCTAATGAGATATACGCTCCGAAGATACCGGAGTTTCAGCATGCCCGCATAGAAGAATCCGCCGCGAAGCTGAAGAAGATGAAGCTTGAGATCAGCTGTCTTACTTCTGCATGTTATCTTTATGATAAACAGACCGGGGACAGAATGATAGCCGAAGGGAAGGAATATATTGACCTCGCAGAAGCGCTCGGCGTTCCTTTTGTGCGCGTACTCGGAGATAAGGATCCTCAGCCCGGTAAGGATATTGACGACGCATACGTCGCATCGGCGCTGAAAAAGCTCTGCTCTTACGCGAAAGGGAGAGGAGTTACGGTACTTATCGAAACCAACGGTGTTTTCGCCGATTCTAACAGGATGCTGAAATTGCTTGAACTCGTAGACGACGAAACTCTCGGAGTACTTTGGGACGTTCATCATCCGTACAGATATTTTTCCGAAGCGCCCGAATATACATGGTCGCTGCTGCATGACCGCATAAAATACCTCCACGTTAAAGATTCCGTACTGCTGCCTGACGGGAAACTCCGTTATAAAATGATGGGATACGGAGACGTTCCGCTTGAAGAGACTTTGAAGCTTCTCAAAAGCAGCAGGTATGACGGATATATCACTCTTGAATGGGTAAAGCGCTGGTATTCGGAGCTTGAGGAGCCCGGAGTCGTATTCATGCAGTTTAAGAGTTACGTAAACCGAAAACTCAGATGATGGAGTGTTAAAATGAATCTGTATTCTGTTGGCCTTGTGACGGACGATGAAAAAGGTTTTGACCTCGCCGCTGTGATCGCGAAAAGCGGGTTCAGCGTATCGCTGTATATGACAGTATTTGATACGCTTACCGATGAAGAGCAGAAAAGCCTTATGGCAGATTGCGCCGAACTAAATATAAACGTAAGCACAGACCTGGATTCTTTCGCACTTGCGCTCGAATCTCCCAAAAAGATCTTCATGTACAGCTCCTCTTCGGATTTTAACGCAAAGATCCTGCCGGGACTGCTTTCTGAACTGAATCCCGATGACGCGCTTGCGAATCTTTGCGATATGAATTTCAGCGAAGCGGCTGATATCGTTGAAGAACAGAAAAAACGCGGTGTTTTTTATCTTCCGACAGGTTTTCCGAGAGCCCGGATCGACGTTGAATCAGGCATTTCGATCATGCCCGGAGGGTACTACGAAGGTTATGAAAAAATGCGCGGAGTTTTCAGCGAGATCGCAGTGCGCGATGAAGAGGGATTCGTATGCTGCCCCTATATAGGTCCTGCCGGATCTGGTCAATACGTTAAAATGGTTGTTAACGGGCTCGAATATGCGCTTCTGGAGATCAATGCGGAGCTGATAAACCTTATAAAAGCATTCTGCACGAAAGAAAACGATGATATTATCGAGATCTTATCGGATATTAACAGCACCGAATCGGAATCTTTCTTTCTCGAGATGTTTACGGATATTTACAGCAGATATGATTCCGTGACGGGGAAACCGATAACCTCTCTTGTCTCTGATTCGGTAGAATACGGCAGAAGCGTCGTCTGGCTCTGTAATGAAGCTATGAACCTCGGAATACCGCTATCTACCGTTAATGCGTCCCTGGAACTTAGATTTCTTACCGCGCTGAAAAGCGAAAGGATCGCATCGTCCAAGATAATAGGCGATATCGATATTCAGAAAGTGCCTGAGCAGAACAGAAGGCTGTTTATCGAAAGACTCAGGAAAGCAGCATATCTTGCGGGGATCTGTGCATTTGCTCAGTGCTTCGGCCTGCTGCGCAGCGCTTCCGAAAAATATAACTGGGATCTTGATATGCTGGCTATTTCACGGACTATGCAGGTGAATTCGTATATGAGATCCAGATGCCTTAACCGAATAATCGAAGCGTTCGACAGAAATTACAAGCTGCACAATCTTTTTACCGATACTTATTTTCAGAAATGCGCTTCATCATACAGCAGCAGCATACGTTATATAATAGCTATGGGAATGTCGGGCGGTATCCCAGTTCCGGCGATGACAGCCGCGCTCGAATACATTGACCAGTACAGGTCAACGGATCTCGGTTCCGGAATTATTCAGCTTTCCAGAGATTACGTTATAGGATCAGGCTACCAGAGAATTGACCGGCCCGGCGTGTATAATGCAAACTGGGAGGATCAGGAAAGACTGATACGTGAAAAAATGATAAGCAATTGACCCGGAAGGGCGGTTTCTGCGTTATTCAGCAGGCGTATGGCGGCCTTTGGTCCGTTCGACATACTCCTGCTCTTTTTTTCTGTCTTCTTCGTAACGAATATCTTTTTTAGTCGCTGAGTACATTGACGCGGTAAAATACGTATGGATAAAAAACAGTACGGCGCCGGTGAATTTGAACGGGATGCCTGTGAAACGTGAGATCATAACCATAAAATCCTGAAAACCGATCGTCCACCAGCTGAATATTGTGAAAAAGCCTGTCAGCCCGTTCGGCTGGCCCTGACCTGCGATATAACCGGCGAAAAACAGAATATAAGAAATAACGCCGATCATCTGATAGAAAAAAATGCCTTTAGTGACCGCGGTCTGCCTGCTTATGCGGCAAATGATGCAAAACGGAACGTGTATAAAGTAGAGTACAAGGCTGAGCGTAAACGCAAACGGCGAAATAACACTGTTTTCAACGTCAGCTTTCGAAAGACCGAATATGAAAACAGCGAGCACGTTCATGACTATTATCAATGCGGCAAGCAAAATACTTTTAATATTCGGGTTCAGTCCGGAAAGCAATTTATTCATAAAATCAATCCCGCAGATCCTTGAAATAATAACGCGGTCTTCCTGTACGGACCGGCCGCAAATAAAGTATATCATAATATAAAAACCATTTGCAAATCACATGCTGAAGGAATATAATAACAACACGTTTTCCACGTGACTTTAAAAAAGGAGTAGAGGACAATGGGATTTTTCAAAGAGTTTAAAGAATTTGTAATGCGGGGCAACGTTATCGATATGGCAGTCGGCGTTGTTATCGGCGGTGCGTTCGGTAAGATCGTTACGAGCCTGGTCAATGACGTGGTCATGCCTCCGATCGGTCTCGCCATTGGCGGTGTCGCTTTTTCTGAACTGAAAGCGACGTTAAAACCCGCTATTCTGGCAGAAGACGGAGAAACTGTCGTTAAAGAAGCTGTCACCCTGAACTACGGTAACTTCATCCAGACCATTCTTGAATTCCTTATCATTGCGCTTTGCATCTTCATTGTAATTCGCACGATCAACAAAATAAGGAAAAAGATCGAAGAGAAGAAAGCCGCTGAAGAAGCAGCTAAAGCAGCCGCAGAAGCAGCAGCCGCAGAAGCAGTAGCTGAAGAAGCTCCCGCAGCTCCGACTGAAGCTGAGCTCCTTGCGGAGATCAGGGACCTTCTCAAAAAAGAAAAAGGCGAAGCATGAACGTAAGTTTATGAAGTGTCGATGACATGGTCCAAAATTAAATGCCCGGCCGATCCGGCCGGGCATTAATTGTATTCGGACCGATCGACTTAAACGTTGAAACGGAACAGCGTAACGTCTCCGTCCCTCATCACGTACTCTTTTCCTTCCGAGCGGACAAGGCCTTTTTCCTTAGCCGCGTTGTACGATCCGCAGGCCATAAGGTCATCGTAGGCAACGATCTCTGCGCGTATAAATCCTTTTTCAAAATCCGAATGGATCTTTCCCGCGGCCTGAGGCGCTTTAGTCCCGTTCGTAATAGTCCAGGCGCGTACTTCCTTCGGCCCCGCGGTGAGGAAACTGATGAGACCTAAAAGCTTATAACCTGCTTTTATCAACTGATCAAGCCCGGATTCTTTAATTCCGAGTTCGGTCAGAAATTCAACGCGTTCATCGTCCGGAAGGGAAGCTATCTCTTCTTCAAGCCTGCTGCATACGGTGATCATCTCTGCATGTTCGGAATCCGCAAGCGCTTTCAGTTCTTTTACAAAATCCGAAGCGTAAGGATCGGCAACGTCGTCTTCAGATATATTTGCCACGTAAATTATCGGTTTTGAAGTCAGCAGAAACAGCGACTTAAGTACTTCTGCCTCTTCATCACTCAATTCGAGCGATCTCGCGGGCTTTTCTTCACCCAGATGTGCTTCGATTTTTTTTAGAGTCTCGAGTTCGGCCAATATCTTCCTGTCTCCGCTCTTCGCCATTTTCCCCGTACGTTCTATCCTGCGCTCCACCTGTTCAAGGTCGCTGAGGATCAGTTCGAGATTTATAGTTTGCACGTCTCCGGAAGGGCTTACCGAATTTTCAACGCGAATGATATCGTCGGAGGCAAAGCAGCGTACGACGTGTGCGATAGCATCGCATTCTCTGATATGAGAGAGGAATTTATTTCCGAGCCCTTCGCCCTTGCTGGCGCCTTTCACCAATCCGGCGATGTCAACGAATTCGATTACGGCAGGCGTTCTTTTTTCTGGGGAATACATCTCGCAAAGCCTGTTGATGCGTTCGTCAGGTACTGCGACCGTTCCGACGTTCGGCTCAATGGTGCAGAAAGGATAGTTTGCACATTCCGCTCCTGCTTTTGTAATGGCATTAAACAAAGTACTTTTTCCTACGTTCGGTAATCCGACGATTCCTATTTTCATATTCTCTTCAGCTCCGGATTTATATTAAACGGCCTGGCTTAAATGCGACCGTATACTGAATTATACCATCTTATTAAATTATTCTCAATAAAAACAACATTGAGAAAACTGCAAGAAAATATTATAATATCCTTCGAACTGTTTCAGCAGCGGCTGTACAGCTACTTTCAGGAAAGGGATTCGAAATGGGACGCGAAAACGAGATCATATTAATCGACGATGACGATCAGACGTTTAACGTTATTTCGGATTCTGACTGTCTGAAACGGTTCGCGGTAAGGCGCATACAGTCCGGATCGTCTTTGGATGAGTTTAACAATGCTCTCGGAAAAAACGCGGAAGTTATTGACGGGGCAGGAGCTGTTATTATTGAGCTGGATTTCGGAGGCGGCTTTGACGGTATTGACCTGTTAAAAACGCTAAGCGAACGGTTCGCGGGTATTCCGGTCATTGTCCTTACGGGCAGGAAAGATCCTGCGGACGCGGCGATCGCGTTAGAGCTCGGAGCGTTCGACTATGTAAGAAAACCTTTTGACAAAAGAGAGCTTTGCGCACGAATAAAAAAAGCGATCAGGTATAATTCAAGAGCAGGAGCGCCAGCTCCGACAGGTACGTACCGCACAGGCTGCTACGAAGTGAATGCCGGCACGCTCACGGTAAACAAAAGCAGTTATGCTGTAACGAATCGAGGCGTTCTTTATGCGCTGCCGCCCAAAGAAATCGAACTGCTGTTCTTTCTCGCATCCTGGCCCGGCGTTACTTTTTCAAGAAAGGAACTGCTTGAAAAGGTCTGGGGGTTCGATTACTTCGGGGCAACGAGGACTGTCGACGTACACGTGAGGCGGATTCGTGAAAAACTGTATGCTCCGGGCAATGACTGGTCGATCGATACGGTCTGGGGCGCAGGTTACCGCTTTACGTTAATTAGGAATGACGGAGAGAATTAGTAAAGATACACAGAGGTGTTAATCATGAGTGACGAAATCAATATTGAAAAGAACAATTTATCAGATCTTGGAAATTTAGCTGAATCTGCTGCTGAAAATGCAGCTGAAACTGTAGCCGGAACTTCAGCTGAAAACGCCGCTGAAACCGCAGCAGAAACAGCTGCTGAAGCTTCCGCTGAAACAGGCGTGGAAACCGCTGCGGATATTCATGCGGAAGAAAATGCTTCCGTTTCGGAAGAGCAGTCTTTTCATCATTTCAGAGAATTTTTTAACAGCCTGTCTGACGAAGCCCCTGACGATACATTACGTCAGGCTGATGACGCGGACGCCGTAGCTGCCTCTGAGACCGATGAAGAACCTACACCTGAGGAAATAAAAGCATCTCTCAAAAAAGTTAAAGCTGAATACAAATCGTTAAAAGCAGCGCAGAGGGAGGCAAAAGAACGCGAAAGAGAACGCACCGGCAGAAGCGGCAGAAGAGTTTTGTTAACAGTCATTATCTCATTGCTGTCGTCAGTTATATGCTGTATGCTCCTGTTTGTTTTTATGTTTCTGTTCCCTTCAAGAGATACGAGCCTTTTCGCTACGCTTGCAAAAAAATACGCCGGGACGAGGACCGTTTATACTAACGATACTTCTTCTCCCTCGAAGGTCGGTGATACTGAGATTGCCCCCGGATCAGAAGTAACGATAAACGTCGAAGGCGAGTTCTCCGCCGCGGCCGCGTACGCGAAAGCCTCTGAATCGGTAGTTTCGATCGTAACCGTAAGAACCGGTACCGGCACGGACGGAAAGCCTACCGAAACACCGATCGCCGAAGGAGCGGGAGTAGTAGTATCTGAGAACGGGGAGATATTGACGAACCACCACGTGATCAGCTCGGTAATTGACACCAAAACAGGCGGGATCGCGGCCGGAACCAAAATTTACATTTATTTTGACAGCCCCATCAGCCGCCCGTATCAGGCAGTATCGATCGTAGGATATGATCAGGAATTTGACCTCGCCGTAGTGAAGATAGAACGCACCGGACTTAAACCGATCGAATTTTTCGATTCTGACAAACTTACCGTCGGTGAGTCTGTTATCGCGATCGGAAGCCCGGGAGGTCTCGAATTTATGGGTTCCGTATGCGACGGAATAATAAGCGGACTGAAGCGCACGGTAGTTTCGTCTGATTCCGGGGCAACGCTTTATGATATGATCCAGATGACCGCTCCGATAAATCCCGGAAACAGCGGAGGCGCCGTCGTGAACAGCAAAGGACAGCTCGTTGGCATAAGCGTCATCAAGATCGTTGCCGATAATTACGAGAGCATGGCTTTCGCAATATCTTCAAATACCGCCGCGCGCATAATCAAATCGTTCAGACAGTACGGAAGATACGTAAAACCGCTTCTCGGCGTCACGATCAACACCCTTTACGGCTGGCGCGATGCGGATGAAAACGGCTGGCCTCTTGGCAGCCTCGTAGTTGAAGTGTCAGAGCAGAGCGGCGCCTTTAAGGCCGGGATACTGCCTGAAGATATCATCGTTGAGATCGGCGGCAGCGCGACTCCGGATTACACGAGTCTGAGAACCAATCTGCTCAAATACGCGCCCGATGACGAGGTAGTCTTTAAAGTATACCGCCCCTCGGAAGATAAATATTACGAATTTACGGTAAAACTTACCGCCGCCTGAAGCGCGTATCCTATAACATGGAACGAACCGAACTCAATGAAATCATAGCTCTGTTAAGAGCGCGCTATCCGGACGGGGACAAATGCAGCCTCGGATTTAACTCCGCATTCCAGCTCCTGGTAAGTACGATATTGTCCGCTCAATGCACCGACGTCAGGGTCAATAAAGTAACTCCCGCTTTGTTCGCACGCTTTCCGGACGCGGCAAGTATGGCCGCTTCTGATATTGACGAACTCGAATCGCTTATCAAATCGTGCGGCCTTTATCATTCGAAAGCGGTCAATATCAGGAACTGTGCCAGGATGATCGTCGATGATTTCGGCGGAGAAGTACCTGATAACCTAGACGACCTCGTGAAACTTCCCGGGACAGGCAGAAAGACCGCGAACCTTGTGATGGGGGAATGGTATAAAGAACCGGCCTATGTAATTGACACTCACGTAAAACGCATCTGGCATCTTCTCGGGATCTCTGACAGCACTTCTCCGGAGACGATCGAGCGGGATCTCAGGGCACTTATTCCGCCGGACGATCCTTCAGCCGCAGATGCGCTCGCGCTCTCACACCTGCTGATTACCCACGGGCGCAGCACGTGCGTGGCAGGGAGACCTGATTGCGGCAATTGCTGCTTAAAAGAGCACTGCGCCTTCACTCGTCATATTGCCCTTTGAACGCGATTATGGTAAAATTAAATAAAGCACGGCGTATAAAAAACGTACGCCTTGCCGCTTTGGCCCAATAAACAACTACTTACCGCGATAGGCAGGCTGAAACTCTGAAATGAAAAACCACAGCAAAATAATGATATGCTCGTCAGTAATAATAGTAAGCATCCTTGCGCTCTCCATATTCTGGTTTACGCAGCTGGTGCTCACGTCTGCCAATAACACGGTCGCCGATCCGGAAAACACTCCTGATTATCAGGATATTCAGACCGGCCCGGATCTTTCACAAATCTACGTATCCCATTCATCAGGCTATTATGAGACCGCCATCAAGCTCGAAATGTATCCGCCGGAAGGTTACGACATTTACTATACCGTAACTATGTCTGCGGCTCGAAGTCTTACTGACGGAAGATATGCCCCCACAGGCGAACCTTATTTCTTTATCGGGGGTAAGGATCCGGATCCTTCAAAACTTGATACTGAAGAACGTGAAGCGTACGATAATTCACTGTTTAATTCTACGGAAGGCCGGATGCGGACGTACAAATATACCAAGCCTCTCGATTTTGTAAATATGAGTACTTTCGCTTCGCAGGTGATCACCGTAAAGGCCGCGCTGTTCAAGGAAAACGTCCAGCAGTGTCCGGTCAGGTATTTTACGTACATTCTGGGAAGTATCAAGGGCGATAAATCGTTCGAAGATATATACGGCTCGATGCTGATTTCTATCACGATCGACGATGAACTCCTTTACGATTACGAGCGCGGCATATTTATCAGCGGTAAGAAATACGACGAAGCTATGGAAAATGGTATCGCGATCGACCCGTGGACGCCGAGAAATTACAACCAGCGAGGCGCCGAATGGGAGAGGCTCGCACACGTCGATTTCTTTGAAGAAGACGGGACGCTCGTGCTTTCTCAGATATGCGGAGTCAGGGTCGCGGGCGGGACGAGCCGCGGGGCACAATACAAATCACTGAAACTTGTCGCAGGCCCTCAATACGACGGAAACGAAAGATTCAACTATCAGTTTTTTGAAGGAGCGAAAGACGTTAACGGCGAAAGTATCACTTCTTTCAAAAAGCTCGTTCTGAGAAATCCGCGAAACGACATAGGCGGGACAATGATCCGCGACCAGCTGCTTCATAAGCTCGGCGGCGACGTCGGAGTAGATTATCAGGAAGGCCGTAATGCAGTGGTTTACCTCAACGGCAAATACTATTCGATCATGTGCCTTCACGAGTCTCTTGACGCCGACTTTATGGAAGACCACTACTTCGTGAATAAGAACAACGTCGCATCCTTCCTCATCAGATCCGATCAATACATGTTCAGATACAAACAGGAAAGCGGAACCGAAGAGCAGTTCAAGTGCTTCCTGTCGGATATGAATTATCTTATCCATAATGACTTTTCCGGGAGCGACGGACTTCAGAAGATAAGAGAAGTTATTGACGTCGAAAATTTCTGCAAATATATGGCTTATCAGTTGTTTATCGTAAATCTTGACTGGCCCCATAATAACGTCCTCGTATGGAGATATTACGGGCCTGAGAACTCATCGGTAACAGCTATGGACGGAAGATGGAGATTTGTGCTCAAGGATCTTGACTTCGGCCTGAATGATCCGGATACAGACACGTTCTCACGTACGCTGAATGACGGACTTTACGGAAACGAGCCATGCCTCGGACCCGTGCTTAAGAATTTGCTGAAGAACCGCGCATTTACGCTTATTTTCCGTCAATGCTGTTATCAGGTGACCGAAGTTCTTAATGAAGATTATCTGATCGAGAGAATTGACCGGGAAGTCGATGAACTCAGCCTCGATATGGAAATGTTTTCTCTTTATAACGGCGTCGGGATCGATGGATGGAAAGCGTATTTTGAACAGTGGCGTGATTTTGCAAGGCGAAGGAAAGATTACTTCCTTAAATACGTTGAGCACTATGCTCCGGTTTAATATTTGATGAAAAGATATATTGATACTCACGCGCACTACGCGGACGAAGCATTTGATACGGACAGGGACGAACTGATAAAAAAAATGTTCGAAAGCGGAGTCGTTTGCATAATTGACCCCGCTGTAGATCTTGCGTCTTCTGTAAAAGCGCTTGGAATTGCCCGGAATTATAATAACTATTACTGCGCGGCCGGTATACACCCGCATGAGGCCGGAGGGGCGACGGAAGAAGATTATAATAAACTCTCCGGTTTGATAAAAGACGATCTCAAAAGCGCTGAAAGAAAGATAGTAGCCGTGGGAGAAACCGGACTTGACTACCATTACGATTTCTCGCCGAGGGATATTCAGATCGAAAACTTCCGGAAAAATATCCGCCTTGCGCTTAAGCTTGGACTGCCTCTTATTGTTCACGACAGGGAGGCACATGCGGATTGTCTTAAGGTTCTGCTCGAAGAGGGCGCTTTTTCCGGGAAAGTTCTGTATCATTGCTATTCCGGAAGCGCTGAATATGCGCTAGAGCTGCTCAAGTACGGCTGTATGTTCTCATTCGGAGGCGCGGTGACGTTTAAGAACGCGAAGAAATTTGACGAGATTTTGAAAGTGATCCCGCCTGAGAATATCCTGCCAGAGACCGATTCGCCTTATATGGCTCCTGTACCGCTTAGAGGCTCAAGAAACAACTCACTGAATCTTCAATATATTTACCCGCGCCTTTCGCTGCTGACAGGCCTGGACGAAGCAGATTTTGAAGCTCAGATGACAGAAAATACGAAAAGATTTTTTAACATTTCAGATATTTGAAATCAATCAGAAAGGGGAGATGTATTTTGGCTTCAACTTACACAGTGATCGAAAATCCGTTTAAAAAGATCACACCTGAAACCAGAAACAAACTCAAAAAGTTCGTACCGCTGATCATTATTGCCGTTATTGCGATAATAGTGCTTTCATCGTGCTGGTACACGGTAAAAGAAACAGAAAGTGCCGTAGTAGTGACGTTCGGAAAAGTCACGTCTGTCGTTGACGAGGCCGGCATACATTTTAAAGCGCCGTTCGGTATCCAGAAGGTAAACAAGCTCGAGGTCAACGTAATAAAGAAAGTTGAGATCGGCTTCAAAACGCTCGATAACGGAACCACTGTCAGCGTTGACAACGAAAGCAAGATGATAACGGGCGATTTCAATATTGTCAACGTCGATTTCTTTGTTGAGTACAGGATCTCGAATCCCGAAAAATACCTTTACAGCAGCGTTGAACCCGAAAAGATCCTGAAGAGCCTCGTACAGTCGCAGATAAGGACCGTCGTAGGTTCGTACGGCGTTGACGACGTGCTCACCACTCAGAAAAATGCGATCCAGGGAGAAATCAAAGATTCCATATACAATGAGCTTCAGGAGTACGATTTCGGAATAACGCTGGAGAGCGTAAAGATCCAGGATGCCGAGGCGCCTAACGCCGAAGTGTCCCAGGCGTTCAAAGCTGTCGAAACGGCAAAGCAGGGTAAAGAGACGGCTATAAACGAGGCTCAGGCATACGAGAACGCTGAAATACCGAGAGCCGAAGCTCAGGCCGATAAACTGCTTCAGGACGCGCAGTACAGGAAGCAGAACAGGATCAACGAAGCGAAAGAACGCGTGGCGATGTTCGAAGCGATGTACAGCGAATATATCCTGAATCCTGATATTACTAAAAGACGTATGTACTACGAGATGATCGAAGATGTGCTCAAAGAGGTCAAACTTATTATTATGACCGACGACGGTAATACGCAGGCACTGCTTCCGATCGACAAACTTTCGTAAAAGGGGGGCGGACAATATGAAAAAAGGATTGAAAATATTTCTGATAATTGCCGGCCTGTTTCTGCTGTTTTGCCTCGCCAACGTTTTTTATACGGTTAATGAAGACGAGTATGCTCTGCTTATGCGCTTCTCGAAGGTGGAATCCGTGGTCGATAATTCAGGGCTGCATTTTAAAGTGCCGTTCATTGACAGTGTGAAGAAGCTCAAGAACAACGTGCAGCTTTACGACCTGCCCGAATCTGACGTATTGACGTCCGACTCGAAAGCGATGAGCGTTGACAGCTACGTACTGTGGAAAATAAGCGATCCTCTGCTGTTTTACAGAACGCTAGGTACAAATTCTGAAGCCAAAAGCCGCCTCGATGCGTCAACGTACAACGCACTTAAAACCATCATCGGTACGATGCCGCAGGAGTCGATCATACAGCTCTCGGAGAGCGAGGGCAAGAACGATCTTAATAACCGCGTTTTCGATCAGGTAAAGGCACTTACCACGCCTTACGGGATAGAAGTTACGGACGTTAAGATCAAGCGCTTTGATCTGCCCGGTGAGAATGAATCCGCTGTGTTCGAACGCATGATCGCCGAGAGAAACAAGATAAAGCAGACTTATATAGCCGAAGGTGAAGCGGAAGCTCAGAAAAAGCGCAACGACGTAGACAAGAACGTAAATATCATTATTTCGGACGCTCAGGCGCAGGCGGAGGCGATCGTTGCCGAAGGCGAACAGGAATACATGAAAATGCTTGCCGAGGCGTACGATACTCAGGAAAAGCAGGATTTCTACGCGTTTATAAAATCGCTCGATGCGCTTAAGGCCTCGCTGATCGCGCAGGGCGAAGGAACTCCGGCAGGGGAAAAGATCGTGGTGCTTGGGCCGGATTCGGAACTTGCTAAAATTTTAAAAGGCGACAGTATATCCGGACAATAAGGAGGATATTTTATGAGAAGAATTTTGACCGTTTTACTGGCATTAGTTCTTACTTTTGCACTCATTCCTGCAATTTCTGCCGAAGAATCACAGAAAACGGAAAACCTTGTTTCGAGCCTTTCGGGTGATATTTCCGGACTTGCGGTAGACGTTTCGGCATACGAAGGAAGCTCTGCGGCTATGCAGTTTGTTCTGCTTTCTCCGGCACTTAAGATAGAAGTATGCTGTCCGACCTGGAGCAGACCGGGCGGAGGATACTTCACGATGTCTCTCTTCAAATTCGACAAAGACTATGCGTCAACTGTTGCCGGAAGCCCCGTCGCATCGGTACGCTACGATGAGTTTGACGATAACCAGTGGCTGAGCCTTGATTTTACGGCGGATAAGCCGCTGGAAGCGGGTGAATATATTGTCATCCTGGATGAACCCGAAGTCGGACAGCCTTCAGGAGTATGGCTTGATAAAGCGACTGACAAGCAGCTTTATTTCTCTGACGGGTTCTATGACGATGCCCATTCACTCAGAAGCCGCGTAACTTTCCTCGGTAATCCGGAAAACACTTTCGGTACGCCTACGAAACCTGCGGAGGAGGAGCACGGAACGGATACCGAACATTCCGATGAGCCCTATATGGATTTTACTATCTTCTTTAACGATCCGGACTGGGACTATATTCTGTCGCCTCAGATGGGTGTATCGACCGAATTTGAAGAAGACCATCTTCTGATCACCGTAGGACCTGCTTCGGATGATCCTCAGCTCATCGTTATGCTTAACGATGTTGGAAAAGAGGAAGGCGTTTTAGTCGAGAAATATCCTGTTATGGTCATGAAAGTCAGAAGAGTAGCAGAAACTGACCCTACCGTCGGTGAGATATTCTTTTTCACTGAAACCTCTCCGGGGGCGAAATCCGGCAATAATTTCAGATTCGATTACGAAGCGACGCTCGACTGGCAGTACGTAACGATAGATCTTTCCTCGAACAGGCGCTGCAAAGATTATTTCACCGGTATGCGCTTTGATATGTTCGATCACGCTCCCGAAGGCGGAAACCTGGAGATCGAGTGGATAACATTCTTCGAATCTAAAGAAGCAGCTGCTAAATTCAACGGTGACTTTTCTCCGTATATTAAAGCAACTCCGGTCCCTACGGCAAAACCCACGGAAAAGCCTGCGGATCCTACCGAAGTTCCTGCTGAGACGCAGGCTCAACAGCCTGAAAATATCGACGGCGGGTCTGTTTCAACCAAAGCTCCCGATAAAGACAATACGGACAATACGGACAATACAAACAATACGGGTAAAAAAGGCTCGCCTAACATCGGCCTTCTTATAGGCATCTGTGCCGCTTTGATCGTCGTCATCGCAGTGATAATAGTGCTGCTTTTGAAGAATAAAAAGAAATGAACCGCGTCAATTAATTTGTGATTTTTGCTTCAAAAACGCGAATTAATTCTTGCAATCATTTTTCCGTCATGTTATACTTTTCACCGTACGGATCAGTTCCCAAACCGTATCCGTACGATTCTTTTTGATTTTGCTAAGGAGTATGGTAGTATGAAAGAATTACAGCAAGAAAACAAAGAATGCCTCACCGTTTTAAAGCCTGTGCTTGATGCGGTGATTAAGAGAAATCCTAACGAACCTGAATTTCATCAGGCTGTAACGGAAGTTCTCGAAACACTTGAACCTGTTGCCGAGAAGCATCCGGAGTGGGTAGCGGCAGGCATTTTCGACCGCATCGTCGAGCCCGAGCGTCAGATCATTTTCCGCGTACCGTGGGTCGATGATAAGGGAAAGGTCCAGGTAAACCGCGGCTTCCGCGTTCAGTTCAACAGCGCTATAGGACCTTACAAAGGCGGCATCAGACTGCATCCTTCGGTTAATATCAGCATAATGAAGTTCCTCGGTTTTGAGCAGATCTTCAAAAATTCTCTTACCGGTCTTCCCATCGGCGGCGGTAAGGGCGGCAGCGACTTCGATCCTAAAGGCAAATCCGACGGCGAAGTAATGCGCTTCTGCCAGAGCTTTATGACTGAGCTCGCTAAACATATCGGCGCGGACACTGACGTACCTGCGGGCGATATCGGTACAGGCGCCAGAGAGATCGGATATATGTTCGGCCAGTATAAGCGTCTCCGCAATGAATTTACCGGCGTGCTTACCGGCAAAGGACTTGAATGGGGAGGATCTTTAGCAAGGACCCAGGCTACAGGGTACGGACTTTGCTACTTTATGGAAGCGGCAATGAACGATCACGGAGACAGTTTCAAAGGTAAAACGGTCGTCGTTTCCGGATCCGGAAATGTTGCTACGTACGCAGTTGAGAAAGCAACACAGCTCGGTGCTAAGGTAGTCGCTATGTCCGACTCGGGCGGTTATGTTTATGACGCAGAAGGAATCGACCTTAAGGCTATAAAAGAAATAAAAGAAGTAAAGCGCGCGAGGATCAGTGAATACGTTAACTACCGTCCGAACGCAGTTTACACGCCCGGCTGTAAAGGTATCTGGACGATCAAATGCGACGTTGCCCTTCCGTGCGCGACGCAGAACGAGATCGACGGCGAATCCGCTCAGATCCTTATTGACAACGGCTGCCGTATAGTAGGCGAAGGTGCGAATATGCCTTCCACACCGGAAGCTATCGCTATTTTCCAGAGCAACGGAGCGTTGTTCGGACCTGCAAAAGCTGCGAATGCCGGCGGCGTTGCCACATCCGCTCTCGAAATGAGCCAGAACAGTATGCGTTATTCCTGGACGTTTGACGAAGTTGATAACAAGCTTCACGATATTATGGTCAATATCTACAAGAATATCAGCAAGGCCGCGGCTGATTACGGCATGAAGGGTAATCTCGTCGCAGGGGCAAATATTGCAGGCTTTGAGAAGGTGGCTAAAGCTATGTACGCTCAGGGAATCGCGTACTAAGAGCGTTGACTATGTGATAATTCAGAACGCCGCTCGGGACGCTCCTCAGCGGCGTTTTTTTGGAAAAGAAAAGAGTGCGGACGCGATCTGATCCGCTAAGGACGTTATGAAACTTGAATTTGGATACGGAAAAGGAATACAGACGGTAAATATCGCTGAAAAACATCTTTTAAAGCAGCTTCTTCCGCTTTCCGGAGGGGGAGGCATAGATGAGTATGCCGAAATCGAACGCGCCCTTAACGAGCCCGTGGGATCAAGTATTATCGAATCTCTGTTTAAGCCGGGCGAAAAAGTCGCGATCGTGATCAGCGATATTACGAGGCCTATGCCTTCATATAAAGTTCTGATGCACATCATTGACCGGCTTAACAGGGCAGGAATACCTGATTCCGATATAACTGTCGTTTCCGCACTCGGCTCGCACCGCAGACAGACTAAAGAAGAACTTATCAGACTTGCAGGAAAAGAATGCTTCGAGCGGGTAAAAGTCGTTGACAGCGATCCCGACGACTGCGTAAGGTTCGGCGTTACTCGTAGAGGCACACCTGTAGATATCACTCGCGCTGTGGCCGAAGCGGATAAAAGGATCTGCGTGGGCAACGTTGAATTTCATTATTTTGCAGGTTTTTCCGGCGGATATAAAGCTATTATGCCCGGCTGCTCCACGCCGGCCGCCATTCAGTCGAATCACAAATTAATGACGAAAGACGGTTCGGTAGCGGGGAACCTGGATACTAATCAGCTCCGCGAAGATATTGACGAAGCAGGGAAAATGGTAGGCGTGGATTTTATTCTTAACGTTGTCCTTGACGAACATAAAAATATAGTTAAGGCATATGCGGGTGATCCGGTGCTTGCCCACAGAAGCGCATGCGAGTTTCTCAGCAATATGTACGGTGTCCCGATAGAGAAAAAAGCAGATATAGTTATATGTTCTCAGGGAGGATTCCCGAAAGATCTTAATCTTTATCAGACACAGAAAGCACTCGATAACGCGAAACACGCTGTCAGAGACGGTGGCATCATCATTTTAGCCGGCGCCTGCCAGGAAGGGCTCGGAGGAAGCGTATTTGAAGAATGGATGACTGATGCCGCTTCTCCCGATGATCTTATTAAACGTTTAAATCAGCAGTTCGTCCTGGGCGGCCATAAGGCTGCGGCGATAGCTATGGTACTTAAAAAAGCAGAAATCTATCTGGTTTCAGAAATGGATCCGAAACTTGTTAAAAATATATTTTTCAGACCTTTTTCGACGATCCGCGGCGCGTATGCTGCCGCGCAGCATAAATTTAAAGGAAACGGCACTGTAATAACTATGCCGTTTGGAGGAAGCACGCTTCCGATATTAAAATGAGGTGAAACTGAATGTTTTATAACGCACAGCACGTAAACAAGTTTATTACCGGGGATATCGACGAACTCGTATATTTCGCGGAGGCAAGAAATTCGCTCCAGTTTGAGATGCTGCTCAGCGAGATACACGTTGCCGATATCAACTGCCACGAAAGCATTACGGACCTTGTCCTTGTGACCGGACCGTCTTCTTCGGGTAAAACGACTTTCTCGAATCTGCTCGCGGGAAAGCTCCGGAACGACGGATATAACTGTACAGTAATTTCACTTGACAACTATTATCACGACAGAGATTATCTCGTTGAAGAGGCCCGGAAGGCCGGTAAAACGCCTAAAGATAAAATGGACATCGATTTTGAATGTATCGAAGCGTTTAATACGGACCGGTTCAAGCAGGATATGAACAGCTTTATCGCCGGAAATCCCGTCAGGATGCCTGTGTACGATTTTAATACCGGTAAAAGCCTCGAAAGTGACACGGTTCTGACTCCGACTGAAAAAGATATGATCATAGTTGAGGGTATCCAGTCGCTGAATCCGCTTCTTATCGAAGGTATAGATTTTCACAGAGTTTTCAGGGTCTATATCTGTCCTTTCGATTATTATCAAGGGAGTTTTCACGGCGAATCACTTACTGTAAATCCCAAGCAGATACGGTTCATGCGCCGCGCTATACGCGACAGCGTACACCGCAACTCTCCGCTTTCTCTCACGATCAGTATGTGGGACGGAGTTAGAGAAGGGGAGGAAAAATATATCAAGCCGATGAAGCAGTATGCCGATTTCTTTTTCAATTCGTCATTCGAGTATGAGATCGCCTACTTGAAATATAAGATCCTGCCTCTTTATGAAGAACTGTCAGACGAAGATAAACTCCGGTTCTCAAAAATTCTGGCGCCCGAAAAGCTTGCGCCGTTTATTCCCGTAGGAAAGCTTAATCTTCCTGCCGATTCGATATTCAGAGAATTTTATATGGAGTGACCGCTTAATATCTCAGCTTTTCGCGGCATAAAGAAGCTGTCTTTCACTTGACACGGCGAGCGTTAAAAAACTATAATAATAACGAAGCGGAAACATCGCAGTCATCTAATGATCTGCTTTGACATAAAACCGGAACGGGGGGTCCATTATGACAGATTCAGGAACCATTTTCTTTTCAAAAGTAAATGAACGCGAACGTCTCATAAGAGGCATTTTGAATGACGTTTACACGGCGCTGTCCGAGAAAGGGTATAACCCGATCAGCCAGCTTGTAGGGTACGTTATGTCCGGTGATCCTACTTATATTACAAATCATAACGGCGCCCGTTCGATGATCACCCGTATCGAGCGCGACGAGATCGTAGAAGAGCTGTTTAATTCTTATATTTCGAACCAGATGAAAGATAAGAAGGAACCGTTAAAATGACTCTGATTGGTGTTGATTACGGTGACGCCCGTACAGGGATCGCCGTGTCGCCTGACGGTGTCTGCTCAGTCCCTTATAAAACTGTTGATTCATCGAACGGAAGGAAAAAAACAGCCGCTTTGATTGCTTCGATCGCTGCCGAAAAAGGCGCCGGTGTCATTGTCGTCGGTTATCCTCTGAATATGGACGGCAGTAAAGGAAAAAGAGTCGTTGTCACCGAAAAGTTTGCGAAAGCGCTGAAAGAAGCGCTTTCGGAATTATCATACGAAGCACAGATCGTTTTCAACGATGAACGCCTTACTTCAAAGGAAGCTGAATCGATGCTTAGAAATGCAGGTCGGTTTAATCCTGAGAAGGGTATCAGCGACCAGCTGGCTGCGCAGCTTATACTTCAGGATTATATTGACAGCACAAACATGAAAGGATGTTGATTTATGGTCAGCAATGATAATACAGAAAAAAAGTTTGACGAACTTGTAAATCAGATCACCGAGCTTACTCAGAGCGAAGCCGGAGCAGAAACGGATCCTTCTTCGGAATCAACGGCTTTGGAAGACGCTGCCGGAGACGGGTCGCTCGATTCTCCCGACAGCGAATATGACGGCTTCGAAGGGGCGAATTTAGTCTCGCTTTATGATGAAGACGGGAATGAATTTGAGTTTGAACTGCTCGATTACGTGGATTATAACGACAAACTCTACGCCGTAATGATCCCGGCTGAGCTCTCCGATGCCGAAGATGATCAGGTCGCGGTCATTATGGAGACTTATTTCGAGGGCAACGAACCTAACTTCATTTTCGTTGACGATGAAGAGCTCGCTCAGAAAGTTCTTGACGAATTTTCTGCCGGAAGCGGAGATTGAGATATGCTTGTTCCGGCTTTTGTTGACATTCATATGCACGGCTGCGGCGGGAACGATGCAGGAACGTGTGATATTGACGGTCTTACGGAAATGTGCCGTCTGCTCGCGCGTCACGGCACCGGGGCTTTCCTTCCTACGCTTCCTTCTGTTTCTCCCGAAGTTTCAAAAAAAGCGTTATCTGTGATAGACGCTAAAATGAAAAGTCAGTCTGAGCAGCTCCTTAGTGATCCTTTGCTTCGCGATTCCGGAGAGATCCGTATCTCTGAAGCGCTGGTTCTGGGCGCGCATCTTGAAGGACCGTTTATGCTTCCCGAATACAAGGGCGCTCATGAAGAGGCTGTGTTGCTTCCTGCTACGATGGACAATTGGAAGCGTCTCACTGACGGGTTCGAGCACGTGGTAAAAAGGGTCACGATCGATCCGCTCTGCCCGGGGGCAATGTCTCTTATACCTTATCTGACTGATAGAGGTATCACTGTCACTTGCGGCCATACCGCGGCGGACAGCGATACTATTATGGAAGCTTTCCGCGCAGGCGCCACTTCCGTTACTCATATATTTAACGCGATGCCTTCGATCCATCACAGAAAACCCGGGCCCGCGGCAGCATCGCTCGCAGATGATAATACATACGCAGAACTGATCTGTGATTTCCTCCACGTGAATAAAACAGTATGTAAAATGGTCGTCAAATGCAAATCTCCCGATAAAGTCGCGATAATTACGGATTCGTGCGAAGCGGCCGGGATGCCTGACGGAACATACCAGCTCAGCGGTCAGGAAATCAAAGTCATAAACGGTGAAGCACGTACGGAAGACGGAAGACTCGCATCAAGCACCGTTTTTGTTGACATAGAACGCCTTAACCTCCTGAGCCTCGGCTTTGGCGAACGCGACATTTCAAAATTGACACACTATACTCCGATCAGCTGTTGTTCGCCGGATATCACCTTCAGAAAGTATCTTTCGTATCTTTATGCCGAGATCGGTGAAAACGGTTTGGCCAAAGGCCTGATCTACAAAAAATAAGGATAAAAAACCAGTCCATTTTCGTTGACATGAATCGATTTTTAATATAAAATTAAGAGGATCATGATTGAGCCGCACAGGCGGGATCTGATCTTTATATTGTTATTCTATAAATGACGAAACGGGTGAAAAAATTGAGATTTGAAACAAAATGTGTTCAGTGCGGATATGAACCTCATAATGGCGAACCGCGTGTTTTGCCGATCGTCCAAAGCACGACTTATAAATATGATACGGCAGATGCCATGGGAGCGCTTTTCGATCTGAAAGCAAACGGCTTTTTCTATACCCGGCTTGCGAATCCTACCGTTGACGCAGTAGAAAAGAAGATCTCTGCGCTTGAAGGCGGCGTTTGCGCCGTAATGACTTCTTCGGGACAGGCAGCGAGCACGTTCTCGGTCCTTAATATATGCAAAGCGGGCGACCACGTAGTATGCTCTTCGGCTATTTACGGCGGGACATATAATCTTTTTAATAAGACACTCAGAGATCTCGGTATAGATTTTACTTTTGTTAATCCGGATATCTCCGATGAAGCGCTCGATGCTGCTTTCCGTGATAATACTAAGTGTTTTTTCGGCGAAACGATCTCCAATCCTTCGCTCGACGTGCTCGATATTGAACGTTTCGCGAATGCCGCTCACAGACACGGCGTTCCGCTGATCGTCGACAATACTTTCGCAACTCCCGCTAATTGCCGCCCGTTTGAATTCGGCGCGGATATTGTCACCCATTCGACCACTAAGTATATGGACGGACATGCATGCGCTATCGGCGGAGTCGTTGTTGACGGCGGCCGCTTCGACTGGACCGCTTCCGGAAAGTTTCCTATGCTTACCGAACCTGACGAGTCGTACCACGGAGTTACGTATACGAAGTCTTTCGGAAATGCTGCGTACGGTGTTAAAATGCGTACGCATCTTATGCGCGATCTCGGATCGATGCAGAGCCCTCAGAACGCATTTTTGCTGAATATAGGGCTCGAAACGCTTTTCCTGCGCATGGAACGCCATTGCTCTAACGCAAAGAAGGTGGCCGAATTCCTCGAGAGCCTTATTAAGAGCGGTAAAATAACATGGGTGAATTATCCGGATCTTGAGTCTAATAAATATCACGCTCTTGTAAAAAAATACCTTCCGAAAGGTTCATGCGGGGTGATTTCCTTTGGCGTGGCAGGCGGAAGAGAAGGCGCGATAAGATTTATGGAATCGCTTAAACTGGCCGCGATCGTAACGCACGTCGCCGATGCGAGGACCTGCGTCCTTCATCCTGCGAGCACTACCCACAGGCAGCTTTCTGACAGAGAACTTGAAGAATGCGGAGTGACACCTGATCTAATCAGGCTGTCGGTCGGGATCGAAAACGTTGATGACATTATTGAGGATATAGCCGGAGCACTTGAGAATATTTAACGGATCAATACGACGTAAATGATTTTGAGAGGATTGGACCTATGGATCGTGAGTTTCTTGATTTGATCAAAAAAGCCGAAGCGGAAGCCGCTGCTGTTATTGAGGAGGCTAAAATCAAAGCTGCAGAAATCGAAAAAGAGGGAGAAAGAAACGCCGAGGAATTAGGTTCCGGAACCCGTGCTGAATGGGCTAAGCTAAAAGAGACGAAATTAGGCGAAGCCAAATATAAAGTTAAAAAAATATACGATAATAAAAAGACGTTCCTGACAGTTGCGCTTAACGATAAGAAACTTATGGCTGAGAAAAAACTTGATCAGGCTGCAGCGCTGATAGTCGAAAGGATTCTGGAAAGCTGATGGCTGTTTCTAAAATGAAACGCATGAGCCTCGTCGGACTTTTGCGTGATAAAGAAGACATAATAGGCAGGCTTCAGGAACTGGGGACGATCCATATCTCCGGATATGATGAGATCTGTCAGATGAAGGAAGCTGCAGAAGAATTAGAACAGCTTCAGGCAAGTAATCTTGACGGTCTCAGTCTTGATAATCCGGAAGAGGCTTTAAGATCTAATAAAGAATATCAGACGATCACAGAAGAACGTGAAAAATTAAAACGCTGCATCGAAGAACTTGCCCCGTTTGACGAGAGAAAGAAAGGTCTGTTCTCTTTCCTGCGCCCTGTTAAGGCAGAAGACCTTGCGGATGCGGGGAGCAGGCGCGCTTCGATAATTGCCGAAGCGGAAAGAATAATTGCCACCGATGCGAACGTACGCGAAAAAGAAGAAAGCGCTGCCCGGATCGAAACGAGATTGAAAAGCATTGACGTCTGGCGACAATACCCGTACGTTCTGTCTGACGTGACTTCTCAATTTACCACAACCGACTTCCTGTCTGCCGAATCGCTTAAAGAGATCGATGAACTTAAGAGTGCATTGAGCGAGGCTGTACCTTCCGCGGATTTCTGGGTGCTTGACCGGAGTGAAAGCGTTTATCCTTTTGTCATGACATGTCTGCGCGATGAGCATCCTGCTGCCGAAAAAGTATTCACTACGCACAGAATTACCCGCTACGATTTTTCTGATATAGATTCAGCTCCGGAAACGTTCTACAATGAGCAGAAAGCGCTGCTCGAATCCGAGCTCGGTGCTAAAAATGAACTTCTTGAATCAAGAAAAACGGCAGCGTCGCATATCTCCGATTTTGAACTTCTTTACGATTATCTCGGTATCAAAGCCGAAAAAATAAAAGCCGATATCAGCATGTCTGATTCGACTGTCACGTTCAGACTCGAAGGCTGGGTCCCCGCAAGGAACGAATCCGCCGTTAAAGAAGAACTCAGTGACGAATTTATCTGCCATATGGAATTCAGCGAGCCGGCCGACAATGAACTGCCGCCTACGAAACTTGAAAACGGCTTCATCGGTTCTGCCGTCGAACCTGTTGAATCCATGTACAGTATGCTTAAATACGGGGAGCTCGATCCGTCGGCAATATCTTCGATCTTTTACGCGCTGTTCTTCGGATTTATGTTTTCAGATGCAGGATACGGTATCATACTCACGCTGGCCTGCCTCATAATACTTATCAAATGCAAACTTCGCGCGGGAATGAAGAAGAACATCACGCTGTTCCTGTTCTCGGGTATCTCCACTACCTTCTGGGGGATCGTTTTCGGAAGCTGGTTCGGAAATCTCGTCCAGACCGTTTCACTCGGTAAATTCGCTATAAAACCGCTTTGGTTCGATCCTCAGGACAGCGCTAACACGGAGCATTTCCTCGCGTTCACGCTGCTGCTGGGAGTCATCCATCTTTATGCCGCGTACGGAATGAAGGCCGCGAACCTTATAAGGAAAGGGAAGTGGCTCGATGCGATCTGTGACGTATTTTTCTGGTACATATTCTATACCGGCGAGATACTGTTCCTCCTTCCGTACATACCGTACTATAAAAACACTCAGTTCTGTGCCTCGTATCATAAATACGGCATCTATCTGCTCGGTATAGGTTTCCTGCTGATCCTGTTTACCAAAGGCAGAAAATCCAAAAATCCGTTCATCAAGATGTTCGGCGGGATCACGTGTCTGTACTCACTTGTCGACATGCTCTCCGACTGCCTTTCATACACCAGGCTTATGGCAATGGGCCTCGCCACTTCGGTCATTATCAACGTTTTCAACTCGATAGCCGCCTCCGCCGCCGGGCTCAATACCGCGGGGATAACGTTCAGGTTTATCGTGTTTATAATAATATTCATTGCCGCAAACCTGTTTAACTTTGCTATCAACGCACTCGGCGCATACGTAAACGCCTGCCGTTTGACCTACATAGAATTTTTCGGTAAGTTCTACGAAGGAGACGGTACGGAGTACGCGCCGCTCACATACAATACCGAATACGTTTACATCGAGGAAGAAAATAGTACCAAAAAGAAAAGAAGATAACAACTTTATCAGGAGGGATTGTTATGAATTTATCCATACTCTTAACGGCAGTAAATGAAGCGGCAGATCCGGGACAAGTCGTTGACACAGCTTCGAAGTTTTTCAACTGGGGCGGAGCGGCGATCGCGCTTATCGGCGCAGCGCTCGCCGTTGTCCTTGCAGGTATCGGTTCTGCTATCGCTGTTAAGAACGTGGCATCCGCCGGTATCGGACTTCTCACCGAAGATCCGAGACAGTTTATGCCTGCACTCGTACTTTCGCTGCTTCCTTCAACGCAGGGCATTTACGGCTTCGTTATCGCCTTCATGATGCTTGGAAAAGTGACAGCGGGTATGGATTTTACTTCCGGCTTCTCACTTATGCTCGCCGGTCTTCCGATCGGTATCGTAGGTCTGCTGTCGGCAATATTCCAGGGCAAGGTCGCTGCCGCCGGTATCCAGCTCGCTGCTAAACAGCCGAAGCACTGGTCAAGGGCAATGATCCTTACGCTGCTCGTCGAAATGTTCGCACTGCTGAGCTTCATTATTTCGATATTTATGGTCAACAACGGCTGATATCGCTTTCGCTTATCAGGTGATTATTTCTGAAAGGTAGATCCAGCTATGTCAGAAAACGCCAACGGAATCGAACTGATTCTTAATAAAATACGCGAATACGGAGACCAGACTGCCCGCAGAATAATTGACGAAAGCACTGAAAAGGCTCAGGCTTTATGCGTTGATGCGAAAGCGGATTCCGACGCTTTTTTGGAAGGCGAACAGAACGGACTGAAAGAGGAGATCAGGCGCATCGAAGTTCAGGCGGAAACAGATTATTCCGCCGTAGAACGCGACCGCATCCTGGCCCTCAAGCAGAAGATGCTCGCTGAAGCTTATAAAAGAGCTGCCGAAAAGCTAAATGATCTTTCAGATGACGAAAAACTTTCGCTCTACCGCAAATGGCTTTTAAAATACGGCGAAGATTCGGATTATTCTGTCGTAATGAATAAAAAGGACCGAGATTCTTTCGGAGATATACTCGCTTCGGAAATGAGCAGAGGAATATTCCCGGGGCATCCGTCGCTCTCCGCATTTTCCGCAGATATTACGGGCGGCCTGATACTTGATTTCGGCGATTCAAGAACAGACGTTTCTTTCGAGTCTGTCGTAAACAGCGAAAAGGGCAGATACGATATGGAATTGATCAATATTATGTTTTCGGAAGGGCAGAACTGATATGCGTCAGGACACGAATTACGCATACGCGGTAGCAAGAATTAAAGTGATGGAGAACCAGCTGCTAAAAAGCAGCGATATTGACGCTTTGATCGAAAGTACACCCGAAGCGCTGATTTCTGCTCTTACCGGCTTCGGTTATCCTGCGCTTTCAAATAGCTCCGGAGACCAGAACGACGAAAATGATCTTTTGTCCGTATACACCTCTGAACTTTCGGCTTTTTTCGCCGAAACAGTCCGTTCAATAATGAAATTCGCGCCCGAACCGGAAGTGCTGAAGACTTTTTTATTGAATACCGATTACAGTAACGTAAAAATATGCATAAAAGAGTACGGAAAGTTTACAGCCGAGACGGGAACAGCTCAGGATATCAGACTCAGCGCAAATGGAACGGTACCGGTCGAAACCGTGCTGAACGCTTTCGTGAAAACTGATTTCGAACCGCTCGGAGCGATACTTGCCAGAGCCGCAAAAGATGCTTCCGATGAACTTGCAAGGAGCAGGAATGCGAGGAATTCAGATATCATAATCGATAAATACTGTTTTTCAGCAATGAAACAGGCTGCTGATTCCGGATGCATATCCACCAGGCGCGTGATGAACAAATATCTCAGGATATACGCCGACTGGAAGAATATGCTGACCGCTTTGCGCATAAAATCTTCCGGAAGCGACGCGGGACTAATGGATAAGGCTTATCTTCAGGGAAATTTAAAGAAAGAATATTTTAATTCTGTCATTAACTCTGAAATTGCCCCGTTCGACGGTACACAGTACGCAAAATATATTGACGCAGTACTGACGCGGTCAGGAAAGGTTTCACAGGAGCAGCCCGACATATCTTTCTATGAACAATTGACCTCGGCGTACATCGACGGACAGCTGATGAAAGACCGGAACGAGCCTTATAAGATCAACGCATTGCTTGCATTTATCGCAAGACGCAGGCGCGAAATATCACTTATCCGGCTCATTATCGTAGGAAAACGTTCGGGACTCGATGCCGGGAAGATCAGGGAGCTTGTTGAAAAAAGCGCTCTGCCGCTTCGGTTTATTGAAGGTGTATGACGATGGCATATTCAATTTCAGTTATTGGGGATAAAGAAAGTATTCTCTCGTTTAAAGCGGTAGGAATAAAGGAGTTCGAATGCTCTACGCGCTCCGGCGCTTTAAAGGCGCTGAAAGCTGCCGCGGAAGAATCAGCCATAATTTACATTACCGAAGACGTATACAGGCTGATCAGTGAGGAAATATGTTTTTATGACGATAAACCGCTTCCGGCAATAATTCCTTTCCCGGGAATCAAAGGCGGGACCGGTCTTGGAATGGAACTTTTAAATAAATCTGTTGAAACTGCCGTAGGCAGCAATATTCTTCAGAACGACTGATACCGCAGCCTGCTGACCGGATCCGTTCGTTCAGCGCTCACGGCTGCATGTGCTCAGAAAGGAATGATCAGTAATGGTCAAAGGAGTAGTTACTAAAATATCCGGACCTCTCGTGGTAGCATCCGGAATGAGAGCCGCAAATATGTTCGATATGGTTAAAATAGGCGAACTGGGCCTCACAGGAGAGATAATCGAAATACACGGAGATAAGGCGTCCATTCAGGTATACGAAGAGACCGCCGGTCTTAAGCCCGGAGAAGAAGTCGTAAGTACCGGACTGCCGCTCAGCGTAGAACTTGGCCCCGGTCTCATAAAAAGCATCTTTGACGGCATCCAGAGACCGCTCGAGGAAATGTACCGGATCCAGGGATATAATATTAAAAGAGGTCTTACTCTTCCTGCGCTCGACCGCAAAAAGAAGTGGCATTTTTCTCCGGCATGCAAAGCAGGAGATTCGCTCGGCGAGGGGGACGTCGTAGGTACTGTTAAAGAGACCGAAGTAGTTACTCAGCGCATAATGCTGCCCAAAGGAGTGTCGGGCGAGATCATCAGCATAAACGAAGGCGATTTTACCGTCGATGAACCTGTAGGCCTTTTGAAAGATTCCAGAGGCAGAGAGCACGACATAAAGATGCTCACTACCTGGCCGATCCGCGTAGGACGTCCGTATACGCAGAAGCTTCCGCCAACGGAACCGCTTTCGACAGGCCAGAGAAATATTGATACGCTCAATCCGATCGCCAAAGGCGGAGCTGCCGCTATCCCGGGACCTTTCGGTTCGGGAAAAACAGTTGTCCAGCACCAGCTCGCGAAGTGGGCGCAGACCGATATAGTCGTATATATCGGATGCGGCGAGCGCGGCAATGAAATGACGGACGTTCTTAACGAATTTCCTGAGATCATTGACCCGAAATCAGGCAAATCGCTTATGGAGCGCACGGTACTTATCGCCAATACTTCCGATATGCCCGTTGCTGCCCGCGAAGCTTCGATATATACAGGTATTACGATCGCAGAGTATTTCCGCGATATGGGTTACGACGTGGCAATAATGGCAGACTCGACTTCACGCTGGGCTGAGGCTCTTCGCGAAATGTCAGGCCGCCTCGAAGAAATGCCCGGCGAAGAAGGATATCCCGCATACCTCGGCTCGAGACTTGCGCAATTCTATGAAAGAGCCGGAATGGTACGCACTTTAGGCACCCGCCCGAGGACCGGATCAGTCACGGCTATAGGCGCTGTATCGCCTCCGGGAGGAGATATTTCCGAACCGGTATCGCAGGCTACGCTCAGGATCGTAAAAGTATTCTGGGGGCTGGATTCCGCACTCGCATATGCGAGACATTTCCCGGCTATAAACTGGCTCAACAGTTATTCGCTGTACGTCACGAGCCTCACGCCGTGGTTCATTAAAAACGTTGCCCCGGACTGGATGGAGAAGCGCGCGACAATGATGCGTCTTCTTCAGAAAGAGGCGGAACTTAACGAAATCGTAAAACTCGTAGGCGTTGACGCACTCTCTGGACAGGACAGGCTCGTACTGAATGCGACGCGGTCAATTCGCGAGGATTACCTTCAGCAGGATGCCATGGATGAGATCGATACGCACGCTTCGTACGGTAAGATGTACGGACTTATGAGCCTCGTACTTGAATATTATACTAAATGCAGCGCGGCGCTTTCCCGCGGCGTGAGTTTCAGAGGCATCGACCATCTTAAAGTTACCGAGCGGATCGGCAGGATCAAGTTCACGCCTGAAGAAAGTTTCCAGCAGGAACTCGCAGCTGTCAGAGCAGAACTTGACGCCGAAATTCGCGAGCTTGAAAAGAGCGAGGTGGAAGAATAATGCAGAAAGAATACAAAACAATTACCGAAATTGCCGGACCGCTTATGATGCTCAATAAAGTAACCGACGTAAGTATGGGCGAGCTAGGCGAAATAATGGCCGCCGACGGTTCTAAAAAGATGTGCAAAGTTATGGAGATCGACGGCGACGTGGCAGTCGTACAGCTGTTCGGTTCTTCCGCCGGTATTAATCCTGCAGAAAGCACTGTTAAATTTCTCGGACACGGAACGGAACTTGCCGTATCGGAAGATATGCTCGGCCGCGTTTTCGACGGCCTCGGCAGACCGGTAGACGGAGGCCCTGAACTCCTCGCCGAAGAACGCCTCGACGTTAACGGCCTTCCTATGAACCCTGCCGCCAGAGAATACCCTTCGGAATTCATACAGACCGGCGTCTCTGCAATAGACGGACTGAACACGCTCGTAAGAGGCCAGAAGCTTCCTATATTCTCCGCCTCCGGACTTCCGCATTCCGAGCTCGCCGTACAGATTGCGAGACAGGCGAAAGTGCTGGGCGACGACAGCAAATTTGCAGTCGTATTTGCGGCAATGGGTATCACGTTCGAGGAGGCCAATTTCTTTATTGACGACTTCCGCAAGACAGGCGCACTGAGCCGCAGCGTCCTTTTCATAAACCTCGCGAACGACCCTTCAGTCGAAAGGATCTCCACGCCGAGAATGGCATTGACCGCCGCGGAATATCTCGCTTTTGAGAAAAACATGCACGTACTCGTTATTATGACGGATATCACGTATTACTGCGAGTCGCTGCGTGAGATCTCAGCGGCCAGAAAAGAAGTCCCGGGGCGCAGAGGCTATCCGGGGTATCTGTATACCGACCTCGCGACGCTTTACGAGCGCGCAGGGCGCAAGCGCGGGATCAAAGGCAGCATAACGCTCATCCCGATACTTACGATGCCCGAAGACGATAAGACACATCCAATTCCCGACCTCACCGGATATATCACCGAAGGCCAGATCATTCTTTCGCGCGACCTTCACAGAAAAGGCATAACTCCTCCGATCGACGTGCTTCCTTCGCTTTCGAGACTTAAGGATAAAGGTATCGGCAAGGGAAAGACCAGGGCGGATCACGCGAATACTATGAACCAGCTTTTCTCGGCATATTCGAGGGGCAAGGAAGCTAAAGAACTGGCAACGGTTCTTGGTGATTCCGCACTTTCCGAAACCGACCTTCTGTATGCTGAATTTGCCGAGCGGTTCGAGAAAGAATACGTTTCTCAGGGCTTTAACGTAAACAGAACGATAGAAGAGACACTTGAGACCGGCTGGAAACTCCTTCGTATTTTCCCGAGAGCCGAACTGAAAAGGATCAAAGATGAGCATCTTGATAAATATTATGATGCTCCGGCAGAGTAATCGATTGATCGCGACGGTGATTTAAATGGCAAGACTTAACGTCAGCCCCACGAGAATGGAGCTGGGACGTCTGAAAAAACGACTTGGCGTTGCCCGCAACGGACATAAGCTGCTTAAAGATAAGCGCGACGAACTTATGAAGCAGTTTATGTCGCTTATACGCAAAAATAAGGAGTTAAGACTCGAGACCGAAGCAAAACTCGGAAACGCTCAGAAAGATTTCCTTATCGCCGGTGCGATGCTTTCCGAAGAAAGCCTGGATGCAGCGCTCATGCTTCCGTCGAGGAGCATAGACGCAGACGTCAGTTTTAAAAATATTACGGGCGTCACGGTACCGGAGTTTGAATATAAGATCAGTTCCGGAACAGGCGATCCGATCTGCTACGGATTCAACGACACGAACGCTTCGCTCGATAAAGCGGTCGCGTCAATGGATTCCATGGTCGAACTTTTGCTCGAACTCGCGAAGACCGAGAAGGCGGCGCGCCTGCTAAGCTGCGAGATTGAAAAAACGAGACGCAGGGTCAATGCACTTGAATACGTGATGATCCCGCAATTAGAAGAAACTATAAAATACATCAGGATGAAGATGGAAGAAAACGAGCGCGGTACGAAGATCAGACTTATGAAGGTCAAAGATATGGTGCTCGAAAAGAAGTAATCCAACAGGTTTTGCATAAATTGCGATCTGTGATTTTAGTTCCGGAGGTGCATTCGAATCATGAAAATAAGCGTAATCGGAGCCGGCAATATGGGCGGCGCTCTGCTTGAAGCAGTTATCAAGATGAACAGGCACGAAATCAAAGTTTTTGACCCGTCCGAAAAGGCGAAAGCTAAATTTTCGGAATATAAATGTGCCGAATTCGCATGCAGCGAAGCGGAAGCGGTAAAAGGCGCAGAACTTGTGATAATAGCCGTAAAACCCAAATTCGTTGACGCAGTATGCGAAAAAATCGTGAAATCTTTTGACCCCGCAAAAACCGTACTGCTTTCCGTTGCCGCCGGAGTTAAAGTCTCCGTATATGAAAAACATTTCGGAAATATCGGTATCGTACGCACGATGCCGAACCTTCCCGCGCTTTGCGGAGAAGGCTATACCGGCCTCTACTTTAAGAACGTAAACGACGAGAAAATTAAGTCTGATATAATCGAGATTTTCTCTTCCGTCGGAGAGACCGGAGTATTTCCGAGTGAAGATATGATCGACAGACTCATACCTGTGACTTCGAGCAGCCCCGCGTATATCTGCCTTCTGATCGAAGCGATGGCCGACGGCGCCGTCAGGCTCGGCTTCTCCAGAGACGCGGCATATAAAATGTGCGAGCAGGCCGTACTGGGAACCGCACAGTATCTGAAGGAGTCCGGAATGCATCCCGCAGAACTCAAAGACCGCGTATGTTCGCCCGCAGGCACGACGATCGAAGCAGTGCTCGCTTTAGAAGAAAACGGATTCAGAAACAGCATACTTCAGGCTATGGATAAGTGCTACAAAAAGCTTAACTGAAGCCTGATGAAATGATTTTTACTGCCGGAGTTTATTTACAGTGAAACACGTTGATATTTATACAGACGGAGCATGCAAAGGAAATCCGGGTCCCGGCGGATATGCCGCCATACTTATTTACGGAAAAAAAGAATTCGTGCTTTCCGGATTCGAGCCGGAGACTACCAATAACCGCATGGAACTTACCGCTGCTATCGAAGGAATCGGGGCGCTCAAGGAAAAGTGCGAAGTTTCGCTTTTCTCAGACAGTTCATATCTTACGGACGCATTCAATAAAGGCTGGATATATAACTGGGAGAACAACGGCTGGAAATCTGGTAAAACCGCCGTTAAAAATCCCGATCTTTTTAAACGATTGCTCGAGCTTTCGCGCATGCACAACGTGACGTGGATCCACGTAAAAGGTCATGCGGACAATGAATACAACAACCGTTGTGATGAGCTCGCGGTCAATGAATATAAGAAGCATCTGAGTACAGAAGAACAGGCGGAAGAGCAGGCAGAAGAACAGGTGGAAGAACAGGCAGAAGGAGCAACTGAAATTGACCGCGACGCCCCTTATACCGGCCCGCTGGAGGAAACTGTGGTTTCCAGTAAAAAGCGCTTCTCCGGAAAAGTGTTCAACGTCGAAGAACGAGTTGTTAAATTGTCTGACGGGTCGCTTAAAGACCGCGAGATCGTTGTACACAGCGGAGGAAGTGCTATCGTTGCCGTAGACAGCGACCGTAAAATATATCTCGTTCGCCAGTTCCGCAGCGCCGCCGGAAAGGTCATGCTGGAGATCCCGGCAGGAAAACTTGAAAAAGGGGAAGATCCTCTCGAGGCTGCCGTCCGCGAACTTCACGAAGAGACCGGCCTGGTGGCTGATCCTGCATCTGTCCGGAAACTCGGTGAATTTTACGGCACTCCGGGTTACTGCTCGGAAGTCATTCATCTGTATTTCGTTTATTCTGATCTAAAAGCCGGAGCTCCGCACCGCGATCAGGGAGAACTCTTAAGATGCGAAAAATATGACTTTGAAGACGCGCTGAAAATGGTTTATGAGGGCCTTTTCCAGGATGCTAAAACAGTAATAGGGATAACGCTCGCCGCATCGATGCCCGAAATCAGACGAAAAAGGGGCAATAATTGACATCTGAGCCTCAAAAGGTGTAACATATACAAAATAATATTTGGGAGGCCTTGTGCTCTTATGAACAAAGGGGAGAGCATGGCTAAAGTTTACGAGCCGTGTACAGTAGAAAAGCAAATATATGAGAACTGGGAAGCAAACGGTTAC
>JAEEGL015265114.1_pt1 | contig 78843 bp, 78 predicted proteins | sample 9134231 | NCBI WGS metagenome assembly JAEEGL01 (sample SAMN16246548, study PRJNA631951) | gut metagenome | biome: gut microbiome; feature: rumen; material: fiber-attached | host: Bos | place: Iran: Karaj | collected 2018-10 | reverse complement strand
TGCTTCTTCGTGAGTAATACCCATAGCACCGAAGATTACTGCAAATTCAGTATCTTCTGCAAGTACTTTTGCTTGTCTTGCAATTTGAGCTGCAAGTTGGTTGTGAGGTAAACCGGAACCCGAAAAGATAGGTAATTTTTGACCACGTACAAGTGTGTTCATACCGTCAATGGTAGATATACCAGTTTGAATAAATTCTGCAGGGAATTGTCTTGCTGCAGGGTTCATAGGTGAACCGTTTACATCTAATTCTTTATCTGGAATTATATCTGGTCCACCATCGATTGGTTTACCGATACCGTTGAAAATTCTTCCGAGCATATCTGCAGATACACCAATTTTTGCGGTTTCACCAGTAAAACGAACTTTAGTGGATAATGTGTTAAGGTCACTTGTACCTTCGAATACTTGAACAAGAGCTACGTCATTTTCTACTTCAAGAACTTGACCAGTTCTGTTTTCACCGGAAGGGGTTTCAATTTCTACAATTTCGTTGTAAGCTACACCTTCAACATCTTGAACTACCATTAAAGGTCCAGATACTTCGGATACTGTAGTATATTCCCTTGTTTTAATATCTACATCATTCATTGTACAGCCTCGCTACATTGTTTTTGTATTGCATCTCTTAATTCTTCGGTTTTTGCATCGAATTCATCTTCAGGTACATATTTCATTCTGTCTAAATCTACTCTAACATCTAAGTTAACAAGTTTATTTACATCTGCACCATCAGCTAATGCTTCTTGAGCTACAGTGTTGTATAATAAAAGTGTTTTTAACATGTTATATTGTTTTTGAGGAGAACAATATGTATCTGTGTCATCGAATGCATTTTGTTGTAAGAAGTCTTCTCTTAACATACGTGCTGCTTCTAATGTTACACGGTCTTTTTCAGGTAATGCATCAGGACCAACTAATTGTACAATTTCGTTAAGTTCTGCTTCTTTCTGTAAAAGAGCCATAGCTGTATTTCTTAACTCTCTCCAGTCACTACCTACTTCATTATTCCACCATGATGTGATACTGTCCACATAAAGTGAATAACTGTTCAACCAGTTGATGGATGGGAAGTGACGTCTATCTGCGAGAGATGCATCTAATGCCCAGTATACTTTTGCAATACGTAATGTGTTAGTTGTAACTGGTTCTGATACGTCCCCACCTGCTGGAGATACTGCTCCAACTACGGTTACAGATGCAATTGCTTTGTGTGAACCAATAGTTGTTACTCTTCCTGCACGTTCATAGAATTGTGCTAATCTTGATGCTAGATATGCTGGGTAACCTTCTTCCCCAGGCATTTCTTCAAGACGTCCAGAAATTTCCCTCATAGCTTCTGCCCATCTTGAGGTACTGTCTGCCATGAGAGCTACATCGTAACCCATATCTCTGAAGTATTCTGCAATAGTAATACCTGTGTATACACATGCTTCCCTAGCTGCTACCGGCATGTTAGATGTGTTAGCAATAAGAACTGTTCTGTCCATTAAAGGATTACCAGTTTTAGGGTCTTCTAGTTCAGGGAACTCAGTAAGTACTTCTGTCATTTCGTTACCACGTTCTCCACAACCAATATATACTACAATATCAGCATCTGCCCATTTTGCTAATTGTTGTTGTGTAACAGTTTTTCCTGAACCGAATGGACCAGGAATAGCTGATGTTCCACCTTTAGCAACACAGAAAAATGTATCTTGTGCACGTTGACCTGTTATAAGAGGTACATCTGGGTCTAATTTGTTAACATAAGGTCTACCTACTCTTACTGGCCAAATTTGCATCATCTGTACAGCTTTAACACCATCTTCAGTTTCGATTTCTGCAATATCATCGACTACTGTGTGTTTTCCACTTTGTATAGATTTAACAGTACCTGACATAGTAGGCGGTACCATAATTTTATGTTCAATAGCTACAGTTTCTTGTACGGTACCAATGATGTCTCCACCATTTACTTTGTCACCAACAGATACTGTAGGTTTGAAATCCCATTCTTTAGTTTTATCTAATGCTGGTACGTCTACCCCTCTAGGTAAGTAATCTCCAGCAAGACTTTTAATTTCTGTTAATGGTCTTTGAATACCATCGTAAATTGATTTGAGAATACCTGGACCTAATTCTACGGATAGTGGTCCTCCAGTACTTTCAATTTTTTCTCCTGGTTTAAGACCAGCAGTTTCTTCGTAAACCTGAATAGTAGCTGTGTCACCTTCAAGTTCAATAATTTCACCAATAAGTCCAATTTCACCGACACGAACCATTTCGTGCATTTGGGTACCTCTCATACCTCCACCGACAATAACTGGACCTGCAATTTTAATAATATTTCCTGTAATCATTTTACCATCTCAACCCCAATAACTTTTTTAATAAGTTCATTCATTGGGTCAGTTTCTCTTTTATGTGAGCCTGACTTATCTGGTACTTCAATAATCATTGGTAATGCACTACTTGTATATTTAGTAATGTCTTCTCTTAATTCATCACCAATTGCTTCAGTTGTAATAATGATTGAAAAACCATCATCCACTAACTGTTTTAAAGTTGTCTTTGATTCTTCTGTATTATGTACGGGGAATCCACTTTTTATTCCGCCTAACATAAAACCAGTTACTGTATCTGGATCTGCCATTATAGCTATGTCCTTTTTCATAATAACATCTCCTTAATTTCGGAACTAGGTACAACAGGTCCTCTTTTACTTCTTGCAATAATTTTAAGATTTTTAATTTCTGTTTCTTTTTTGTTAATGAAACCTACTATAGGACCTACGCCAAATGGTTTTTTCTTAAAGATATTGTTTGCCATTTTTCTTTCGTAAGCATCTAATGCTTCATCGAAAACAGCAATGGATTTAGTATTATTGTATTCAGGGATATGATCTGCAATAATTGCACCATAATCTGAACTTTCAATACTACTTAATAAAGAATTGATATCTTCTGATTCCATTAATTCTTTAACTTTCCAATCACGTAATTTGTAACCTCTGTTAATTACATATGGTTTAATTTGATCATATGCAAGTCCATCTGCTTTTGCTCTTAAAATAATTTTTAAAGTAGCAATATCAATTTTTGTTCCTACGTAACTGTGTAACATTCTAGTATTTTCATCTTCTTGACTTGAAGATTTTACTAGTAATCTTTCATAGTAGTAATTGTCTAAAGCTGATTCTAATGTTAATAATGTTTTATTTTCATTATAATCTGGTAATGCATCTTCTAATACTTTAGCATAAGGTGTTCCTTCAAGAGCAACGATCAATTCCTGAACACTGTCAGCTTCAATCATTTTATCTTGATCATCTTTTAATACACCATAAGGAACTAATAATTCACGAGTTTCTTCTTCGTTTAATTTAGCTTCTTTAGCAATTAAAACACTTTTAATATTTTTAATATCCCATTGATCTAACATAATGTCAAGGGTTGGTTTTAATGTTTTTGGTGCAATTTTTGCTAATGTATCATATGATTCAGCGAGATTTGCATCTAATGCTTGTTCTATAGGATATTTATCTATATATTTAGCATAATCTCTGTGTCCTCTTAAGTAATTTTTTACTTCTTCTAGACTTTCGGTTTCTGCTAATTCAGAGATTTGTTTGTCGCTTAAAATTTTACCAATTTTTGCTCTAATTCTTGCATTAGGATATGTATATGGATAATATTCTAATAACGGTCTAATTGTTATAACTACTACTATTGCTCCAACTACAGCTAGTACCATTACTAACAATGCAATGAATGCCTCTGGAGAAGAGAATCCGAAAGAGTTTATCAAATCCATTATGCTTTCTTCCATTTAATTCTCCTCCAATAACTATTTGAATAGTGTTTTAGCAACCTCTGATCTTAAATATTTTCTATAACGAAGCATACGTGCTTCAATGGTATTTTTAACTTCAACTTCACCATCAACAGTTTTTACAACTGCTCCACCAATAATATCAATTGGTTCACCAATGATAAAGGAAACGTCATTACCAGTTTCACTTGTCACATATTCAGATACTTCATCAATCATAGATTTAACATTTTCAACATCATCTTCTCTTACAAGAATTTCAAGTTGATTTCCACCTACTTGTAATGATGCATCTTTAATCATGGTTTTTAAAGATTCTACATAATTTGCAGAATTTTCAGATGCTTGTTTTTCAATTTTTTCTGATGCAACTCTGAAAGCTTTTTCAATTAATTCTTCACGTGCTTCTAACTCTTTTCTTCTAGCATTAACTTTTGCTTCGGAAATGATTTGTTGATATTTCATATCAGCTTGTTTTTGAGCTGAAGCGAGGATTGAATCAGATTCATTTTGAGCTGCTACTTCACCATCTGCTATAATTTTTTCACTTTCAGCAGTGGCTTTACAGATAATTTCATCAGCTTTTGCTTGAGCATCTGCTTTAATATTTGCTATTATTTTATCTGCTCCAACGCTCATCTATTTTCCTCCAAAAATATTTTTTAAGGCTTATAGCCTAATATTTTTAATCTATGCTCCAAGTATTCCACCGAATACTAATAATAAGATAGCAATAAGGAAACCGTAGATAGCCTGAGTTTCAGGAATAGCTGTAAATACTAAACCTTGTGCAAACATGTCTGGATCTTCTACAACTGCACCTACAGATGCGGAAGATGCGATACCTTGACCCATACCAGAACCAAGACCACCGAAACCAACTGCTGCTCCTGCACCAATTGCTACTAATCCTGAAGTAACTCCTAAAGGACTTCCTCCCATAATTCCTGAAAATACTAATAATAAGATAGCGATAAGGAAACCGTAGATAGCCTGAGTTTCAGGAATAGCTGTAAATACTAAACCTTGTGCAAACATACCTGAATCTTCTGCTACTGCACCTACACCAGCGGAAGATGCGATACCTTGACCGATACCTGAACCTAAAGCTGCAAATCCTACTGCTACTCCAGCACCTATTGCAGCTAAAGCTGAACCTAATGCTAATTCTGCTGCCATTTTATTTTTCCTCCAAATAAATGAATTTTATATGATTTTTATTTTTTTACTAAAAATTTATTTTTTTAGTTTTGTGTAAATTCTGCTTGCCTTGAATGGCACAAACTCGTCACTTTCTCCTTCATAGAAGTTACCGAAGAATTCTACAAAGTGAAGACGTAATGAGTGAATAAATGATCCCATTGATTGGAATGCAATGTTAAATAAGTGTACTCCAAAGAATACAATTATACCTAAAACTATACCTACATAAGGTATCATACCTGCTAATAATTGACCTAATAAGTTAGCAGTCATACCAATACCACCAGTGGATAGACATAATGCTAATAATCTTGAGTATGATAAGATATCACCTAAGAAACCAAATATGTCCATTACACCCATTGGACCTGATCCGTATAATAATAACAATAAAGCAACTATAGCAATTGCTGCTAATACATAGATACTGTTTGTTAATAAATATCCAACAATAGCTAATTCAATTAAAACCCAACATAATTGTCCAGCACATAATTGTTTGATATTTCCACGTTTAACGTTGTCAATAATACCAAATAAGAATGCAATGTTAAGATGGATTAAACCAATGATAATTGCTAATATTAAGATATTTTCTGGATGTACGAATGCGTTAATATCAGGAATAACTGTTGGTAAAGGTGCGTTTACATCACCTAATATGAAACGAGGTACAAAGTCCCCGATAAATCCTCCAGTAGCTAGACCCAATATGAATGTCCAAATTCCACATTGTGTTACGATTGTACCAAATGATTTGTAAGTTTTACTTGTTTTACCTAAGCCTGTGTATAATACTAATCCCACAATAGCTAATATTATTCCATAGAATGCATCGGTTAAACAGTAACCGAAGAAGAATGGGAAACATATTGCCATGATAATTGTTGGATCAATATCTTTATAGTTTGGTGCTGAGTACATGTTTACGAGTAATTCGTATGGTTTTGCAAAACCGGGGTTCTGTTGTTTTACAGGTACTTTATTATTTTCAATTTCCTCTTCGGTAGGATCTTCTAATTCAATAATACTGTTACCATCAGTTACTTCATCAATTATTGATAAAGTTTCTTCAACATCGTCTTTTACAACCCAAGCTTTAATAGCTTTTGTACTGTTTGTTTCACCAAAGTAAGAATAGATTTCAGTTCGTTCTTTTTCTAGTTCTAATTGTTCATTAATCACTAATAAGTGTTCTTTTGAACGTTGACCAACTTCACCTATATCTTTAATACATTGTTTTCTTTCTTTTTTCAATTCGTCTAGTTTGCTTTTTGATGCTTCGATGATTTCATTAGGTTTTCCACTTAAGCCAGTAACATCTAATTTTTCAAATTCTAAGCGTCTTAACACACTAGATATATCTTCTTCAAATTCACTTGCTGTAACAATAATTATTGGTACAAAAGTTTTATCATCGTCAGAGTTAGCTTTTCCTTCGAAAATTTCTACTCTGTCAGTAATTTCTTCTATACCTTTTTTAGCTTCAGATAAGTTTTCAGATGGAATTCTTCCAGAAACTATTTTTGTGTATTTAGTTTCTTGTAAATGTGCGAAATCTATATCGAAACTTTTTAATTGATTAGCAACATTTAAAGATTCTTTATATTTTGTTTCTTCAGTACCAATTTCATTAATACGGGATTCAATTGGACTGAGGACTGCATCAACTTTATTAATGATTTCATCAGCTTTATCAACTAATTCATCAGTAGGTAAATTTTCTACCTCTTTTGAATCAATTTTTTTAGGGCTGATAAATCCTTTAACAACATCGACCATACTCATAGACTTTTCAGCAGATTTTAAAGTATCTAAAATACTATTGCATTTCATTGATAAAGATGCAATTCTGCTTGCATGTGGGTCTTGTTTTGATACATCTAACCCTTTAAGTTCTTCACTTTCTTGGATACTTTCAGTTAAATCTTCTATTTGAATATACCCTTTTTCGTGAAGAATATCAATTACAGGTTTAGTGTATTGGTTCAAAGTTACTATGCTTATTTTTTGCATTTTTGCTGGCCTAAACATAGTAATACCCCTATAATACGGTTTCAATTATTATTTCAGCTGCGGCATCAACATTATTTTCAGAACCTCTTAAAGATTCTCTAATGTTAGAATCAGATTCATTTGAAATGATAACAGCTTCTTTACCAGCTTCTTCTTCTTTTGCTAATAACATGTGTTTAGCTTGATCTTGAGCTTCTAATTTAGCTGCTTCAATTGTAGAATCTACTTTTGCACGAGCTTCTTGGATCATTTCAGTTGATTTTTTGTTTGATTCTTCAACAATACTATCAGCTTCAGATTCTGCTTGTCTGATAATATTGATAGCGTCAGAAATACTTGCCATTAATAAATCACCCTTTATATGATCTTTTTTCTAATATAATCATACTCGAAATTTTCTAAATTATAATAATTTCTTTAAAAAAATAACGAGCATATATCTGTTATTATTAAGTTTTTTAAAAAAATATTTAGTTTTTCAAGTATCACCCCAATATAGACATGAGAACTTAAAATTTAATAAGAAATTAACAGAGTTAATTCTTTCAAATTTTAATCAGTTCAAAAAATATATCTTATAAGTATATATATTTAATTTCATTAGTTATATAATTTTATTAAAATTAGCTAAATAAGAAAAAATACATTAAAAAAAAGATAATAATCCACAGAGTATTAATAGTATTTATTTAACTATTTAAAAAAAATAATTTAATCTTTTTATTTATTGTTAATAAAAAAGTCTTAAAAAAATGAAAATGAATTAAAAAATAAATCATCATAAATTCATTCGCACAATAGGTTTTGAAAGATGTCTTCTAGCTTCTGTAGGTACTTCATAAAATCCTTCTTGGATATCTCTATTTATTAGTTCCTTATTTTTTTCTGAAGATCTAATCTTTTTTCCACATTTAGGACATTTATATCCCTTATTTTTTCCTGCAGATTTCATCCTTTTACCACAATCACATAAAGGATTTGTTAAATTATATTGTGGGGCTTTCTTTATTAAATGAAGTTTTTCAATATTAAATGTATGGTTTTCATTTAATCCACCATATATTATTAATTCATCATCATTTCTTAATTTTCGTATAATATTTCGAAATCTTTTCGTTGGTTCAAAAGCTGCACATTCCAATATTCCCGTACCATCAGATACTTTAAAAAACACATGACCCCCTTCAATTTCATAAGGATTTTCTACCACATTACATCTAATTTTATAACAGGAGGAACATTTCATATCTGAAATTGGTATATTCTCTTGAATATGCATATCTGTATGTTGATTTGTTCTGAATATACAATAGTCTTCTATATCCTCATTACTAATAACCATATTATGTGCTTGTTCTACTATTTCAGCAGTATTACCTCTTATACCATATAATACAGGACAAGGTGTATGTGGTTCTATTGCAGTGTAATTGCCTTCTATATCAATATTATCAAATGTTTCAGGAAAAGTTTTTTCATTCATAATGTAAATGCTTTCTTGATTCAGTTTCCTTTTTGTTCCAATATTTTCTGGTTTTCTATATGCTAGACATTCAAAAGTTTCATCAGTTAACTCCAAACTTATGGAAGCAAGTGATCCAATTATGCCTCTTCCTTTTTTAAATTTATGCACTCTGGCACCTATCTTTTTTGCAAAGTTTTCTGCATAATCTATGGTATAAATAGAATATATTGCATTTAATGCATAATCTTTCATTTCTTGTGTAATTTCACCTTCATAAAATATTACTCCAGGATTAGTGTTTATTCCATCAAACATAGAATATTTTTCAACATTATCCAACACTATTTTTTCAACAAGTTCAACTTCTTTTTTATTTTGAAGCTTTACTGTAAATGATAATGCACCATTTCCTCTTGTTTTGTATCGTGCAAATGGATTTAATCTTATTAATCTTGGATAATCTGTTGGAATTATACCATGTTGTTTAAGTTGTTTAATAATTTTATGTGTTAAATAAGTAGTACACATCCCTTCATTAGAATCTGTATCATCTATACCTATATGTAATATAATATCATCAGTCAAAACAAAACTTCCTAAAATTAGTTTAATATATTGAATCAATTGAATTCATGTTTATTATAATATATTATTAAAGAAATACATATTATATATTATGAATTTAGATAACCCTGCAATTAATCGTGAACAAATACTGCAAGAAATTAAAAACTTATTAAAATCATATGACTTTAAAACTTCAGATATTTATGATAGAAGTTGTTTTGATTTATTGGCAAGAAAAGATGACATACTAATTATACTAAAAATCCTTGTAAATATTGATAGTTTAACATCATCACAGGCAGAAGAGTTATCTAAAATAGCAGGAACATTTTTAGCTAGTCCAATAATAATTGGATTAAAATCCAAACATAACTTCCTTGAAGAAGATGTTGTATACGAACGACATGAGATACCAGTTATTACACCACAGACACTTTGCAACATTGTTGTAAATGACATTCACCCAGAAATTCTGGCAAAACGAGGAGGATATTATGTAAAAATTGATGGACCGTTATTAAAAGAACTTCGTGAATCGATGAATTTATCTTTAAAAGAATTAGCTGATTTAAGTCATGTTTCAAGAGAAACTATTTATAGATATGAACAAGGTAATTCTCAAACATATCCTGAAACAGCTATGATGATTGAAGAAGTTTTACAACGCCCAATCACGGTTTCAATCAATGTACTTGAAACTGATAAGAAAAATAGTTTAGATAGAATAATACATGAACCAATAGAATTAATAAAACTAGGTTACGATGTAAAAAGTTCAAAGAAAACGCCTTTTGATGCCATAAGTGAAAGTACAGAAAAAAATAATGATATTCAGAAATTACAGGAAAAGTTAGAAGATAAACTTGATGAAATAGAGAAAATACGTGCAGAAATAAATAAAAAAACTAACCCAAATAATATACTTATCACCAATATGGAACGAGGTAGAAACGAAAAAACTTTGACAAATATTGCTAACAAAACAGAAGATATTTCATCAGTAACAGGTTATGATGCATTATTTGTACTTAATAAAGAACATGACATAGAATCAATAAATAAAATACCCGCCATATATACATGGGAACTTAAAGATATGTCAAATATTGAAGATTTATTAAAACTGATTAGAGAAAGAAAAGAAGAAGCTGAAGAGTTATGATTTATAACTATTTATTATAGAAAAAGTTTCTTCAACTTCTTCTACTTTTGCAACACCTACACATACACTGTTAACATAATCCACTTTACTTATAAATTCATAAGCTTCTTTTGGTTGTAATATTCCTGTAGCCAATGTCCTATTTGCTATAACTTTTTTATTGAGGGATGATAATAAATTTTGTATTTTTTCCTTATTTTCATTTGTTAAAAAATTACAATCCATCATATAACCATAAAAATTTAAAGGTAACATAATTTCATCAAAATCGTTGATTATTTCCGATTCTACTATTTTAGGTATATTTTTAAAGGGTGTTCTTGTTTCAATAGAAGGTATGTAACCTTTCATTTTTATGTCATTTAAATATTGAGATATGTACTCAAAATCATTGCTTTCTATATTTTTATCTACAAAAAAACCATCCAACATAATTGTACTAGTATTATATTTTGAAAAAATATTTAAGTCCTCTTCAAAATTTGTATCATTAGTTTTTCCTATTACTTCCCAATCATTCCCATTATCAATTGACATATCCAAAGCAATTTCCAAATCATCAGAGCGATTTAAAAGAATTTTATGAACTCCTTTTTCATAAGCTTTATCTAAAATTTTCACAATATTCTCAGGTTGTTTCTCGAAATCTAATTCATACAATCTTGTTCTATGTCCAAATTGAGGTGCAAAAATAAACGGGGAAGTACCCAAAATAATTTCATTAAAAGTCATTATATCAACCTACTCTTCTTTAATAATATTTTTATAGAAAAGTTATTAATATTTTTCAAAAACTTTAGTATTTATACTAAAAAAAACATAAATAACAAATGAATGTTAAACCAATTATTTAGAAACAATGAAATAAATTAGGTTTAAATAGTATTATTTTAGTTTAATATAATAAAATATCCAAAATTCATACCAAATAAAAGGAGAAAAACTATGCCAAAAGTATTAGTAGCTGATAAAATTAATGAAAAGGGTGTAGAAGTATTAGAAGGATCTGCTGAAGTAGTTAACGATCCAACCATAACACCTGAAGATTTACTTAAAACAATTGACCAATATGAAGGTATTATTGTAAGAAGTAGAACGAAAGTTACAAGAGAAGTAATTGAAAATGCTAAAAACTTAAAAATTATTGCAAGAGCTGGTGTTGGAGTAGACAACATTGATGTTGAAGCTGCAACTGAACATGGAATATTAGTAGTTAATGCACCACAATCCACATCAATTACAGTAGCAGAACATGCAATGGGTTTAATGTTATCATTAAGTAGAAAAATAGCAATAGCTGATGCATCTGTTAAATCAGGCAAATGGGAAAAAAGTAAATTCATGGGAATGGAATTACGTAACAAAACTCTTGGTGTAATTGGAATGGGAAGAATTGGTAGCCAAGTTGTAAAAAGATCAAAAGCATTTGAAATGGATGTTATTGTATATGACCCATACATTACAGAAGAAACTGCTAAAGAATTAGGAGTAGAAATTACTACATTAGATGATTTAATCCAAAAAGCAGATGTAATGACAATTCACGTACCTTTAACACCAGAAACAAAAGGTTTAATTTCAAAAGAACAACTCGCAAAAATGAAAGACAATGCAATTATCTTAAACTGTGCTAGAGGAGGAATCATCAACGAAGAAGATTTATATGAAGCTTTAAAAGAAAGACCAGAACTTAAAGCAGGATTAGATGTATTCGAAAATGAACCTTTAGAAGACAGTCCTTTAACTACATTAGATAATGTTGTATTAACACCACACATTGCTGCATCAACCAAAGAAGCACAACGTGATGCTGCTATCATAGTTGCAAAAGAAGTAAAACAAGTTATAAGTGGTGAAACACCAAGTAATGTATTGAATATGCCTTTAGTTGATTCTGAAACCTTTCAAGCATTAAAACCATATTTCAAATTAACTGAACAATTAGGAAAAGTTCTTGTACAAACAAGTTCACAAAACATTTCAGAACTAAACATCGTTTATAGTGGAGAAATTAATGGTAGATCCAAAGAACCATTAACTAGGGAATTATTAAAAGCATTCTTAAATCCTATATTATCTGAACCTGTAAATAGCGTTAATGCAAAAAGTGTTGCTAAACAAAGAGGTATAAAAATTACCGAAGGAGAAACAGAAGATAGCGGCAGATATGATGCAACAATTAAAGCTACTGCTAAATACGATAATAAAGAAACAACCATAGAAGGAATCGTGGAAAACAACATTCCTAAAATCATTTCTATAGATGGATATGATGTGAACTTAATCCTTGAAGGATTAATGGCTATGATAAAATATGTAGATGTACCAGGTACAATCGGAACTATTGGCAACGTTTTAGGAAATCACAGAATAAATATCGGTGAAATGCAAGTTGGAAGAGAATCAGCTGGTGGAGAAGCAGTTATGGTTCTAAAAGTTGATCAAGAAATAACACAAGAAGCTATAACCGATTTAGAAGGAATAGAAGAAATAGAAGTTGTAAAATCAATAAAATTATAACTTCTTAATTTTTTTTTAAAAAAAAATATTATAAATTATTTTTCAATCTCTCATTTTCTGCTTTTAATTTAGCAATATCTTTTTCCATCTCTCTAATTTCATTTTCAATTTCTTCCGAAGTCTTTTCAGAAGTCTTTTCAGAAATTTCTTCAGTTGTATCTTCAGAAGTTTTTTCTGATTCAATGGATTCTGTTTTTATTTCGTTTTTTTGTTGATTATTTATTGGAATTTTTTGAGGAGTAATAGTTATTACTTTAGAGTTATTTTTGATATTTTTTGGAACTTTTTTAATATTTACTTTTATCTCATCAATCTCATCATTAGGTGTCTTATCTGTTCTAATATCAATATCTACTTGATCGCCAGGTTCATATTCGGGAGGTAACGGAATTTCTTCGAGATATTTTTTTCCCTTATATTCAAATTCCAAATTTAATGTTGCATGTTTTTTATTTTCTGAATTTTCTTGAGTTTGATTATTATTCTCTTGTGACAAGTTAATATCCTCCTTTTCTGATTTAATTTCATTAATATTTTCAGTTCCATCATCATTATCTAATTTTTGTAATTCTTTTATAAATTCTTCATCAAATAATTCTTCATCAATATCTAAATCGTCCCATTGTTTTATATCTATTTCTTCACCTAAATCTTTAACTTTAAAGGACATAGGATTTCCAAATGAATCATATGCTTTAATAGTTGATTCAGAATAAGGTCTACAAATTATCATGTGGAAGTAACCATTTTTTCCAAAAAATGTAATATCTGCTTGAGATGGATTTGCACTTGGTCCAGGATGACTATGTATAGAACCAACAGCATTTGTAGTCATGGGCATCATAAATACTTCCATTACTGCACTACTACTTGAAGCTTTAAAAGGTAAAAAAATTAATCCTTTTATTTTTAGGATATCGTTTTCTATATCTCCGGACAATAATGCAACATATTCGTTTGGATCGGCATTAATTGCTATTTTTACTATCTCATCTATTACTCTGTAATCAACATGTACTTCATTTATTGATTTATCATTGCCTAAAAGTTTACTTAGTGTATTCTTAAAATCCATTGTTTCATCTCCGTAATAAAGAGCAAATTGATTAAGTTAATTATTTAATTAAATTCATTTCTAAATCAACATATATTTTTTTTCTAGTATTTATATTATTATGAATTCCAACTGGATTAATATCTTCTTCTTCAAGTTTCTTATATAAACAAACACCTCTTTTTTGCCAAGTAGGAACATGAGCAATATTTATTCCATTTTCAAATAATAATTCATGTATATCCTGTTTTTTTAATTTATATAAAATTTCAGATGTTTCTCTATTAGTATGAGTTCTATTTAAAATACTTTGAGCATAACTGTTTAAACAATTTCTCCAAGCTTCATCTTGTCTCCATTTAAAATAATCTTTAATATGATTAGGAGTTGAAATTACCCTACAATCAAAAGAAACTGGTTTTAAATCCTTGAAATCAATGTTAAATAATTCTTTATTTAAATATAAATGTTTCATAAATGATGAAGAAATAAACGAAGAGATTACTGAATTTATTTTTTCTATTCTGCCATTAAATGGAATCTCCTCAAATAGTATGTTAAATTCATCTGAAAAAGTATAAACATATTTTGGATTAAATTCTTTAATTAAATCTTCAGATATTTTTATGAAAATATCTCTCAAACGTTCATCAAATGGTTTTTGAAGATTTAATTGTTTTGTGTAGTTAGAAAAGGAACGCCCATCGGCTCTTAGAATAATAGGCATATCCGGAATAACTTTAAGTTGAGAAAATTGTTCATATTCTTTCAAAAAATCACCATGAATCATCATCTTAATAGTTAAATAGAATAAAAATAGTTGAAAAATAAAAGAAATTCTATGATAATAATCATAGATAACCTTAAATTAATGTAGTTTTAACATTTGATAATATTAAGTTCCTATCTGAATAGTTTCAGATAACTTATTTAATAAACCAGCTGCTGAATATGCAGCCAATAAACTAGTTTTGGGATTGTCTGGACTACTTACGTTTGAAGTTATAGTTGTTAACTCCCCAAATGTTCCTTTTAAGTGAATTTCATGAGTATTTCTTGAAATTTTAGGATCAGCAATTATTTTTACATCAGCATCCATACCCGAAGCTAAACTTAGAGTTGAAGAAACATTAATATTTTTTGGAAACTTATTAACTGCTTCAGATGCTTTTCCAGAAAATATAATTATTTCATCATCCCCCTCTAATTCTAAACCTAAAGATAGAGGAGGTTTTCTAGTAATTAATGTTACTGATTCAATTTCACCTAATTTTGCAGCTTTAACTGTGTCAATTCCAGTTATAGCACCAGTTGGTAAATATATTTTAGCACCATTTTTTTTAGCTATGGACTCTAAGTTTAATCTAAAATCTTCATCCAATAATGCACCAACACTCATAATAACTACGTTTGTACCATTTTCAAGAACTTGAGGAATAGAATTACGTACAGCCCCTTGTGATGCAGATTCCAAAATTAAATCTGAATTTTCTATTAAATCTTCCAATGAATCAGAAACTTTAGCATCAACTTGTTGAGCCAATTTTTTCGCATTATCCAAGTTTAAATCATAGAAATATGCAAGATCAACATTTAGTTTATTATTTAATTTGAAATTTACTAATGTCTTTGCAATAGATCCACAACCCATAATCCCTATTTTCATCAACAATCTCCACTAAGATTTCATAACTGGTTTTTTAACAACAGTTCTTTTTTGTGCATTAATTTTATTTTGATTAGATGATTGGTATTGTGTAAACTTATCTTGATCTACCAATATAACATCTCCCACTGCAGTAACAACTTCATATGGGATATCAATTATACCTTCAGTTCTCACTGGATTAACATCTTCTTCTTCAGGCACTAATCTTAATGAATTTCTGAAAACATCTTTTAAACCTACATTCCTATTGTCTTCTGTTAATGCTTTAGTTTTGAAAAATGAAATTCTTCCTTTTTTGATGTTTAAAACTACTTCGTTTACTCTTCCTATAAATTTTCCTTCAGTATTGTAAATATTTAAATCGTAAAATGTAGATAAATTTACCATATTATCACCAAATGTTTTATTTCAATGTAATTAATGATACGTCTTTTATAAGTCTTCAATAATCGTTAAAAAGGTCTAATATCCTTAATTGAAATTATTAAAATAATAATTTCTAATCTATTTATTATATGTTAAACATATTATATAAATTTATTTTTTTATTTAGAAATCATATATTTAATAAACATCTAAATAAAATTCAAGAATTAGAAAGAAATAAATTAGAATAAATACAAAATATTTTAATAGCAAATTAAATTATTTTTTGAATTTTTTTTTAAACATAGAACATATAGGGGATAATATGTGGGACACTAGTAAAGATTATAGATTAAAAGTAGCAGAAAAAGCAATAGAACAATTTATTAGAGTAATTGAAGGATCAAATTTAAGAGGTTCATGGAATAAGAAACAAGTAAAATTAATTGCAAAAAATATGAACCCCGAAATTCAGACTATGTACTATTCTTACATTACTCCACAGGAATTATCAAAAACACCTCAAATGGAAAAGTTATTGTCTGATGTAGATGACATAATTGAAAATCTTGGTGGAGAAGATTATTCAAAAAAATTCTTATCTGAACTAAATCGTGAAGATAGAGAAAAATTAGAATTACCATTATCTAAAATGAAATTCTTTTTCAACACGATAAGAGGATTACCTGATAGATTAATGTTAGGTGAAATAGATGATCCTGTTATTGGAGTGGACATTAAAGTAGGAGAATTAGTTAGTGTAAGTAAACACCCAAATACAGATACATTAATGGTATGTAATGTTAATTTAGGTAAACGTGCAATAACTGTTATAACCAACGATTTAACTGTCAAAGATAATGATAAAGTTGCCGTAGCTTTGTTACCACCTAGTGCCTTTATGGGAATTAGTAGTGAAGGAATGTTCCTCGGTGCTGGAGAAGGAATATTGAAAAATGTAGAAGGTGAATTAGGTAGTCTTCCTCAACATGTGGATGTTGCAGCTTTTAATGAAACTAGAAATTTAGTTGACCAATTTTTAAAAGAATAAACCTACTCTTCCCCTTCTTTAATTTAATATTTCACTAATTTTATCAATTTTATTTTCTAATATACTTAACTCTGTATTATTAATTTCAAAAGTAAATTCTTCCAAATAATCGCTATAAATAGAAACCGCTGCTAAAACTATCATTAAAATACATGCCATTAACAAGATCAATTCTGTGGACACTTGACCTGATACATCATTCATAATATTACACCCCTAAAATTCCTTTAAATAAAAACTGTGAACAATAATAAACAATTAACGAAAATGGAACAATAACTAAAATATATTTAATGCCTTTTTTACTGTTAGAATAAAGAACTATTCCAATCAATAATGAAACCAGAACCGATTGAATTAAGACATACCCCATACTTGCAATCGGAATCACAGCATCTAATGGATTCATACGACCCATCAATCCAATGTATTCTGAATATAATCTTATCATACCTAGTGCAAAAGGAGTTGCAATGATTGAAGAAATCAATAAAAACATTACAGACATCATAACACTAGCTTTTCGTTCTTTCCTTAACATTATTATATCATTCAGGTCATTTGAAATAGAATCCAATATATCCGATATATTCCCACCAGATTCTTTACTATAAATTATGATCTGAAAGGTATGTTTCAAATTTTCTGAGTTATTTCTATATGCAATATCCATTAATGATTCATTAAATGGTTTTCCAAAACTAGTTTCTAATAAAGCCCGTTTTATTTCATCATTTAATGAATTATGCATCGTTTTAGAAAGTTCACTAAATGCTGATTCTATACCATAACCAACTTTAATTAAAGCAGATAATTGGCGAATATAATCAGGCAAATCTAATTCTATCTGTTCTAAACGTTTTTCATTTTTATAATAAACATATGATGAAAATAAAATTGGCACCATTATTGTTAACATTAAAGAAAACAATAAAGAGATATTTAAAAATAAAAATAGAACCATAGAAATTATTAAAATAAAAATCATTAAAACAATTATTAAAACCAAAACATCATCAGTTTTAAGAAAGATATCTGCACCAATTAACTTTCTTTGAATATAAATAATTGAATTTTCAGAAAGAAAATGATTTATATAAATTTTTAATATATTGAGTATTTTATTAAACATAATTTAGTAATTATGAAAATATTTAAAAAAAGTAATATATAACTCTTTCTAAAAAAGAAAAAAATTATAAAGTAAAATCTAATTTTTTATCTAAGGATGTTAAAACTTGACTATTCTTTTTAACCAGAATATCATCTTCTATCCTCACACCAAATTCTCCAGGTATATAAATTCCAGGTTCGGCTGTGATAACCATATTTTCTTCCAAAATTCCTTCGACTTTATTAGAAATAACCGGATCTTCATGAATATCTAAACCAAACCCATGACCAGTACTATGAATAAAATATTCACCATATCCATATTCTGAAATAACGTCACGTGCAGCATTATCTACTTCTGCATAAGATACGCCTGGAGAAATTGTATTTATAGCAGCTTTTTGTGCTTCTAAAACAATATTCCATATTTCTTCCTGACGTTCTGAATCAATAAATGTCCTAGTGATATCAGAACAATAATAATCATATTTAGCACCCCAATCCACCACTATTGGAGTTTCAACACGATTCATAGACGTTTCAGAATGGGGTGAACTAGAACGTTTTCCAGAAGCTACAATTGTATCAAATGCAGGTTTAATTGAACCATTAATAGTCATGTCAAATTCTAATGAAGCAGCAGCATATTTTTCTGTACTGGAAAAGTCTATTTCTTTAATAGCATTTTCTGCAATACCTATTGAATTTTTAATATTGGTCATTTCTTCTTTTGTTTTTGTTTTTCTTTTATCAACAAATACATTTGATGTTCTTATAGAAGAAATATCATCCGATAAACGTTTTACTAGATCAAATTCTAAAGAACTTTCTACTGCAATAACTCCATTTAATAATTCTTTTACTTCAGATAATTTAACAATATCCCTAGTTTCTATTAATGCATTTTCTTCAGCAGATTCTTTATCAATACTATTCACATATAAAATTGGTTCATCCTGAATAATCAAATATGCAAAACTAGAAGGATAAAAACCAGAAATATATTTAATATTTTCCGGAGAGTATACAAACATAGAATCTATATTTTCATCTTTTAATTGATTGATAATTTCTTCATTTTTCATTACAATTCGTTCCTTTCATTTCAGATATTACTATGTTTAAATTTTATAACTAATATAACTGATTTCAGACATTCATAGTTATCTACGAAAACATTATTTTTTTTAAACCTCATCCTATTTTACTAAACTTTACATCATAATCCATCAATAAATTAACAGATATTGAAAATTTTATAAAATACAATTAATCAACAATTTTTTGTGTTAATATATTTAAATGTTAAAAAAAAATAAGCTAATTAAATTACAAAGTTAATAATAATTAAAGTTAATAATATATCGAAGTTTGATAAAATGTTAAATGATTCACCTGTTACATATAAAAAATCAACTCATAGAACTATGAGTCCAGAAGAAACTTTAAAGAAAATTTCTAAAATCACATTAGATATTGGGTTAACAAGAACTTCCAATATAACACATTTAGATAGAATTAAAATACCTGTTTTTACTTCGGTACGTCCACTAGCAGAAGAAGGTGCTGTAAGTGTTTATGCAGGTAAAGGACCTACTGAAATACATGCTAAAGTATCTTCAATTATGGAAGCTGTAGAAAGATATTCTGCTGAAATGCAAGTAAATGATAAAACCATTGTAAAAAAATATGATGAAAAAGATTGTATTAATCCGGAAGATTTAATTTTACCAAAAGATAGTTATAATAATGAAGAAATTGAATGGAGTGAAGGTTATTCAGTTATCACAGGTGAAAAAATATTTATTCCTTCAAATGCAGTTTTTCATCCATACAACAAGGAAAAAATTAAACATATATTTTTATCAAACACAAACGGTTTAGCTTCTGGAAATACTTTAGAAGAAGCAATATTTCATGGAATGATGGAAGTAGTTGAAAGGGATTCTTGGAGCCTATTTGAAGCATTTAAAGAAAATAAAAAAGAAATAAACTGTGATAATTCTACTAACGAATATATTCAATCATTAATTAATAAGTTCACTGAGGCAAATGTTTCAATTAAATTAATTGACCTAACTAGTGAAAATGATATTCCAACCATCGGTGCAGTTTCCGAAGACTTGTCATTGAAAGATCCAGCATTATTAACTTTAGGTATAGGTACTCATTTAAATCCAGAAATAGCTGCTATCAGAGCAATTTCAGAAGTTGCTCAAAGTAGAGCTACACAAATACATGGAACGCGTGAAGATACAACAAGAGCAAATTTACTTAGAGAAACAGGTTATGAAAGAATGAAAAGGCTCAATAAACATTGGTTTAGAGAATCTAAAGAAAAAATTGACTTAAATGATATGAAAGATTATTCACAAGATACATTCAAAGAAAATATTGAAAAAAGTATGAAAATGTTAGAAGCCTCCGGAATTAAAGATGCATATTATGTTAATTTAACAAGAAGTATTAATATTCCAGTTGTTAGGTCAATTATTCCTGGTATGGAAGTTTATAGTGTTGATCAATCAAGAGTCGGAAAAAGATTAATACCTGATAAATACATTATTAATTAAATCAAAGAGGAAATAAAATGAAACAAGCAATTGTAATGAGAACTGATTTGAAAATGGGTAAAGGGAAAATAGCCGCCCAAGCATGCCATGCTTGTCTCGAAAGTTATAAAAAAGCAGATAAAAGAAAAATTAGAGAGTGGGAACTATTTGGACAAAAAAAAGTAGTTTTAAAAGTATCTTCTGAAGAAGAATTATTAAAATTATATTATATAATTAAAGAAAGTGGTTTACCTTGTTCATTAATTACAGATGCAGGACATACACAAATAGAACCTAGTACTAAAACTTGTTTGTGTGTGGGTCCTGGATCTGATGAAGAAATAGATAAGTTAACAGGACATTTAAAGTTATTATAGGTTATATTATGGTTACTGTAGTTAAAATTGGAGGTAGTTTATTTCCAGAATATACTAAGGAATTGTGTGAATATTTAACCAAAAGTGAAGAAAAATTAGTTTTGGTAAATGGAGGAGGAACATTAGCCAACAATATTAGAGAATTTAATAAAATAAATTCGTTTTCTGAAGATATAAACCATTGGAATGCAATTAAATGTATGGACATAATTGGAAATTTCATTGCAGATGAAAATAAAGATATTATCCCAATTACAGACTTAAAAGAGATTGAAAGTATACATAAATCTAATAAAATTCCATTAATATTAACTTATGAATTAATGAGAAAAGAAGATCCTTTAAAACACAGTTGGGATGTGACTAGTGATTCTATAGCATGTTGGATAGCAAATAAAATAAATGCCAAACTATTAATATTAACAAATGTAGATGGTATATATAGAGGTAACATTTCTTCAAATAATAAAAAACTAATTAAAAGCATTAATGCAAAAAATCTATTATTTTTTAAAGAAACTTGTATTGATAAATGTTTACCAAAATTACTAATTAAATATCATTTAGACTGTTTTATAATTAATGGGAAATACCCTGCTAGGGTTATGGCTCATTTAAACAGCAATAATAATATTAACAATTTTTATACACATATAGGAGGAGAATAATATGGCAGATAAAATGACTTGTACTTCATGTAAACAAGAAATTTCACCAATCGATGAATATGTGAAATTCCACTGTCCAGAATGTGATGCAGAAATATACAGATGTCCTAAATGCAGAACTTTCGGACATGAATACACTTGTGAATGTGGTTTTAAAGGACCATAAATTTTTTTTAACAAATTGAAGGAGATATGATTATGGGAGAAGTAGCAGTAACATTAAAAGTAATGCCTGAAAGTCCAGAAGTAGACTTAGAAGCATTAAAAGAAGCAATTAAAAATGCTGTAGACGAAAAAGAATTCGAAAGAATTGAAGAAGAACCAATAGGTTTTGGATTAGTTGCATTAATTGTTACAATCGTTGTAGACGATGGTGAAGGTGGAAGTGAACCTGCTGAACAAGCTATTGCAGCTTTAGATGATGTAGCAACTGTCGAAGTTACTCACATGACAAGATTAATGTAAATATGCGAATATTTACTAACAACATTTTCTTTTTTTAAAATTATTTAGATTTATTACTTTTTTAAACAGAATTATCATAACATATAAGTAATACTTTTAATAATATAATTATTAACAACATTATGATTGAAATTATTTTAGCAATTTTTCTAGGAATTTTTTTTGGAGTAATCTCTGGAATAACACCAGGATTACATGTGAATACAATAGGAATCATTATCTTTTCAATATCCGATGAAATACTCAAATACACAAATCCTTTAACTTTATGCACATTTTTAGTTAGCATATCCATATGTCACGCCATGATTGAATTTATCCCCTCACTATTATTAGGAATTCCTGAAGAAGATACCGTTTTAAGTATACAACCAGGACATAGATTATTATTTAAAGGAAAAGGAAAAGAAGCAATTAGATTAATCAGTTTTGGAGGTTATTTTTCTATAATAATTTTAATATTACTAATGCCTATCCTAATGATTATTTTACCGTTAATTTACAATATATTAAAAAATTTCATTGGATATTTATTATTAATAACAATGGTGATCTTATTGTTCTTTTTTAATAAAAAAGAAAAAAGATTACAAAATATTTTATTGTTCTTAATTTCCGGAATTCTAGGATTATTCGTATTAACTAGTAATGTAGGAAATAATTTAGGTTTATTAGCCTTATTATCAGGATTATTCAGTATCAGTAATTTATTGTATAGTTTAAACTCCAAATCTAAAATTCCACCACAAGATGAAGATAAGACAATAATTTTTAACAATAAAATTAAAAGATCCATATTAGCTGGAAGTATCTCCGGATGTATTTTAGGATTATTGCCGGGGTTAGGTCCTGCACAAGGGACTATCATTGCACAAATTGCAACATTTAATAAAAATATTAGTTCAGAAGAATTTTTAGTAACAAACAGTGGAGTAAATATTTCAGACACATTATTTTCTTTAATAGCAATATATTTGATAAATAATCCCAGAAGTGCAATTAGTGTTTATATTCAAAATTTAATGCCTAACATTGACCTGACAAAGATTATTTTTTTCATATTGATTAGTTTGACTAGTGTTTCAATTGCAACAATTTTATCAATGAAACTTGGTGATTTTATGATTGAAAACATTACAAAAATAGATTATAAAAAAATAAATATTACTATAATTATTATAATAAGTCTAATAATTATAATATTTACTATTTCAACAAATGGCTGTTTATATTATGTGTTATTATGTTATATTACCAGTACCTCATTGGGATTTATTACAAACACGTTGGATTTAAATAAAAGTTGTTTAATGGGAGTTTTAATTGTTCCATCAATAATAACTTATTTAGGATTAATGTAATTATATTATAACTACTTCCTTACAAATATTTTTTAAAATATCAACATAATGAGTAGTATCTACTTTTGGAAAAGCATCTACTATACCAATATCAAATTTTTCTTCAACCACACTTGGTAAATTTAATATATTTTCATTGAATATCTCATATTTATCTTTATTAATTTCATTAACCTCTAAATTGATTTTTAGCGATTCTAATGCTTCTATATAAATATCATTAAATACAACTTTTTTAGCATTTTTCATTAATGCATAAATACCTAATGTACCGGGACCACACATAGCATCCAATACTAACGGATTTTCATATTTATCTAATATTTCAGATAATTGTTTAATCTTTGGTGATTCTTCTTTAGGGTATTCAATATGTAATAAAGATTGATTTTTGTAAATCAAGATAGGTCCCAAATCAGTATTTTGAATATCACAACGTATATCACAACCACCCAATAGTTCATAAATCATGACTGAATTATTTTCATTAAGTTTACCTATTGTAATATCAGTATCTCCATTGATTATTGCTTTTATTTCAGGGACTTTTTCAAGTATTATGTCAGCAGTTTGTTTATCACAAAATCTTGTGATAATTACTAAAGACTTTTTAGATAGATAAGGTAAAAAATCCAAATTTATAGCCGGTGTAATCAATGGCACTCCCACTTTCCTGATGGAAGCAGAATCAGAAATTTGTTTATTATCAATCATTATTTTCAATACATGTGCCATCACAATATCTATATGTCTTTTTCCACAAGATTCACATAAACCATAATTTTTATCTAATTTGGATAATTTAATTTGTCTTTTTAAGGGAATCGATTTTTTAAATTTTTTATTAATGCAAGATGGACAATTATCATATAAATTAGTTACACTTCCCAAAACATCAGATTTATCTCGAATACAATTTTCAGTACAATTACATTTCATATGTTAATATTTGAATATCAAATTAATTATTATTAAATGATGTAATACTTTTATAATATAAAAGTAATAATAATAATTAGAAAATATTATGATCATAAAAAATAATTTACCACTCTATAAAACAGAAACAAATGAAAAATTAACAAAAAAAGAAGAAAAAGAATATCAAAAAATCAAAGAAGAAATAATTCAATTAAAAATTAATGATAAGAATTTAAATGTAGAAACAAAAGAAATAAAAGAATTAATGATAGAAAAATCAATAAATTCACAAAAAATTATCGATAAATTAACCAACGATTTAAAAGGTTATGGAAAAATAGATTCATTATTAAAAGATGATGAACTAGAAGAAATAATGATAATAGGAAAAAATAAACCAGTATACGTTTATCATAGAAAAAAAGGAATGATGATTACAGAAATAAATCTTTCCGAAATTGAAACCAAACAAATTATTAATAAAATAGCAAATTACGTTCAAAGAAAAATTGATAAAGAAACACCAATTCTTGATGCTAGATTACCAAACGGGAGTAGAGTTAATGCAACCATACCTCCCATCACCGCAGATGGTTCAACAATTACTATTAGGAAATTTAAAAAAGAACAATTGACCATATTAGATTTAATCAAATCAAATTCATTGAGTCCACATTTAGCCGCATTTTTATGGATTAATATAGATGGATTAAATGTCAGACCTTCAAATATAATAATTTCTGGAGGAACCGGTTCTGGAAAAACAACAACACTAAATACATTAAGTTCTTTTATCCCATCAGATGAAAGAATAATTACAATTGAAGATGTGCTTGAACTTCAAATACCACAAGAACATGTGATAAGGACCGAAACAAGACCCCCAAACATAGAAGGTAAAGGCGAAATTAATATGGATATCTTATTAAAAAATTCATTAAGACAACGCCCAGATAGAATTATTGTAGGAGAAGTAAGATCAAAAGAAGCAATCACACTGTTTGGAGCATTGAATACTGGACATTCAGGAATGGGTACATTACATGCAAATTCAACTCAAGAAACCATCACAAGACTTATCAATCCACCAATGAATGTTCCATCAATAATGATTAATTCAATAGATTTTATAGTAATGCAAAACAGAATATTTCATCCAACCCAAGGTATTATAAGAAGAGTTACTGAGGTTGCCGAAGTAGTTGGAATGGAAATGAATAAAGTACAATTAAACAAAATATACCAATACGATTATTCTGAAGATAAATTAGAATATACAGCCATTAGTTCAAAAGCTTTAAATGAAATGGCTTCTATGAAAGGAATTTCAATTAAAGAAATTACAAAAGAAATAAAAGATAGGGAATCTTATTTAATTGAAAATAGTGAAAATGGAAGAAATATTTATGAAACTAAAAAAATATTAAATGATTATTCATATTAATGATTTTAAATAATTTTAAGTTAAAATGTTAAAAGAAGTATTTATTAAAATAGGTCAACAAACTATCAAAATTTATAAAAACTTATCTAAAAATAAACAAATAGTTAATGAAGAAAAAATTGAAAATAAAACGTTTAATGAACTTATTAAACAAAATAAAAACAAAGAAAATAAAATTAATAAAGATTTTTTATTCATTCCTCTGTTATTTATAACTGTATTTATAATTACTAAAAGTATGGATTTAAGTTTAAAATTGGGCATTATATTAATTGGTTATCCAATATTAAAAAGTAATATTCCAAAAATAAAATCAGAAAAAAGAAAAAAAGAAATTGTTCGAGAATTTCCTTATGCTTTAAGACAAATATCCACCCAACTAAAAGCAGGAATAGGATTATATGATTCAATGAAAAGCATTGCCGATAGTAACTATGGAATATTATCCGAAGAATTTCAAATAACACTCAATGAAATTCAATATGGTTCAAACTATGTTGAATCATTTGAAAATCTATCTAAACGGATTAATTTACCAAGTATTGAAAAATTTGTAGGTCAAATTATTAGAACTTTAAATAATGGTGGCAACTTAGCCGAGACATTAAATACATTAGCCGATGAAAATTCATCTAATATGAAAATTAAGTACAAAGAATACTCAGAAAAATTGAATGCTATAATGTTATTATATATGTTTATTGCAGTACTATTTCCTGTGATTTTATTTATTCTAATTATAGCAGCTACAACAGTGATGGGTTCAATTGTTCAACCAGAACTATTATTAATTTTATACTTATTCTTTTTTCCCTTAATTATCTCCTTTATGATAATATTAATTAAACGTTTGGAACCAAGTATTGATTAAAAATATAAATTAATAAAAAAATAAAAAATTAAACTATAAAATAATGAAGGAAGAAAATTGCCAAAAAAAGAAGCTGATTATATTAAGAAATTCAATGAAAGCAGAAAAATTATAAGCCAATTTCTTATAATAGAAAAAAGTATCAAAAAATCTAAAAACAATAAACCATTTTTAGAATTATTATTACAGGATAAAACTGGACAAATTGTTGGACGTATGTTCAACAAAAAAGCATATAATGAGTTTGAAAAAATTGAAGAAGGTAAAATATATAATATTGTAGGAAAAATTCAGGAATTTCCTCACGGTTCAAATAAATTCAATATATTAATCGAACGTATAATCTTAGCTAATAACTTTAATGAAGAAGAATTTATAATTCAAATAGAAAATCAGGACAGCCATATAGAATATTTAATCAACACTATTCATGAAATTGAAGACAAAGAACTCAAATTACTTTTAGCATCACTATTTGAAGATGAAGAATTCTTTGAAAAATTTATTACTGCTCCTGCAGCAAAGAAACATCACCACAATTATAAAGGAGGATTATTAGTCCATACAAATGAAGTTGTGGAGATATGTAAAACCATTTCAACAATTTATGAAGATATTGATAGAGATTTATTAATCACCGGTGCAATTTTGCATGATATTGGGAAAATTGAAACATATGACTATAAAACTGAACGAATTGAAATGAACAAAAAAGGAATTCTCGTAGATCATATATTTATCAGTGCATCAATTGTAAAAGAAAAAATGGATTCATTAAAAATCTCAGAAAATAAAAAGATAAATTTAATACATCTTATTTTAAGTCATCATGGTGATGTTGAATTGGGTTGGGGTTCTTCTGTAAATCCAAGAATTCCTGAAGCAGTTGCATTACATCATGCAGATGATATGAGTGCAAAAATATCTAAATCAATAGAATTTTAATTATGAGAATACAATAAATTTATTATCTAATAACTAAAAATATCTAATTAAGTATTGAATAATTATAAAAAGTTATAAATTCATTCACTTTTGAGTAACTTTAAAAAAAATAACTAAAGGTGTAAAATATGGAAAAAATTAAAATTGCAGTAGTTGGAATAGGAAACTGTGCAAGTTCATTAATCCAAGGATTGTATTATTATGCAGACAAAAACGAAGAAGATGTAGATGGGTTAATGCATTGGTCTATAGAAGGATATAAACCTTCTGATATTGAAGTAGTTGCAGCTATAGACATTGACAAAAGAAAAGTTGGAAAAGACGTAAGTGAAGCAATTTATGCAAAACCTAATTGTACAACCATTTTTTACCCAGATATGAAAGAAATGGGCGTAAAAGTATCAATGGGTCAAGTTCTTGATGGTGTTGCACCACACATGAGTAATTACAAAGAAGATGCAACTTTTGTTATTTCCGATGAAGCTGAAAAAAGCAAAGAAGAAATAGTTGAATTATTAAAAGAAAGTGGAGCAGAAATATTAGTTAATTATTTACCTGTGGGTTCAGAAAAGGCTGGAAAATTTTATGCTGATTGTGCCTTAGAAGCAGGTATTGCTTTCGTAAATTGTGTTCCAATATTTATTGTAAGTGACCCAGAATATGAATCCAAATTTAAAGAAGCCGGATTACCTTGTGTTGGTGACGATATTAAAGCACAGATAGGTGCAACAATAACACACAGAACATTAGCCAGTTTGTTCAAAGACAGAGGAGTCAGATTAGACAGAACTTACCAATTAAATACTGGTGGTAACACAGACTTCTTAAATATGCTTAATAGAGATAGATTAGCATCAAAAAGAGAATCAAAAACAGAAGCAGTTCAATCTGTATTAGCACACAGATTAGATGAGGATGATATCCACATTGGACCAAGTGATTACGTTGCATGGCAAAAAGATAACAAACTTTGTTTCTTACGTATGGAAGGTAGAACATTTGGTGATGTTCCAATGAACATTGAATTAAGATTAAGTGTTGAAGACAGTCCTAATAGTGCAGGATGTGTAATTGATGCAATAAGATGCTGTAAATTAGCATTAAATAGAGGAATTAGTGGTGCTCTTACTTCAATATCTTCTTACACCATGAAACACCCACCAATCCAATATCCTGATGATATTGCTCATGATAAAGTTGATGAATTTATAGAAGGAAAATTAGAAAGATAATAATATTATTTATTATTTTTCTAAACTATTTTTTATATATTAAAATTTTTAAAAAAAAGATATTAAGAAATTACTTATTTTTTATAACTTCTTTATGTTCATTATTGGGGATTATTTGCATTTTACTATCTTCATAAGTTATGTTTAATTCTTTTGCATCCATGACATAATGTAAACATATAGCTAAAGCAGCTACTTCTGAATGAGGTTGATTAGTAACACTTAAATTCCAATCTGCTAATTCATATACCTCCGTAGGTACTCTTGAACCACCAACGATAATTAATTTATCCTTACCGTTATCTCTTATTTTTGGAATGACTTCTTCAACATGTTTTCCATACATCGTTAAATGGATAATTTCATAACCATTTCTTTTATGTTCTTTAATGACGGGCAAATATTTTTCATTATATTCAACTTGGAAATCTCCACCCCAATTTTCAACCACACTTTCTACTGACTCTATAATATGTTTATCTCGTTCTCCACTTAAAATAACCTTATCTGCCCCAAAAGCTCTTGCAGTTAAACAAACATGTGTTGTAATTCTAGTATCTCTTCCAAGTCTATGATCTAATCTTAATACTGTTATCATTTTTATCTTCCCTTTACATTATAAAATTAAAAGCTATTATTAAAATAATTAAAGATACTACTCTTGCTATCTCATTTGAAGCTCCCATAATATCTCCAGTTACGCAACCAAATTTATTATCTGCCATATGTGCAAGGTATAATCCAGTACATACTGCTGCAATAATTGCACATACACCCGGCAAACCTAAAATTAAATATCCTATTAATGAATTTATGATAACCAATATTAATAAAATTTTAGGATTTATACCTGATTTTATTAAACGACCTATTCCTCTAGTATCATCTTTTCCAATAACCATAGAAGTAATCATACTAAATTTAGAAGCAAATTCCATCAATAATACTGTTTGAAGCAGATATTGTGAAGGTATAGATGATAGTGCTGCTAAAGTTAAACTGGCAACGATAAAAAATGTTGCTATTCCCCCAGTACCTACCACTGAATCTCGCATAACGGTTAATCTTTTTTCAGAATCTCCATGAACCATTAACCCATCACCCATATCCATAACACCATCAACATGATTAAATCCTGTAAACCATATTATAAATCCATAAATCAATACTGCTGTTAGCATAGTATTTAAATTTAAGAAAAAATGAGATATGTATGCCAATATAGCTCCAAAAACACCTATAAAGAGACCCACATATGGCCAAATAACAACACTACTAGCCATTTCTTCAATTGTCACCATACGATTTATAGGAATTCTTGTTGAAAAAGAAATTATTCCCAACAAACCATTTAATGTAGGGTGAACAATTGTTTTCGATTCATTATTATCATCATCTTGAATATCCATTTTATCACCTAATTTGAATTTTTGAAATATCCCAAATTACTAAAAGATTTCGTCAATGCTTCACCAACTAATTCTTTGACTTCATAAAATAATGAAATATCAAATGAAATTATCTTATCAGATTTTCCTTTACATGCAATGTAAATCATATTATAATAATTACCTAATTTATTTGATAAGTCATCTCTATTTATTGCATTAACTTGCCATGAAATTGTAGATATTGTTTCTGTTACTGTACGGTAAATATTTAATAACGTAATATTATCTAATTGAACATCAAGTAAAACTGTAATATTTGTAAAAAATTTATTTTCAAAAAACTCAACTGTACTAATTATACTTATTCCATTTCTTTCTACTAAAATACGTTCTAAATTTGGCTGATTATAATAATGATTATCAAATTCATCAATGTATTGAAAGTCAAAATTGTCTCTATTAGCCAGAACATATAACGGTTTATTACTTTTTATAATTATACCATTACCTCTTTTAGAAATAGTTACTCCATCCATATTTACCTTCAAACAGACCCTCCCCTAAATTTTTAATAAAGAATTTGAAAATATCCCTTAATTAAAAAAAAATTTAAAGTTTATTTAGTTAAATAAACTAAAATTGATTTTTAATAGCTTAAAGCTTTATTTTATTCTAATTATATTATATTTGAAGATTTTTATATAATTGTCTCTATAATTTCACTCAAAAAAGATTAAAAAAAATTATTATAAAAATGAAAATACAAATATTTATACAATAATTTTTATAGGAAGACAAAAATGGTTGTAGTAATAGATCCTCAAGTTTCAGGATTATCTGGAAATATGTTTATAGGTGCATTTGTTGATTTAGGTGCAGATAAAGAAAAAATCAAAGAAGTTATAATTAATTATGCTGAAGAATTTGGAGACATAAGCGTAAACATTGATAAAAAAACCAAATCGGGTGTAATGACTACATATGCAAATATTCAAACTCAAGATAATTCTGTAAGACATTTTGATGAGATAATAAACAAATTAGATGAAATTACAAGAAAAAAATATCCTGATGATGAAACTGTCATAAAAAGTGTTGAATTATCAAAAAATATATTTAAAACATTAGCGGATGCAGAATCAGAAGTTCATGGAAAAAGTTTAGAAGAATTACATTTTCATGAAGTAGGCTGTGCAGATGCTGTAGCAGATATTGTAGGTGCTTCTTATGCTTACCATCTATTAAAATTTGATAATGAAAAAATATATTCATTACCTGTTGCCACTGGAAATGGTACTGTTAATACCCAACATGGCATTCTTCCAGTACCTGCACCGGCCGTGATTAATATTCTAAAAAATGTACCTACTATAGGAGGACATGTTAATACAGAATTAGCAACCCCAACAGGTTGTGCCATATTAGTAAATATTACTGATGAATACACAACTTCAACACCAATATTAAAAAATAAAAGTATAGGATATGGTTCAGGTAAGAAAGATTTAGAAATATTAAATGCACTTAGAATTATCAAATCCGATGATATTTCTACAGAAAACACTGTTTCAATTCTTGAAACCAATATTGACACGTTAAGTGGGGAAATATTAGGAAATTTATTTGATAAATTGTTAAATGAAGGTGCTCGAGATGTATGTATTACTCCAACTATTATGAAAAAGAATCGTCCGGGACATATTGTTAAAGTAATATCTAAACAAGAAGATGCTGAACATTTAGTAAATACATTAATGGAAGAAACAGGAACTTTAGGTGTAAGAATTTTACCTTATGTTCATAGAGGCGTTGCTGTAAGAGAAAATGTTAAACATAAAATAAAAATTCTAAATAATATGGAGGATATACGTTTTAAAATTGGAGAACACGATGGAAAAATTATCAAATGTAATGCTGAGTATGATGATTTAAAAATAATTTCTGAAAAAACAAAGATACCTATTAAAGATTTAAAGGAATATGTTGAACAAGACTTTAAAATGAACTTAAGAAGTGACTCAAATGACTAAACCCAAAGGAATAAGTATTTTATCTGGCGGACTAGATTGTACTGTTGCAACAAGCATATACTCAAATGATTATGATTTAACTGCAATAACATTCAATTATGGACAACAAAGTTTAGATCAAGAAATTAAACATGCCAAATTAATTTGTAAAGAATTAAATATGAAGCACGTAATTATTGATCTACCCTGGCTAAAGGATATAAGTAATTCTAGTTTAACAAATGATGAAGAAATTCCAGTAATTGAAGAATCAGACTTAGATAATTATGATGTTGCTATAGAAACTGCAAAATCAGTATGGGTTCCTGCCAGGAATACTGTTTTTTGTAGTATTGCATTAGCTTACGCTGAAAGTATTAAAGCAGACATAATAATTGTCGGATGGGATTATGAAGAAGCTATTACATTCCCTGATAATTCAAAAGAGTATTTGAATGCATTTAATGAAACAATCAAATATGGTTCATTTGATAATATTGAAATTAAAGCACCTCTTATTGATATGAATAAAGTTGACATTGTAAAAAAAGGAGTAAATGTTAATGCCCCAATGCATTTAAGCTATTCTTGTTATATGGGTACAGAAGAACATTGTGGTACTTGTGAATCTTGTAAAAGAAGAAGAAGAGCATTTGTTCAAGCCAATATCGTTGACCATACAAACTACATAAAATGAGGGAAAGTATGAAAGAAATTGATTACGACGTAAAACATTTCAAAAAAACCTTGACTACAAAAGAATTCTTTGAAAAATTTTATAATTTTGAATTGGTTCAAGGATTTTGTAAGGAATGTCCACGTTATGACACTAATTATTCCTGTTCCCCTGTAGATATAGATATCAAAAAATTTGTTCTTGAATATGATTTTATAGATATTCACGTCACACAATTGTTTTTTGAACCAAAAGATTATGAGAAAGAGTATAGTTCTGATGAATTGAAAGAATTATTATATAATACTTTCTTTAAAGAAAAACAAAAGATTGTTAATAAAGTATTAGAGTCCGAAAAAGACTATTCGAAAGCAGAAAGTTTAACTGGACCATGTAATCATTGTGCAGAGAATTGTAAAGAATTATTTTCCAAATGTAAACATCCTGAAATTAGACGCTATTCATTAGCATCGATTGGAATGGATAGTAGAAAAATATTAAAAGATCTATTTGATATAGAACTGTTATTAATTAATGGAGTATTACCTAAATATTTAAATAATGTAACTTCCATTTTATACAAAAAATAAGAAAAAAAGATGGTTATTCTATAACCATTAAAACATCGTCTTTTTCAACGGTATCCCCTTCATTAATGAAGATTTCAGTTACTTTACCTGATTTATCAGCTTTTACATCATTTTCCATTTTCATAGCTTCAAGAACTGCAACTGTATCTCCTTCGTTAACGTTGTCCCCAACGCTTACTTTGAGTTTTACAATCATACCCTGCATAGCTGATGTTAAAGCACCTTCAACTGAAGGTTTAATTTGATGTGATGATGGTTCCATTTCCATGTAACCTGTCGGTAATATTTTAACACTAAATACTTCCCCATCAACTTCCACATCATAGGAATTTGGAATGTTTGATGCTGTGTATTCAACTTTAGGTTCTGGAATTTCTTCTGCAACTGCTTCTCCTTTAAGGAATTTTTCAGCTACTGTAGGATACATAGCATAAGTTAGAACATCTTCTTCTTTTTTTAGTAAATTTTCTTCTTCTAATTTAGCTCGAGCTTTTTCTAATTCAGGTTCTAATAAATCTGCAGGCCTACAAGTAATAGGTTCTTCATCACCAATTGCTTCTTTATATAATTCTTGATTAATTTCAGCAGGTGCTCTTCCATAATATCCTTTAAGATATTCTTTTACTTCTTTAGTTACATTTTTATATCTTTCACCCATTAATACATTCATAACAGATTGAACTCCAACAATCTGGCTGGTAGGAGTTACTAATGGAGGATATCCTAAATCTTTACGTACTTTCGGAATTTCTGCTAACACATCGTCATATTTGTCTATAGCATCTTGTTGTTTTAATTGGGATACTAAATTAGAAAGCATTCCACCAGGTACTTGGTAAATTAACACGTCAGTATCTACTGTGGATGCTAATGGATCAAAGAGTGCATGATACTTCTCATTTAAAGTTGAGAAATATTCTTTGATTTGTGATAATAATTTTAAATCAATTCCCGTATCATATGGAGTTGATTGTAAAGCTGCAACGACACTTTCTGTTGGTGGTTGGGCTGTTCCTCCAGAAAATGGAGATATTGCTGTATCTAAAATATCAACACCAGCATCAACAGCAGCCTGATAACTCATTAAAGTCATTCCACTAGTACAATGACTGTGTAAATTTACAGGTAATCCTATTTCATCTTTTAAAGCTGTAACCAAGTCAGTTGCAACTTGTGGAGAAATTAACCCTGCCATATCCTTGATGGTTATAGCATCACAGTCCATAGCAGCTAACTCTTTTGCAAAATCAACATATTTTTCTATGGTGTGTACTGGACTGATAGTGTAACTAATTGTTCCTTGTACATAAGCTCCTTGTTGTTTTGCTGTTTTAATAGACATTTCCATGTTTCTAGAATCATTTAATGCATCGAAGATTCTAAATACATCAACACCGTTTTCATATGATTTTTCAACAAACGCTTTTACAAAATCATCAGCGTAATGTTTATAACCAACTAAATTTTGTCCTCTTAATAACATTTGAAGTGGTGTTTTTGTAACGTGATCTTTGAATGTTCTTAATCTTTCCCAAGGATCTTCATTTAAAAAACGAATACATGAATCAAAAGTTGCTCCACCCCATGCTTCTAGAGAAAAGTATCCAACTTTATCCATATCTTCTAAAATTGGAACCATATCTTCTGTTCTCATCCTAGTAGCAATTAAAGATTGATGAGCATCACGTAATGCGGTTTCAATAATTTTTACTTTTGGCATAATGACACCTACTTTTTTTGTTTAATTGTAATATAAATAATTGTTAAAACGTAATTGAATAGGTAATTAATTAAATTATAATTCTTATTATTTTAAGAATAAGTAATAATTATCCATACTATTATATTCTATTTATCAGTTATGTTTAACCTAATATACAAAGGTTACTATTTTTAATAAATTTAATTTAAGAATTTAAATAGAAATAATTTAAAAAAAGTTTTTAATTTAAGAAAAAGTTAAAATATAAAAATAGTAAGAAAGATAATGTATTAGGAAAATTCTAATAACTATCTATTTTAATCTTTGACCTGTAACAGGTTTTTTGTTTTGCCAACTGTATCTTCTTAATCTTTTGGATCTTCCAAATCCACAAGAAGCACAGTATTTTTTATTTGGGTTGTATGCGTTTCTTCCACATCTTCTACATCTGATGTGATTCTTTTTATTACGTTTCCCAAATGATGGTGTTCCTTTCATTATATAACCTCCATAAACTGTGAAAAAATAAATGAATAAAATTAAACCTTTAAAAAAGGTAAAAACTAGAGAATAGAATAAATTCTATTCAAATAAGATACACGATCGAAATATATCTTTATTATACCTTAATCAATAAACAACAATCAGGTATTACTTTTTAATAAGGACGATTAATATTAATAGTTAAACTACTAAGTTGTCCTTTAAATAATTATCCTGGTGATATGTATACTATGTTATCTCCACGAACTAAAACTACTCCTAATCTACGAGTAGATTCTCCATTTTCTAGTTCTTCAGCATCATTTAGCACTAAATTCATGTGCATATCAAAACTTTGTAAAGCTCCTCTAAATTCTTTACCACCTTTAAGTTTGATAAGAACTTGAGAATTTAAAGCCTTTCCTAATGCATCTAATGGTCTAGATGTATTGTTATTATTTTTTTGATCGTTCACTATTAATCACCTTATCAATAATATATATTTTAATATGTTTTAGATTATATTTAAATGTATCTCAAAACTTAATTATTAAAAATAATTATTTATAATTAGATATATATTTTATATTAATATCTAATAAAAGTTGCTATCAATAATTATTACTTTAACTTAAATCAAATTAATAAAAAAAGAAAAAAATAGTTATTGAGAAAAAATTTAAGGAATTATATAGAAAATAAAGACAAAAATATAAAATAATACTTAAAAAATAATTTTGAGAGGATAAAAAATTGAAAATCAAAAAACGCTTTTTTTTAAAAAATAAAAAAGTTAAAGAAATAAAAAAAGAATTAGGAAACTTCCAAACCATTATTCCTAAAAAATCACAAGTTGAACTTGTTAAAATAGAAGATTATCCTGATATCTTATTAATAGATGGAAAACCATTATTAATGCAAATTGAAGGTAAAACAATACCCACTTTACATGCAATGATTAATGAAGATATACAAGAAAAATATGCTACTGTAGATATGGGTGCTATTAACTTCGTTATAAAAGGTGCTGACATAATGTCCCCAGGTATTGTTGATGCAGATGAAAATATTGAACCTGGAGATACAATAGTTATCATTGAAGAAACACATCACAAACCTTTAGCAATAGGAATCAGTTTAATTACTGGAAAAGAAATGGTTGATAATAATAAGGGTAAAGCTATTGAAAACTTGCATTATGTTGGAGATTCAATTTGGGAACTTAACTTATAGAGGATTATAAGATGAATAACATTAAACTAAAATATAGGTCAGGAAATGTGATTTCTGAAGACATACATCAAATAGGAATAATAGCTCTAGGATCACATAGAGAAAATCACGGAACGGCACTGCCCATAGATACAGATTCCAAAATAGCCGCAAATGTTGCTTTGAATGTTGCTACTAAAACCGGTGCAACCTTTTTGGGAATATTTTATGGCGCTACCGAATATGACTTTGTAAAACATGGAATTCATCTTAAAAAAGACGATTTAATAAATAATCAAATTATCCCCCAACTAATTAATGCCAAAGAATTATTGGGAATTTCAAAGGTTATAATTGTAAATGGTCATGGTGGTAATAATCTAATAATTAATGAAATTGATAAGATTTCCGAAAAAACAGGACTGAAAATAATTTTCAATAATTCAATTATAGAAAAAGAAGGACCTCATGCATGCACGGGCGAATTATCTATGGGAAAAGTGTTAGGATTCCTAGATGAAAGTAGAATAAAAGAACATGGAAATTTTATAAAAAACCCTGAAGTAGGTATGGTAGGCCTAAAATTAGCCCGTGAAAATGAACCAATAATTGATCGAGAAGCTAAGTTCATTGAAGAAAATGGCTTTAAAATTGATGAAAAATTTGGAAAACAATTACTTGATAATGCTGAAAAAAAAATTATTAATGATATTAAATCATTATTATAGTTAATTACCTTTTTCTATTTTTTTAATTAACCTTTTACATTCATTACTTGTTTTTTTATTATTAAATGCAATGCTTATTCTGGATATTGCTTCTAACATACGAATTATAGCATCTAACCATGTGAAAATATCACCAGGATATATGTGTATATCATAATTAGATATGAAATATTTGCTAATACTATTTGGATTCCAACCATTTAATCTTTGTTTAATTATCTTATCTGAAACATTTTTCTCCAAACATTTACAAAAAGGACTTTCCTTACATTCACAATTCATGAAGTCAATTTGAAATGTAATTAATTTCTCAGCAAATTGATCATCCAATTTAGCTAAAACATCACCCGATGTAATTATATCTCTATTAGAATCAGCAAACAATCTGGAACTAATGTTTGTTTTTAAAGCCGATGAAAGTCGACTTGATAATCTGTTACTGATGTATGCGTTTTCAAATGGTTCAAGATGTTCTACAATCAATAGAGGATTTTGTTTCAAATGTTTACGAATATATTCTGCTTTAGGTACTGTTAGGAATGATACTGAAGTTGCACGACCATATCTTGTTGGCAAATACCTGTTTGAGAAATCTTTATGTTCTTTGATTAATTTCTTATCTATCAATGTATTTATAACATCTTCAAAAACAATAGGTGATTCAATCTTAGAATATTTTTCTTCCAAATCATCAACATCTACGTTTTTAATTGCGGAAATATCAGCCAATACCTGTTCAATAGTGTCATCTTCATTGTACTCAACGTTGACATTATCAACATCACTATCTAATAAATCAATAGCTTTTTGTTCTTCTGATTCATTTTCAAATTCTTTACCTAACTCAGGTAACAAATATACTTTACCCATATCGTGGTAAGTAGGTCTTCCTGCACGTCCCAACATTTGTGAAAAATCATTATTTGTTAACCATTTATTTCCCATACGTAACGTTTCAAATAATACTTGTGAAGCTGGAAAGTCTACTCCAGCAGCTAATGCTGCTGTAGTAACAACTGTTGAAATTTTTTGATCGGCAAAGTCTTTTTCAATTTTAACCTTTTTTGAATAAGACAAACCCGCATGATAAGCTGCAGTTGAAATACCCTTTTTTTCCACTTGTTGAGCTATTGAATGAGTTTTCCTTCTGGAATTGGTGAAAATAATTGTTTGTCCTTTAAAACCTTTACTGGATTTAGATTCGAATTCTTTTTTAGCAAGTTTACCCAATAAATCTCTCTTTTCAAATTCGTTTTTTGTGAAGATTAAATGTCGTTCCAATGGAACGGGTCTTTCTTTATATTCCACCAATTTCATGCCAAATTCATCGGCAATTTGTTTAGAATTTTTAACTGTTGCAGATAAACCAATTAATTGTGATTTAGGAAATATTTCCAATAATCTTTTTAATAAACCATTTAATCTTGGACCTCTTTCTTCTTCATCCAACATATGTATTTCATCAATAACAACAGTTCCCACATTTTTTAATTGATGATGATTTCCAGAACGTAATAAAAAATCCAATCCTTCATATGTTGCAACCACAATATCTGCATTTTTAACAGATTTATTGGATATTGTTAATTCTCCTTTTGCTTTAACACGATTAGAACCAACTTTAATAGCAACATTTAATCCCAATGGTTTATATTGTTTTTTAAAGTCACGATATTTTTGGTTGGCTAATGCAACTAAAGGTGTTAAATAGATAAATTTTTGATGATTCATTGCTTTAGGTATACCCGCCAATTCTCCAACCAATGTTTTACCAGATGCTGTTGCAGAAACTACCAATAAGTTTTTATTATCCAGCAGACCTGCATTTAATGATAAAATTTGTATTGGTAATAAATGTTTTATCTTAGGAGATAAAATTTTCTTCAATTGTTTAGGTATTTTTAGTTGATTAATGGTAATCTTAGGATATTTAGTTTTCTTTACTTTTATTTTATCATAAATTGTTAAATCATCATGCTTTATTGGATTAAACTTAGGATCAAATACTTGTAATACTTTTTCAAGATTATTCGTTTTATCCAATAATTTCTTAAAACTAGAAAATGATTTTTCATCATATCCTCTTAAATGCATTATTCTTTTAATTTCTTTAAGAGCACACTTTTTACATATATATTCATCATATAATTTGTAAGAAGAAGATTTTTTTAATATAGTTATTTTCCCTTCGAAAGTACAGTGTCTACAAATATGAGTATACTGATAGGCTATGTTCAAAGAATTTAACATTGATTCAATATCCTCATCTTTAGTAGCTAACAAGACGCTTTGTTTTCTCAATATCTTTATAACTTCTTTAGGAGATTTTAAGGTCTCAATATTATCTTGTTGGATAATAAAACGATATGGCCTTATTTTTCCGTTATTTTCCTTGAGTTTAAAATAGCTATAGAATAAAGGTTCTCGTTCACTATTTAATGCACCTTTTGCTGGCCCTATAGGATATAATTCAACATTTTTTTTATTGCGTCTTAAGATTATCATGTTATCAATATCTGATTAAAAAATAATTCATCAATTATATTAATTAAATATTTGTAATAGCTTTTTTTAGTATTTTACTAACAAAACAAGAAATTTCAAAAAGTCTAATTTTTAAAATATTCTAAACCCATATCAATTTTTATTAAAAACATACAAGGAATGTTGAGTAATACATTAGAAAAAGATAATTAATTAGTACATCAAATATTATATACAATATATTTGTAAATAAAGTAAAGAAAAAATTTTATAATAATAAAGGATGTGAAATCTATGTATAATATGGGTGCATCAACAAAACCAGGCTATGATATAGCTAATAAAAGTAGAGAAATTATTAAATCACTAATTGATGAAGATACAAAAGATTTAACTTATGAAGAACGAGATATTGTGGAACGTGTAGTCCATTCAACAGCCGATCCGGAATATGCCAAATTAGTTAAAATATCACCAACATTTGTTGAAACAGCATTAAACTGCTTTGACAATAAAGAGGATATTCTTACTGATATTAACATGGTAAAATCAGGAATAACAAGATATGATGGAAAAGTAATGTGTTACATTAGAGATGAACGAGCTGTAAAATTAGCTAAAAAAGAAGAGATAACACGTTCCGCAGCAGCTATGAGAATTGCGGCTGAAGATGGTTTTAAAGGAGTTGTAGCGATTGGAAATGCACCTACAGCATTATTTGAAGTAATGAGATTAGTTGAAGAAGGTCAAATGGATGCTAAAGCTGTAGCTGGCGTACCAGTCGGATTTGTTGGAGCAGCAGATTCCAAAGAAGCATTATCCAAAACAAACATACCTTATGTAATTACCACAGGACCTAAAGGTGGAACACCTATTGCAGTAGCAGTTATTAATTCTTTATTGAATATTAGAAAAAAATAAAAGGAGAACATAAATTGAATTTCGATAAATCCAAAAAATTATATGAAGAATCTGTTAATTTCCTCCCAGGAGGAGTTGATTCACCAATAAGAGCATTTAAACCATATCCATTTTTTGTTGAAAAAGCAAAAGGTTCCAAATTATTTGATGTGGATGGAAATGAATATATTGATTATTGTTTAGGGTATGGTCCAATAATCTTTGGACATGCTAATGAAACAATTATAAAAGAATCAATAGAACAAATAGAATTAGGAACAGCTTATGGTGTTCCTTCAGAAAAAGAAATAATTCTTGCTAAGGAAGTAATTAATAGAGTACCTTGCGCTGAAATGGTTCGTTTTTGTAATTCAGGTACCGAAGCTACTATGAGTGCAATAAGATTAGCAAGAGGAGTTACTAAAAGAAATAAAATAATCAAATTTGAAGGAGCATATCATGGAGCTCATGATGCTGTGTTAGTTAAATCAGGTTCAGGTATGGCAGGTAAACCCGATTCTCCAGGAGTTCCTGAAGACGCTACTAAAAACACAATACTAGTACCTTTTAATGATAAAGAAGCAATGACTAAAATCATTAATGAAAACAAAAATGAAATTGCATGTGTTATCATTGAACCAATAATGGGTAATATTGGATGTGTACCTCCACGTGATGATTACCTTAAATTCTTAAGAGAAATTACTGAATCAAATAATATTTTATTAATATTCGATGAGGTAATCACAGGATTCAGATTAAGTAAAGGTGGAGCTCAAGAATATTATAACATAGTTCCAGATCTTGTAACATTTGGAAAAATATTGGGTGGAGGATTCCCTATTGGAGCTATTGCTGGTAAAAAAGAATACATAGAACAGTTTGCTCCAAGTGGCTCCATTTATCAAGCAGGTACTTTTAGTGGAAATCCAATGTCAATCAATGGTGGAATTGCAGCATTTAAAGTTTTAAATGATAAATTTTACAAAGATTTACATGACAAAGGAGAATACCTTAGAAATGGTATGTCCAACATATTAGATGACCTAAAATTAGATTTCCAAATTAATGGTGCTGAATCAATGACTCAAGTATATTTCACAGAGCATGAAGTCTATGATTATGAAACAGCAAAACTTTCAGATAGTGAAGGTTTCTTAAAATATTTCCATAAATTACTTGAAAACGGTGTATTTATTGCACCAAGTCAATTTGAATGTTGTTTCTTATCTGGTGAGCATTCAAAAGAAGACATCGATAAAACTTTAGAAGCTATGGAAATAGCATTTAAAGAATTATAACCTCCCTCCTTTTTTTATTTAATCTTCTTAAATAAATGATTATTTTAAACTCGCTTATATTTTTTTAGAAAATTTTTAATATCAATTAAAAGAAAAATATAATATTATAAAACTTTAATGAATTGGGTAAAAAAATGGAAATTGCAATTGGTCTAGGAGAAAATGAAGATGTTCTTAAAGCGATAGAATATTTTCCTTTTAAAATTCATTTAGCAAAAAATAATCAAGAATTACTTAATTATTTAAAAAATCCTAAAATAGATGGAGTAATTAGAGGTTCATTAGAATCAAACATAATTTTGGATTTAAAAAAGGAATATCCTGAGATATTTAGAGCATCATTGCTTGAAAAAGATGGCCATAAATTTCTATTGAGTCCTGTAGGAATTGATGAAGGAGATTCAACATCTTCCAAAATTACTATCGTTGAAGAATGCGCTAAAGCAATTAGTCTTCTTGGAGAAGAACCAAAAATCGCATTAATATCCGGCGGTAGAAAAAATGATAAAGGACGAAGCGAAAAAATTGACCAAAGTATTGAAACTTGTGAAAAAATTGAAAAGCTATTAAAAGACAGATATGATATTAAACATTATTATATTCTAATAGAAGAAGCAATCAAAGAACACGCAAATATAATTATAGCACCAGACGGAATTACAGGAAATCTTATATTCAGAAGTTTGGTTTTAGTAGCTGGAATGAAAAGTAACGGTGCATTAACGCTAAACCAACCGTATATTTTTATAGACACTTCACGTTCACAGAACACACAAGGTTATATCAACTCGATTAATTTAATGAAAAAACTTATAGAAAAAAATAGGGGTCCTTAAAATGATATTATTACAACCATTATATTCCGTTTATGAATGGTACATCTCTAAAAACTTAGAAAAAGATAAAATGCCAAAACATGTTGCAATAATCATGGACGGAAATAGACGTTATTCAAAAATGCAAGGAAATTTGAATGCGATTGAAGGGCATAAAAGAGGAGTTGATACTTTAGAAAATGTTTTAGAATGGTGTATTGATTTAGGAATTAATATTGTTACCGTATATGCATTTTCAACAGAAAACTTTAAACGCTCAGAAAAAGAAGTTGAAGATTTAATGAAACTATTTGTTGATAGTTTCCTCAGCATCAGTTCAAATAAAAAAATTCATAAAAATGAAGTAAGATTAAAAGCTGTGGGAAGATTAGATTTATTCCCAGAAGAGGTTAGAGATGCAATTAAAGATGCTGAAAAATCTACAGAAAAATATGATAAACGCTTAATCAACATTGCTATGGGATATGATGGTAGAGTAGAAATTGTAGATGCCTTCAAAAAAATCGCAGCTAAAGTAAAATCAGGTGAAATTAATCCGGAAGATATTGATGAAAATATGATTAATGAGAATTTATATACTGCAGGATTAGAAGATCCTAATTTAGTAATAAGAACTAGTGGTGAAGAACGTTTAAGTGGATTTTTATTATGGCAATCCTCATATTCGGAGTTATATTTCACTGATAGTTTATGGCCTGAACTCAGAAAAGTTGATTTTTTAAGAGCAATACGTTCATATACAAAAAGACAAAGAAGATTTGGTAAATAAGAGGAAGATATAATGATTGACTCACATTGTCATTTAAATTTTGTTGATTTTGATGAGAATAGGGATGAAATAATTAACAAATGTAAGAGCGAATTTAAATATATTGTAGATTGTGGAGCAAGTATAGAGGGTAATTTAAGATCATTAAAACTTAAAGAAAAATATGATGGATTTATTAAATCAACTATGGGTTACCATCCGGTATATGCTGGAAGAGATAATCAAGAAACTACACAAAAAACCATTGCTCAAATTATAGAAAATTTAGATAATATTCAAGCAATTGGTGAAATAGGTTTAGATTTTTCAGAAAAAAGATCAGAAGATGAACTTAAAAGACAACATGATAATTTTCATAAAATGTTGGAATTAGCTAGTGAATACAATATGCCAATTGTATTACATGTTCGTGAAGCTGAAAAACATGCACTTGATATAATTAAAGAATATCCCAACATACCTGATGTTATTTTCCATTGTTTTAGTGGAGGAAAATCTACGGCACTTGAAGCTGTTGATTGTGGATACTATATTTCATTTGCTACAAATGCTCTTTTTTCAAAAAAACATAAAAAAAATATTAAAGCTGTTCCCTTAGAAAATATGCTTACAGAAACAGATAGTCCTTATTTATCACCAATTAAGGGAGAACCAAATCAACCATCAAATATTAAAATGACTATTGAAAGAATTGAACGAACAAAACATATTGACTTTGAAGAAATTGAAAAGCAGACAGAAAAAAATGCTATACAAGTTTATAATTTATAGGTGACTTTTATGAGTCAAGATGAAATGTTAATGTTATATGTAGAAAAAAGAAAAGAATATGAAAAAAAAATTCAAAGTGATTTAGAAAAAATAGAAGATTCCGTAAAGGATTTAGCACAACCAGGCGACTATTTTAGTGTAAAAAGTGAAGATATTTTAATCACTATTAAAGCTGTAGAAATCAATGACAAAAAACATATAACTATTTCTACTGATACTAACAAACAGGAAATCCCATTTAATCAATTAACACTTACAGAACATCCTGATTTGATTCTTTGGATTATCCAAAACGATTCCTTGATTAAAGAAGGATTTAAAGAAGTGTTGATAAATGCTGTAAGAAATGGAGAAAACATTATTAACACACTTAAAGCATTGAAAGTTGATTATGAGTAGGTGTTAAATTGAAACCTTTTGTCTTATTAAATTCAGCAATGACTGTAGATGGTAAGATTGCTACAGAAAATAGTTCTATGCAAATATCCGGTGAACAAGATTTAATCCGGGTTCATGAACTTAGAAAAAAATATGATGCTATAATGGTTGGGATTAATACTGTAATCGTTGATAATCCCAAATTAACTATTCACAAAATTAAAGCACCAAAAAAAGATAATCCGATACGAATAATAATAGATAGCAAAGGTAGAACTCCCTCAGATGCATTAGTATTAAATAATGATGCAAAAACAATTATCATAGTTTCAAAAAAGGCACCTAAAAAAAATCTTGAAAAACTAGAAAAAAAATGTGATATTTTAGTTTGTGGAAATGAACAAGTAAACTTAAAAGAAGCTATGAGAAAATTATACCTCAAAGGTATTCATTCAATATTATTAGAGGGAGGTTCAACATTAAACTTCTCTATGTTTAAAGAAGGATTAATTGATGAAGTATCTATATGTATCGGTTCAAAAATATTAGGTGGTTCTACTTCAAAAACATTTGTTGATGGAGAAGGTTTTGAACCGGAAAATTGTGTAAAATTAGAGTTAAAAAATATTGAAAAAATAGACAATGATGTTGTATTATCATACAACGTTTTAAATTAAATTCATACTTTTTTTATAATAATCCATGTTTTTTAAGTATTTTTTCAGGATTATCTTTTAATATTTTAGGAATTTCTGAATCAGGAACTTCAGCTCCTTTAGCAATTCTTTCTGCTAATTCATAATCAATTAAATCCTCTGGTGCATGAGTATCAGTATCTAATACCAAATTTGCTCCTAATTCTAATCCTAATTTTGCTACATGCCCATTTCCTAGGCAATGACCTTTACGTGCACTGATTTCTAATGAAACATCATTATCAATAGCAATTTGTACTTCTTCTTCAGTAATTAATCCTGGATGACCTATAATATCAACTTCAGGACATTCTGCAGACATTCTGTTTGTACCTGGCCTTACTGGTTCAACTATTGTTTCTCCGTGAACAACAACTATCTCTGCACCATATTTTCTTGCTTTGTTTGCTAATTTATCAATTACTTCTATTGGTACATGAGTAATTTCTACACCAGGAATTAAATTAATATCCCAATTATCTCTAATATCATTAACTGCTTCTGCTATTTGTGATGCAACTTGTATATTTGATGCATCCACGTGATCAGTAATTGCTAATGCTTTATGTCCCAATACATCAGCACGTCTAGCAAGTTCTGAAGGTAATAATTCCCCATCACTAAATATACTATGGGTATGTAAATCTATTCTTAAATTTTCAGACATTGAATAATACTCCTAATATTATCATATTTATGTATATAATGTTATTTATGAAAAGAAAAATATAAATAGATATATGATTAACAAACTTAAAGTATTTGTTCCTGCACACATTACTGGCTTTTTTGAAATAATGACAAATGATGACCCTATCCTAAAAGGTTCAAAAGGTGCTGGAATAACATTAGATAAAGGTGTTATTACTGAAACAACTGTTGAAGAAGGTTCTGGAAAAATCATTATAAAATTAAATAATAAAAAAGATTCATTAAATACTATTAGCCCACAAGCAATTGATATTCTTAAGAATACTTTTAACTTGAATTTAAATAATTATGATATTACCATTAATCATGAAACCAGTTTACCTATTAGTGCAGGATTTGGAACTAGTGCCGGATTTGCTTTAGGAATTAGTTACACACTACCGAAATTATTAGGATTAAACATATCCTTTAATAAAGCCGGAGAAATAGCACATTTAACTGAAATATCAAAATCAAGTGGTCTTGGTGATGTAATTTCAGAAATGCATGGTGGTCTTGTTATTAGATTAAAAGAAGGTTCACCTATGATAGCTAAAATAGATAAAATTCCAATTACCCAACCAACATATGTGATTACAAAAACATTAAGTCCATTAAATACAAAAGACATCATTGACAATCCGGTTTATCAAAAAAGAATTAACTCCAGCGGAAACAAATTACTGAATATACTTCTTTCAAATCCAAGTATTGAAAATTTCATTAAATTATCAAGACAATTCTCAGAAAATGCAAAATTAATTAATCCCGAATTACAGGAAATATTGGAAATTATGGATGAAGAAAGCATTGGTTCATCAATGGCTATGTTAGGAAATACTGCTTTTTGTTTATCCAATACACCCGACATAAATATTGAAAATTGTATAACTACCAAAATAAATACTTCTGGAGTAAAATATATTATATAAAAAAAAGATTGAAGATTATGCTTTTTTAACATCTTCAATGGTATAAACTATACCTTTTTCTTCTAATTTGGAGATTATTCTATTAGTCATTTTTCCTACAGAAAATACTAAAACTCTTAAACCTTTTTCTGCAGCACTTGCTGTAGCAGAAGCTGTAGCAAATTCAAAATCGGGATAAACATTTAAATGATTTGTAATAGCTCTTGCACTTGTACCCAAAACTCCAATTCTATCAAATTCTTGTGAATAAATTTCATGAATTTTATCCATATCACATACTCTTGATCCACCTTCAGAAATTGGCGGAATTTTTACTATAACTACATCTTTAGGAACTAAATCTATTTCTCCACCTAAATTGATTAAAGTTACATCTTCACCTTCTAAAGCATCACTAAATACTTCCGCATAAGCTCCGGATTTATCTTCAGTATCTGCATATAAGATACCATCATCCATATTTAACCATACTTGCTCTCCCTGATGTAAATCTTCAGCAGCAATTGCAGGCCAAATAGATTTGTAACCATTCATAGTATTTAATACCATGTCAGAGTAAGCTTTAAGATTAATTGCCTCTGTTTTGACTTTATCAATACCATATTTTGTAATTTTATATCTAAAATTTGAACTACCTGTTTCAACATAACCCTCTTTAACCAAAGTTTTAATGTTTTCTGAAACTGCTTGAACGGTAATTCCTAATTCATCTGCTATATCTTTCTGTTTAAGATGTGGTTCCTGTTGAGCTATTTTTGCTAATATCTGGAATTTAGTGAATTCACCTTTATTCTTAAAAATTCTCATTCTTCTGCACCTATCTAGTTATAATTCGATGTGTAATAAATTTGATTATTACTAATTTATATATTTTTGATTTTATTTAAACTTTTATAGAACAAAACAAGTTGGAAATTATTAAACAAGGTATTATTACTTAATAATAAAAATCAATAAAGTAATATTGATTTATACAATGTTTACTGAATTATTTAATAAATTTATAAATTTTCCCATATTTTCTTCAGGAATATAAGCACCACATGCTACACTATGTCCTCCACCAGAACCTCCACACTTTTCTGAAATATCTCTAACAATATTTCCAAAGTGTATTCCTTCATAACCCAATAATTTAGAACATCTTAATGATACTTTATAACCGGGTTCATCAGAATCTATATGAGTATAACCAACTATTGGTTTTTGCCAGTCATAATTACTTAATAACATTCCAGCAATAGTTCCAACAACACTAGGTTTAATTCCGCTTCCATCAAAATATTGAATATTTTCCAATATTTCCACATTGTTTGATTCCTGTATTTTTGATAAATTTTGAGCTAAATAAGCCCTATGCTCTTTTACTAATCCTTCCAATTCATTTGATATTTCGAATCTATTTCCTTTGATAACTTCCATACCCAACTCATGTCTTCCATTTCGACCACAAGCATTAATTACAGTACTATATTCACTTGCATCTTTAAAGGAAGTATAATCATCTTCGAAAGTAAATTCATATGATTCACCCGAAATTAATTTAGGCACATATTTCACATATTTATCAGGAACTGCTCTTGTCATCATCTTTAACAATTCAGTAAAAAGTCTACTTTTCTCATCCATGTTCAAATCACATAAATAACGTACACTACCTAAATCATTTTTCACAGGAATATCCAAATTTTCTAAAAAATGAATACATTCATTTCTATTATTAGTCAAAGGTAAATTAATATCACCAAAGTAAGACAATGCCACAAATAAAGGTCTGGTATGTCTACCATACAATAATAAGTCATTTACATAATCTACACAACCAACTTCTGTAGAATCATTTAAAATTTCCCTATTTAAACCTCTAAGTTTTCCAGTCATACTATTCTGCATATCTCCAACAGCACTTAAAATACCCATCCAACTTAAGTCATAGAAATGAAATGTTTTAGCTAAAAAATATGATAATCCTCCCCCTGAAATAGTATAGGAACCATCCAATCCATAATAATTAGGATTTATTTCAATTAAGTCACCTTTTAACTCTGTTCCTAATTTTCGTATAGGCGGATGATGATCTAAAACTATTACAGAAGAATTTGAATTATTACATAAATTAGCAATATTTTGTCCTGCACCTAAATCAGAAATAATAGTTAAATCAGTTTCAGTATCTAAAGATTCAACTTCATTAATTTCAACAAAGTTCACTGTGTGATCTATTTCCAATTTATCAAGTATAGAAGATAATATGCTACCTGCAGTAATTCCATCACAATCAGTGTGTGTAAAAATAGTTACATCTTCAGCATCCAATATTTTATCTTTTGCTTTATTCAATAACAAGTCCATATGATTTCTAGATTCTTCTATATTATTAATATTCGAACTCATAAAAAGCCCCTTAAAAAAGAAAAAAAAATTAATTAGAGACACGATTAATTTTAATCGTATTTGAAATCTTACGTAACAACTCTAATTTTGTTTCATATTCGTGTGTAACAACTACCCGTCCAGATTTTTCCCACCAAGAACCTGGGAAAGATTTATCGTGTTCAACAGTATATTGTAATTTTAATCTGCGTAAAGCTTGACTGATTTCACGAATTTTTGGTTCATCCACTGATTCTTCAAGAGATAATCTTCGTCCTTCTTTACGTGAATGATTTGAATTAATATATACTGGCCATACTATAGTTTCCATGTTTTTTTCACCATCAAATATTTTGTAATAATATTTCAATCATGTCTTTAACTGTATATCTATTTGCTTCAATCGCAGGAATATCATATTGTTTTAATGCTTTACCCGTTATAGGACCAATAGAAGCAACTATTACATCAGAACGTAACTTATCTAAAAATTCATCATATTTTTCATTACAATTTTCATTAATGACTTTTAATAAATTATGAACCGTCAATGGACTGGTAAATGTGATTATATCAATTTCATCATTTAAAATATCATCCATTAATTTTATGATTTTGGTTTTATCTTTAGGAATACTTGAAGTATAAGCTTCAGCAACCGTTACGACAGCACCATATTCTTCTAATCCTTTAGGTAAAACATCTCTTGCACTTAAAGTACGAGGTAAAGCCACTTTTTTTCCATCCAAATCAATTGACGCAAATGATTCTAAAAGTCCTTCTGCTGTAAAATCTTTAGGTATTAAATCAGGAGTTTCATCAAATTTCTTTAATATTTCTTCTGTTTTAACACCAATTACTGCTATTTTTGAAGGGATTGGATTTTTTCCATATACACTGAAAAATGATTTAACCCCGGCAGGAGAAGTAAATACTATCCAATCATATTCACCTATATTTTCAACTATATAGAGTAACTCTTTTGATTTTACAATTTGCAATTCCAATGTTGGAACTATTATTGGTTGTCCATTATTTTCACGAATTATATTAGCTAAAGATTCTGAACGTTCAACAGGTCTTGTAACAACAATTTTTTTATTTTTAAAACCTTCAGATGACATTATTCAAATTTACTCCTTAATTCTTCACACTCTAAGTAAATATTAACAACTTCTCCAATAATAACTAATGCCGGAGGTTTAATTTGTTTTTCCGTAATGTTTGCCAAAGTACCTGTTATAACTTTTTGATTAGGTAAAGTACCATTTTCAATTACTGCTACTGGAGTATCTGGTGATTTATATTTTAATATTTTTGGAACATATTTTTTAAGTAATCCAACACCCATAAATACTACTATTGTATCGGCAGTATAATCCCAGTTAACTTGTTTTTCTGTTTTTTGTGGATCTTCATGTCCAGTAACTAAAGTTAAACTAGTTGCAATTGCACGATGAGTTAATGGTAATCCAATACCTGTTGCTGAACCTATAGCTGAGTTTATACCAGAAACAAATTCAACATCAATTCCTTCTTTAAGAAGAGCTAATTCTTCTTCTCCACCACGACCAAATATAAATGGATCTCCACCTTTAAGTCGTACTACTTTATCATATTTTTTACCTTGTTCAACCAATAATTCATTTATTTCTGGTTGTTTTCTATAATGTTCCCCTGCTCTTTTTCCAACATATATCCTTTCTGCATCATCAGGAGCATAATCTAATAAAACATCATTTGCAAGGCTATCATATAATACTACTTCAGCTTCTTTTAAGATTTTAACTGCTTTAACTGTTATTAAATCAGGATCACCCGGTCCTGCACCAATCATATACACGGTCATTCATATCATCTCTATTAGTTTTTGATTTCAATATTAATATATATAGTTTTAATTAGTATTAAAATTGATTTAATAATAAATTATTATAATAAAAAGTATTTATTTAAAATATTTTAAAAAAAAAAGATAGAAAATTAATCTAAAAAACTTTCAAAGAATTTTAAACCATCTTTAGAACGTAATAAGTCCTCAACTGCTCTTTCAGGGTGAGGCATTACTGCAACTACATTACCTTCTTTATTACATACACCAGTAATTGCATCTAAAGAACCATTTGGATTTCCATCATTAAATGTTAAAACTATTTGATCATCATCATATAATTCTTCTAAATTATCTGTATAATATCTACCTTCTTTATGTGCAATAGGTAAATCAATAATATCTCCCTTTTTGTACAATTTAGTAAAAGGTGTTCTATTAGTTTTAACTTCTAATTTTTTACTTTTACAAATAAATTTTGCATTTTCATTTTCTATAAATACACCAGGCACTAAATCTATTTCACCAAGAATTTGTGCACCATTACATATTCCCAGAACAGGATTATTCTCTTTTGCAAATTCTTTAATTGCGGAAATAATTGGTGTAATACCGGCAATTGAACCAGCCCTTAAATAATCCCCATATGAAAAACCACCAGGAATAATTACTACATCCATTTTAGATAAATCAGTTTCATTCCAGTAAATATAATTAGGGTTTGCACCTACCAAGTTAACTGCATATTCTATGTCCCTATCACAGTTTGTACCTGGAAATCTAATAATACCTACATTAACATCAGATACATCTGTCAATCTTATTCCTCACATATATTTATTTCATAATCATGAATAACTGGATTACATAATAATTTTTGACACATTTCATCAACTTGTGATAAAGCTTCATCTTTAGAATCAGCATTTAAAGTAAATTGAATTATGTTAATTGTTTTAGTATTATTTACTTCAAAATTAAGTAAAGATAATGCTTTTTCAATTGTTGATGCTTCCGGATTTAACATTCCTTTTTTTAAACTAGTTTTTACTTCAACATTATAATTCATAATTAATCCTTCCCACTGTAACATTATATTTGTTCTACATTCCATTTTTCTTTTTCATCATCAGATAATACTAAATTGACTACTTTAAGGTAAGCATCGACTACTCCTTCTTCACCTTTTCTATAAATATCCTTATCAAAATTTTCATAAGTTTCAGAATCCCATAATCTTGTAGTATCTGGACTTATTTCATCACCAAGAATAATATTTCCTTCTGAATCTTTACCAAATTCTAGTTTGAAATCTACTAATATAATTCCTCTTTCAATTAAATAATCTGATAAGATTTTATTAATTTTCAAAGTAATTTCTCTAATTTCATCAAGTTCTTCTTGAGTAGCTATGCCCAAAGCTTTAATAATACTATCATTAAGCATAGGATCATGATACTCATCATTTTTATAATCAAATTGTAATACTGGAGGTTCCAATTTTTGTTTATCTTCAAACGGATATTTTCTCAATAAACTCCCAGTTGCAATATTTCTACAAATTACTTCCAAAGGAATCATTTCGAGAGATTTAGTTCTCATTTCATCAGAAGATAATAATTCAATGTATTGTGTAGCAATACCATTTTCTTCTAAAACTTTAAATAATTTTGCTGAGATTAAAACATTACAGAATCCTTTTTTGCTAAGGGTATCTTTCTTTTCACCGTCCCCAGCAGTAATGTCATCTCTAAATTTAATGATTACTTCATTTTCATTTTCAGATTTGTAAATGTCTTTAGCTTTACCTGCATAAAGTAATTCTCTATTAACGTCACTCATATTAAATTCCACAAAAATTTTTTGAAAGATATAATTAAACAATAATATTGATATCTTTTTTTAGTTAATATTATCTTTGTAAATAATAAGTATTATAATATATGAATTAAATAATATATAACAGTATTATAAAAGAAAAAATAAATCTCTAAATTATAAATAGGTGATTAAATAATGTGTGGAATTGTCGGTTGCATCCTAAATAAAGAAGTAGCTCCTACCATAATTGATTCAATAAAGAAATTAGAGTATCGAGGATATGACTCTGTAGGTATTGCTACTGTTACGGACAAAATTAATGTTAAAAAAGGTAGTGGAAAAATTAAAGAAGTGGATGATGAAATTCACCTCGAAGATATTGATGGAAAAATAGGTATTGCACATGTAAGATGGGCTACCCATGGAAATCCAACAAAAGAAAATGCCCACCCACATTGTAGTTGTGACAATAAAATAAGTGTTGTGCATAATGGAATCATAGAAAATTACAAAGAATTACGATTAGAACTACAACAAGAAGGACATACCTTTAAATCAGAAACTGATACTGAAATTATTCCTCATTTAATTGAAAAATACATGAACGAAGGAAATGATTTACTTAAATCCACACAACTCACAATAAACAGATTAATAGGTTCATATGCTTTAGCTGTGATATGTACCGAGGAACCAGATAAAATAATCGGTGCAAGAAAAGAAAGTCCTCTAATTGTTGGTGTATCAGATCATGGAAATTTTTTAGCATCAGATGTTCCAGCCATTTTGAATGAAACAAGAAATGTAATATACTTAGAAGATAACGAAATTATCCAATTAGAAAAAGATAATGTTATAATTATGGATAAAAACTTAAATCCAATAGAAAAAGAAATTGTCGAAATTGATTGGGATCCTGAAATGGCTGAAAAAGGAGGTTTCGACCATTTCATGCTAAAAGAAATATATGAAGAACCACAAGTGATTAAAGACACATTATCTGAATCACCAAAAATCAAGGAAATTGTTAGTAAATTTAAAAACTTCAATAGAATATGTTTTGTAGCATGTGGAACCAGTTATCACGCTTCATTAATTGGAGAATACTTAATTGAAACACAATTACATATCCCTACAGAAGTAATTTTAGCAAGTGAATTCGAATATTTCCAAAACACATTAGATGACCATACATTAGTAATATTTATAACTCAATCCGGTGAAACTGCAGATACTATAAATGCATTGAAAGTTGCTAAACAAGTGTCAGAAACTCTTGCAATAGTAAATGTTGTAGGTAGTTCCATTACAAGAGAAGCCCACCACGTTATTTATACAAGAGCGGGACCAGAAATTGGAGTAGCTGCTACAAAAACTTATATTAGCCAGTTAATTTGTATATATTTATTAGTAGCTCATCTTAGTGAAAACGAAGAACTTATCGAAAGATTATATACAATTCCGAAACTTACTGAAGAATCCATTGAACGTGAAGAAGATATTAAAGTAATTGCTAAAAAATATAAAACTGCAAAAGATTTCTTCTATATTGGAAGAGGATTCAATTATCCAACTGCATTAGAAGGCGCATTAAAACTTAAAGAAATCACATACATACATGCAGAAGGATATCCTGCAGGAGAATTAAAACATGGTCCATTAGCATTAATTGAAGATGGAATACCTGTTGTAGGATTACTCCCACCAGGACCAAGTTATTCAAAAACTTTCAATAACCTTCAAGAAATCAGAGCAAGAGGAGCTCATATGATTATATTAGGTTCAGAGGAAGATACGAAAATAGATGATGTGCATGATAAAATAGTATTTAATCAAATAGTTGATGAATTAATTGCACCTTTAATCTACATTATCGATTTACAATTACTATCTTATCATATAAGTGTAGAAAAAGATATTGATCCGGATAAACCAAAAAATTTAGCAAAGTCAGTTACAGTTGTATAATTACTATAATGTGATAGAATGAAAAAAAGTTCTTATGGAGGAATAGTTGTTATTCTCTTTGTAAGTATTCTTGCTTTATGTTGTGGAGCAATATGTGGAATGAACAACATAGGTGAAGATTTCAGCAGACAGATTATTCCAACATCAGTTAGTACTCCAGTAGATGTTATTCAAGTCATTGATGAAAAAGATTTTGAAGCTAAGGATATTACTATTAAACTATATATTCCAAAACCGGTTGTAAAAACCAACAATACAACCACTAATAATACAAATACTACCAATACTTCTTCAAATTATACTAATAATACATCTGTATACAATAGAACAAATAGTACATAATTTGTTTAACCTCCCCAAAAATTATATTTTTTTTAGGAAAGATTACATGTTTAAAATAAAAATTACACCCAATATTGGAGATACCGATGCTTTAAGACACATTAATCCCAATATTATACCAGTCTGGTTTGAAACTGGAAGAACAGAATTATATAATATTTTTAATCCAACCCATGAATTAACATACAAAAAATGGAACTTATTATTAGTTCATATGGATTTTAATTTTATCAAACAATTATATTTTGGATATAATGTGGAAATTAGGACTTATTTAATCAAAATTGGTAAAAGTTCAATTACAATACAACAAGAAGTATGGCAAAACGGAATTTTAAGAGTAACCGGAAAATCCATATTGTTATACTATGATTATATTAAACAAGAAAATAAATTTATTTCAGAAAACATTAGAAATCAATTGAAAAAACATTTAATAACTCTTGAAGAAATTGAAGAAAATAATAAAATAGAAATGAAAAATAATAAAAATAGAAACAAGTATGATTTTATAGAATAAAATAAAATCACATTTGATTTCCCATGATAAAATTCATGATATCCTCAGAAGAAGATCTGTTAACAATGGATAAATAAGGATCATCAGATTTACGTTTAATTATTAAAATATCAGATACATTTCCTTCTTTAATACTAATATCTTTACCCAATATTTTAAATCCATTAATTGTAGCCATTTTTAATATATCATAAGCAGTTATTTTATTTTTATATGATCCCCGTACTGCTTTTAATGTATATTCCATTTCCCTAAACATATCCGGTTGATTAAACATTACATTATCAGTTCCCAATGCAACATCTATATCATTTTCCACATATGCACTAACAGGTGGAATACCTACTGATAACATACCATTTGATCTAGGACATGCAACAACAACAGGACTCGTCGCTTCCAACAATTCCAAATCTTGCAAAATTGGATGAGTGGCGTGAACTATAGTGGTAAATCCGGCTTTTAATGCACGTTCTATTTCTGTTTGATTGGTTAATTGTACAGATTGTTCTTGAAGTTCATAATATTCTGCCACATGAATAACAGCTAATTTATCTTCTTGGTTACAAACTTCTGCAATTTGTAGCATTATTTCAGAATCCACATCCTGTACTCCACTTAATCCTATTCCATCACAATGCTGCAACAATTCCCTTGTTATTAACCTAGCTTCCTCAGGAGTTGTAGATGGATCATAATATTTATCACTTCTTCCAAGAATACATGCATTTATTGGTAAATCAAATATTGCTTGTTTTAATAAATTTATTCCTTTAATTCCACCTTCCCTAAAGTCAATAAAAGTACTTGTTCCAGAATATAACATTTCTTTAGCTGTTTCATGCATTGCATTAATTATTTCAGCATCAGAAGCTTTGGCTAATATTTTATGTTTCAACCCATGAGGTGGTTCTACCAGTTCTTTGATTGATAAACCATCCCCCACATCTCTAGATATAGAGTCACCTATATGAATATGTGCATTTATAAAAGCGGGTAACACTATACAGTTTGTAGCATCAATTATTTCACCATCTTCATCATTAGGTGATAATTTAATTATCCTTCCTTCATCATTTATTATAACATTAGTTTCTACTGGTTTTAAAGTATGTCCAGTTAAAACTAAACCATTCTTAATAGTTATCATATGGAAAATCATCTCAAAAAAAAGTTATAAAAGGAGGTTAAAAATTCGAATTGTTATTCTGCATATTCATTTAATGATTTAACAGTTAATTCACCATTACTTGCTTCTTCAATAGCTTTTAAAACAGCATTTGCTGCAGCAATAGTGGTCACATAAGGAATACCTAATTCTACTGCCAATCTTCTAATAATATATCCATCATCAGCTGATTGTTTTCCACTAGGAGTGTTGATTAAGAATGCCACTTCACCATTAAGCATTGCATCCCTGATATTTGGAGAACCTTGACTTACTTTTCTAATTACTTCAATGTCAACATCCGGAGCTGCTTCTGCAGTACCTTTGGTTGCAATTAAATCAAATCCTAATTCTTTAGCCTTTTTAGCTATTGGTGCAATTTTTGGTTTATCCAAGTCACGAACACTTAAAAATATTTTACCTTCTGTAGGTAAATTGTTACTTGCAGATAATTGTGATTTATAATATGCTAAACCGAAGTTTTTATCTATACCCATTGTTTCTCCAGTGGATTTCATTTCAGGTCCTAATACTGAATCAGAATCTGGGATTTTAAGGAATGGGAATACTGATTCTTTAACTGCCACGTGTTTAATATCTGCATAATTTACTAAATCAAAGTCTGAAAGTTTTGAGCCTAACATTATTTTTGAAGCTATTTTTGCTATTGGTATACCAATTGATTTACTTACAAATGGAACTGTACGACTTGCTCTTGGGTTTGCTTCAATAATGTATAATTTTGGTTCCGGATCAACTTTTATTGCATATTGTATGTTAATTAAACCAATAACGCCTAATCTCAAAGCTAATTTCTTAGTATATTCTTCAACCTGATCTATAATTTCCTGAGATACTGATTGTGGTGGGATTACACATGCAGAGTCACCAGAGTGAATACCAGCTTCTTCAATATGTTCCATTATTCCACAAACATATACATCTTCTCCATCACATAATGCATCCACATCTAATTCAATGGAATCTTCTAAGAACTTGTCAACAAGGATAGGATGTTCTTTAGAAACTTTTACAGCTTCTTTCATATATTCCTCTAATTCACTGTCATCATAAACAATTTCCATTGCACGTCCACCAAGAACATAAGATGGTCTTACTAAAACAGGGAACCCAATGGAATGAGCTGCATCCCTTGCTTCATCAAAAGAATTTGCAATTCCATAATCTGCTTGTGGAATTCCTAGTTCATTTAGTACTTCTGTGAATTGTTCTCTGTCTTCAACCATGTCAATACTTTCAAATGGAGTTCCAAGGATTTTTACTCCCGCATTATTAAGACTTTCTGCTAAGTTAATGGAAGTTTGACCACCAAATTGAACAATAACACCATCTGGTTTTTCTTGTTCTAACACTGCTAATACATCTTCTTTAGTTAAAGGTTCAAAATACAATCTATCTGAAATGTCATAATCAGTACTTACTGTTTCGGGGTTATTGTTTATAAGTATTGTTTCAACATTTTCATCTTTTAGAGCTAAAGCAGCATGTACACAACAGTAATCAAACTCTATTCCTTGACCAATTCTTATAGGTCCTGCACCGAGCACTGCAATTTTTTTATTATCTGAAGTTTTCATATCAGATGGAGAATCATATGTTCCATAATAATATGGTGTTTTTGCTTCAAATTCTGCTGCACAAGTATCTACCATTTTGTATTCTGGAATAATATTTAAATCATGACGAGCTTTTGAAACTTCATCTTCTGTTAAATCCAATAACTGACCTAGACGTTTATCAGAGAAACCAAATTGTTTAATTTTTCTAAACATTTTTGGATCTTTTAAAATATCTACGCCTTGTTTTTGAATCTCTTCTTCACAATCAACAATACTTTTGATTTTATTTAAGAAGAATGGACTTATTTTAGTAATATCTGCTAATTCTTGAATATCTCTACCATCTTTAATTGCTGAATAAACATAGAATAATCTTTGATCAGTAGCATGTTCTAAGTAATAATCAGTATATTCAACATATTCAAAAGCATCCTGATCTATGTCTAAAGAGCGTATAGCTTTTTGTAAAGATTCCTCAATTGTTCTACCAATAGACATTACTTCACCAGTAGATTGCATTTGTACACCTAATTCTCCAGAACTAGTTTTGAATTTATCAAATGGCCATCTAGGTACCTTTGCAATTACATAATCAACTGCTGGTTCAAATGATGCTGGTGTTTCTTTAGTAATATCATTTCTAATTTCATCCAATGTCATACCTAATGCGATTTTTGAGGATACTTTAGCAATAGAATAACCTGTTGCTTTACTTGCTAATGCACTACTTCTACTTACACGAGGGTTTACTTCGATAACTTTGTATTCTCTAGTTTCAGGATGTAAAGCAAATTGTATGTTACATCCACCTTGAATACCTAATGCTTTAATAATTTTTATTGAAGCATTTCTTAACTTTTGATTATCCTCATCGGACAAAGTTTGAGTTGGAGCCACTACTATACTTTCCCCAGTGTGAATTCCCATTGCATCAACATTTTCCATGTTACAAACAATTATACATGAATCATTTTTATCACGCATTACTTCGTATTCAATTTCTTGCCATCCAAGTACTGATTCATCAATTAATACCTGATCATTGAAACTCATGTCTAATCCGTGAATAACAATTTCTTCAAATTCTTTTTTATTGTTTGCAATACCTCCACCTGTACCACCAAGAGTAAATCCAGGTCTAACAATAACAGGATAACCTATATCCTCTACTGCTTCAAAAGCTTCTTCTAATGAATTTACTGCATGACATTTTGGAATAGGTTCATTTAATCTATCCATAAATTCTGCAAATAAATCCCTATCTTCTACATCTTTAATTGTTTGAATTGGAGAACCTAAAACTTTAATTCCGTCAAGTGCACCGATTTTATCCAAATCAACCGCAATGTTTAAACCAGTCTGTCCACCCATAGTAGGTAAAATCGCATCGACTTGCTCTTTTTCAATAATTTTTGCAACAATTTCTGCAGTTAATGGTTCAACATATACTTTATCCGCAGTTTCTATATCAGTTTGGATAGTTGCAGGGTTACTGTTTACTAGAACAGTTTCTATATTTTCTTCACGTAAAGATTTACATGCTTGTGAACCGGAATAGTCAAACTCTGCTGCTTGTCCAATTTGAATAGGTCCTGATCCAATAATTAATACTTTTTTAATATTTTCATCCTTTGGCATTTTTTTAACTCCTAAAAAAAATAGTTTTAACCTTTATTCCCCTTATATTCTTTAATTGTGTTTACAAAATTGTCAAAGAATACTTTAGAATCATGTGGTCCTGGCCCAGCTTCTGGGTGATATTGAATACAAGAAATAGGTAATGTTTTATGTTTAATAGCTTCAGGTGTTCCATCGTTTAAATTGATTTGTGTAATTTCTAAATCAGTGTCATCAATAGTATTTTCATCAATAGAAAAACTGTGGTTTTGTGATGTCATGTATACTCTACCAGTTTTTAAATCTTTAACTGGTTGATTTGAGCCCCTATGTCCAAATTTCATCTTGAAAATCTTTGCTCCAAATGTCAAAGCAATAATTTGTTGTCCTAAACAAATTCCTGCAATAGGCATTTTTTGTGAAACTTCTTTTATTGTATCCTGAATTATTTCTACATTTTCCGGATTTCCCGGACCACTTGAAACCAATACACCATCAACATCCATATCAAATATTTCCTGTGCACTTGTTGTAGCTGGCACTAATGTAACTCCAACACCTTGTGCTATTAAATGGTCAGTGATATTCTTTTTAACACCACAATCCAATACAGCAACATTATATTCTTTTCTTTCTTGAAGAACTTTTGGTTCTTTTACTGTTACTTTTTCAACAAGATTCATATCTTCAAGACGTGGCTGTTCCTCTAAGATTTTTAGTAATTCTTCATCACTAATATCTGCATTAGCTACAACTGCTTTCATTGACCCTAATTCTCTGATTTTTAAAGTTAATGCTCTTGTATCTATACCACTTATTCCAGGAACATCATTTTCTTCTAAAAATTCAGATAATGTTTTTTCAGATTTTGGATGACAAGGTTCGTTACAAACTTGTCTAACAACATATGCTTCAGCTTTAATATCTTCAGATTGATACCAATCAGAAGATACACCATAATTTCCTTCTAATGGATATGTTGACATTAATATTTGACCTTTAAAAGACGGATCTGTTAATGCAGCAACATAACCTGTCATTGAGGTTGAAAACACAATTTCTCCAGCTTTAATGGTTTCAGCTCCGAAACCTTCACCTTCTAAAATTGTTCCATCTTCCAACGCTAATTTTGCAGTTCTTATCATTTTTTAACCCCGATTGATTTTTTAATAAGATACTGTTAATAATGTATCAGCATCAATTTTTCTTAATAATTGTGAATGAACTATAAAAATATTTTAAAATCAAAAAATTTACATTATACTGTCTAATAATATTTTATTTTTAAAAAAAAAATCTATATGATAAACAATCATGACATAAAAGCATGACTATTTGTAAATTAATTTATAAAAATTAATATACTATTTTTTAAATGATAAAACAATTATTAAACGATATTCTAAAAAATTTTTTTAAAATATTATACTTGTTCATTTCTAATATTAATATATAGTACCTAATACTAAAAAAAAGTTACGGAAAAAAAAGATAATATTTAATTATTTTCAGATTTTGTATAGTTCATTATTATAGCAGTTTCCCCATCACCATAATAATTATCTTCTTCCCTAATTTTAACAAAACCATGTTTTAGATAGAAATTTATAGCAGAAGTATTTGATTTTCTAACTTCCAATCCAATTATGTTGATATTGTTTGATAAAAAGACTTTAATTGTTTTTTCTAACAATAAAGAACCTACATGCATATTCCTATAATTAGAATTTACAGCAATTGCAATAATATGGCCTATTCCTCCACGAATCCAAAAAATAATGTAACCAACAACCCGTTTACCAATTTCTGCTACTGCAAAACCTGCACCACTTTCGTATAGTTGCAATAATATATCTACAGGATATGGATCAGAAAATGCTTCATATTCAATTGCCAAAACATCATCAATATCGGATAATCGGAAATCCCTAATAATCATATTATTCCCTTAAAATAATAAAACATTATATCATATTATATATTTTTTAAAATTAATAACTTTTTAGAAAAAAAAATCATTATTAAGAAGGAATACAAAAATAAAATCAAGATGATAATAAATAAAACTAGATATTTCTGTGATATTTATGAGTAGTATTTGGTCAAATTTTACAGAGTATATTGTAAATAATTATAAATATAGCAAAAAAATTGTTGAAGTAGGTGTTGGAAAGATTCTTGAACCAAGTGATATCCTTAAAGAAAAACTACCTAATACTGAAATAAATCTTGTTGATATTTATCCTTCAAGTAATACAATTATTAAAGACGACATAACCAATCCAACAGACTCAATATATGAACATGCAAATTTAATATATTCCATAAGACCACCCGAAGAATTACAAAAAGATATTGTAAATTTAGGATTGAAATACAACGCAGATATTATTATAAAACCATTATTTAGTGAAGAAATAAATTATAATCTTCAAACAAAGTTAAAACTAGTTAATTACAAGAGACATGCTTTTTATGTTTACAAAAGAGTAGATTAGAATGAATTGGGAAAAAGAAGAGATATCTTCAATATTAAAAGAATTAAATACTTCAAGTACTGGATTAACTACCAAAGAAGCAGAAAACAGAATTCAAATCTATGGTAAAAATGCATTAGAAGAAAAAGAAAAAGAAAGCGAAGTAAAAAAATTCCTAATGCAGTTTACAGAGCCATTAACAGTACTGTTAATTATTGCAGGTGTAATATCCTTACTAATAAATGACATTATTGATGCAGGAGTAATATTTTTTGTTGTTATACTGAATGCAATTCTTGGATATCGTCAAGAAAATAAAGCTGAAAATGCTATGGAAAAACTTAAATCAATGACTTCCAAATCAACTATAGTTTTAAGAGATTCTAAAAAAGAAGAATTGGATGTTGAAAACTTAACCATAGGGGACGTTGTAATCCTCGAGGAAGGAGACAATATTCCTGCAGATTTAAGGTTAATTGAAACATATAATCTTAAAATAGATGAATCTTCTTTAACTGGAGAATCATTACCTGTGACAAAAACACATGCTGTTGATAATGAAGATAAACATGATAATATTGCATTTATGAACACAGGAGTTTCCAAAGGAAGAGCAAAAGGAGTTGTAGTTAATATAGGTATGCAGACAGAAATTGGTAAAATTGCATCAATGATTCAAGAAGAAGATAAAGATAAAACTCCACTTGAAAAAAAAATTGAAACTCTTAGTAAAACCCTGAGTATATTCTCAGTAATAATATGTATACTTATATTTATATTGGAATTATTCCAGGGAATTCCGGCTGCAAATACGTTCATGACAGCAGTAAGTTTAGCTGTTGCAGCAATACCTGAAGGTTTACCTGCAATTCTTACATTAACATTAGCATTAGGTATGCAGAAAATGGCAGGAAACAAGGCAATTATAAGAAAGTTACTTGCTGTTGAAACTCTTGGTTCATGCAGTGTAATCTGTACTGATAAAACCGGAACTTTAACTCTAAACAAATTAACTGTTACAGATGAATATATTACTGATAATGAAATGACAACCAGCATAGCCTGTCTTTGTAACAATGCAAAAATAACCAAAGATAAACGATTAGGTGATGCTACTGATATTTCAATACTGGAGTATGCGATAAAAAATGAAGTTGACATAGAAAACAACAGATTACATGAAATACCCTTAGACAGTAATCGAAAACGTATGACAACCATAAATTTAATAAATAACGAGGAGTACGTTCTGGTAAAGGGTGCGCCGGAAATATTAATAAAAAAGTGCAAATATGTTAGTTATGATGGAATAATTAAAGAGTTAACAGATGAGGACATTAATATTATTAATAATAATGTTGTCAACTTTACAAATAATGCACTTCGTGTAATTATGTTTGCTTATAAAAAAGTAGATGATTATCAAAAATATACTTTAAATGACTTGGAAGAAAATTTGATTTTTACTGGTATTGTTGGGATGATGGATCCTCCAAGAGAAGGTGTAAAAGAATCCATAGAAACATGTCATAATGCAGGCATCACTGTGAAGATGATAACAGGAGATCATAAAAATACTGCATCAGCAATTGCTGCAAAAGTGGGAATATCCAACCCAAATGATGTGTTAACTGGAAAAGAAATGAATTTATTATCCGATGATGAATTCAAAAAGTTAGTAAATAATATAAATGTTTTTGCAAGAGTATTTCCCGAACAAAAAGTACGTATTGTAAAAGCTTTAAAAGCAAATAACGAAACTGTATCAATGACGGGTGATGGGGTAAATGATGCTCCTGCACTAACTGCAGCAAATATCGGAGTTAGTATGGGTTCCGGTACTGACGTAGCAAAAGAATCAAGTGATATGATTTTGGAAGATGATAACTTTTCTACAATAATCTATGCAATTAAAGAAGGAAGAACCATATATTCCAATATCAAACGTTTCATAAAATTTCAATTGTCTACTAATATTGCAGCAATATTGACCATATTGGCTTCTTCGATAATGGTATTGCCTTTACCATTTAATCCTGTACAGCTATTGTGGATAAATATTATAATGGATGGTCCACCTGCACAATCATTAGGTGTAGAAGCTTCAGACAAGAATATTATGAAAATAGAACCTAGTGATGAAAACATTTTATCGTTAGATAACTTATTACACATAACACTGATAGGATTAGTTATGGCTATAGGAACACTTGGATTATATATTTATGAATTAAATCAAGGTTCCTCACAATTATTGGCAAGTAGTTGTGCGTTTACTGTGTTTGTTATGTACCAATTATTCAATGTGTTTAACTGTAGATCACAAAGTGATGTAAGAAACAATACTTTACTAATAGCCGTATTTGCTTCATTTATACTTCAATTGTGTGCTGTTTACATCCCATTACTTCAGAACATTTTCCATACTACGGCCATTCCATTAAATTCATGGGTCTTGATAATTATCATTTCATTTACAATTTTTATTGCTGAAAGAATTATCCGAAAATTCGAGAATGCAATAATATAATTCTTTTTTTCATTTTTTTAATATTGTTTTTTAAATTTAATATTAACCATACTATATTTTTCAAAATGATTTTATCATTACAAAAAAAAGTATTAATTTTATTAAATAGAAAAGTAAATAAATAAAAGAATTTAACCATAATGTTTTGGAGGATAATAAATGAGATATATTGTGATGTCTGGTACATCTGATGCAACAAAAGTTATTGAATTTTTAAGCCAAGATGAAAATAATTACATTTTAGCTACCACAGTTACAGACTATGGTGGAAAAATAGCAGAATCTGCAGGCGCAACTGAAGTTATTACACATGCATTGAAAAAAGAAGATTTTGTAGAATTGATTCATGAAAAAAATATTGATACATTAATTGATGCTACCCACCCATTTGCAGCTGTGGCAACTGAAACCGCAATTGAAAGTAGTGAAAAAGCAGGTATCAATTACATACGTTACGAAAGAGCTTCAACTATTCTTCCAGAATCTGAACTTATTTATAAAGTAAATTCATTCGAAGAAGGAGCTATTAAATCTAAAGAATTAATTGATAAAAATGACGGAAAATTAATGCACCTTGCAGGAGTATTAAACTTAAATAAAATAACAGAAGTTGTTGGTCCAGAAAATGTTGTCCCTCGTGTTCTTCCAAATATTTTTAGTATTACAAAAACTCAGGACACCGGAGTACCTGCAGCCAATATTGTTGCTATGCAAGGAACTTACTCCAAAGAATTTAATATGGCCATAATGAAAGAATATAACATTAAAGCAATTATCACTAAAGAAAGTGGTGAAAGCGGTGGCGCTGAAAATAAGATAAATGCTGCTCTAGAATTAGGAATACCTGTTGTTTTAATTACAAGACCTAAAGTTGAAAAATTGAATAATCATATTATGGTTAGATCTATTAAAGAACTTAAAGAAATAATTTAAAAATAAATAATTTTTTTGAATTGGGGTTTATAATAAATAGCCTCAGTTCGCCCATCATTCATCATCATATCAGAGCTCATAGGGTTCATCATTGGCTATTTTTTAAAAAGTTAGAGATGTATCAATTAATGATACATTACTCCGGCTTCTTTTTCATTTGTATTTTTATTTTTGTTTAAAACTTTATCTAATGCATCTTCAAAGTTTTTAGCAGATACACTGTAATTGTCTTCACGAATAGCAAACATACCTGCTTCCGTACAAATTGATTTTAAATCTGCTCCTGAAGCATTCTTTGCATTTGCAGCTATAATACTTAAGTCTACATCTGAATCCAATGTCATGTTTTTAGTATGGATTTTTAGAATTTCAAGTTTACCCTCTTCATCAGGGAATGGTACTTCTATAATTCTATCAAATCTTCCAGGACGTATTAAAGCAGGATCCAAAATATCCGGCCTATTCGTAGCAGCTATAATACCTACATTTCCTCTAGATTCAAAACCATCCATTTCTGCTAATAATTGCATGAGTGTTCTTTGAACTTCTCTGTCACCACTAGTTGAACCTTGTAATCTTTTTGCTGCTATTGCATCAATTTCATCTATAAATATTATTGCTGGAGATTTTTCTTTTGCTAATTCAAATACTCCACGTACTAACCGTGAACCTTCTCCAATATATTTTTTAACAAATTCTGATGCTACTATTTTTATAAAAGTTGCATTGGTTTCATGTGCTACTGCCTTAGCAAGTAAAGTTTTACCCGTTCCAGGTGGTCCATAAAACAATACTCCTTTTGGTGGTGTAATACCAACTTTTTCAAAGATATCTGGATTTTTAAGAGGAAGTTCTACTGTTTCTATAGTTTCTCTTATTTGTTCTTTTAATCCACCTATTTTATCATAAGATATGTCTGGTGCTTCATCTATTTCCATTCCAGATACTAATGGATCTTTTTCTGAAGTTAATATATCAACAATACTGAATGTTTGTTGATTTAATGCTACTCTAGAACCAATTTCAACCCTATCTGCATCTTTATCTGCATATTTTAATAAAAATGAAGGTCCAGTAGTACTTTTAACAACAACTTGGTTATCTTCCAATATTTCAGAAATTGTTGCTAATACTAATGGTGGTGTTCTAAATCGACTAATTTCACTTTTTAATGATTTAACTTCACGATCTAACCTTAAATTTTCATTTTCTAATAACACTTTATCTTTTTCTAATTTTCTTACTTCCCAGGTTAAATTTCGTTCAATTGTCTCATGTTTATCCAATAAATTAGATAATTCTAAATCTTTTTCATCTTGGATATTAGTATCAAATCCTGATTCTTGCATCAAGTACCCTCCTTTTAAATTGAATCTTTAAACTTTAAATCAGATTAACAAATTTTCTAACTTTTTGTTTTTTTAATATAATTATTCCTACATTAATAGTTTAAGAATTCATCATTATTAAATTATTTGTAAAAAATGTATCAAATAAATGAATTTGAAATTTTATATACAAAAAAGATATTTTAACTAAAAAACAGAATATTATATAATAAATCAATTAAGTGAATAAAATGAACTGTGAAATATGTGGAAGCGAAATTAAAGGAGAACCTTATAAAACTAAAATTGATAATTCCATAATGGTTACTTGTAAAGAATGTTCTCGATATGGTAAAGTTCAAAGTAAACCACAACCAACAAACAAACGAACACCAAAAGGAAAAAATAATAATAACCGTAACAATTACAACAACAGACCGAAAAATCAAGCATATTCAAGAAAAACAAAAGAAGAAGAATATGAATTAGTAGAAGACTATGCAAAAATTATTAGACAAAAACGTGAAATAAAAGGTCTGACACAAAAACAACTTGGAGAACAAATGTACGAAAGAGAATCAGTTATCCATAAAATTGAAAATGGAAAAATGGTTCCAGATGAAAAAATAGCTAAAAAACTTGAAAAAATTCTCAACATATCAATAATAGAAAAAACGGATAGTGATGAAAGAGAATTCCAAGATGTTAGACGGTTTAAAGAAGCAACAATTGGAGATATAGCTAGAATAAAAAGAAAATAAAAGTATATAACTATTTTTTATCTTTTTTCTTTTTTGAAGAATAATAACCATCAAATACTTTTGCTTTATTAAATTCTTTTAATAAATCATCATATTCCGGATATTCTTCACTAATCACTATAACATGTGCCGGAGGATGAGTTTTTTTAATATTTAAAATACTAACTGTTGTATCCTCTTTAACTTGAACTAAAACAGGGACTTTAATATCATCACGTGGTTTTTGTTTTATAACTCTTTTTGTAACATCGTAAACTTTATCCGATGAGATTAATTTTGGTTTACCTACAATGTTTAATTTTGCATGTCTTTCTAAATCAGCTAAAACATTTAAAGCTTTTTTCTTATTCATTGCTCTTATTAAAATTAATGCCATAAATAAACTCCTAAAAAATAAATAAAAAAAAGATAGAAGATTATCGTCTTCTAAAGAATGATTTAATCAAAGTACTTCTAAATAATGCTAATAATATTAACAATATTCCTATAATTGTTTGTACATTTCCTAATACATCAAATATTTGTGAATTTATAGGTAAATTCCATGCGGGTGATGTTCTTCCATTAGCTGCAGGTGTGAAATATACCCCTACTGCCCTAATATTTTCTTTAACATTTAAATCAGATGTATCTATATGTTCAACACCAACTAAAGTACCACTATCAATCGCTCTGTTAATTGATCTTGTAATTGCAACAGGATCATAACCATTTCTGGTAACTGATGCAGACACTATATCAGCAGTTGCTTCAGACAATCCTCTTTTATCAGAACCATATACAGACACAGATGGATGATCTCCAGTAACTGTAATTGTATTTTTAAGTGCATCATAAGCATAGATTGTTGTTAATGGACTTCCATCTACAGGAGACACTTGGTAGTTATTTGCTTCAGGGAAACCAATACTCCACCCAGTATTACTTACTTTACTGTAAGGTTTATCCATTTCATACCCAACATCATTTAATTGTTCAGGTGTAAACATATCCCCAGTAGTAACACCAGAAACTAGGTTCACTGCACCCCCACCGTGATTTTCTCCAGAATCTTTTGCAACTTCCTCAAATGCTTTAGCCACAATAGTTGTTGCAGGATATCCATCCCTAATCATTTTACCTATATTCATAGCTGTTTGTAATCTTACTCTATCAGCGGTTCCAGATTTAGGGTTTCCTTCAGAATTACGAAGGTGAATAATTGCACCTCTTGTACCAGCAGGTACAGAAACTACACCACCAGCTGCTGGTTGGATTTTGATTGCGCTACTACTGTCAACTGTAACCACATATACTTGGAAATCCCCACCTACTGAAATACCTTCCGTAGGATTAACTGCCATTAGACGTATACCCTCAAAGTTTTGTGCAACACTTACTATCTGTTGAAGTGAAGCGTTTGCTTGAAGTTGTGTTAAAGCTGTGATAATTGCAGCAATACGTACATCAGATGTACCTTCACCCCCAGACAATATAGCTGTTTTGTGTTCTTGAGAAAATATGAACGTTGATTGAAACATATTTGATGCAAAGGATTGACTTCCTGCAGCACATCCATTAGGATCTTTTCCTGTAGGATCAGTAATAACTGCAACGTTCATTGTTGCTGAAGCTACTGAAGAGAATAACATTATAATTAGCAAGAAAACGGATATTTTTGCAATTTTTGAATGATTATTCATTTTACCACCAATTATGTTTCTGTATTAGCGGCAGCTGTATGAGATGCTGTCGCATTGTTAACATTATTAACTTTTATTACGGAAAAATCTTCAACAACATTTACTACTACATTACCAGTATTTGAATCTACTTGAATATCAACAACATTTATCGGAGCAATCGATGTTCCAGGAATTGTTGATCTTTTTACTAATTGTTCCGCATTTTTAATTGCATCTGACAGCAATAACTGTCGTTGAGAAGTAATTAAAGTATTCCCTTTTATATAACTACCATCCCTAAATCCAGCTGCTGCCACATTTGATTTAATTGAAGAGAGAGGTACTATATCATTACCTTTAACCATTACCCCTGCTATAGGAACACCATCTTCCACACTATCAGATGATGCAAATGCAATATAGGTCATTGCACGACCGGATAAAATTAAAATAAATGCTAAAATCAAAATGATTAAAGTATCTCTCCTAACTTTTATAAACAATATTTCACCCCTATTAAAAGCATTATTAAAAAACTAATTTTTGTATAATTTTTTAATTTAACTACACTTTGTTTATAGTAGATAATTATTAAATAATAATTATATTTTTTATTTTATAAGTAGATAATGCAAAATTTTAAAAAATAACAGAACCTAAAAAGATTCTGTTAAAAAAAAAAATTATGGATAAATTACTCCAAATCATATTTTTCAATTAAAATATCTTTATATTTGAAGGCTGCTTCACCAGTACATATTATTAAATCAGCATCAATTTCTAAAGATTTATTAAATCCCGATAATACTTGTTCAACGGTAGCTCCCAAAGTACCTTGTTTTTCATCAGTAGGCATATTTTCAGGTAATATTATTTTATCAACAAATAACCCTTTTTCCAATGCTTCTTTAGCACATAAATAAGCATTATATGAAGCAGGAACTATATAATCGGAATAATCTGCTGAACAATTCAATATTTCCATATCTCCAACCATACCCGATTCAGAAGAAGTTGTAATAACATTGACAATAATTCCATATATATTTTTTAATTCTTTTAAAACTGTAGTAATACCTGCAGGATTATGTGCATAATCAATCATTATCTCTTTATCACCAATAACCCCAATATTTTGCATTCTACCATTTACGCCACCGAATTTTAAGAGGGATTTTTTAATATCATCAAATGACATTCCCAAGACTTGGTTAGCAACAATAATTGCACCAAGAGAATTATAAATATTATGTAATCCTTTAAGTTTAAGTTTAAAATCAAATTTTCCATCTTTACAAACTAAAGTAAACTGATCATGTTCATCATTAATATTAGTTGCAAGATAATCAGGTTGTGAATAAGATACTCCGCAAACACAATTATATTTACCAACGCCTGCTATAAACTCACAAACTTCTACATCATTACCACAAAAACACTGTTTGACTGATTTTCTAAATGATTTAGCATCTATACCAAAAGTTATTAAATTTCCAACATAATTTAATTCTTTAAGTAATGACATGATTGTTGGATCATCACTATTTACAATAAGAGTCTTATTTTTAAGTAATTCTACAAATTCACCTTTGACTTTTGCATAATTTAAAAAGTCATGACTATTTGTAAGATGATCTTCTGTAATATTAGTTATTAAACCAACATCTGCTTTACAATTTGTGATTAATCTGTTTAAACTTCCTTCAAAACCAAATGTTCCTGTTTCTAAAATGCTTAAATCACCATTTAAACGTGCCTGTAACGGAGGAATATCTGCAAGATTACCTTGCATATTTGCTAAATTATGTTCACATGGTTTTAATCCATTATCCGAAGCCAAATGTTTTAATAAAGTTGTAGTAGTTGTTTTTCCATTTGTACCAGTAATACAAATTACTGGATGTGCTGGTTCAAATAATTTAAAAATATCTTCAACAGTTAATATTGGAACACCTAATTCTTGAACTTTATTGAATAAATTAGATTTTGATTCTATTAACTGTGTTGGCATAATTATATAGTCTGATGAAGAAATAAAATCTTCAGGCATTTCACCATAATAAATTTCCATATTTGGATAATCATTTAATGAACTACCAAAACGACAATTATCTTTATCCACCATATCAGTAGCTTGAACTTTATATCCATGATCCATTAAAATTCTGGCAATTAAATTACCATTAACTCCACAAACACCAATAACGCCAAATACAGAATTTTCCTTAATATCAGTTATTTGCATATCGTTTACAACCCTCATTTAATCCGTTGATTAATTTTTCTTTAACTTCATTATAAGAAGTAGTTCCTCCGATACCTAAATGAACTATGTAATCACCAGGTTTAGCATATTTCATTGCCAATTCAGCTGCTTCATCAACAGTACAAACTGCTAATTTTATTACATCATCATTTTCAATAGCATTTAAAAGACCTAATGCAGAATCCATATGTAATTCACCAGTTATTTCAACAAATCCTGTTGCAATAACCATATTTGCATAATCTCCAACAGTCCTACCACTTTCAGTATTATCTCGGATAGTTGTTGAATCAACACAACCAAATACAACAATTATATTTTCATCTTTAATAAAATCTAAAGCCTGTCTAATAGATAATTCAGAACAAGAGGAATCAAAGTAAGCTTCAACACCATTAAAAGTACCTAAATGTTCCATTCTTCCACTTACTCCAGTGAATAAAGCTAATCCTTCTTTTATAATATCCCATGAAATTCCATATTCCAAACATACAGAGATAGCTGCTGTTAAATTTGCATAATTATAAGAAGCAACAGTATCAATATTTATATCTGTTTTTTCAAAAGGATTTTCACCAACTACTTTGAAAATATAATTACCTTTATCATATGAAGCTAAATATTTAGGAGAGTATTTGTTTTTGTCAGCATCCTTATTATTATTTTCAAAATCAAAGTAAATAGTATCTTCTCTTTTGTATGTTAGTAAATCAGCACATTGAATATTTGCAACTAACTTATCACACATATCTAAAATCAAAGATTTTCTATCTATATATCTTTGCATTGAACCATCGAATTCACTTAAATGTTCTTGATGAAGATTTGTAATAACACCCATTTTCAATTGTACATCACTTAATAAACCTAAAGTTCCATGAGGTAATTCTAATATTGCTAAATCTGCACCTTTATATTCACCTCGAACAATATCATCAACTATTGCTTCACTTACCAAATTCCATTTCATAGACGAACATTGGTATACTTTATACCCTGCTTTTTTGAAAATATGTGTTATCATAGTTGTTGTGGTAGTTTTACCATATGACCCAGTTATACCTATTTTATCCATATCGATAATAGTGTTAATCAAATCACTTATTGTTTTACTGGTGACAATTGTAATATCATTTTCTTTAATTTGTTCATAAATTGGTGCTGTTTCAGGTATTGTTGGAGCAAGATATATTGCTTCATATTCAGAAATATTAGGATTATCAACACCCAAATTTAATTTAACACCTTCGCTTTTAAGAACATCCAACATATCCTGACGTATTTCAGTAAATTCTTCATATTTTTTTGAATCGGCTATTGTTACATCAACACCCTGATGATTTAATAATCTAGCAACAGGTCGTCCCGCATTTCCGGCACCTATCACAATACAATTTTTAAATTTCAACAAAAACAACTCCTTATTTTATCAAAAAATTTATTAAGTATCAATATATAATATCTTAGTTACATATCTTTTTTTTATAAATAATATATTTTTCTAACTGTAATTATTACTTAAAAATAGTGTTTAACAGAAAATATAGAAAGAATAAGAAATATTTCTAATATTATTTTGTTTTGTTAAAATTAAAGAAAAATAAAAATAAATAAGGCGGTTAAATTATATCATTTTGTTCTAATAGATTTCTTGCAGGATCCATACCTTGTGCACCCAACAATAATATGACATCGGATTCATTTGCATGATTAAATGTTGAGATTAATGATTCTTCTAATGTATCATATAATTCATATGAAATAGAATTTTCTTTTAAAACATTGGTAAATACTCTTAATTCAGAATCAGTTACTGTATTAAGATGATTTACTACATCAGTACTGGTTGTTAATATTAATGAATAATTTTCACGGTTAGCCAATACTTCAACAAGAGATTCGGCTATTTCCTCATTAATATCATCCCCCCGACTTCCACGAATAGCATCAATAACATAAAGATGTTCTCCCAATTTAGCGCCATTTTCAATCGTTAAATGAATTCCTGAAGGATTATGTGCAAAATCATCTATAATAACCGGATTTTCTCTAAGTTTTATGAATCGTCTTGCCAATGGTTTATAATTTTTTAAAGAAGAAATTACATCATATTTATTTAATTCTTTATATTCGCAAACTGCTATTGCGGCCATAATATCCTGAATAAAATGATAAGAAGTAAACGGTAAATCATCATATTTAATATACAATTTATCTTTAGAGAATATTCCAACATTTTCTTTATAAGAAATATCCAATAAATTTGAAGAATCGTAATCTCCAAAGTACATTACTTTTACATTTGAATTATTTTCAACAATTTCTGACATTTTTTTAATATTTTGATCTTCATTATTCAAAACAAGTAATGTATCTTTATTTTGTTTTGTTAAAGCCCTAGCAGCCCCTCCAATTTCATATAATAATTCATCAAAGGATTCTACTAAATTCATATGATCAAAAGAAGCATTAGTAATTACTGCTACATCAGCACCTAATGCATTAATCATTTGACAAGAATGATTTTTCATTAATTTATCATCCCATCCTTGGACTTCAGAGACTTCTAAAGCAATTATTTCAATATCCCCATTATTATTATAAAATTCAGTTAGTTCATCAGATACCCTTGGATCTATTAAAGTATTCCCCTCAGATTCCGCATCAGTATTTGTATATGTATTAAATCCCAAATCTGAAAAAATAGTAAAAAGAAGATGAGTTGTAGTGGATTTACCATTCGTACCTGTTACAGACATCTTAAATGCATCTTTAGCATATTTATTGACGGAAGTGTTTAATGCAAAAGCAGTTGCATATTCAATATGATCCGTAACTATTAATGGCAAATTCAATTCTTTTGCAACATCTATCGAATTTCCTTGCGGATTTTGTGTAATTAAACAAGATATTCCCTTATCATGGGCAATTTGAATACCTTTTTCATTAATCCAATGTCTTATAACAATATCATTTTTAGATGCTTTGTTAAGAAAAGTAAAATTACCCTTTAATTCGATATTTGAACCATATAACTTTCCTTCAACCTTTTTTGACAAATCCAATGTGTTGATATTACTCATTTTATTTCCTCAATAATTAAATCAAATTATTCCAAATAATAATAAAGCGATTATTGAAACAACTAATGTAACGCCCCAATATAACAATATGATTTTTTGTTCTGACATTCCATGATAATTTAATGTATGATGTAACGGTTCGACAGGTAATGTAATTATATGTGCCCTATGCAATAAACTAATTATTACTGAAATGATAGGAACTGCTAACGCAATAATTGAGAAAATTAAAGAATTTCCTAATAATGCTGCCACCATATAACCTGTACCTAATGCATAAGATCCTGTATCCCCCATAAATATTTTTGCAGGATAATGATTTAAAACTAAAAATCCAACACATGCCCCAGCAAGTACCACAAATGGTAATGATGCAACGGAACCCGTTATTGCACCACAATAAAGTGCTGATGCTACAGAAGCAATTGCAATAATTCCTGCTGCTAAACCATCCATACCATCTATTAGATTAACTGCATTAATTGAACCAATAATTGCTAAAATTGCTAAAGGAATCATCAAAATACCAATTTCAAAACCACTAATATTAGTTGATAAAACTCCAGGAACAATCAAGAAACATGCTAATATAAATTGAGTAAATAATTTATATGTTTCAGAAGTTTCTGTTTTAATAGGGATTTCATCAATTAATTCCAATTTATGATCCTTTTCTACAATTTTTGCATAATCTTTTTTAGCTTGAGGTGAAGCAACTCTAGCTTCTTCACCAGGTTGTAAAGATAACAATCCTATTTTAACTGGTTCATCACCATTGTTTCTTACAACTTTTTGATATTCTTTAACTTTAAATCCCAGTAAATCATCAAACATACCAAAAATACCGGCAACAAACATCATAATTACCATTATATGCAAATAACTGACAGCATTCCAGGTAAACGTTACCAAAGCCATTAATGCAACACCAATTAATATTCCAAAACCACCCATCGTTGGTGTTCCACTTTTTTGCCTATGTTCTGATACAATAGGATTATCTCTAATATCTGCCAATAACAATTCTCGTCTAACTACTGCAGTAAATAATGCAGTAACCACAATCGTTATTATAAAGATTAATACATCCATTTGGCCAATCATATTTTTAACCCCCTAAAGTTAAAAAACTATAAATTTATATTAATTATTTATTTAATTCAAGATTAAAATAAGTAACTACTCTGAAAAAACTATACTTTAAATGAGATTAGAAAAATAATCCAAGATAATTTTAAGGAAAATATCACAATTTTCTTAATCCAAATATAATCCTAAATTGTATTTGATTGACTATACGTTGCATTTAGTTTCATATACTCATCTAATCAAAATATTGCAAATAAATATTAAAAATAATAAATCATCATTAATAATTTAAAAATAGGACTATTAAAAAAAGTTAATAAAAATAAGTCAGAAGATTGAGTACTTGACAAAATTATTTTTGATAGAAAAAAAGTATTACTCCCTTTGGGATAATCCTTTTAATCTTATAAAAATAATGATTGTCTTTGCAAAATCAAACTAACAATTATTACAAAATAATTATGACATAATCATAATTTTTTTCTAAATTGTTTAAATGGGCTTAATTTTACTTGGAGCGTACTGGACCCACTTATACAGTCGTTCAACATGGAATTTCTGCTTACATTTACGTATAATATTGGCGGCAGCATTTACATCGGCATTGATAAGTTTTCCTTTACTTGTTTTGTATAGTCCTCTTTTTATTCTTGTTCCTTTGAATTCATAAGATTTGTTATTGTTTGGCTGGTATTTGGGTAGTATGTCGTTGTCTAGGAAGCTGCTTTTGCTGGTGTAGGATTCTTCTTGGATTATTAGTGTTATGTCGTGTATTTTGCATTTGTTTTCTAGTTTTTCTTTGAATTGTTTGAATGCCATGTGCGCGAATATTTGATTTTGAGGTGGTCTCATATTGCTTTGGTTTTGAAAATCCTTGTTATATCCGAGAACTATTGTACCAATATCCTGTTTTTCACATATACTTAGTATAAACTTGGTGACTTGATTTAAATAGTTGTTTTGTATTTGTTTAAACGTGGTGTTTATCTTTGTTATTCTTTTGGATTTTTTTAGACCTTGTTTATTTAATATTGATTGGTAATGTGCTATTTTTTTGCTTTTGAAGGCTATTTGATTTTTTAGAAATCTCCCGTCCACAATAAATGGAGTCCCTTCCGTTGTAACCAGTGTTGCAAAATTATTAACACCCAGATCAATACCCATAACATTATCTTTATCCAAACCGAGTGGTTCTTTTTCTATTTGATAAGTAAAGTTTGCCTTAAACATTTTACCATTGTCTATTGGTATTATTTCCACCTGAATGATCTTTTTATCACGTATATCCTCTGGAATTTTAATCCTAGGCCTATATTTCACATCATCTAATTCTTTCTTATATTTCCTACTAAGAGGTAATTCAATAAAACCCTCAGCAAGTTTCTTTTTAGAAGATGTTATAGACTCTTTCGGTATAATAATATTATGTAAACGATTATCATGCTTTTTAGGACTATTAACCTCTCGATCAAATTCATTATCAATTTTTTTATTCAATAATGCAACATACCCATTAAAAGAACCTACATGTTTTTTAATAGCAGCATTTGCCAAATGAGCTTGAATAAAAGAATAAACATCATCATATTTAGATTTAACTTTATTAATAATGGTTTTATAATTTATTTTTTTATAATGTTTTTCATCGCTTTTCTTAATTAAATAGGTTGTTTCTACAGCATAATTTCTTAAATCATTAAGTTTAGATGAAATATCCACCAAAACATTAAACTGCTCCTTAGAAAGCCCACGAACCAGAATACTCTTAGTCAAATACAAATTATCATTAACACACATAACAAATAACTAAAAAAAAATTTCACCCCTTATTATTCCATTTTTATAAAAAAAAATCATAAAAGAGTAAACAATAACATAAAATATAAAATATACTTATAATTTATAAAATTATTGAATAAACTTATGATTTTATAATAATATTCTATACAAACACATATATAAATGTAATCCAGACATGATAACAAATAAAAGGGGAACTGATAACTAATATAAAACCCATAATCAAATAAATATAATAATAAACAAAAAAATGTCAAAATGATAAAAAGTATTACAAAAACAAATAAAAAGATAATTTTGTCAGATACTC
>JAEEGL017188739.1_pt1 | contig 78849 bp, 70 predicted proteins | sample 9134231 | NCBI WGS metagenome assembly JAEEGL01 (sample SAMN16246548, study PRJNA631951) | gut metagenome | biome: gut microbiome; feature: rumen; material: fiber-attached | host: Bos | place: Iran: Karaj | collected 2018-10 | reverse complement strand
CGGTGAACGCATCAACGAAAAAGGTATCGGCAACGGTATTTCAATCATACTTTTCGCAGGTATCGTTTCGCGTATGCCTACCCTCGCAACTCAGCTTTTCGGGCCCACAAACGGATATATAGCAAAGGGCGGCCCCTACTGGTTCCTTTCTCCGTTCGTAGCAATAGTCCTTATCCTTATGATTGCTTATATCGTCTGGATGGACAATGCCGAGAGAAGAGTTCCCGTTCAGTATGCAAAAAGAGTTGTCGGCCGTAAGATGTATGGCGGTCAGAACACACATATTCCGATTAAGGTCAATATGTCAGGCGTTATGCCCATCATCTTCGCATCATCCATTCTTTCACTGCCCCCGACGGTTGAAATGTTCATCTCGAACAAAACCAACGGCACCGGCTGGGAGAAATTCTTCGACCTGTTCAGCAATGACAACTGGTTCTATGCAATTATTTATTTCGTTCTTATAATTGCATTCGCTTATTTCTACGCAACAATTCAGTATAACCCGATAGAAATGTCCAAGAACATCCGTGAAAACGGCGGTTCAATCCCCGGAATCCGTCCCGGCGATCCCACTGCGAACTACATTGCAAAGATTCTTTCGAGAATAACCCTCTTAGGCGCCCTTCTTCTGAGCGTTGTGGCTCTGTTCCCGATACTCTTTACAATCATCACAAACTGGGCTCTCGACAAGTTCTGGACTCCCGGCGCAACAATGAACATTTCACTCGGCGGCACATCAATCATCATCGTAGTAGGCGTTGCTCTTGAAACTTACAAGCAGTTAGAGAGCCAGATGATGATGCGTCACTACAAGGGCTTCCTTGATTAAGCCCGCGGAGGATAAGACATGGTAGTGCTCAAAACAAGCAGAGAACTGCGACTTATGAAAGAAGCAGGAGCAATAGCTGCAGGAGCATTAAAGGCAGCGGGTGACGCCGTAAAGCCCGGCATCTCAACCTATGAGCTGGACCGTATAGCCCACAAGTTCATAAAAGATGCGGGTGCGTATCCCACATTTTTAGGTTACAACGGTTACCCTGCTGCAGCATGTATTTCCATAAACGACGTGGTTATCCACGGCATTCCGAGCAAAAAGCAGATAGTCAAGGCGGGCGACATTGTCAGTATTGACATCGGAGCAACGTTCAATGGCTATGTCGGTGATAATGCTGCCACTTTTGCGGCGGGTGAAATATCACCCGAGGCAAAGCGGCTGAGCGACACCACCAGAGAGGCGCTTTACAAGGGCATCGAGGCGGCTGTTGCAGGCAACAGACTCGGCGACATCGGTCATGCTGTTCAGTTTTATTGCGAGGAGAGAGGTTACTCCGTAGTCCGCTCTTTTACCGGTCACGGAGTAGGAACTCAGATGCATGAGGATCCCAGCGTACCGAATTTCGGAACCCCGGGAAGAGGTTTAAGATTGGTCCCCGGTATGACAATTGCAATCGAACCCATGATTAATATGGGCACACACGAAATAAAACAGTTGTCAGACGGTTGGACCATCAAAACAAAAGACGGTAAACTTTCGGCACACTTCGAGCACACAATAGCCATCACGGCTGACGGTCCCGTAATTCTTACGAAGGTATAGATTATGGAACCGCTTGAAAAAGGAACTCTTGTGCTTTCGCTCGCGGGGCGCGACAAAGGCTATCTCCTGGCAGCAGTCGGGAGTGACGACCTTGACCGCGTGCTCGTCTGCGACGGTAAAGAGAGAAAAATCGAAAAGCCGAAAAGCAAAAACATCCGCCATCTCAAAGTGCTTGACGCAAAGCTGGAGGAGGACGCGCTCAGAAGCAACAGGGCGCTTCGCAAAGCTCTTGCCGCAGCGGAAGGCGAAAACTCAGGAGGTAATTAAATGTCCAAACAGGATATGATCGAAATTGAAGGTACGGTAGTTGAATCCCTTCCCAACGCAACCTTCCAGGTTGAATTGGAGAACGGGCACAGAATATTGGCTCACATCTCCGGTAAGCTGAGAATGAACTACATCAAAATTCTCCCCGGCGATAAAGTAACGGTCGAAATGTCGCCATACGACCTTACCAAGGGCCGCATAACATGGCGTTCTAAGTAATAAGGAGGTATTCTATTATGAAAGTCAGACCTTCTGTCAAGAAAATGTGCGAAAAATGCAAGATAATCAAACGCAAGGGAAGAGTAATGGTAATCTGTGAAAATCCCAAGCACAAGCAGCGTCAGGGTTAATCCGACGCAAACCATTTATTGGAGGTGCAACTGACAAATGGCGCGTATATCAGGTGTTGACCTGCCCAGAGATAAAAGAATAGAAATCGCTCTTACTTATATCTACGGCATAGGTCGCAAAACCGCTACAGACATTATTACGGCAACCGGCGTCAATCCCGACACAAGAGTCAAGGATTTAACCGAGGACGATATTTCCAAAATCCGTGAATATATCGACCATAATGTCAAAGTCGAAGGTGACCTTCGCAGAGAAACTGCGTTCGACATCAAGAGACTCATTGAAATCGGATGCTACCGCGGTGTCCGTCACCGCAAGGGCCTTCCCGTAAGAGGCCAGCGTTCAAAGACCAACGCAAGAACACGCAAGGGTCCCAAGAAGACCATTGCCAATAAGAAGAAGTAACGCAAGGAGGATATTATGGCTAAAGTAGCAAAAAAAGCTGCCGGTTCACGCAAACGCCGCGAGCGTAAGATGGTTGAACGCGGTTCAGCTCATATCCAGTCCACCTTTAACAACACAATAGTTACAATAACCGATACTCAGGGCAATGCAGTTTCATGGGCAAGCGCAGGCGAGATGGGCTTCAGAGGCTCAAAGAAGTCAACTCCCTTTGCAGCACAGACCGCAGCGGAAGTTGCAGCAAAAGCAGCTATTGAGCACGGCATGAAGACTGTAGAAGTTTTCGTAAAAGGCCCCGGCCAGGGTCGTGAAGCAGCTATCAGAGCGCTTCAGACAGCAGGACTTGACGTAACTCTTATCAAAGACGTTACTCCCATTCCTCACAACGGCTGCCGCCCGCCCAAGAGAAGACGCGTGTAACCGGAAATTATTGGAGGTGTAACACAAAATGGCAAGATATACCGGACCGGTATGTAAACTTTGTCGCCGTGAAGGCAAAAAGCTCTTCCTCAAGGGTGAGCGTTGCTACACAGGCAAGTGCGCATTAGAGCGCAGAGCATATGCTCCCGGCCACAACGGCCAGAGCCGCAGAAAGTCATCCGAATACGGTCTGCAGCTTCGCGCGAAGCAGCAGTGCAGACGCTACTACGGTATTCAGGAAGGCCAGTTCCATAAGTATTTTATCGAGGCTGAGCGCAAGCAGGGCATCACCGGTGAAAACCTTCTCCGTATCTGCGAAAGCCGCCTTGACAACGTAGTTTATCTTCTCGGTTGGGCAAGCTCCCGCGCAGAAGCAAGACAGCTTGTTACCCACAACCACTTCAAGGTAAACGGCAAGAACGTCAACATTCCTTCTTATCTCCTCAAAGCAGGCGATGAAATCGCGCTTAAAGATAAGAGCAAGCAGAGCGAAAAGTTCAAGGCAGTTATCGAAGCAAACGCTTCCCGCCCTGTTCCCCAGTGGCTTGACCTCAATGCTGACGCACTTACAGCAAAAGTTGTCGCTCTTCCCACCCGTGAGCAGATTGCTGTTCCCGTTGAAGAGCATCTCATCGTCGAGTTCTATTCAAAATAATAGCCATATTGCTTGATTTTCTGAATTACTCGTTTTTAACAGGCATATATGCCTGCAAATAACCAAGGAGGGTTTTTAAATGATTGGTATCGAAAAGCCCAGAATAGATACTGCCGAACTTTCAGCTGACGGTTCATACGGTAAGTTTGTTGTAGAGCCCCTTGAAAGGGAATACGGAACAACCTTAGGCAACTGCCTTCGCAGAGTTCTTCTCTCCTCACTTCCCGGCTATGCCATCACATCTGTCAAAATTGACGGTGTTCAGCATGAATTTTCAACAATCCCCGGCGTAAAAGAAGATGTTACAGAGATAGTTCTCAATCTCAAGAGCGTAATCCTCAAGATTCACTCGGATATGCCCAAAACTCTTTACATCAACGCCAACGGCGAAGGCGAAATCACAGCCGGCAGCATCCAGACTGATTCAGAGGTGGAGATTCTCAACCCCGATCTTCACATTGCAAGTCTCAATGCCGACGCTCATGTCAATATGGAACTCACCTGCGACACGGGCAGAGGTTATGTTTCGGCTGAAAGAAACAAACAGATTCTGCAGCCTGCAATCGGTGTTATTGCAATAGACTCAATTTATACACCTGTTTACAAGGTGAATTACACAGTCGAGAACACACGTGTAGGTCAGATTACCGACTATGATAAGCTGACACTCGAGGTGTGGACAAACGGAACAATTTCAGCAGTCAATTCCGTTGCTCTCGCAGCCAAGATCCTCAACGAGCACCTCAGCCTCTTCGGTGACCTCTCAGGCGAAGCCTACGGCACCGATGTTATGGTGGTCAAAGATGACAGCGGCAAAGAAAAAGCGCTGGAGATGACTATTGAGGAGCTTGACCTTTCTGTTCGCTCCTTCAACTGTCTGAAGAGAGCACAGATAAACACTGTGGAAGATTTAATAAGCAAAACCGAGGAAGATATGATGAAAGTCCGCAACCTCGGCAGAAAGTCTCTTGACGAAGTGGTAGCAAAACTCCAGTCACTTGGATTCTCCCTTCGCAAAGAAGACGAATAAGACCCGTAATACGGTAAAGGAGTGTGAATTAAATGCCCGGTAGTAGAAAACTCGGCCGTGCAACCGACCATCGTATATCAATGCTCAGAGGTCTTGTTACTTATCTCCTTGAGAACGGCAAGATCGAGACAACCGTTACAAGGGCCAAAGAGGTTCGTTCAATGGCAGAAAAGATGATAACCATCGCCAAGGATGATTCTCTTCAAGCAAAACGTCAGGTTATGGCATACGTCACAAAAGAGGATGTTGTTAAAAAACTCTTTGACGAAATCGCCCCCAAATATAAGGAAGTCAATGGCGGTTACTGCCGTATCGTGAAGACAGGCCCGCGCAGAGGCGACGCAGCTGAGATGTGCATCATCGAGCTTGCAGATCCCAAAGCGAAATAATCAACAAAACATAATCCCCGTGTCGTAAGGCACGGGGATTTTTGTCTGTATTATTTGCAGTATTACTGCTCGGGTATGTTCGGCATATCCAGCAGGTTTGAAACCTCATCAAACGTGAAGCTGTAATAATCCGCTATGTCCGAAAAACCGGAAAGCGAGCTGTTGGTGAAATAGAGGACAAAGCCGTCTGACGTCAGAACAAATGATGTAAGGTCAAAGGCGGAGCGGATAACCGAAAGTTCGGGAACTGCCGCACCGGAATCGGATATCTTCGTCATCAACATTTTTGCAAGCTGCGTCTGCAGGTAGTCCGAGCTGACCTTGCCGAATTTGGTAAGACTGCTCTGATTGTAATCAATGAGTGAATATGTAACCGGAATGTAGGTCGTGTTTATTTTGCCCGATGAAGTTTCACGCTGAAGCTCAATAAGAACACTTATATAGCGGGGCGACGCGTATGGAACGGTGTATCCGCCCGTCTCCTTCCACGGCTTGCCCTTTTCATAAAGCTTGTTTGCTATAACAGTCATTGCGCTTGACTGCGACTCAGACTCAATGGCATCCATAAGGCGGTTAAAGGATGAAATACTCTGCTCGTTTACACCTTTAATCTCAAGCTTTGGAAGAATGTAATCCGACTTAAAGGCAATCTTGCCGTCAGGGTCCTTGAATTTTTGCTCCACATGCCTGTCTGAAATGTATTTGTCAGACAGCTTTTCGGTCTGCTTTTCGGTTTTATCTTTGCAGCCCGCAAACACAAGCGGCAGGGCAATAATAAGAATAAAGCAAATAACTGTTCTGAATACTCTGAATTTATCCTTCATATAATCTCCTTTCGGTCAGCGGCTGATTGTTGTAAGCTCTGTGCCGCGACGGAATCCCGCACTGAAATGAAGCTTGTTTTTCTTTTCTGTAACGTCGCCGAAGCCGCCTGCGGGCTCATCACCGAAAAGCTTTATGAACACCCCGGCAAGAATGTCATCCTTTATGGTCTTATCGTTGAGAGCGGCATATTTTTTCAGCAGCTCCTCATATGAATCGGTGCTTAAATCAATACTGTCATAAACAAGCGTAACAAGCGAAACGTAGTCCGATTTGAACGGCTCGAACATAACGCTTTTGCCTGAGGTGTATGCCTTTTCAATTGACTCAGTATGCGGCGCAGTTTCATCAAAAATCAGCGAACTGCCGTCTGCGTCTGATGAATATGTGAATTTGACTCCCGAATTTACGGGGGCGATTATTTCTTTTTCAAAATCCGATTTGCGGATTGCTTTGACGGCGTTACGGCAGTAGTTCTCAAAGTCACCCTCAAAGCCGGGAGCGGTCAGGTCATAGAGAGCAACCGCGCTGTCGGTTTTATAATGTTCGGCAATAAGCTTCCAGATTTTAAGCAGTGCCTTCTCCGGCTTTTCTTTTTTTGCAAAGGTGCGTGCATCCGTAAGATTAAGTGCTGCATAAAGGCCGTTCCTGCAACAGCTTTCAACAATCCCGTCAAGAGCCGTAAAATCCGGCTTTTTGCCGATTTTTCCGTTCGGATAAATTAGAGTGTATGAAAAACTGATGCTTATGCAGTTAAAACCGAGCCCGGCAACGTAGGCGATGTCTTTGTCGGTGAGCATTGATTTTTCAAACTCCCGCACAACCTGCGCCATACCGTAAAGGCCGAATCTCGAACATAGCTTTTCTCTGCTTTCAATGTCTAAAGAATAGTTCCTGACAGCAAGAATGCGCAGTTTAATCTCTTCTCCGCTCTGCAACTGAAAGCCGCTCCCGTCGCATGAAATCTTCTCAGGTCTCGGTGCGGGGTCCGGATTACTGCGTGTTTTCAACATGCTGATTGCTGCGGGAACAGCCGCCGTAACGGCACCTGCAGCAATACCGGCTGCAGCGGTTATTTTGTCGGTCTTTTTCATACTGTGCACATCCTTATTTTTCAATAGCGCTGATAAAACTTATGTTGTTGCCCGTGACGGAGCATTTGATTCCGCTGACGGAAGCATGTGTGACAAAACAGCTTGTGCCCGTGAATACGGGATAGAAAATAGCGTGCTTTATGAGGTAACTGTCGGCGGAGAAACTGCCGTTTAAAACATCCTGCTGACTCTCTACGTTAAGTGCGTCGTTTATCATTCTTTCATAGTCATCGTCTTCAAAATTAAAAACGTTTGTGCTCCTGCCCGGTATGAAGTCCGCAAGGTAGTCGGCTGAAGATGAACTGCGCGAGTGAACGGGAGCAAACGCAAACTGATATTCGCCCGTTTCAAGCAGTTTCTCAATGTTGTTCTCGGTGTCGGTCAGAACACTGACGCTCAGACTGACGTCAAAAACCTGCTGCCATACCTGAATCTGCGAGCGGATGGCGGCAGAGTATTTTTCTTCACACAGCAGGGTAACATTTACAGATTTTACTCCGAGAACCTCAAGACCCGCATCCCAGTATTCGTGAGCTCTTTCTTCATCGTAGGTAATGGTAGGCATCTGCTTTGATACCTGCTCGTGGTAGTTTATGTCGCCCGCCTTGCAGCAAAGCGGAACGCTCGTTCTTGTAAAGGAACAGCCCTCGGGCGGTTCAAACAAATCTTTTTTGATACAGAACGAAATCGCCAGGCGAAGATATTCGTTAGAGAAAAACGTGTCGGCGCAGTTAAAACAGAAGCCGTAAACCGTGTCTTCTATTCTTCTGACATTTACCGACTCGGCAGGCACGCTGTCAACATCGGTGAATACGGCGGCGCTGTATGTGCCTATTGAAACATCCCTCGCTATGCGTGATGCATCGTTATTGAAATAAAAAGTAACGGAGGAGGGCATAACCTTGTTTTCTCCGCTGTAGCCGTGGTTTTTTCTGACAGTGAGACTTGAAGATGCGTCCCAGGCGGAAACATAGAACGGACCGTTGCACAAAAGATACTGCGTATTGAGCCCGTATCTTCCGCCGCACAGGTTAAAAAACTCCTCGTTGCACGGCATAAAGGCGGTGCAGGCAAGTCTGTCAAGAAAGTCAAGGCATTTGTGTTCAAGCTCAACAACAAGAGTGAAATCGTCGGGTGTATTCACTCCGAGCGACGAGACCGAAAGCTTACCCTCGTTTATCTGACGGGCGTTTTTGATAATCAGGAATTTTGAAAAATCCGGGCAGTTCGTTTCCGCCTTTACCGCTCTGTTGAAAGCAAATGCAAAGTCATAGGCGGTAACCTGAGTGTCAAACTCCTCATAATCATCGCCGATTGTTGAGGTGTTGATTCTTCTGACAACGCTCCACTCGCTGTCATCACGCAGGTGAAATGTGTATGTCAGACCGTCGGGCGAGATTTCCCAGCTTTTTGCAACGCCGGGCGTAACATCGCCGTTTTCATCCAGGCGGACAAGACCTTCAAAGCAGTTGTTGATTATTGTGTCGGCGTCCTCGCCCTGTGTGTATTGCGGGTCAAGTGTGTCGGGTGAAGCGGAGAGTGCATAGGAAAATGCTCCGCCGCTGCCGTCACCGCAGGAGGCGAGAGACAGCAATAAAACCGCTGTTAATATGATTGAAACAAGTCTTTTCACTTTCAAGAGTTTTCTTCCATCCATTTTGCAAGCTGGTCGGCAAGCGGGTTGCTTGCCGGTTTTTTGTTGTTCTGCGAACTCATATATTTTGCAATGTCGCGTTTGCCCGCTCCGCTCTCCTGCTTCCTCTTTTCAAAATCGGAGAGCTTTTCGCGAAAACCGCACACGCAGTAAAATGCTTTTTTGTCGCCCTCGCCGCGCATTTCAAGCTTCTTGTGGCATTCGGGGCAGCGGGCGTTTGTAATTACGCTCAGACTCTTGCGGTAGCCGCACTCCCTGTCCTGGCAGATAAGCATTCTGCCTTTTTTGCCGTTTACTTCAAGCATAAACTTGCCGCACTCGGGGCATTTCTCACGTGTCATATTGTCGTGCCGGTAGGTCGCCGTGTCCGCAATTACACTCGACACAAGCGCGGACGCATATTTTCGCATTTCGGCAATAAACTGCCTGTCATTTGCCTTGCCTGCGGCAATAAGAGAGAGCTTCTGCTCCCATTTGGCGGTAAGCTCCGCAGATTTTAAATCGGCAGGCACAATGCTGACAAGCTGCCTTCCTTTTGATGTGGGAATTATCTCCTTACCCCTGCGTTCAACGCAGAAGGAGTCGAACAGCTTTTCGATAATATCCGCCCTTGTCGCAGGTGTGCCGAGACCGCCGCTTGTTTTGAGAACATCACGCAGCTCGCCGCTGTCAACCTGACCGGTCGGGTTTTCCATCGCAGTCAGAAGGGTGGCCTCCGTGTATCTCGCAGGCGGTTTTGTCTGCTTCGTCTGAACCCTGCAATCCTTTGCAAAAGCCGGCGCACCCTGATTTATCTGCGGCAGAGTGCCTTCATATTCGTCGTCATCCTCGTCCTCGTCGGAGCGGTTGTAAACCGCTTTCCAACCGGGCGAACGCATAATCTGCCCCTTGGCATAAAAATTATGTTTGCCGAAGGTCGCTTTGACCTGCACCTCATCATATTCGCACGCAGGGCTCAGAACCGCTAAAAAACGGCGCACAACAAGGTCGTAGATGTTGCGTTCATCCCTCGTCAGTCGATTTAAATCCACATATTGCTCGGTGGGAATAATTGCGTGGTGGTCGGTTACCTTGGCATCGTTTACAATGTATTTCGTTTCTATGTTTCTGCTTCTGATAAGAGCGTTTGCGGCGTCTTTATAAGGTCCGATTGCTATCGCTTTAAGTCTCTCTGGCAGAGTCGGCACAACATCCTTCGTGATGTATCTTGAGTCCGTTCTCGGGTATGTCAGCAACTTATGTGTCTCATAAAGACTTTGCATAAGCGAAAGAGTCTGTTTTGCCGAGTATGAATATTTTTTGTTTGCATCTCTCTGAAGCTCCGTCAGGTCGTATGCGGCGGGCGGAGCTTTGTGCCGGAACACCTTTTTGACCTCGGTGAACGTGCCTCTTGCTCCCTTTACCTCATCCGCAATTCTCTGAGCTGATTCAATGTCGCTTATAAACGCCTGACCTTTGGAATCCTTGTAAAGCGCACTGAATTCGTTGAAATAAACGCGCACATTGTAGTAATCTCTCGGACGGAATTTAAGAATCTCATCCTCCCGCTTTACTATCATTGCAAGGGTCGGGGTCTGCACTCTGCCCGCTGAAAGCTGTGCGTTATGCTTGCAGGTCATGGCGCGGCTTATGTTTAAACCGACAAGCCAGTCCGCCTCCGCTCTGCACTGTGCGGAGCGGTATAAGCTGTCATACTGCTGCGACGGTTTAAGATTTGCAAAGCCCTCTTTTATCGCCTTGTCGGTCTGTGATGAGATCCAGAGCCGTTTCATCGGCTTTTTGAAATGCGCTTTCTGAATAATCCAGCGCGCAACAAGCTCGCCCTCTCTGCCTGCATCCGTAGCTATGACAAGCTCGCTGAATTCATTTGAATTAAGCAGTGCGCTGACCGCCTTGAACTGCTTTGAAGTCTGCGGAATAACCACAAGCTTCATCTTTTCGGGCAGCATCGGCAGGTCTTCCATGCGCCAGGTCTTATATTTATTGTCATACGCCTCGGGGTCGGCAAGTGTAACAAGATGCCCGAGTGCCCATGTAATAACATATTTATCACCGATAATACAGCCGTTGCCGTTGCGTTTGCAACCGAGCACGCGCGCAATATCTTTTGCAACCGACGGCTTCTCGGTCAAAACAAGGGTCTTGCTCATTTCAGGTTCTCCGTCCGTTAAATATTATTAAAATATAATACCAAATATAATATACTTTAATATTCTAATACAGAAATATGAATTGAGAATTAACACTTTATGATTTTTTGCGTAAAAAATAACTTACGGTTTTTGTGCATTTGCGACAAAACGTATTATTTAACACCCAAAACACTGTAAATAATATCAATTTACTGTTGTAAAGAATTAATAAATATGATAAAATTTTTATAATTATTGCTATATTGGAGAATTATGTGCAGGGGAGGCGGAAAAAACGGAACTGTATATAATTATCGCTCTGTCGGTAATCATAATTATTCTTTTGGCGGTTCTGCTCTTTAAAAAGCCGGCATTAAACAATGAATTGTCAGAAAAGCTCGCTGTAACCGGCGAAAAGATAAAAACCCTCTCCGAAAACGTTGATGCCGAGTTTGAACGCTCACGCCGTGAAATGCTCTCTCAGCAGCAGGCGCAGAGAAGTGAAACGGCGCAGAGTCTCAGGGCGATGAACGAAAAACTCGAGCAGATGAATCTGCGCAATACCGACTACCAGAACAAGCTGATAATCTCGGTAGGCGAAAGTCTTGAAAAAATCAGCAGAAGCAATTCCGAAGCGGCTGAAAAAATGCGCCGCAGCAATGAAGAAAAACTCGAACAGATGCGGCTGACGGTTGATGAAAAACTTACGTCAACACTTTCTGCACGGCTTGACTCCTCGTTTAAAGCGGTCTCCGACCGTCTTGAAAATGTCAATAAATCAATAGGCGAAATGAAGGAGCTTTCCGGCTCTATCACCTCAAACGTCACCTCGCTAAACAGGGTGCTCACAAATGTCAAGGCAAGAGGCACCTGGGCGGAGGTTCAGCTCGGGGCAATACTCGACCAGACAATACCCGGCATGTATGAAACAAACTTTGCCGCAGTCGATGGCTCTGCAGACAGAGTGGAATTTGCAGTGAAGATTCCATCCTCCGACGGCTCGGTTGTGTATCTTCCCGTTGACTCAAAATTCCCTATGGAAGATTATATAAGAGTCTGCGCAGCTGCCGACAGTGCCGATTCAGCCGCACTTGAAAAGGCAAGAAAGGCACTTGAAACAAGAGTATTATCCGAGGCAAAAAGCGTTTCAAAATATATAAATGTTCCCCGCACAACGCCCTACGCAATTCTCTACCTTGCAACCGACGCCCTCTTTGCCGAGGTTGTCGCAAGCGAGAGACCCGTTATCGAAAAGATACAGTCCGAATTCGGTGTGATGGTGGCAGGCCCCACAACAATAACCGCCCTTCTGAATTCTCTTTCAATGGGCTTCAGAGCCGTTGCAATAAACGAGAAAGCAAACGAAGTGCGCGAACAGCTTGTAATTGCACGCGACCAATACAGCAAATTCGGCGATGTTCTTGCAAAAGCGCGCAAAAAGATTGACGAGGCGGGGCAGACTCTTGATGAAGCGCAGCACCGCAACGAAATCATACGCAAAAAACTCAAATCGGTGGAGAGCACCGATGCTTCAGACGGCAAAAAAGAAAACATTAATAATATACTGGAGGATGTTCAATGAAAGACCCCAAAGAATTACTTGCTCTTATGACTCTTGAAGAAAAGGCCGCCATGTGCGACGGCAAAGATTTCTGGCACCTCAAGGGTATTGAAAGACTCGGCATTCCCGAAATTATGGTCTGCGACGGCCCTCACGGTCTGCGCAAAAAGGATTATGAAAAAAAGGGCTCAAGCTTAAGTGCGAGCGTTCCTTCAATCTGCTTCCCCACTGCGGTTACTACCGCCTGCTCCTGGGATCCCGACCTGCTTGAGAAGATGGGCAAAGCTCTCGGCGGCAAATGCCTTGAAGAAAAGGTAGGCGTGCTCCTCGGTCCCGGCGTCAATATGAAGCGCTCACCGCTTTGCGGCAGAAACTTTGAATATTTCTCCGAAGATCCCGTTCTTGCGGGTGAGCTTGCCGCTTCCTTTATAAACGGCGTTCAGTCGAGGGGAGTAGGCACATCGCTCAAACACTTCTGCGCAAACGACCAGGAGGCGCGCCGTATGAACGGCGACAGCGTTGTTGACGAACGCGCACTGCGTGAGATTTACCTGCCCGCATTTGAAATTGCGGTCAAGAAATCACAGCCCTGGACCGTTATGAACTCCTACAATAAAATAAACGGCACATTCGGCTCCGAAAACGCCCACACGCAGACCGAGATTCTGCGAGACGAATGGGGCTTTGAAGGCGCAATAGTTACCGACTGGGGTGCCTGCAACGAGAGAGATGACGGCCTCCTTGCCGGCAACGATATTGAAATGCCTTCGTCGGCAGGCGGCGGAATGCGCAAAATTCTCAAGGCGATCGAATCGGGCAAAATCAGCGAGGAAGTTCTTAATGAGAGAGTGCTTAAAATACTCGAACTCATCAAAAAAGCATCCGACGGAGCGGAAAAAGCCGCAAAAGAGGGCTTCGAATTTGATGAAGAAAAAGACCACATTCTCGCAAAAGAGATTGCCGAGCAGTCAATGGTTCTCCTGAAGAACGACGGCATCCTTCCGCTTGACAAATCAAAGAAGGTTGCGGTTATCGGCGAAATGGCAAAAACCCCGAGATACCAGGGCGCCGGCTCTTCGCAGATTAATCCCACACATCTTGACAGCGCCTACGATATTCTTTCGGCTGCAGGCGTTGACGCAACATATTCACAGGGCTATGAGCGCACACTTGCCAAGGCAAAGAAAAACCCCGCTCATATCGCCGAAGCGGTTGAAGCGGCAAAGAACGCAGACACCGTTCTCCTCTTCATCGGTCTTACCGAGGATTATGAATCAGAGGGCTTTGACCGCAGCCATATGAAGCTCCCCGATGCCCACATTGAGCTTGTAAAAGCCGTTTCGGCTGTAAACAAAAATATTGTTGTCATCCTTTCGGGCGGCGCACCTGTTGAATTTGACTGGGATAACGACAGCGTTCGTGCAATTCTCAACTCTTATCTCGGCGGTCAGGCAGGCGCAGGAGCGGTTGTTGACATCGTTCTCGGCAACGTCAATCCCTGCGGCAAGCTCGCGGAGACATACCCCGAAAAGCTTGAAGACAACCCCTCAATCAACAACTTCCCCGGCAATGTTGCAACAGTTGAATACAGAGAGTCAATATATATCGGCTACAGATATTATGAAAAGGCGCAGCAGCCCGTCCGCTACCCCTTCGGCTATGGTCTTTCATACACAACCTTTGAATATTCCGGTCTCTACCTCGACAAAACAGAGATGGATGAAAACGACACACTGAGCGTATCGTTCAGAGTCAAAAACACCGGGAATGTCGCAGGCAGTGAAATCGCACAGCTTTATGTAGGCGACAGGGAGAGCACGATTTTCCGCCCCGTCAAGGAACTCAAGGGCTTCAAAAAGGTTTATCTTGAGCCTGGCGAAGAGAAGGCAATCACAATCACCCTCAACAGAAGAGCGTTCGCCTTCTTCAATGTCAACACAAACGACTGGTGCGTTGAAAGCGGCGTCTTCGACATTTATGTAGGCGCATCAAGCGCAGATATCAGACTTACCGGCTCCGTCAATGTTACGGCAGCTCCCGCCGATATTCCCGATTACAGCACAGTTGCACCTCTTTATTATACAGGCAAGGTTCAGTCCGTTCCCGACGACCAGTTCACGGCTGTTCTCGGCAGACCGATTCCTCCCACAGAGAGAGACAGAAACACGCCTCTCACTGTCGTTGACAGTTTTGAAACTGCCTCTTACACCAAATGGGGCGGCAGAATAAACAACCTTATGCATAAGATGATTCCTGTATTCGTGAAAGGTCCGGGCGCAGATTTCGCAATCGGTATTGCAACCCAGACACCCATACGCAACTTTATGTCAATGTCAGGCGGAGTTTTCAGCGAGAAAATGGCGGAAGGCCTTCTGCGAATCCTCAACGGCGACAAGCCCGGCAAGGGTCTGAGAATGATTCTCTCCGATATTCCCAGAGCGCTCAAAGGCGTAGGTCCTCTTATGAAACAGATCTGAGAAACAATATATCTTTGAAACGGAGATGCTATATGAAAAATTCAAAGCTTTTCAAAGCGCTGTGCATTCTGATGACAGTCACTTTGCTGGCTGTTACCGTGCCGGTTCTCAGGGCAAAGGCGGCAACAACATCCGCAACATTTGCCGTTTTCTCCGACACCCACTACCTCGCAGACAAGCTTTATGATGTCAACAGTGCGTCGTGGGCAAACTATCTTGAAACAACCCACCGTCAGATGGAACAGGCAGGTGCCCTTGTTGACAGGGCTCTCGAGGTCTCTGAGCATTATCTGCAGGAGGCAAAGGAGAATGGCAGCGCCTATGTGCTTGTGCCCGGCGATATAACCAAAGACGGCGAATACGAGTCGCACAAAGAAATGGCTCAGAAATTTGCCGATTTTGAGCGTGAAACGGGAATCCCCGTTTTCGTTATTCCCGGCAACCACGACATCCGCAACTCCAACGCCACCGATTACACGGGCGAAACCTCTGCAAGAGCCAAAAAAACACAGCCGACAGACTTCGAAAAAATCTACAAAAACTTCGGCTATGATGAGAATGATCCCGACTGTATTTCGCGTTTTCACCCCAAAGCGGGCAACTACGGCGGCTATCTTTCATATTCGTGGAAGCTCAATGACGATTTTATGCTTATAGCCGTTGACTCAAACAAATACTCCGTTGACAACGGCGCACCCACCAACGAGCACGTAACCGACGGTATGATAGGCGAAGACCTTATGAACTGGATTGTCGAGCAGGGTGCCTACGCCAAAGAAAACGGCTACAAGGTCGTCTTTATGCAGCACCACAACATAGTCCAGCACATGGATATTGAAGAGGCGACATTCTTTGCCTTCGTCATAGACAACTGGGAATATGTCTGCGACACTTATGCGGATGCGGGCATTCACTATGTTTTCTCAGGTCATCTTCATTCTCACGACACTGCCGCTTATGTAAACGACAACGGCGAGAGAATAACCGACCTGCTTACCGCTACGCTCACGGGCTATCCCAACGAGATGAGAATTGCGGAATTCAAATCCTCCGGCGACGAGATTTCAATGGATATGTCAAGCCACAGAGTTGACGAGTTCACTCCCGTTTCTTATGTCAGAAACGGCGAAACAATCACATACGCTCAGCCGTTCAAATACAACGGCTCATACGACCTTACATTCGGTAAGGATATTTACGAATTTGCCTACAGTGCCATACTCGGCGTAATCAGAACATATTTCCCGCAGATTCAGAGGGCGGGTGGCCTCGTCGGTTTCCTGTCTGAAAAAGGCATTGACCTTGAGGAGATTATTAAAAATGCGCTGGGCACCAACGGCCTTCAGATAGGTGACACCGAAATTCTTACCGTCAGTCAGAACCTTATGGGCTTTATAAATGAGCTCGGCAGTCAGATTGACTCAAGATATATAAATGACAGGGAGCACACTCTTCAGGTAGTGAGCGAACTTCTTACAACCCTGCTCAACTTCAAGGTAAGCGACAAGCCCTGCACCCTCTATTATGAAAAGACGGGGCACGGCAACCCGACAGGACCCACCACGCTGGATGAATTTGCCCAGACAGCGCTTCTCTCATACTACGGCGGCGATGAAGATATTTCAGCCGACCCGATGGTTCAGGATGTTCTTGACAGATTTGAAAGCGGTGAGCTCGCGCAGGAGTTCTTTACTCTTCTGCGTAAAACGGTTGTTGAAGATTTCGCCCTCAACGAGGTTCTCGCAAATCTTGACTTCAACCCCGGCGAGCTCTTCCCCGACGGCTCTGCTCTCGCCGTTCTCGGCGACATCCTCCAGGGCATAACGGAAGCTCTCCTCGGCGGCGACAACAGCTTCCTCAACCTTGTCACCTCCGTTCTCGGCATAATCTTTGTGCCCGAGAAATACTCTTCGGTTGACAATATTATTGACACCCTCATAGGCGACGAACATTTCACGCCCTCTCAGATGCAGGCGTGGGGTCATACAATCAGCTGGATGGTAGGCACCCTTCTCATAGACAATAACCCCGTTGAAAGAGCTGACGGTGACTACACTCTTGTTTATTCAGGCAAGGAGAAGGTCGAAGCAACTGCGGACAATTACCGTTTGCCCTCCGATATAGCCGTAACAATGGGCGAAGATTCATCCACACAGGCAAACTTCACCTGGCTTACAAAATACAGTGTAACGGGCTCGGATATTGAGATTGTTCCATACAGCGACAACCCCTCGTTCGGCAGGGGAGCAAACGACGGGCTCGACATCAAGGCGAGCAGTAAAACCGTTTCAATAAGCTACCCCGGAGCGGATCTAGGAATAATCGCCTTCCTCGATTTCAGCAAGGATTACACCCGCCACTATGTCACGGTCTCAAACCTTGAGCCGGGCAAAAAATACAGCTACCGCATAGGCGATGCCTCGCGTGACTGGTGGAGTGAGGTGGGCACTCTGCAGACTGCGGATAAATCCGGCAAAACCACTTTTATTGCCCTTGCCGATATGCAGGGTCAGAACGACACGCAATACGGAGTGTTCTCCGATGTTCTCAAGGTGGCGTTCAGAACGGTTCCCGACGCAAAGTTCATAGTTTCCGCAGGCAGTCAGGTAACTCTTGCCAAAAACACAAAGCACTGGAAGAGCTTCTTCAATACTGCCGCAGACAATCTGATTAACACTTTCTTTATGCCCGCCGCAGGCGCAAGAGAAAAAGCGGGCGGCTTTGTTACGCAATATTTTAATCTTGCAAATTATCCAAAACAGACTACCGACACGGGCGTCTATTACTCCTACGATTACAACAACATCCACTTCACCGTTCTCAACACAAACAATCTGGCGGATAAAAAACTCGGCGAGCCGCAGCTTAACTGGCTTAAAGAAGATATTTCTTCAAGCGATGCCGACTGGAAGGTAGTTGTTCTCCCCAAGGCAATTTATTCAAACGGAGCAAAATGCACCGCAAAAGAGAATAAGAATATCCGCACGCAGTTAAACGGGCTTCTGCCCTACCTCGGCGTTGACCTTGTGCTTCAGGGTCAGGATTGCGTTTACTGGCGCACCGGAGCTTTAAGCGGAGGTCTGCCTGCAGTAAGCGGCAAAGAAACCGTCACTTACAACGGTGAAAAATATACGGCAATGGTTAACCCGAAGGGCACCGTTTACGCGCTTCCCGGCACAGCGGGTGTCAGGAGAGCAAGCGCCGTAAACAAAACAGCTAACCTCTTCCCCGATGCCGAAACAGCCTTTGTGCCCGACACACCCGTTTTCGCCGCCGTTCAGACTGACGGCAACACCCTTTATTATGATGCCTACAAAGTCGTTGACGGCAATGCACAAAAGGCGGACAGCTTCGCCATCAAAAAAACCGGTTCCTCCGGAGCGGGCTCATTATTCAATCTGCTCGCATCCAAAATGGATTTCTCCTTCTTGTGGAGCATTCTGGGTATTTTCTTCAGAATATTCTCCGTTTTTACAAAATGATTTAAACAGCAGCCCCCGGCGTAATATTACGTCGGGGGCTTTCGCAAACAAAAAAAACGGCGGATGAGCGTTTGCTCAGATTCCGCCGGTGTTTTTTTATTCTGCCTTATGCCGCACTGTCAATGTAGATGTGCTCAAATTCCGCAGTGCCGTCCGATGCGATTGTCAGCGTTGAGCCGCCGCTCATTTCACTCTCCCAGTAGCAGCCGGAGCCGCACTTGAGACCGTATGACAGGCGTATTCCGTCAACAAGCATTGAACTTGAGTTTACATGGTCGTGACCAACAATAATATTTTTCGTGCTGCCAAGCCGCTTGCAAAGGGCAAAGAAACCGTTGTTGCCGTGAGCACAGCAGACATCCTCGTGGTTTACGCCGAAGCAATCGTCTGCATATTCATCCTTCCAGCAGTCGTTCTCTTTGTCATAATACTGTGCATAGTATGTGCCGTATTCCACAACGGGAATATGCATAAACGCCGTGCTTTCAACCGTTTTGCCTGCCGATGCGGTAATGCCGTTAACAGCCCACTCATACCACTCAAGCTGGTTTGCCCAGAGATGGTCATAGCCCGCACTGCCGTCTGTGCCGAGATTGATTTTGCCCGCCTCTGTGTCATCTGCATCGGAGTGTGTGTCCATCATAAACAGGGTGTGAATGATTTTGCCGTTTTCAGTTATGTTGATAATGTAGTTGCCGTAGCCCATATCTTCGGGACCAAACTTGAACAGACAGTTTTTCGAGGAGGTGAACTGGTAGGCGCACCAGAATTCAGAGGGCGTTCTCTGCCCGTCGTGGTTGCCCATTACGGGAGCCCACGGAATGCCGTAGGAGTCAATGTATTTGCAAAGCTCAATGTATGAAAGCATACCCCACGCATTGTCACCCGTCAGAGTGATTAAATCGGGCTTTGCCTTTTCAACAGCGCTCTTGATTGTGCTTTTTGCGAGGTCCCACGAGCCGTCATAAAGTTCGGCATCGTTGAGCTGAACGTCGGCTATGTTGAGAACAACAAAATCCTTGTCCGGGTCTTTTTTCAGTTCAGCGCAATAACTTGTTTCAAATTTATCATCCGCACTCCATTTTTCAAAAAGCTTCGCCTGATTTGCCGTGAACGGAGCAATAATCTGAACGAGCGAAATAATAAAAGTGAACGCAACGCCCAGACCGATTTTGATGTATGTGCCTGCCTGTGAGAAAAATGCCGTAACCTTGCCGAAATCCATTATTCAGTCTCCTTTATTCATATTGTTTTCAGGTGATATTATAAAGCAAAGCCGGGTCAAAATCAACTTTTATTCCCTATCCCTCGTGAGGTTTTTCATCCAGTTGAAGCTGTTGATTTTGAATACCGCAACAAAGCATTTTAAAATCTGGTCGCATTTCAGCAATGCAAAAACAACCCACGCAGGCGCACCGAGGGACAAAGCGATTACAGCCGACGGCAGAACAACGCCGAAAACAAAAATCGTGTCGTTCTTAAAAACAAACCCTATGTCTCCGCCGGATTTTACAAGCCCGAACAGGCACGCCGCCTGGTAGCAGGTGCCGATTATTGTTACCGAAAGCACCGTGCAGAACTGCTTTGCGAAGTTGGCCGCTTCGGGCGTAATGCCTGAATACAGCGAGATAAACGGAACACGCAGCAGGAACAGCGTAAGCCCCGTCAGAAGACCTATGCCGAAAAACAGAATCTGCGTTGTTTTTGCGTATTCCTTCATAAGCCGTGTTTTGCCTGCGCCTACAGTCTTGCCCGTGATTATTCCCACGGCAGATGACATACCGTTTACTGCCACATAGGCAAGTGAATTGAGGTTGTTTGCAACGCTTGTCGCCGCAATAACAGACTGGTTGAATCTGCCGAGAATAATCGAGTTGCCCATAAGGTTTACGCTCCAGACAACATTGCCGCCGATAATCGGCAGACCGTAGCGGATAAAATCCTTTCTCAGCAGAGAATCCGTTTTGAAAAAATCAACGGGAGTGAGCCGCAGCTTTTTGTCGATTCTGAAAACGTATAACATAATAATCATTGTCTCTGCCATGCGCGAAACAAGAGTGGCAACAGCCGCACCTTTTATTCCGAGCGCGGGCAGACCGAGCTTCCCGAAAATCAGCGCATAGTTAAGACCGATGTTTATATACAGCGAAATGCCCGAAACAATCATTCCTATGTTCGCCGCCTCAACGCTTCTCATAGCGGCAATAAGCGCCTGCGTCAGGCAAAAAAATGCGTATGAAAAACATACAACCCGCAAATAAACGGTCCCGTCCGCAATTACCTGAGCATCGTGTGTGAATATTCCGATTATCCGGTCAGGCAGCAGGGCGCACACCGCCGTGAGAACAAGACCGAACGCCAACGAAAAATGCGTGCCGATTGAGACAATCCGCTTTATGCTCTCTTTATCGGCTTTGCCCCAGTATTGAGCAGAGAGAACGAGAATCGCACCCTCAATACCGCCCGAAAACATCTGCAGAAAGGTCTGAATCTGGTTGCCCATATATACGCCGGAAACGGCGGAATCGCCCAGAGAGCTTACCATAAGATTGTCGGCAAAGTTGACTGCAAAGGTTATAAGGTTCTGCAGCGCTACGGGAATTGCAAGCGCAAAAAGTGAAATATAAAAACTCCTGTCACGGGTCAGCAGAGGTATTCTGTTTTCGTCCGTCCTGCCCATTTCAATTACTCCGGTTAATACTGATTTTATAATGAAAATTATAATTCCCCCGACCGATAATTGCAAGCATAAAGCAAAAAGAACTCCGCCGTATTTCAGGCGGAGTCCTTAATTGCTTACAAAGTATTTATACCGAAAAGTTGTGATTATTACGAACGCAGTGAGTAACAAGGTTCTGACGCTTTGCGTCAGGTTCTTATTTCATCGCCTCTTCAACCGCAACCGCGCAGGCGACTGTCGCGCCTACCATCGGGTTGTTGCCCATGCCGATAAGTCCCATCATTTCAACGTGAGCGGGAACGGATGAGGAGCCGGCGAACTGAGCGTCGGAGTGCATTCTGCCCATTGTGTCGGTCATGCCGTAGCTTGCGGGGCCTGCTGCCATGTTGTCGGGGTGAAGGGTTCTGCCCGTGCCGCCGCCCGAAGCAACCGAGAAATATTTAACGCCGTTTTCGTTGCACCATTTTTTGTATGTGCCTGCAACGGGGTGCTGGAATCTGGTGGGGTTGGTTGAGTTGCCGGTGATTGAAACGCCGACGTTCTCAAGCTTCATAATTGCAACGCCTTCGGGAACATTGTCTGCGCCGTAGCATTTTACCTTTGCTCTGTCGCCTGTTGAATAAGGAGTCTCCTTAACAACGGTAACTGTTTCCGAATAGGGGTCAAACTCTGTCTGAACGTATGTGAAACCGTTGATTCTTGAAATAATCATGGCGGCGTCTTTGCCGAGACCGTTGAGTATAACTCTCAGGGGCTTTACACGAACCTTGTTTGCGTTAAGAGCGATTTTGATTGCGCCCTCTGCAGCTGCGAAGGATTCGTGACCTGCAAGGAAGCAGAAGCATTCTGTTTCTTCCGAAAGGAGCATTTTGCCGAGGTTGCCGTGACCGAGACCGACCTTTCTGTTGTCGGCAACGGAGCCGGGAATGCAGAAGCTCTGCAGACCTTCGCCGATTTTTGCGGCGGCGTCAGCGGCCTTTGTGCAACCCGATTTAATAGCGATTGCGCAGCCGACGGTGTAAGCCCATACAGCGTTTTCAAAGCATATCGGCTGTGTGCCTCTTACGATTGCGTCGCAGTCAACACCCTTTGCAAGAGTGATTTCTTTGCATTCTTCTATTGATGAAATACCGTATTGTGCGAGAACGGCGTTGATTTTGTCAACTCTTCTCTCATAGCTTTCAAATAATGCCATTTTAATTTCCTCCTCTTACAAATTATTCTTTACGGGGATCGATATACTTTGCGGCGTCTGCAAATCTGCCGTAAGAACCGATTGCCTTGTTGTATGCTGTTGTGGGGTCGTCGCCCTTCTTGATGAAGTCGGTCATTTTGCCGAGCGAAACAAATTCATAGCCGATAACCTGATCGTCAGCGTCAAGAGCAAGTCTTGTAACATAGCCCTCTGCCATTTCAAGGTAGCGGACGCCCTTGAGCTTTGTGCCATACATTGTGCCTACCTGTGAGCGGAGGCCTTTGCCGAGGTCTTCAAGACCTGCGCCTACCGAAAGACCGTCATCCGAGAAAGCGGACTGCGAACGGCCGTAAACTATCTGAAGGAAGAGTTCTCTCATTGCGGTGTTGATGGCATCGCACACAAGGTCTGTGTTGAGCGCCTCAAGAATGGTTTTGCCGGGAAGAATCTCCGCCGCCATGGCAGCCGAGTGAGTCATGCCCGAGCAGCCGATTGTTTCGACGAGCGCCTCTTCGATAATACCGTTTTTAACATTGAGTGAAAGCTTGCAGGCACCCTGCTGAGGTGCGCACCAGCCGACACCGTGCGTAAAGGCGGAAATATCCTTTACTTCGTATGCCTTTACCCATTTGCCTTCTTCGGGGATGGGTGCGGGGCCGTGATTGGGACCTTTTGCAACGCAGCACATATTCTGCACTTCGTTTGTGTAGTTAATCATAACTTTTTATCTCCTTTCAAAACTTGAAAAATACACCTTAAATAATATAAAACAACGGGGGTTGATTTACAAGTGCTAAAATGCACAAATAAACGGCTGTTTGCTTTTTATTTTAATGAATAAAGCAGTCAAAAATCATTCTGCGGTTTCGCCGCTCTCTTTTTTGCTTCCGCGCACGGATGAGATTGTTTCTTTGAGCAGATCCCTGTAGATAATAACAGCGGCAACAATTGAGGCGACGATGGTTATGAACATAAGTATTCCTACGCCTGTTGTCGGGGCAAAAATCAGCACAAGAACGCCGATGATGATGGGCGCGAACGCAAGCTTCCAGTGCTTTGCGAAATAGCCGGCTCCGAGCGCTCCGAAAAGAGCGGGAAGCACATTGTTGAACGCCGCTTTGAACACGGAGCCCTCCGCCGTGATTTTGGGCAGAATCGGCGCGAACGCAAGCACGCCCACGGCAATGATAACCGTTGTTGTGATGGATGAAACGGCTATTGAGATTGTGCTTATGACTTCGCCTTCCTCAGTGTTTGCGCGGACTTTCGCGTTCTCCATTGCGTTGAGGCCGCAGGGAAGACGCAGATTTGCTATGTTGCCCGTAACAAACGAGAGATATGTTCCGCCCGCGCCTAAAATCGGCACATAGGTAACAACCTCGACGATTGCGGTAATCCAGTAAAGAGGGATGAGAGTCAGAAGAATTTTGCCTATTACACCTGCCGCGGGCCAGGCGTCAAAAACAAGGGAGACGCCGACGGGCAGTGTGAACATCATAACAAGGGCGGCGTAGTTCCATACGGTGCCCCAGACATGGAGTCTGTCAAAATATTTGCTGTCCATTCTTTTCCCTCCTTATCTCCAGGTTATTGCCGCAATATCGGGCAGGCAGATATTCATTATAATCGCCGCGGCCATACCTATAAACATGCTTATGGGCATTGCGAACGGTTCAAATGAAGTCCACTTGAATTTCTTGCAGAGGCCGGAGAGAACCAGCATTGCGACTATTGCAACAATAAGCACGGTTACCGACATAATGCCCGCGTTTGTTGAAGGATCGCTTGTGCTTGTGCCGGCTATTGCCCTTGCGATGAAAGCGGAAATAATGCCGATAAACGCGGCGGCCGAAACAACATCGCCGAGCATTGCCGTTTTTTCGTTCTTATTGACAGCTCCGCCGATTTTTTTCTGCAGTTTTCTGCACACAAGCGGAAGGAATGTGAGCGGGAACACCGAGCCGAGAGTCATGGCCCACGCGACCGTTGAAAACTGTGTGGGGTCGGTTATCTCTTTGCTCAGCGAGCCGCCGAGAATGCCGAGTGTGGATTCGGCCGCAACCGTTTCATAAGCGAGGTTGCCTATGACCGTGAGGCGTATCCACGGCACAACAATTCCGAGCGCGTTCGCAAGCGCGAGAACGGTTGCGAGAATCGAAATTGCCGGCGCTATGCTGAAAAGAATGCTTGATGTTACGGTTGACACAAGCGTTTCTTTCTTAATGCCGATCTGCTTGCCGTGCTTCCACGACTTGACAATGAAAAACAGTGACTGAGCCACGATGAATGCCACTATCGCAAAGGCGATGCCATACATCACCGGGCTTGTTTTGAAGTCTGCCAATCTGATTCCTCCCAAATGTTTTTTGATTTGGACTTAACATTTTAATTTTATCATAGTATTACAAAAACTGTCAATAAAAAACAGAGCCGCAGCACCCGAAAACAAATGCATAAATACTTATTTGTCTGTTGTTGTGCAGTATTCGTTAAAAATCATAACGCCGCGCCTGAGGCGGGCTTAAATTATGGGAGATTTAATAATTGATTTTTTACTGACGTTATTGTATATTTATAAAGATTTTTGAAATAAAAAGCAGTGTTTATTTCACCGAAAGGATTGATATATACGGCTACAGTAAAACCCTTTAAAGCAGTCCGCCCTCTCCCCGAATATGCAGGTATGGTAGCGGCTCTTCCCTATGATGTCATGAACCGCGACGAGGCGTTTGAAATGGCAAAGGGCAACCCCTATTCATTTCTTCACGTTGACAAGGCGGAAATTGACTTCCCGCCCGAAACGGATCCTTATTGCGAGGCGATTTACGAAAAGGCGGCATCCGCACTTGCCGCACTTGAAACAAACGGCGTCAGCAAACAGGATGAAAAACCCGGCTACTACATCTACCGTCAGATTATGAACGGCAGAAGCCAGACGGGTATTGTCGGCTGTGTCTCAATTGATGACTATATCAACAACGTTGTCAAAAAGCACGAGCTCACCCACGCAGACAAAGAGGCGGACCGCATACACCACGTTGACACCTGCGACGCCAACACGGGTCCCATCTTTCTGACTTACCGCAGAAAAGATGAAATTGCCTCGTTTCTTGAAAAATTCAAGGCGGAAAAATCTCCCGCCTGCGACTTCATCACCGACCAGAGAGTGCGCAACACCGTCTGGGTTGTCGATGACGATGAGGCAATCGCAAACCTTACAAAATGGTTCGGCAACGTTGAGAGTCTCTACATAGCCGACGGTCACCACAGAGCGGCATCGGCAATAAATGTCGGCAAGCTCCGCAGACAGCAGAACCCCGGCTACACCGGCAGCGAGGAGTTCAACTTCTTCCTCGCCGTTCTTTTCAGCAGCGACGAGCTTGCGATTATGGATTACAACCGCGTCATCAATACTTTAAACGGCAACACGCCCGAACAGTTTATTGAAAAAATCAGCGAAAAGTTCACCGTAGAGCCCGCACAGAACTCGCCATACCGTCCAGAGGGTCCGCATATCTTCGGTATGTTCCTTGAAGGCAGATGGTTCAAGGTAACCGCAAAAGAGGGCACCTACAACAGCACAGACCCCGTTGAGTCACTTGATGTTTCGATTCTTCAGGAGAATCTCATTGACCCGATTCTCGGAATAAAAGACCTCCGCAACGACAAACGCATTGATTTTGTAGGCGGAATAAGAGGGTTAAAAGAACTCGAACGCAGAGCCACTACTGATATGTGCCTTGCCTTCGCCATGTTCCCCGTTACTCTTGACGAGCTTATGGCGGTTTCGGACGCAGGTCTGCTTATGCCTCCCAAATCAACCTGGTTTGAGCCCAAGCTTCTGAGCGGCCTTTTTATTCACAAACTTAAATAATCGGAGATGAAAATGATGAGCAGCTTAAAGCCGCTTTATCCGGGTATAAAACTGAACGCTCTTATAGTCAGCGACACTCATATTGACTGCAGGCATCCCTTGCCCGCTCTGCCCAAATACTGGCTGAGAAGCGTAGCAAAAGACGCCGAAAAATCGTTAAACAGGATGGATGCCTTCATAACCGTCGGCGACACCACCTCGCGCGGCAGTGAAAAAAACTGGCAGCTGACTGCACAGGCACTGAAAAACAGAAATCCCGCCGATAAAATGATTTTTGCAATAGGCAACCACGACTGCTGGAACGATGACGGCTTTGAAGCCGCCGTTGAGAATTTTTACAGATACAGCAAAACAATCACCGGCAACAAGCGTGAAAAAACGTATTTTTCTCATATTATCAAAGGTTATCATTTCATCTTTCTCGGCACCGATTCCGACTCGGGTTGTGAAGCAAATTTCAGCGATGAACAGATGAACTGGTTTGCCTCCGAAATGGAAAAGGCGGGCAAAAGCGGCAAGCCGATATTCGTCTTCTGCCACCAGAGCTTGAACGGCAGGCACGGTCTGCCCCGCACCTGGGACAGAGAAGAAGACCCGAACCGCGACCCGATGGAAGGCGGAATAGGCGAGCGCAGCGATGAGGTTGCCTCCATACTCAAAAAATATAAAAACGTCTTTTATTTCAGCGGTCACTCGCATATGGGGCTTTGCGGTGAGAACAAAAAAGCCGCAGAGGGCTATTCAAGTTTTGAATATGAAGACGGTGTCTGCCTTATCAATATGCCCAGTCTTGCCTGCGGCAATCACCACGGAGAGGTTGACACAATGGGTATAGGCGCCGTGCTTGAGGTTTATGAAGATAAGGTCGTCATCCGTCCTCGTTTCACCTCCACACACAGATGGAACAAAAGCGTTATGATAAAAGACGGCAAGCCATACCTTGAACAGATTATTGAATAAAATGAGCAGATTTGATTTTGTTGAAAATGAAAAGCTTAAAAAGCAGCTTGAATTTATAATAGAATGCGACAAGGCAAAAAACGTGCTTCGCAAAACAGTGCTGACAGATTGTTCACGGCGTGAGAATGACGCTGAGCATTCCTGGCATTTAGCCGTATGTGCAATGGTCCTTTCCGAATACGCTCCCGAGGGTGCGGATATCGGCAGAACCGTGCAGATGGTAACCGTTCACGACCTCGTTGAAATATATGCGGGAGACACCTTCGCCTATGACGAGCAGGGCAACGCCACCAAACAACAGCGTGAAGCCGAGGCGGCAGACCGCCTGTTCGGTATTCTCGGCGAACAGGGTGAAATGTTCCGCTCGTTATGGAACGAATTTGAAGAGTGCGAAACGCCTGCTGCTCTTTACGCCCGCGCGCTTGACAGTCTCCAGCCCCTTCTGCATAATTACATTACGGAGGGCTACACCTGGCGCGGTAACCACATCACAACAGAAATGGTGTTAAAACGCAACGCCGCCTGCCGCGAGGCAATGCCCGAGGTCTGGAAAGTCGTCGAAAGAATAGTTGAAGATTCGCAAAAAAAGGGATTGCTCGAATAATTAAATATATAAACAAAAAAGGACTTGTCCGCGTGAACAAGTCCTTTTAATTATGCCTTTATCCGTCTATTGTCGATATTGCGGGTATGGCGTCCTCAAGCACATCGAGCATTATTCTCACCGTGTCAAGTGAGGTGAATACCGTTACTCCGTTCTGAATTGACGCCTTTCTAAGCGCGGCGCCCGAGCCGAATTTAATGCCGTCCATAACGGATCTTGTGCTGATAACGTAGCTGACATATCCCGCACGCAGAACTTTGATGATATCTTCGTCGCCGTTTTCTATTTTATGGCGCAGTCTTGTGCGTATTCCGTTTGCCCTGAGGTAGTCCGCCGTGCCGCCCGTCGCTTCAATGTTGAAGCCGAGACGGTAAAAGCGCTTGATGAGCGGCAACGCCTCTTCCTTATCTTCATCCGCAATGCTTACAAGCACTGTGCCGTAATATTTCATCTTGATTCCCGATGCCTGCATTGCCTTATACATGGCGCGGTTGAGCTGGTCGTCATAACCTATCGCTTCACCTGTTGACTTCATTTCGGGCGAGAGATATGTGTCCATACCGGTCAGCTTTTCAAACGAAAATGCGGGTGCTTTTACATACCAGCGGCCTTTGTCTTTCGGCACCATTTCGGTTATTCCCTGTGCGGCAAGACTCTCGCCGAGCATAACTCGTGTGGCAATGTTTACAAGCCCGAAGCCCGCCGATTTTGAGAGGAAGGGCACGCTTCTTGACGCTCTGGGATTAACTTCGATTATGAACACGTCATCATTTTTATCAACAATGAACTGAATGTTGAAAAGACCTACTATGCCGATGCCCAGACCGAGCTTTGTCGTGTATTCGCATATTGTGTCGCGCACCTTCTGCGAAATGCTGAAGGGCGGGTAAACGCTTGTGCTGTCGCCTGAGTGAACGCCCGTGCGTTCAACAAGCTCCATAATGCCGGGTATAAACACCTGCTCACCGTCGCAGACCGCGTCAACCTCAACTTCTTTGCCCATAATGTATTTGTCAACAAGAACCGGCTTGTCTTCGTCAACCTTTACGGCGTTTGTCAGGTAGCGGCGCAGCATCTCCTCATTGGCAACAATCTCCATGGCTCTGCCGCCCAGAACAAACGAGGGGCGCACAAGCACGGGGTATCCGATTCTTTCGGCTGTCTCGACACCGGCTTCAATATTCGTTACCGCCTCACCTTTTGGGTGAGGAATGCCGAGTGAGCGTATAAGACGGTCAAAAGCATCTCTGTCTTCCGCCTTGTCAATAGCCACACAGTCCGTGCCGATTATTTTAACCCCTCTCGCCGTCAGCGGAGCGGCAAGGTTTACGGCAGTCTGACCGCCCAGAGTGGCGATTACGCCCTCCGGCTTTTCTAGGTGTATTACGTTCATAACATCCTCAACCGTCAGTGGCTCAAAATAGAGCTTGTCGGCGGTCGTGTAGTCGGTTGAAACAGTTTCGGGGTTGTTGTTGATTACTATCGCTTCATAGCCTGCAGAACGTATTGCCGCAACGGCGTGAACGGTGGAATAGTCAAACTCAACACCCTGACCGATTCTTATGGGGCCCGAGCCCAGAACAATAATCTTCTTTCTGTCCGAGACTATCGATTCATTTTCACTCTCGTAGGTCGAATAAAAATAGGGAACATAGCTGTCAAACTCGCTCGCGCAGGTGTCAATCATTTTGTAAACGGGGAAGATTTCCTCTTTTGCCCTGCGCTCATAAATATCGTCTTCGGTGGTTTTCCAGAGCTCCGCCACGTATGAATCGGAGAATCCCATCTTTTTTGCCATTTTAAGCAGCTCGGGAGAGTCGGGATTTGCCTCCATCTCCTTTTCAAAATCAACAATGTTCTTGATTTTGTCGAGGAAGAACATGTCAATCTGCGTTATGTTGCATATTCTCGAGTGGTCAACGCCCATCCACATAAGCTGAGATATGGCGTAGATTCTGTCATCCGTGCCCTCTGCTATATATTCGAGCAGGTCGTCGGCAGTCATATGTGATGAGTCAAATTTCTCCATGTGAATATGGTTTTTACCCATTTCAAGCGAGCGTATTGCTTTGAGAAGACTCTCCTCCATGGTGCGTCCCACGCTCATAACCTCGCCGGTTGCCTTCATCTGTGTTGAAAGGCGGTTGTTCGCATCCGCAAATTTATCGAAGGGGAAGCGCGGCATTTTGGTAACAACATAGTCAAGCGTCGGCTCAAAGCAGGCGGGTGTGTTTGCAAGCATAATCTCGTCAAGATTCATACCTACTGCAATTTTTGCCGAAACACGGGCTATCGGGTAACCGCTCGCCTTTGAAGCAAGAGCGGATGAACGCGAAACTCTCGGGTTTACTTCAATTACATAGTATCTGAACGACTGCGGGTCAAGCGCAAACTGAACGTTGCATCCGCCTTTAACTTCGAGAGCGCGTATGATTTTAAGTGCACTGTCACGAAGCATGTGGTATTCCTTGTTCGTCAGCGTCTGACTGGGAGCAACAACAATTGAGTCGCCCGTATGTATTCCTACGGGGTCGAGGTTTTCCATGTTACAAACGGTAATTGCGGTGTCGTTTGCATCGCGCATTACCTCGTATTCAATCTCTTTGTAGCCCTTTATGCTCTTCTCAACCAGCACCTGATGAACGGGGGAGACGGCAAGCGCATTTTTCATAAGCAGGCGTATTTCTTCATCGTTGCCAGCAAAGCCGCCGCCGGTGCCGCCGAGCGTGAAAGCAGGCCGCAATATTACGGGGTAGCCGATTTCGTGAGCCGCCTCAATCGCTTCTTCTATAGAGTATGTTATCTGTGAAGGAACAACGGGCTCGCCGATTCTTTCACACAGCTCCTTGAAAAGCTCGCGGTCCTCTGCCATTTCAATGCTTTTTGCCTCCGTGCCGAGCAACTCAATTCCGCACTCGTCGAGAACGCCTTTTTTTGAAAGCCGCATGGCAAGGTTGAGTCCCGTCTGACCGCCGAGTCCGGGAATAATAGCGTCGGGGCGCTCATAACGGCAGATTCTTGCAAGATACTCCAGGGTAAGCGGTTCCATATAGACCTTGTCTGCTATGGAGGTGTCAGTCATTATTGTTGCGGGGTTGGAGTTGGCGAGAACTACCTCGTATCCCTCCTCCTTGAGGGCGAGGCACGCCTGGGTGCCGGCGTAGTCAAACTCGGCCGCCTGACCTATGACAATGGGGCCCGAGCCGATAACAAGCACCTTTTTAATATCGGTTCTTTTAGGCATTCTCTTTCGCCTCCTTCATCGCGTCAAGGAATTTGTTGAAAAGATAAAAACTGTCCTGCGGACCGGGAGCGCTCTCGGGGTGATACTGCACGCTGAAAACTTTGTCCTGCGCACATTCCTGACCTTCAACCGTGTTGTCGAGTATATTCAGATGTGTTACTTCAAGCCCCGTTCCCTCAACGCTTTTTGCGTCAACGGCAAAGTTGTGGTTCTGTGATGTTATTTCGATTTTACCTGTCTGCAGGTTCTTTACCGGGTGGTTTCCGCCGTGATGGCCGAATTTAAGCTTGTATGTTTTTCCGCCGTAGGCAAGTCCTATAATCTGGTGCCCGAGGCAGATGCCGAAAATCGGGTATTTGCCTTTCAGCTTTCTGACCGCTTCAATAACCGGTGTAACATCCTCCGGGTCGCCCGGCCCGTTTGAAAGGAAGATTCCGTCGGGCTTCATAAACTCGATTTCCTCCGCCGTCGTGTCATAGGGCACAATTGTAACGTTGCAGCCGACCTTGTTGAGCGAGCGGATGATATTCAGCTTTATTCCGCAGTCAACAGCCACAACATTGTATTTGTGGTTGGAGGTGCGCGAATACCAACGTTTTTTGCAGCTGACCTTCGACACCGCATCTGTTGGAACGGGAGTGTTCTTTATTATCTCAACGCCCTGCTCGGCTGTTGTTTCAATTCCCGTAATAAGGGCGCGCCTTGCGCCGAAATCCCGTATTGACCTTGTAAGCTGTCTTGTGTCAATGCCGTATATGCCGGGAATGTCGTTTTCTTCAAGCAGTTCCGACAGCGTTTTTGTGTAGCGGAAATTTGACGGCATATCGTTGTAGTCCCTGACAATAAGACCGCCTATTGTCATATTCTTGCTTTCAAAATCCTCGTCTGTAATGCCGTAATTGCCGATGAGCGGGTATGTCATTACAACCGCCTGATAGGTGTATGACGGGTCGGATATAATCTCCTGATAGCCGACCATCGAGGTGTTGAAAACAACCTCGCATACCCTCTGCGAATATCCTCCGAAGCCGTAGCCGTAGTATTCCGCTCCGTCTTCAAGAATCAACTTTCTGTCAAACTGTTTCATCTGCTTCTTCCTTTATATACTGAAATTATATTAAATTACCTTTAATGTATTATTATTTACTTTTTTGTGTATTTGTCAAGTGTATTTAAGAATAAATCGACAAATAATTAATAATTATTCATTTTTAAACGAAAAACACGCATATTTACGTATTGTTTTTCATCATATTGAATAATCACCCTGTCATTGTTGCCAACCCGGCGACAGTGTGATAAAATATATTTTATACTGTGTAAAATCTGACAGGAGGATTTGAAATGCAAAGGTTCGCTATGAAAAACGCACCCGCAAAAGATTCACAGGTGTTTATTTACGGTGATGTCCGCTTAAGCGTTATTTCCGACAGAATTCTCCGGGTTGAAAAATCATCAACCGGCTTCTGTGACAACCCGACGCAGATGGTTGTCTGCCGTAATTTTGTTGATGTCAATCCCGAAATCAAACACAACAAGGGCGGGCTTATCACAATAAAAACCCCGAAAACCTCATTTCGTGTCAACACATCCACAATGCGTGTCGAAGCGGCAATCAACGGCAAATGGCGCTACCCTTCAAACAGCACAAATCTCGGCGGAACAGCCCGCACGCTTGACGGCACGTTCGGCTACCTCGGCAGCTGGAAAACAAAAAAAGAAAAACGCGACCGTTTCTTTCTCGGACACCTGCGAAAGGGCATTTTCTCTTCAAACGGCGTTGCCGAAATAGATGACAGCGACTCCTTCCTTTTCAATGAAGACGGCTCCGTTTCACTGCGTCCGTTCAAGGTTGTTGACAAATATGTTTTTGCCTTCGGCGACGATTACCTCGGAGGTCTCAAAGATTTTTACAACCTTTGCGGTGCAACACCTCTTCTGCCGAAATACGCTCTGGGCAACTGGTGGAGCCGCTACCACGCCTACTCTCAGAGCGAATATCTTGAACTGATGAACGCTTTTCGCGATAAAGATATTCCCTTCACGGTAGCCACAATAGATATGGACTGGCACATAGTAAAGAACGTGCCGAAGGATGTCAAGCCAACCGTTATTCAGGGCGCCGGGTGGACGGGTTACACTTTTGAGGAAAGTCTGTTCCCCGATTACAAAGAGTTTTTCAGAGATCTCAAAAGAAGAGGCCTTGCAATAACGATGAACCTGCACCCGCACGACGGCGTCAGATATTTTGAAAAACAGTATAATGATATGTGCGAGGCGGTCGGTCAGAATCCTGCCGAAAGAAAACCCGTTAAATTCAACCTGACGGATGAAAAATTCCGCAACGCCTATTTTGATATTCTTCATCATCCTTATGAAGAGGAGGGCGTCGATTTCTGGTGGATAGACTGGCAGCAGGGCACAAAATCAAAGGCGATGTTGGGGCTTGACCCTCTCTGGCTTCTAAACCACTACCACATGCTTGACAACTGCCGCGGCGGCAGAACGGGGCTTATTCTCTCGCGTTATGCGGGCATCGGTTCGCACCGTTATCCTCTCGGCTTTTCGGGCGATACCTTCGTTTTCTGGAAGAGTCTGAAACTTCAGCCCTGGTTCACGGCAAACGCTTCAAATGCGGGCTACACCTGGTGGAGCCACGACATAGGAGGTCACGTTTACAATTCCGGCAACAACGAGCTTTATCTGCGCTGGCTCCAGTTCGGCGTGTTCTCGCCCATAAACCGTCTGCACTCGAACAATACGTCAATTTCAAAGGAACCGTGGAACTTCCCGGAGGTCGAAAAAACGGCTGAAGATTATCTTCGCCTGCGCCACCGCCTTCTGCCCTATCTCTACACGGCAAATGTCAGAACGGCAGACGATGGCATTCCGCTCATAAGCCCTATGTATTATTACGACAAAAGCGAAAACGCCCATAAAGAAAAATACCGCAACCAGTATTATTTCGGAGAGCAGATGATAGTGGCTCCCGTTACAAAACCCGCAAAACAGCCGGGACCGGACGTTGAGTTCTATCTTCCCGAAGGGGAGTGGTTTAATTTCTTCAACGGCAGAAAGTATTCGGGCGGCGAGTATGAGGAGAACTGCCCTCTTAATGAATTCCCCGTGTTTGCAAAGGCGGGCGCAATAGTTCCCCTGCTCCCCGAAAGGCAGGGCAATTCAACTGAATTTGATGCCCTCGACGTGCTTGTCTTCTGCGGAGCGCAGGGCAAATTTACCCAGTTTGACGACAACGGCAGCACAATTGATTTCTCATTCGACGGTGAAAAGCTGACCGCCGTCCCGTCGGAAAACTGCAAAACAAAACAGATAAACGTCAGATATATCGGCGCTGACAAAGAAAACGAAATAATAGAGTTATAATACAGAGAACCGATTAACATCTGCAAAAAAATAAAATGAATATTGCCCGGGTTGACCCTGTCGGTCAGCCCGGGCATTAATATCTTTGCGTTCTTTTATTTTACATCGGCGTAGAATTCGTCGATATATGCTTCAATATCTTTTCTTTCGCATCTGAGCGGACCGGGAGTTTCCATCTTGAGCGAGACAGTGGCGGTCGCAATCAGGAGCGATTCTTTTATACTTTTATTGAGGCGCTCGTTTATGTAAGCGGCAAAGGTAGTGTCGCCTCTGCCCGTTCTTCCGCTGAGATTTCTCGCTCTTATGGGGCAGGTGTAAAAATCCTTGCCGTCATAGGCAAGAACCTCTGTGTTGTGGGTTATGCAGATTTCTTTTGCGCCCCAGCCGTAAAGCATTTTTGCCGCCTCAAACCTGTCGGAACTGCCTGTCAGAATCTCCGCCTCAGCAGCATCTGTTTTGAGGTAGCTTATGTAAGGCAGAAGCTCCTTCTTTTCGCTCCAGTCCTCAAAGAACATTGAACCGTCGGGCGCGGCATGCCTTAAAAGGGCCTGAACATCAACCGCGAGGGGAGCTTTCTTTGAGAGCGCTTTGATCATTTCACCGTTGAAATCGCCGTAGATAAGCCCCGCGAGGTGGTAAATCTCGGCGTCAAGGTCGGGAATGTCGTCAAGCGTGAACGGGTCGCCCACGCTCTCTGCGCGGCAATCGCGCTTTTCTTTGTCGGGCGTGAAATATTTGTTGGCCATTGTGGTGGATTTTTTGCTGAATGTGCAGTAAATATCTTCTTCGGGAATAACAAACTGAGCAAGTCTGCTTTCATCCTCTTTTGCAACCTTTGTCACGGCTGCAACCCTGTGCCCCAGCGCGTGAGCACTTGCCGATGAATAAACAACAGCGCCGCCTACAATGTGAGCAGTGTTGCCGAGATGGTCGGTGTTTGCATCAAGTGTGATGTGCCCGATTATTGCCGATGAATAGTGTTTCATTTTGTCACCTCAATCATTTTCAATAAGTGCCCGAAACTCGTCAATGCACTCTTCTTTAATACAATTTTTGTCAAGGTTAAGTCCGAGTATGGCGTTCACCTTCATATGGTCGCGCGTCATAAAATCGCCGCTTATGACATTGATTTTTTCAAGGTAAAGCGGATTGCCCGCTATGCGTCTGATTATATCTTTAAAATACGGGCGCAAAGCTTCGTCAAGCTCTCTGGGCCATTTCCGCAACCCGTTCTCTGTGCCTAAATTTGGAGTCTGCTGAGTCTGGAACCACAAAAAATCCTCACAGGTTTCGGTGTCGAGAAAATCGGTGCAGACACGGGCAAACTTCTCTGTTTTGTAGCCGAAAACTTTTTTGTCCCATATATCATAGATTCTGAAATCTCTTGAGCCGGTGTAGAGCTTTTCGGGCGAGCGCAGAAGGTATTTCTTCCCGCTTTTCCGAAGGTCGCCCATTGTTATATCGGCTATTTTTTCAAAATCTGTGTATGCGTATTTTTCGGGCTTCAGATATTTTTCAACAAGCTCGTTGGCTCTGTTGCCGTTGTCGCCGTAGTGCAGGGTGAACGGTCCTATCTTCTGGTCGCCGTATTGACGCAGGTCGATTATGAAAAACTCCTCTTCGCTCTCTTCAAGAACTCTTGAGAGATCCCGGAGGGCACTTTCAAGAGTCGCCCCGGTGCTCAGCCCGTGAGCGAGAAGAAGCTCACCTTTTTTTACACGGTAGAACAGACCGAATTCTCTTATTCCGTATTGATATTGCTCATAAAGCGTGCCGTCCTGGCAGCAACCGAATTTCACAAGCCCCTTTGTGCCTGCGTTATGAGCGGCGGGAATAACAAGCTTGTTTATTCTGACCTCATCCTTTACGGCGGACATCCAGTTTGTATAATTCATTTTTTCACCTACACAATCTGAAAAATATAAAATTTGAGATAATCGGTTTCGGGAACATTCCACAATATGGGATGGTCGCAGCACTGCTGACGCACCTCAATCTGTTTGAGACCGAAGCCCGCATCCTTTGCCGCGCTTTTAAGCATTTTTACAAACAGCTCGTTGCTCATAAAATGCGAACAGGAACAGGTGGCAAGGTATCCGCCTCTGCCGAGCAGTTTCATAGCCCTGTAATTGATTTCTTTATAACCTTTCTGCGCATTGTTTACGGTTTTTCTGCTTTTGGTAAACGCAGGCGGGTCGAGTATTATAAAGTCGTATTTGTGTTTTTCCGTTTTTTCAAGTTCGGGCAGCAGGTCAAAAACGTCGGCTGTCACAAACTCCATATTGCCGTCAAGCCCGTTTATTTCCGCATTTCTTTTTGCCATTGCCACGGCATCGGCGGAAACATCAACGGCGGTAACGCTTTTTGCTCCGCCCTTTGCCGCATTTAGAGCGAACGAGCCGGTGTGAGTGAAGCAGTCAAGCACAGTTTTGTTTTTGGCAAGCTTTGAAACCGCAAGGCGGTTGTATTTTTGATCGAGAAAGAATCCCGTCTTCTGCCCGTTTTCAAAATCAACTGTGTATTTAATGCCGTTTTCGGTTATTTCCGTTACCGTTGAGGAGGGGTGAGTAAGCCCTTCAATCTCATACCAGCCCTTGTGCTGCCCGAGCCCTTCGAGTTCACGTATCGCAACATCGTTGCGCTCAAACACTCCGGTTATTTCTTCACCGATACTTGTGAGAATACCGACAAGCATACGGTATATTTCATCCTTGATTTTTTCCATACCGAATGAGAGCACCTGAGTGACAAGAACACCGCCGAATCTGTCAACCGTCAGACCGGGCAGACCGTCCGCTTCACCGAAAATAAGACGGCAGCAGGCAAAATCGTCGCCCATAACGGTTCTGCGGTAGTCAACGGCATATTTAAGCCGCCTCTCAAAAAATGCGGATGAAAAACTCTCGTTTGCATTGTCGGAGAGAATACGCACGCGGATTTTGCTTTTTTCGCTGTAAAAACCCGTGCCGAGATACGAACCCTTTTGCGAAAAAACGTCGGTGAAAGCGCCGTTCTCTATGTCGGGAGTTTGCGAGGTAATCTCCTCGCCGTAAACCCAGGGATGACCGTTTTTAACCGAATTTTCCGCCTTTTTCGTAACAAAAACCGAAGGGAATGCTCTGCTGTTTTTCATAGCGGACCTCATACATTAATAAATATATAACAACAGTTAATATATCATAACCGCATTTATGTTGTCAATCAAACACGGCGCAGTAAAAGGCATCCGCCCATGTGAACGGATGCCTCTGTTGCGTAAAACTATTTATTCTGCGTTTTCTTCCGAAGTGCTTTCTTCCTCGGTGCTCTCTTCGCTTTCTTCCTCCGTCTGCTCTTCGGTTGTCTCTTCCTGTGTTGTGGTTTCGGGTTCGGTTATCTCTTCAACATAGGATGTCTCGGGAACGGTGGGAGTCTCATCGCCGCTGCCTTTCATATAGAAAGCAACCGCCGCGCTTGCAATAACCGCAATAATAAGCACAATTGCGGAAATGATGAGAGGAGTGGAGGATTTGACCACCTCGTTTGCGGGGGCTGTCTCCTCTTCGGGTTTCATCTTGGCATCGGCGAGAATACGTTCTTTAAGGGCGTTGAGAAGCCCCGTCATGGTCTTGAAAATAATCTCGTTGGGGTCATTGCCCGTAACCTTTGTGATTTTTGCGCCCTGCGAGTCGGCAACCACATAGAACATAAATCTGCCCGTGGCGTCGGAATAAAGAGTGGATGCCGCGCCTGCAAAGTCGGTGGAGCATCTTTCAAATGTTCCCTTTGCAAGGTTTGCAAAATACTCGTTGAATTTGCCGCCCTGCCATTTTTCAACGGGAGTCTCGTCGAATATAATATGACCGTCAGAGCCGGGTGTGTCCTTGATAAGCATCTGAAGATGTTTAAGTGAAGCGTTCTGCGCAATCGCAAGTGTTGTATCTGTATCGTTAAGTGCCTTGACAAGAGCCAGAACATCGTCTTTGAGAATCTCTTTTGGAGTCTTCTTTACGGGCTCTTCTGTCTGCGCCGAAACGGGAGCGACAGGTGCTGCGGGCGAAGCTGCAGGTGCTTCGGGCTCCGCAATTATTGTTTCGGGCTCGCCGTCCGTTTCTTTTGTGACCTCATCATCGGCGCTTTCGGGTGCCGCCTCGGGTTCTTCGGTGTTTTCATCGAGTATGTCCGAAACAACAATGTTGTTTTCATCGCCGAAACGGGCGAGCGCCTCGCCGAGCGAGCCGGCAAGAAGTGTTGCGGTGAGCTTCTCTTCAAGCGGAACAAACGCTATTCTCTGTGTGCCGTTTGCAATGCAGAAACCGCTGAAAAGTCCGTTCGGAGTGTAAAGGATCTCCGAATGCTTCGGAAAACCCGCAACAGCTCTGTATTCACGTTCGTTTTTCGGAAAATATGAAGTCGGCAGTGAGGCGATTACATCGTCGCTGTTTTCGCATTTGAGCGAAAGCGCCTGGCAGAAAATCTCTTTTGCCGAGTAGAAAAGCGACGGCTCAGCGGCAATAATGACAAGACTGTTTTCTTTAAGTCTTTCACCGAGCTGAGAGAGCAGCTGCTTTACGGATGAGTAACCGTTCGAAGTGCAGTTGAAGCAGTTGCTTACCGCATCCTGAAGCGCAGACAGAGCACGGGTTGTTTCCGCACTCATGCTTTTTGTCAATGACATTATGCAGGCATTGCTGTTAATCATATTTCAATATTGCGGCGGGCAGTTTTACTGCGGCCGCTCTCCTTTCTTTCAGTTAGCATACCATCTGCCGGCATTGGCATAGGGGTTTGTTTTGCCGTATGCGTCATACCATGCCTGCGGATACTGGGGGTTGGGATTTGTCTTCGCTTTGGATGTGTCAACCTCGGCGCTTTCTCCGTCGCGGACAAGTCTTGCAAGAACAACTATCTTTGCGCTGTCAAAGTCGTAGCAACAGGTTGAGAGGGTCAGAAGATGGTCGGTCGGGAGTATGTCAACATCAGTTGTGTAAAGCGCTCTTTTGTCAACGTATGAGATATATTCCTTGAGTTTTTCATCCGTCAGTCTGGTGAAGGTGTAATTGAAAACATAGCCGTTGTCATCCTTCGCCTCGCTGTTGGTAATAAACACTGCGTAAATTTTCCAGGTGTAGTCTTCGTAAATAGTGTTGCACTGAATCGTGGGCGCTCTCTTATATCCGTCAACGGTCTTGTAATCTTCAAGCATACCGAAAATCTTGTCGGAATACTTCATATTGTGACCGTAAACTATTGTGTTTCTGTCAAGCAGGTAGGTGGAATTGCGGTAGTCAAAATACGGAACGCCGTATTCGGTCCACTTCCTGTAAATGTCGCGCTTGAGGTAGTAGCTGTTGTCTGAGCCCTGTGCGAGAGGCATATCAATTCCGAACGGGGCGATTGTTATCCAGCCGCGAAGGTCCGGGTTGGCTGCATAGAGGTTGGCGTATTTGATAAGCATATCAGGAGCAAATTCCACATTGGGGTATTTCTTTTCAATCTGCTCCCACATTTCGCTTTCCTTGGTGCCTTCGGGGAAGTTCTCAACAACAATAAGGTCGTTTGCCGCTTTGTCGTTCTTCTTCGTTGCCATATAGGGGTCAATAACGTAGCTTTTGAGCAGGTAAGCACCGCTTACAAGAATAACGATAATCGAAATGGAAAGAACAATCCTGCGCACTATTTCGGAGGGCTTTGCCTTTTTCTTCTTCGGCTTCTCCTCTTTTTTTGTGGTGTGCGTTTCGATTTCATAACCCGGAATATCGTTTATGTTTATTGCGTCGTCGGGAATGAAGTTGACCGAGGGGGTGTATTCCTCTTCGCCGGGATTTCTCTTGACGCTTTTCGGAGTTATGTTAATGTTGAAACTCTGCTGTGTGCCTGCCGGAATATCAACCTGAGGCGTCGCATCCGCTTCCGGCTCGGTGTAGGATGAAATGATGTCGTCAATATCATGCTTTGCCGAGTCAATAAAGTTCAGACCTTCATCTGCACTCTCCGGCTTTGCGGCGGATTCCTGCGCAGGTTCGGCTTTCTTTTCTTCGGATTCAAATGCCTCAAAGGGCTCAAAATTCTCAAAGGAATCGAAGAAATTGTCAAAATCAAAATCGTCCGGATTTTCCTGACCGGGTTTCTTGTTTTCGTCCATTTTTGTTCCTCCTTATATGTGAAATCGGTTAATCCTCAATTATTTCAATCAACAGCGAAAGTGCGTTTTCTGCGGTGTGATTCCTGTTGAAATCACGGTCGCTGCTGTGTGTTTCAAGTTTTCGGCAGACGGTTTTTTCACCTGTGCTGACGGCTGTAAAGCTGAGCCCTGCCTCGTTGCATATTCCGTCTCCGTCGGGGCCGGATATTCCCGTTGATGAAATACCGTAGTCGGCACCCGCAAGCTTTCGCACATTCTGCGCCATTTCAACAGCAGTCTGTTCGCTTACCGCACCGTATTTGTCAAGCGTCACCGTGTCAACGCCGAGAATCCTGCTTTTTATATCGTTTGAATATGTTACCTCGCCGAGGTGAAAAACCTCCGATGAGCCGGGAATGTCAGTTATGAGCTTTGCAATAAGCCCGCCGGTGCAGGACTCGGCGCACGCAACTGTCTTTCCGCTTTTTAAAAGCAGTTCTACCGCCTTTTCGGCAACCTTATTCATAATCGTCCTCACCGTCGGTTCTGTATGCGTGAATAACTTTCATCTTTATTCCTTTGACCGCTCTTTCAATAAGAGCGTCAATGTCGAGAACCTTCTCCGCCTTTTCAACCATTTCTACCGTCGGCTTTGTTCTCGGGTGTTTCGGCGTGAACACCGTGCAGCAGTCTTCATACGGCAGAATCGAAATGTCAAATGTGTCGATTTTACGTGAGATTGTGACAACCTCGTCTTTATCCATGCCGATAAGCGGACGGAATACGGGGATGCTGCATACCGCCTGGGTGCAGGCGATTGCGGGCATCGTCTGGCTTGCAACCTGACCGACGCTCTCGCCGGTGATAAGCGCTCCGCAGTTCTGATCCGCTGCAATTATCTGAGAAATGCGCATCATCATTCTGCGCATAATGAGCGTGAATAAATCTTCGGGGCAGTTGTCTTTTATCTGTTCCTGTATTTCAGTAAACGGCACCGTGAAAAGAACTATTCTGCCGGAATATGCCGCCACCTTCTGCAAAAGCTTGTGAACCTTCTGTTCCGCCCTTGCACTTGTGTAAGGTGGCGAGGCAAAGTGAATGCCGGTTAACTGCAGACCTCTTTTTGCCATCATATAGCCTGCTACGGGGCTGTCAATTCCGCCCGAAATAAGCAGAGCCGCTCTGCCCGAACTGCCTACGGGCATTCCGCCTGCGCCCTTGACCTGGTTGCCGTGAATATAGGCGGCGTGGTCGCGGATTTCAACGGTGATAATAAGGTCGGGGTTGTGCACGTCAACGCTGAGATGTTTATATCTGCTTAAAATGTAGCCGCCGACCTGTGTGCAGATTTCGGGTGAGGCGAGCGGGAAAGTCTTGTCGCTCCTTTTTGCATTGACTTTAAAAGTGCGCGCGGATAAAATTCTTTCATCAAGGTATTCGGCGGTCGAGCGAAGAATAATGTTTATATCTTTTTCAACGCTTGCCGCACGCGAAAGCCCCGCAATACCGAAAACCCTGCAAAGTCTTGCAAACGCCTCGTCCATATCCGTCACATCGTCGTGCGGTGTGACCACAACCGTTGATTGCTGCGATGAAAAGTCAAATGTGCCGAGACCGTCAAGACGGTGCCGCATATTTTTAATGAGCATATCCTCAAAGTTGCGTCTGTTGAGCCCCTTGAGAGCAAGCTCGCCGTTTTTTACAAGTATGATTTCGTTCATTGTGTTTCCTTTATTTTGAAGGTCTGATGTATTCAATGCCCTGTGTTAGCGCCTGAACAAGGCAGTCGATTTCTTCTTTGGTCGTGAAGCGGGAGAAGCTTATGCGAAGCGGACTTTCAAGCTTTTCGGGGCTTAAGCCCATTTCGGTGAGCACCCTGCTCCTCTTGCCCTTGGAACAAGCCGAGCCGCTTGAAACATAAACGCCTTTTTCGGAGAGAAAGCTCAACATCGGCTCGCTGCGCCTGCCGGGAACGGATATGTTAGTTATAAACGGCAGGGCATCGGAGGGGGAGTTGATTTCAATCCCGCCTGCCTTGGCAAACAGACCGAGCATATAATCACGCAGGTCCTTCGCCTTTTCATATTCTTCTTCAATGCGGGGCAGTGCCTTTGCCGCCGCGCCGAAGGCCGCTATTGCGGGCAGTGCCTGCGTGCCGGGGCGGAACCTGTTTTCCTGTTCTCCGCCGAAAACCAGGGGACTTATTTTTACGCCCTTTTTAATGTAAAGTGCTCCCGCACCTTTTATTCCGTGAATTTTGTGTGCGCTTATGCTCATAAGGTCAACGCCCAGAGCGGAGGGCTTTAAAGGCATTTTGCCGAACGCCTGAACGGCATCGCAGTGAATAAGTGCGGGCGAGTGCGCCCTCGCAACAGCTCTTTTTGCCGCCTGCACCGGCTGAACAGACCCCGTCTCGTTGTTGACAGCCATAATGCTGACAAGAATTGTTTTTTCATCTACGGTTTCAAAAAGTTCATCTTCGCTGATTTTACCCTCGCCGTCAACCTTGAGCCGGACTACCTCGAAACCTTCTTTTTCAAGCTCAGAGAGCGTTTCGAAAACGCTGGGATGCTCAATAACGGTAGATACAATTCTGTTGCCCTGCTTTTTAAGACGGCGTGCAGTGCCGAAAAGCGCCGTGTTGTTGCTCTCCGTTCCGCCGGAGGTGAAATATATCTCATCGGGGGAGCAGTTTAACTTTGAAGCCACCCTTTCGCGGCTGCGCTCCATAAGAGCATCGGCTGCCATTCCGCATTTATGAAGGGACGAGGGATTACCCCATATTTCTTCAATGGCTTTCTCCGCTGCGTCGATTGCCTCGGCACACGGTTTTGTGGTTGCACTGTTGTCAAAATACGCTTCCGTCTGCCGCACATCCCTTCTGCACATAATTATCCATTATAAAAAATATTTAGTATATTATAGTCTTTCACGCGCATATTTGCAAGAATAAATTTGTAAATTATTATTTAACAGTGAAATTGACGTTTTATGCTCAATTTTTGCTTGTTTTTGTTGAGATTTTAATAAATATATGCTAAAATACTTATTCAATAATATCTTTTGAATTATGTTCGGAAGCCCGAAAGGAGGCGGCACGGTGGCGGAAAACAAAACAAAAAAACGCAGTCAGCCTGCGTTCAAGCAGGTAACCGTTATGGTTTTCATAACCCTGTTTCAGCTGCTTTCGTCGGCGTGCGTTCTCTACAGGGATGAACAGATGAGTTTCACGCTTGTTTGCGTGTTTGCCGGCTACATCGTTGTCGAGTGGCTTTATATGATGATAGGCACGGTTGCAACGGGCACCGATTATTTTGAGCTTGAGGCAATGGCGTTCTTTCTCTGCGGCATAGGCATAACCGTCTGTGCGAGCTTTAACGAGAGTTATGCCGTCAAACAGCTGGCGGCCGTGCTTATGGGAATTGCAGGTTATCTCATTCTGCAGGTTATACTCAAAAACATCGACCTCTGCCAGAAGGTGCGCCTGCCTGTTGCCGTTATTTCAATAGCGATTCTTGTCGCAAACCTTTTCCTTGCCGGCACAACAAATGGCACGCTCAACTGGATAGATTTCGGTCTGTTCTCCGTTCAGCCTTCCGAATTTGTCAAAGTCGCATTCATTTTTGTCGGAGCGGTTACGCTCGAATATCTTATCTCAAATACCAGTCTTACAAAATACATCATTTTCTCCGTTGCCTGCATCGGACTGCTTTTCCTTATGCAGGATTTCGGAACGGCGCTCATATTTTTCTTTACCTTCATTTTAATCGCATTTATGCGTTCGGGCGATGTCAGAACAATTGCTCTCATAGTCACCGTCGCCCTGCTCGGCGCAGTGCTTATAATCTATTTCAAACCTTATATTGCAAACCGTTTTCAGGCATACCGCCACGTCTGGCAGTATGCGGATTCAACGGGCTACCAGCAGGTGAGAACTCTTGTCTATATGGCGAGCGGAGGCCTGCTCGGTCTCGGCATCGGAGAAGGTCTTCTGAGAAATGTTTACGCCTCCTCAACCGACCTTGTCTTTGGCGTTGTCTGTGAAGAAATGGGGCTTATTGTCGGGCTCTGCGTGCTTATCTGCTTTGTCGGCTTTGCACTGTTTGCCGTTCGCAGCGTGCGCCAGTCCGGTTCAAGCTTTTATGCAATAGCGGCGTGTGCGGCGGCGGGGATGCTTTTATTCCAGCTTTCGCTCAATGTCTTCGGAATCACCGATATTCTCCCGCTCACCGGCGTAACACTGCCGTTTGTCAGCCGCGGCGGCTCAAGTATGATATGCTCCTGGGGTCTGCTTGCCTATATCAGAACAGCAGGCGTTCAGTTCAATCCGCCCGAACCGATTGCCTCGATTCCCGTCAGCAATTCGGGCAGAAAACGCACCGTCAGAATGCAGAACGGTGACATTCCCGTAGCAAAAAGAGCGGTTTCAAAACCCGCACAGAGCGCAAGAACAACTAAGAAAACAACACAAAAAACGACAAAGAATAAATAGTCAGATCATTAATAATCCGGAAAGGAGGTTTTGCCTGTGCGTGACACTTTGAAAAGAACAACAGCCCTGATAGTGCTTATAGTTGCTTTTTGCGCAGGAGTCGGCTATCTTGTTTTCGGCATTTGCACAAACGGCGGCAAATGGGCAACCGAGCGCGTCAACTCGCATATCTATTCAAACGGAACCACAAGCACATCGGGCGCAATACTCGACCGCAACGGCGCCGTTCTTGTTACCAGCAAAGACGGCGAGAGAATTTACAATTCTTCCCGCGGCGTGCGTATGTCAACCCTGCACATTGTCGGCGACACCTCCGGATTTATTTCAACCGGCACTCAATCTCTTTACAGAACGAAACTTTCGGGTTATAATATTGTAGAAGGTATTTACGGAATACTCAACCGCGAGGGCAAAACCTCAAACATTACGCTCAATATTGACAGCGAAGCGTGCAGGGTCGCCTATAACGCCTTCGGCGAATACAACGGCGCCATAGCGGTTTACAATTACAAAACGGGCGAACTGCTCTGCAGCGTCTCCAAACCGTCTTATGATGTCAACGATGTTCCACCGAATCTTCTCAGAAGCGAGTATTACGAAGGCGTGTTCCTCGACAAAACCATTTCGGGCATTTACACTCCCGGCTCGGTTATGAAGATTGTTACCGCAATTTCGGCTCTGCAGAATATTCCCGATATTGAGAGCCAGACCTTTGACTGCGACGGCGAGTATGAAATCGGCAACGGCTCTGTCATCTGCTTTGAAGTGCATAATCACGTTGATTTTGAAGGCGCTCTGAATAATTCCTGCAACTTCTCTTTTGCAGATATCACTCTTCAGCTCGGCGCAAAAAAACTGCTTGCTACCGCTGAAGCTCTCGGCTTCAACAAACAGCTTTATTCGGGCGATGTTCCGCTCAAAAAGAGCATTTTCCGTCCGAGCGACAGCGACAGAGTTGAACTCGGCTGGGCGGGAATCGGTCAGTCAACAACACTCCTCAATCCGTCTCACATGCTCGGCATTGTCGGAGCAATCGCAAACGGCGGCAAAGGGCTTGCGCCAAACAGAGTCAAGAGCTTTTCAACCTTCTTCGGTCAATACAGCCCTGTTGCAAACACCTGGTTCACAATAGACAGCGGCATTGCCGCAAAAATGAAGGAGCTTATGCGCTCCGACGTCATCAACAGATACGGCGAATACAAATTTCCCGACCTTGAATTCTGTGCAAAAACGGGCACTGCCCAGCTTGACGATGCCGATTCACACTCCTGGCTTGCGGGCTTTTCCGCAAGGGCGGACTTGCCCTTGGCGGTAGTCTGCATAGCGGAGAACGGCGGTTTCGGCAGCGGCCCCGCAACAACAGTAACAAACGAGGTAATGCAATATTTCCTCGATGTTTATACAAAGTAAACGCTGAGCAGCATACAGGCACGCATCTTGACGGTTCTTTTCCGCCGGGTTCTGCAAAAACCACGGCAATAATTACCCGCATTTTTGCTACATCCGGCAAAAAATCCTACCAATCTGCACACCTGTATTTTTCTCAGCGTTTACGACAAAAAAGAAAATCAATTTCAAAGGAGAGGCACAAAATGAAAAAAGTTCTCGCAATCATCCTCGCACTCGCACTCACAGCCGGCTGTGTAGTTTTCCTCGCATCATGCGGAAACAAAACAACCGAACCCGAAACAACCGCAATGACAGAAGCACCCGTTGAAGAGACATCCGAAGATGTTTCAGCTCCCGCAGAAGAATCCACAGAAGCACCCGCAGAAGAATCAACAGAAGCTGTTACCGAAGAGACAACAGCCGAAACAACAACAGAAGAAACCACAGAAGCAAAGAAAGCTCCCGAAGGCAAAGAGGAAATCCTCAAGGTTTACAATGATGCCGTAAACAACGCCATCAGCAAAAAAGCCGGATATTCCAAAACAAGAGTTACCAACATCAACAGCCTTGAAGGCGGCAAAATCCTTGACTTCCAGGTAGTTAAAGATGCAGTCAACGATTTCCTCGGAGTAGGCACAAAGAACTACAACAACAGCAAGGGCAAAGCTGAATACATGGGTAAGGCATCACTTTCCGCATCCGACGTTTCCAGCGCAACCTGCACTGAAAAAGACGGCAAATATACAATCGAAATCACCGTCAACAACGGCAGCAGCAGCGCAAGCGGCTCAGGCAAATCAGACAACTCCGCAATTAACAGGACAGGTCTCTATGTCGGCTCGGGCGACAAGAGCGAATTTGACTATAAGAGCGCAGGCAATGTTTACGACGCACTCAACGGTCTTGATGAAGCATCCGTTCAGGCAGTCAGCGTTTCAACAAATTCCATAAAAATCACAGCAGTTGTTGACGCAGAAAGCGGCAATCTTGAAAACCTCAAGATTACATTCAACTTCACAGCTGACCTTACCAGCGTTAAATACTTAATCGTTACCGTTAAGTCTGCTACAGGCAAAGCAAACACAACAGTTACATTCAAAGATTTCAAATATTGATTGATTTAAACACCGTCTTATTTGATTTTGACGGCACAACAGCCGACACCGGCAGGGGGATTTTCAACTGCGTAAGGTATGCGGCAGGGGCTTTCGGCTGGGATGTTCCCGGTGATGATGTTCTGCGCACCTTCGTAGGTCCTCCGCTTCACACAAGCTTTAAAAGAGTATTCGGAATAACCGAAGAAGAGGCGCTCGCCGCCGTTGAAAAATACCGCGAGTTATATTCAACACAAGGTTTGCTGCAGTTTGACCTCTATGACGGAATAACAGATGTCATAAAGGAACTGCGGGCAAACGGCTTCAGAACCGCTGTTGCCACGGCAAAACCCGACAGGTTCATTCACCGGATTCTGTCGCACGCAGGCATCGACTCTCTCTTCGATTACGTCAGTGCTCCGCTCGACAAAAACGGAGACACCTCAAAGGCACAGCTTATCTGCAGGGCTGTTGAAGCGCTTAATGCCGAAAAGAGCAAAACCATTATGGTAGGCGACCGCCTTTATGACATCGCAGGCGCAAAAGCGGCTGGTGTAGCGAGCGCAGGTGTCCTCTGGGGCTACGGCACAAAGGAAGAGCTTGAAAACGCCGGAGCGGATTATACAGTTTCATCCCCGGATGAACTCAGACGGCTGTTAATGCAATAATTATTCAAATCAATAAAAACGGCTTGCCGGTAATTTCCGGCAAGCCGTTTCGTTATGCGGGAAAATTATAACTCTTTTTTCCAGAGTCCGTGAAGGTTGCAGTATTCATAAGCGGCAACAGCTTCATCGCCTTCAAGCGCAAATTTTGCGCACGGCTCTCCGGTCGGGTCGAGTTCCTTTTTCTGAAAACCGTTCTTTGTTTCAATAACAATCCATGCAATGTGGTGCTCGGGGAGCATCGGGTGAGCAACATCGCCGACCTTGACCGTTACAATGTTGCCTTCAATTTCAACAACAGGCACGTGCTTTTCGGCGGCGGCGTCAACCGAACCGGGCACAAGCTCTTCCATTTTCTGACCGCAGCACATTACGGGAACGCCTTTGTTCTCCATATAAACAATTATGTTGCCGCAGTGTGAGCATCTGTAAATCTTCATAATACTAATCCTTTCATTATTTATTTTTTCCCGGCTCAAAATCAACAATATTGAAGCGGGAATAATTTTCTTTGACATAATCGAAAGCGCAGTCAAGGTGTTTGCCGTTATGGCAGTCGGAGGTCACAATGAAAAAACCGCCGTTATCGTTTATGAACTGCGCAATCTGAAGCGACGGGTAAGGTGTTTTGCGAGCGCCTCTCGCTATTGCGCCCGTATTGATTTCAAACGGAATTTCCGCTTCGATAAGTCTGAGTGCCGCCATCTGCCACGCCTTTATATATCTCGGGTTCTGCGAGTCAAACATACAGTCATTTTCGTTGAATTTGGAGATTAAATCAAAATGACCGATTATATCGGGCTTCAGCTTTTCTGCAACAAGCGAAACCGTTTCAAAGTATTTTTCGGCATAGCTCATATAGTCTCCGCCGAAATGCTTCTCCGCCGTTTCAAGCTGTATTTTTGCGCTGCTGTCAACGGGCGGATATTCGCCGTCTGCATAAATATAGTGAACGGAGCCGATGGTGTAATCATAGTCAATGCCGATGTCGGGCGAGTAATAATCAAGCTCGGCCCCGCAGTAAATATTGATTCTGTCTGCGTATTTCTCTTTGAGAGCGTTTACCTCATCAACATACTGCCTTGTTTTTTCGGGAGTCATACAGTAGCTCAGGTCGATTTCGGTGTATGCGTGCCCCGAAAAACCGAGAGACTCAAAGCCGAGGTCAAGGGCATACTGCACCATTTCTTCGGGAGTGTTTTTGCCGTCGCAGTAGCGTGTGTGAGTGTGGAAATTGTTGTTGAACATAAAACTGCCTTCAATTCATAGATATATATAGATTATAATCTCTGCCTTAATCAACGTCAAGTTAAAAACAGCTCTTGAATATTGATTTTTTATGTTGTAGAATTTTGTATAAGCAATATTCAAATAAGGAAAAAACTATGTTAAAAAGATTTCTGAGTTACTATAAACCGCATAAAAAACTCTTCGCCGCCGATATGCTCGCTTCGCTCACCGTGGCGCTCATCGGTCTGCTCTACCCCGTCATAACAAGAACAATGCTCGGCACTCTCATACCCAACAGGGAATACCGCCTTATTGTTGCGGGCGGTCTCTCACTGCTTGCCCTTTACCTTATACGTATGGGACTCAACTATTTTATTCAGTTCAAAGGTCATATGATGGGTGTTGAAATGCAAATGCGTATGCGCTCGGATATGTTCAACCATATTGAGAAACTGCCTTTCAGCTTTTTTGACGGGCACGAAACGGGCAAAATAATGTCGAGAATGACGAGAGATCTTTTTGATATGGTCGAGCTTGCTCACCACGGTCCGGAAAATATAATCATTTCATCCGTCTCGATAATAATCTCATTTGTTTACCTTTCTTCAATCAATGTTCCGCTGACTCTGATTGTTTTCTCCTGCGTTCCGTTCCTTGTCGGCGTCTCCGTATTTACACGCAAGCGAATGAGAACGGCGTTCAAGCAGAGAAATCAGTCCGAGGCGGTAATCAATGCCGCACTCGAAAGCAGTATTTCCGGCGTCCGCGTCACAAAATCCTTCACAAACGCCGAAAAAGAAAAAGAAAAGTTTTCAGACGGGCTCGGGCTTTTCAAAAGCGCCAACAGACTCGCCTACAAGGCAATGGCAACCTTCAATTCATCCTCAACATTTGTAACGGATGTTTTCAATGTCGTTGTTCTGATAGCGGGCGGTCTCTTCCTCTATAACGGAAAAATCGATTTTGCCGATTATTCCGCCTTCATTGTCTCAATCAATATTTTTCTCAATCCCGTAAACACTCTCATCCGTTTCATGGAGCAGTTCCAGAACGGAATAGCGGGCTTTGAACGCTTCTGCGAGGTTATGGATACCGAGCCCGAATACAGTCGCGAAGGCGCACACGAGGTTAACCGGCTTAACGGAGATATTGAATTCAGAAATGTCGAATACGGCTACGGCGATGAGAAGGATGTTCTTCACGGCATAAGTCTCAAAATCGGAGCGGGCAAAACCTTTGCTCTTGTCGGACCGAGCGGAGGCGGCAAAACAACAATCTGCCACCTCATTCCGCATTTTTACAACATCCGCGAGGGTGAAATATTAATAGACGGCGAAAATATCGAGAACATAACGCTCGAATCCCTGCGACGCAATATCGGCATTGTTCAGCAGGATATCTACCTTTTCAACGCAAGCGTGCGTGAAAACATACTTTACGGTAAGCTTGACGCAAGCGATGAAGAGGTTGTTGAAGCGGCAAAGCGTGCGAACATTCACGATTTTGTAATGACTCTTGAAAACGGTTATGACACAGTAATCGGCGAGCGGGGAATACGACTTTCCGGCGGTCAGAAACAGCGTCTCTGCCTTGCAAGGGTATTTCTTAAAAATCCGCCGATTCTCATACTGGATGAAGCAACCAGCGCCCTTGACAACACAACGGAGATTCTTATTCAGCAGGCGCTCGACGACCTTTGCGTTGGCAGAACAACAATAGTTGTCGCGCACCGCCTTTCAACAATCAAAAACGCCGATGAAATAGCGGTTATTGACAACGGCAGAATAATAGAGCAGGGCACACACGACGAGCTTATGGCGCAAAAAGGCGTTTATGAAGAGCTTTACAGCGAACAGTTCAGGGAGTAATAATATGAAAACGGAAGTTATCAGAGCAACAGAGACCTGGCAGCAGGCGGGTGCTTATTATGTCCGCATTCAGGGTATGGCAAAACAGCACGGCATCACTCTCAGACGCGAATTTGACGGGCACGACACTCCCGACACAAAATATATAGTCATTACCGATGACTCCTTTCCCGTAGCCACCTGCCGTATTTACGGCATTGATGAAAAATCCGCTATGATAGGCAGGGTGGTCGTTCTGCCCGAATACCGCGGCAAAGGGCTCGGCAGTCAGGTCGTCTGCGAGGCGGAAAGCTGGCTTCGAGACCTCGGCTTTGAAACCGCAGTCGTCGAGAGCCGCGACGTAGCCGTCGGCTTTTATAGAAAAGCGGGCTATACCGTTACAGGTGAAAAAGTAATTCACGGCGACACCTTCGACTGCATCCGTATGGAAAAGAGCTTAATCTGAAAAAGCAACAGCGCGTTGCTTGAGAATTCATCGCCTCTGTGTTATATTAATTACACGGAGGTGCTTTTATGAATACAAAAGATGTGATATACGAACTCAGAACAAAAAACGGTCTTTCACAGGACGACCTTGCCGAAAAAGTTTTTGTGACCCGTCAGGCGGTCTCACGCTGGGAAACGGGCGAGACCGTGCCGAACACCGAAACGCTGAAGCTTCTTTCAACTCTTTTCGGTGTTTCAATAAACACCCTGCTCGGCTCGCCGCAGAATCTCAGGTGCCAGTGCTGCGGAATGCCGCTTGAGGATGAAATCATAAGCCGCAACAAAGACGGCTCGCTCAATGAAGATTACTGCAAATGGTGCTTCGCCGACGGAACATATACATACAGTAATATGGATGACCTTATTGAAGTCTGCGTAAAGAATATGGCGGGCGAAAACTTTACCGAGGAGCAGGCGCGCTCATATATGAAGCAGATGCTCCCGACCCTCGACTACTGGAAAAGATATGATGAACTGAGCGACAACGGCGAGTTTGATGAGTTCAAAAAACAGCTCATTGATGAAATCAATTCTCTCGGCATTGAAGGAATGCCGGAGGTCAGAAGTCTTAACGCACTTGTCGGCGCCTATGTCAATCTCGAATATCCTCTTGCCAACGGAACGAAGGTGAAATTTCTTGATGACGGCACAACATACTTAGGCACTCAGCTTGAGCCGGAATTCGGAGGAGAACGCTGCTTCGGTGTGCTCGCAAATATGGATTTTATTCTTGTCTGCACCTATGAGGCGCAAGGCAGAAACTCCGAGCTCCTTCTTTACAAAAAGAGATAAACTTTCTCATATATGAAAATATACCGCCGGCTGGTTTTCAGCCGGCGGTCGCTTGCTTTTCAATATAATCTTTTTGTCAATCCTATTTTTTGCTCGTTTTATTCCTCTGTATCATATCTCGGCAGGTCAACATAAACGGGAGTATGCCCCGTCGAAGGTATAAATTTTTCAATTATATCGCTGAGCTTTATTTTTAAAGTCGATGTGTTTATGCACGGGTGGCAGCAGAGATATTCGTCATTTAACAAATCATTGTCAATTATGAGATTAACCTTGTTTTCCCTGTCAAAAATCAGCCCCGTAACACTCAGCGAGCCGGGCGTGATGTTGACAAGCTCAAGCATCTTTTCCGCACTTGCAAACGAGAGACGTGCGGAGTTTATCTGCTTTGAAATATCCTTTGTCTTGAACGGCTTGTTGCCCGGCATAAGCAAAAGGTAAAAAACAGTTTCCTGCCTGTTGCATAAAAGCAGATTTTTGCAGATTTCGCTGCCCAGCACTTCTTCAACGGCCTTGCAGTCTTCAATTGTTGCCGCCGCCTCGTGGTCGGCGCGGTAAAAATCTATGCCGAGCTTTTCAAGCGCTTCGTATGTCATACGCTCTTTTTCAATTCTTTCATCGTCCGGAGCGCCGTGAAACAGCTCGTTGTTTACTTTTATCATTTCAATCACTTGCCTTTCACTGTCATTTTAAACCATAACACCTCAAATGTAAAGAAAAGTAATATTGAAATAAATATATGTTTGGTATATTATTAAATCAACGGCATAAACTCAGATAAAAAAGAGGTTGTTATGGCAGACAGATACGCAGTTTTTATCGACATTGACGGCACCCTGACCTCAAAAAGAGGCATAATTCCCGAAAGGAATTACGAAACTCTCAGAAAGGCACAAAAGCAGGGGCACAGAATATTCATAAACACAGGTCGCTCAAGGGGCAACATCTCCGACGACCTTTTTGACGCACTCTCTTTTGCCGACGGCATTGTCTGCGGCAACGGCTGCCATTTAATTCTTGACGGCAAGGATGTTTTCAAACGTTCCATTCCGCTTGAAACTCTTAAAAAAATAATAGATTACGTCATTGAACGCCCGGATATCTGGTGCGTTTTCGAGGGCGAAAAAAAGCTTTTTTATATTGAAGATTTCAGAAAAACAAGGCAGGACAATTCCGGCAAAATCCCGATTCTTTCAGCCGCCGGATATGAAAAAGAGTATGCCGACTGCGCAATCGAAGTTGTTGCCGCGGGGCCCAAACTGCCCGCGGATTTTGAAAAAACATTTGAAAATGAGCTCAACGTCTTCCGCCTTGACACCTACGCCGACTGCGTCGCGGACGGCTGCTGCAAGGCAAACGGAATGCAGATGGTGCTCGATTATTACGGAATTGACAGGGCGCATACAATAGCCATAGGCGACAGCGAAAACGACCGCAATATGCTTGAGTTTGCAGGAACTGCAGTTGTAATGGGCAACGCCCCCGACGCCATAAAAGAAATTGCCGATTTTGTCACCCTTACAAACAACGAGGCGGGGGTTGCCTACGCCGTTGAAAAACTGATTTTTGGAGAGTGATTGTTTGACGCGGAAAATTCAATTCACCGTTCCGCCCGAATATGACGGCGTAAAAACCGTAACCTTTCTGCGCTCGCGCTGCGGAGTGTCCTCACGCCTTGTCGGTAAGCTCAAAAAGGCGGAAAACGGAATACTGCTCGACGGGCAGCGGGTAAGAACAATAGATAAATTAAAAGCGGGCTCAACGCTTGAAATCAATATTCCCGACGAGGGCGAAGCTCCCGTTCCGGTGAGCGCCCCGCTTGACATAATATATGAGGACGGCGACGTTCTTGTCATAAACAAATCTCCGTTTACCGCCATGCATCCCACGCACAACCACCAGGGCGACACTCTCGCAAATGCAGTTGCCGCTTATCTGCTTGAAAAAGGCGGCGCCGGCTCGTTCAGAGCGGTCGGCAGGCTCGACAAGGGCACTTCGGGTGTTGTCGTGTGTGCACTCAACAAGTTTGCCGCTTCAAAACTCAACGGTAAAATCGAAAAGGAATATGTCGCTCTGGTTCAGGGCAATCCCGGTGAGAGCGGAAGAATAGATGTTCCGGTTTACCGTCCCGACCCTATGAAAACCCTGCGCGCCTGTTCTTATGAAAAAGGTGTTGAGCCGGCCGTCACCAACTGGAGGGCGGTTAAGCATTTTGAAAATTCAACGCTTGTGCGCATAAACCTCGAAACGGGCAGAACACATCAGATAAGAGTCCACTTTGCGTTTATCGGTCATCCGCTCGCCGGCGACAATATGTATGGCGATTTTAAGACGCAGTTCGGTCATCAGCTCCTTCACTGCGAAAAATGTTCTTTTATCCATCCCGTTACAAATGAGAAGGTTGAATTCAGGGCGGAATTCCCAGATGATTTCAAAAAAGCGGTTGAACAGTCCGACGGCATTTAATTTGACTTTTTAAAGTTTTAAGGATATAATTAATCACACTTTATTAAAACAAAAGCTTTTAAGGAGTATTGAAAATGAAAAGAATCATTAAAATTTCCGCAGTCATTCTCGCCCTCGTTATGGCAATCGGCAGTCTTTGCGCCTGCGGCAACGGAACCTCAACCGAGAATCCCTCCGCAACAGAAAAACTTGTTATGGCAACAAACGCAAGCTTCCCTCCCTATGAATACGTTGACGACAACGGCGGATTCGCCGGCATCGATGTTGAAATAGCGGGTCTTATCGCTGAAAAACTCGGTCTCACTCTTGAAATTCAGGATGTTGATTTCGGCTCAATCATCGGCGGCGTTCAGTCCGGCAAGTTCGATATCGGCATGGCGGGTATGACCGTTACAGACGTGCGTCTTGAGAGCGTAAACTTCTCAACAAGCTATGCAAAAGGCATTCAGTCAATAATCGTCCCCGAAGGCAGCGAGTTCAAATCATTTGATGACCTTTCCGCAAAGGCGGATGTCAAAATCGGCGTTCAGCAGGACACCACCGGCGACATCTACATCACCGACGACCTCGGCGCAGACCACGTTATTCAGTATAAGACCGGCAACGATGCCGTTCAGGCACTCGTAACGGGCAAGGTTGATGCCGTTGTTATTGACAACGAGCCCGCAAAGAGCTATGTTGCTTCAAACGAAGGTCTTACAATTCTTGACACCGCTTACAAGGAAGAAAATTATGCAATCTGCGTTGCAAAAGAGAACACAGACCTTCTCGATGCCATCAACGGCGCACTTGCTGAACTCACGGCAGACGGCACCATCGATGCTATTATCGCAAAATACATCGCCGCATAAACAAATTATTACAGATAAAACAAACGGCTTACGATCAGAACCGTAAGCCGTTTAATCATTTCTTCTTCGCTGTGTTTTCGGCGTTTCTGAAAACCACAAACTTCTGAAACAGAAACTCCGTTACCATGTTTATTATCATCGTGATGGCGAGCACTATGTATTCTATCGCCTTGAATGAAGCGTATTTTGCCGTGAAGTAGTTGCCGAGAATAACCGAAACGGGTGTAAAAACAAGGTAATATCCGAAAACCTTGAGCATCGCTATCGGAATGTTGTTCGCCGCCTTGAATGTGAACTTGCGGTTGAAGGTGAAATTCCACAGAACCGAGAGAATAAGGGCAATAAGATAAATCGGACCGTAATCGTTCTGCATTATCCGTGCAAAGCCCTCATGGTTGTGCATAAGCGACTGAATAAAACTCGTCTTTACAAGAACCTCGTTCATCAGTGTGAAGCTGCCTATCTGAATAGCTCCCGCCGATGCGGCAAAACAGGCGTATTTGATAAACTGAAGAATATCTTTTTTGAGCGACTTCTGCTGAGGCGCCTGCTCTTTAATATCGTTTTCGTTTAACTGAATGTTGTTGTTTTCCATTTTTTACTCCTTGAATTTGTTGCGCTTAATATATTATATGTTTTTTGCCGTCCGATTTCAACCCCGAAATATATGCGCCGTCACTTGACAAATAATAATAAAATGCTATTATTATATACAGCGCTTTAACACATAAAAGCTTTTAACTGCTAAAGGAGAAATGAAGATGCCCATTACCGACTTGCTTACCAGAAATGCGAACAGTTTCGGCGATGATGTCGCACTGGTTGAAATAAACCCTCTTGTGCGCGAACGCCCGGACTGGAAGGAATACAACCTTGTTGAGCCCTCACCCGGTGATGTTTACCGCAGGCAGATGACCTGGAAGGAGTTTGACAAAAAAGCAAACAGTTTTGCAAACCACCTTCTCTACAAAGGAATCAAAAAAGGCGAAAAAGTCGGCATTCTGCTTATGAACTGCCTTGAATGGCTGCCGATTTATTTTGGCATTCTTCGCACGGGCGCAATAGTCGTGCCCCTCAATTTCAGATATGCCGCCGATGAAATCGCCTACTGCGTTGATCTGGCAGACATTGACGTTCTCATTTTCGGTCCTGAATTCACCGAGCGCATTATTGCCGTTAAAGACAGTATGAGAATAAAAGAATATTACTTTGTCGGCACCGAAGCGGACACACCCGTTTTTGCGAAGAATTATGAGAAAGAAATTGCCTACTTCACCCGCAGAGACCCCGGCATTGTAATTACGGATGAAGACGATGCCGCAATCTATTTCTCATCGGGCACAACGGGCTTCCCCAAGGCGATTCTTCACAACCACCTGAGCTTACTCTCATCAAGCGAGGTTGAGCATAAACACCACGGTCAGACAAGAGACGACAACTTCCTGCTTATTCCGCCCCTTTACCATACGGGCGCAAAAATGCACTGGTTCGGTTCCCTTGCTGCAGGCAGCCGCGCTGTTATTCTCAGGGGCGTAAAACCCGAATGGATAATTAACACCGTTTCAGAAGAGCACTGCACAATAGTCTGGCTCCTCGTGCCGTGGGCTCAGGATATTCTTGACGCAATCGAGCGCGGAGACATCAAGCTCGAAAACTACAGATTAAGTCAGTGGCGCCTTATGCATATTGGCGCACAGCCCGTTCCCCCCAGTCTTATCCGCCGCTGGAAAAAGTATTTCCCTCACCATGATTATGACACAAACTACGGCCTGAGCGAGTCAATCGGTCCCGGCTGCGTGCATCTCGGAGTTGAGAATATCCACAAGGTCGGCGCAATCGGCGTTCCCGGCTACAAGTGGGAGGTCAAAATAGTTGACACCGACGGCAACACCGTCAAACAGGGCGAGGTAGGCGAGCTCTGTGTCAAGGGCAGGGGAGTTATGAAATGCTATTACAAAGACCCCGCCGCAACAAACGAGGTTCTCAAGGACGGCTGGCTTTACACGGGCGATATGGCTATGCAGGATGAAGACGGCTTCATCTTCCTCGTTGACCGCAAAAAGGATGTTATTATCAGCGGCGGCGAGAATATTTACCCCGTTCAGATTGAGGATTTCTTACGCAAACACGACTCAATCAAGGATGTCGCCGTTATAGGTCTTCCCGATGCAAGACTGGGCGAAATCACATGTGCGATTATTGAAGTCAAACCGGGATTTGAATGCACGGAGGATGAAATCAACACCTTCTGCAACGACCTGCCGAGATATAAAAGACCGCGCAAGATAATTTTTGCCGAGGTGCCGAGAAACGCCACTGGCAAAATTGAAAAGCCCAAGCTTCGCGACATTTACGCAGGCGGCAGCGTTGTGGCGGCTGAAAACGAAATATAAATAATAAAGCGGAAGGCAAAAACCTTCCGCTTTTTTACATGCATTTTTAAAACATAATCATTTCCGTTACAAAAACCACTGCACAGCAGGCGGCGGAGACCGCAATCAGATTTGCTCCGAACAAAGCGAGAATAATTCCCGCTGCAAGGGCAACGGCGCCCGAAACAGGGCTTTTTGTAACCTCGATTATCGCGGGGAATGTCATAACCGAAAGTATCACATAAGGCACATAATACAAAAAAGATTTTATGAATCTGTTTGTAATCTTTTTGCGAATAAGTGTCATCGGCAGCATTCTTATAAGATAGCTTACGCCTGCCATAACAAGAATGTAAATATAAATGTTATACCTCATTGCGCGCCTCCTCTTCCTCGTCCTTTTTCGGGAAAAGAACAGCGGCGGCAGCCGATATGACAACCGTGAGTATTATGATTCTTGTGCCAGATGAAAGATTTTTGATAAAAGGCGCATATTCTGCTCCTGCGCTCAGCGCAAAGCATATAACAACAAGCCCTGCAATTACCTTGTTCTTCTTTGCCGGCGGAATAATTATGGCAATAAACATACCGAAAAGCGCGACGCTAAGCGCAGAAACAACACGGTTGGGCAGAATGCTGCCCGCAAGCACGCCCACAGCAGTTCCCACAGCCCAGGCGGGTGCGGAGGCAAGGAGCGTTCCGTAAGCGTATGTCGGGTTTACATAACCCGGTCTTGCTATGTTGAGAGCAAACAGTTCATCGGTAACAAAATAGGAGAGAGTGAAGCGGTGAAACGGGCGCATTTCAGGCGAGAGCCGCTGGCTGAGAGCGGCGCTCATAAGCATATAACGGCAGTTTGCAACAAGAATCATCAACGCCATTTCAATGAGCGAGCCGTTCTCGCGGATAACCGTAAAGCCGGCATATTCACCTGCGGAAGCGAGGTTTGAAGCACTCGCAACAAATGCGGCAAGCGCACTTAAGCCCGATGCCTTTGCAGTAATTCCGAGCGAAAAAGCAACCACAAAATAGCCGAGACCTACGGGCACGCCGTCACGCAGACCGCTTAAAAAAACCTTTTTATTCATTAATGCTTAAAATCCTTTTTCAAGTGTGAATTTCTCAAGTTCTTCCCCGTTGACATAAACGCCTTCGACGGTGATGTATTTGTAAAAATGTTTAATTTCAACCGTAATGTCATTGCTTTTTACAAAAGAATTGAGCGCATCTGAATAATAGACGCTGTTCTCAAAAGCCGACGCAAACTTTTTCAGGGCAGTTTCGTCTCTGAAACGGTATATGCAGAATCCCGAGCCGGAACCCGATGAAAGATTGTAACCGAAATAATTTCCGTTTGCATCCGTGCCGGATAATTCGTGCTTTATTTCATTTTTTCCGTCGGGAACAACAGACATATCAAGCTGGTAATTCTTCTCGTCTTCATCAAAGGAATAATCGTAGAGATGGGCTTCCGTAACCGTGAACACGTCTTCGGTGCCGAATTTTTCAATAAGCTTTGTTATGCCGTAAGGTGAGAGCAGAACCGCAACGGCAAGAATAATCTGAAAGATGAGCGCCGCAAGGAGTTTTTTACGCATTTCCGTCTTCCCCCTTTAACGCTGTTCTTCGCGAGGAACGGATAAGACGGCTGTTTATTACCAGAATCACAATACCTGCCGCCATAACGGAAAGACCTTTGAATAACGGCGGAGCGTCGCTGAAAATAATCAGGAAAAGCGCAACCGCGCAAACCGTCAGCATACCCGTGTTTGTTTTTGTAAGAGAGCCCGAGCGCACACCCGAAACAATTATTACCGCACCCAGAATAAGCGAGAGAATTACGGCAGGCACGGTGAAGGTGCCGTCAATGTTTTCTCTGCCTGCGCAAATAACAATTATAAAGGCAAAAACGGGAATAAAAAGCGATTCTGCAAAGTTGAGAATGTTGAATCCGCCGGATGTGTATGCATAAACAGCGGAACCAGCAGCCACAAGGGCGCTGAAGATAAATAAGCATACATAGATTACGGCTTTTCCGTCAACAAAGTCATTGTCTGCAATAAGAAATGAAACAACAAGCACACAAACGGCGAGCAGCGCTTCGGCGCAGTTTGTAATATTCCGTTTGAAAGCGCCTGCGGCATTCACTGCCGCCGCACACACAGCGCCGAGCAGAATAAAAACAAAATACTCAAGACTCAGCCCGTCATCAATTTTATAAACAAAAATGCAGGTGTGAATAAATGCCGAAACGGCGGCAACGGCAAGTGTCACGGCTTTCAGAAACTTGGTTTTTACCTCCGTCTGCGGGTAAGCTTTTATAAGGTAAACAAACCCTGCAATAAGAACGGCGCAGTGTATTATCCCGGTTATAAGGCACGGAATTGCCCGCACAGATGTCTGCAGATAAAATGCAAAATGCGTCAACGCATAGATTTCGGTGAGGCAGGGAACAATCGCCTTCATTAAAAGCGTAACGGGCAGAACCGAAATAATAACAAGAAGAAGCATAGCGTCCGATTCAAGCCCGGAATTACGCGAGCCGGATGCGAGCGCAAGGGTGATGACGGTGCTCGCAGTCCAGACGGCGGCGCTGCCCTCGTTCCAGACAGCACTGCCTTTTTTCTTTGTTCCGGCAAAAAAAGCGCAGGCAAAACCGATTAAAAGCGGAACAAACGAGAGAATATCTCTCATAATCTCAAGCTTCTGATACAGTGTCACAAAAAGGATAACAAGCCCCGCAACCGTCAGCAGCGAGCCCATAACCGTCAGCACGGTAATAAGAATGCTTCTGTCTGCGCCTGCATCTGCGCTCTGTTTTGCCCTCTTGCCGTAGATAAGCGCCTCCGCCTGCGTGCCGAGTATCTCCGCAATAAGCCCAAGAGTTTTTATGTCTGGGTCAATGCGTCCGCTCTCCCAGGCGGAAGCCGTCGCAGCATCAACCGCAGCAAGGCCGGCAAATTCTTCAATACTCATCCCCGACATAATCCGCTGCTTTTTTATGTTTTTTGCAATTCTGGTCACGCAATCACCTGCCTTCAGCAATATATAATTATTATAACACACTGATTTGAGAGTTTACAATATCCCGTTAAACCAAAAGCGGCACAAAACCTGTGCCGCTTTAAAATGTTCAATCAAATCACGTCGTCCGCTATGCAGTTGTCAAGAGCTGCGATAATCGCTTTTTTATCCATATTTCTGCCGATGAAAACAAGCTTGTTGCAGCGGTCGCCGTAAACAGGGTCCCAGGCGGCGGCTATGTCGGGATTCTCCGCAAGAATCTCTTTCTTCTCTTTTTCGGGGAAGGCGGCTATCCAGCTGCCGTCGCCCCTTGCGGTTTTCTGCTTGCCGCTCTGCTCAAAGATATAAGCCGTCTGCGGGTCGTCCTCAATCCAGAAAAGTCCCTTTGCGCGGATAACGTTTGCCGGCCAGTGACCGAAAACGAAGTCTTCAAATTTATCCTTTGAAAACGGCTTTACGTTCTGGTAAACAAAGGTGCCTATGCCGTATTCCTCCGCCTCGCCCTCATCGTGGTGATGGTGGTGATGGTGATGCCCGCCGTGATGATGCTCGTGCTCGTCGTCATCGTCGTCATCATCGTCGTCGTGATGGTGGTGCTCGTGTTCATCTTCGTCATCGTCATCGTCGTGGTGATGATGCTCGTGCTCATCTTCATCGTCGTCATCATCATCTTCATCTTCTTCGTTTTCCGCCTGGAAGGCCTTTATCCAGCCGGCGCTCTCAAAAATCTTTTCATAATCAAAGCGGCCGGTTGAAAGTATTTCGGCAACATCGACCACACCGTTTTCGGTTTCAATGATTTTTGCCTCGGGCTGAAGGGCTTTGATAACCTCAAGCACCGCTTTTTTCTCTTCATCCGTGACAAGGTCGAGCTTGTTGAGAATAATTGTCGTGCAGTATTCAATCTGCTGAATAAGCAGGTTCTCAATATCATCCTCTTCAAGATTGTCATTGAGAAGCGCCTTGCCTGAGCCGAATTCGTCTGCCATGCGTTTTGCGTCAACAACCGTGGTTATGTTGTCAAGGTAGGCAACGCCCGGAATTTTCACGCTCGGGTCCGTGCCGTCAAGCATGCATATTGAATTTGCTATCGGAGCGGGTTCGCAGATGCCCGACGCCTCAATGAGAATGTAGTCAAATTTTTTGCTCTTTGCAAGGTCGATTATCTGGTTCATAAGGTCGGTTGCAAGCGTGCAGCATATGCAGCCGTTTGAAAGCGGAACAAGACTGTCGTTGCCCTGGACGGAACCGCCCCTCTGAATGAGCGTTTCATCAATGTTGACTTCGCCTATGTCGTTGACGATTACCGCAACCTTGTAGCCCTCCTGGTTTGAAAGCACGTGGTTGAGCAGGGTCGTTTTGCCCGCGCCGAGATAACCCGTGAGAAGTGAAACGGGAATGAGCTTTTTCTTGTTGTTGAGAATCCTTAACATTTTCTGCTCCTTTACAAACTTAAATATAATATTAAATCTGCTATATAATACAACCCGCTTTGTTAAAAGTCAAGCAAGCAAACAGCCAAAACGTCCCGGGGCTTCCGTCCGGTTGGATGCACTTAACAAAAATAATGTTACTTTACAAAACTCTTAAAATAATATATTATATAAATTAAATCAAAATTGCATAAAAACTATGCAATTTGCCAAAAATAGTTTTATCGGAAGTGTGAGAGATGTTTTCAACTGCTCCCGTGGTATATGCCGTCGGTGATGAATATCAGATTATGTTTTACGTCCGCTGCACGGCCTATGCAAAGGTTGTAATAGGAGGCAGAGAGTTTAAAGACAGCGTGTGCGGTGTTATGCGCTCTGCTAAGGGAATGCGCAGGGTCCGCGTTCCCCGCTCCCTGCTTGATGAATGCGGTGAATATACAGTAGTAACACAAAATCTTCTCGCCCGTGTGGCATACAATCCGAAAATAATAAAAACAACCGAGAACAAATATAAATTCCGCCCCGTAAAAAGCGGAACAGCGGTCAGGGCGTTTATGACCGGCGACGCTCACGGAGACATTGAGAATGTAATCAAATCGGCAAAATCCTTCGGTGCCTTTGATTTTCTGATTCTCAACGGCGATATGCCCAACAAGTGCGACAGGGTGCGTGATTTTGAAACGCCCCACAACGTTGCCGCACGCCTTACGGGCGGTGAAATTCCCGCAATTTTTGCCAAAGGCAACCACGAGAACAGGGGAGCGGCGGCAGAAATATTCCATAACTTTTTCCCCGTCGGCAGCGGAGATACTCTTTTTTACACATTCCGCCTCGGCGGAATATGGGGGCTTGTGCTCGACTGCGGAGAAGACAAAGAAGATGACAACGCCGAATACGGCGGCAGCGCTGACTTCTCACAATACAGACGGCAGCAGACGGAATTTATAAAAAGAATAATCGCAGATTCAGAAAATGAATATGAAGCGCCGGGCGTTGAACACAGAATAGTCGTCTCGCACGTTCCGTTCATACGTGATATGGGCAAGCTTTTTACCATTGAAGAAAAGACTTTTTCCGAATGGACAAAGCTTCTCGGAACAATAAAGCCCGAAGCAATTTTCAGCGCCCACCTGCACAGATATGAGATTATGCGCAACGGCTCGGAATACGCAAGGTTCCCTTCACCCTGCCCGACGGTAGTGGGCACGTTTCGCCGCGACAACTGTCTCGGCGGCTCTGGCATTACATTTGATAAAGACGGAATAACCGTTGACTTCACAACAAGCGAGGGCAAAACGGTTCTTTCCGAAAAAATATGAGAATTCACCAATATAAAGAATGGAGTTGATACATTGAAATGTCCCAAATGCGGGGGCGAGATACCGTTCTATGATCTCAAACCCAACTGTAAGCACTGCGGCGTTAATATTATGTATTACACGCAGAACGACGGCCTTATGCGTGACGCCAAACGCACAGAGCTTGAAAGCGCTGTTGCGCGTATGGTGATTGCAAGAATCAAAGCGCAGTTCATCGGCGGCAAGCTTCAGATTATCAGAATGGTTTTTGCCATCCTCGGCGTATGCGCTCTGCTCGTTCCGCTCGCAACCGTAAAGTATTCCGTTCCGTTTTATGACGGCTCGTTTTCTGCGGGGCTTATCGGAATAATCCAGGGCTTCACCGGCGGCTCGATTATGAAACTGCCCGTATTCCTCGGCAGCACGCTTTTCAGTCAGCACACAACCCTCGTTTTTGTCGCATTTATTCTGATTGCCGTGTGTCTGATAATCGATCTCATTGTTTTCGGCGCATTCCTTCTCGGATTCCTTAATCTCACAAGAAGCGCAAAGGTTATGAAAAACTGGGCGCTTGTCGGAGCGGTTATTTCCGTTCTGGTGCAGATTGCGGTAGTTATTCTCAACTTCATCTCAAAGGATTCCGCAACATCTCAGTTTACAATGGGCTTCGGCGCCCTCGTGTGCCTTGCCGTATATCTTATCATTTACTTTATAAACAGAGCGATTCTCAAAAAAGGAATCGAGCCCGTTTACAGAGAAAATGACTTAAAGCGCAAAGAGATGCTCAAAAAAGTCCGTTCGGGCGAGGTTGACATCGACACTCTTCCCATTCCCGTTTTTGAAAGCGAAGAAGAAAGAGAAGAACGCCTCAACGCTCTCAAAGAAGCGCTTAAAGTTGAAGAGGAGGGCAAGGAATTATGAGTTCGCCAAACAAAAACAAAAAGAATATAATTCTTATTGTCCTCATCGTTCTCGTGCTTATAGGCGCCTGCTTTGCAACGGTTACGGTTTATGCAAAAAAGCAGTTCAACAAGCCGAAATTCGAAATGCCCGAACAGCCCCCGGTTGAGAGCTTAACCGAACTCCCGAAAGATACGGCGGAGCTCTGCTCCTATGTCGGCAGACTCTACAATGAAGCGTCGGGCGCAGATGATGTTGAAGGCAGTTTCAACACAAGCGTAAATCTTGATGAAGACATCAAAGCTCAGCTCAAAGAATCTGATTTATCACTCCTCAATTATATAAGAGGCGGCGCTTCCGGCAAAATATCGGAGTTTTATCCCTCCGCTTCAAATGAGATAATGAGCAAAGCGGAAGGTTTCCCGAAGTTTGCAGTCTCCCCCGATATCATTACCGGGTGCACTGCTCAGCAGGGGCATACGGATGAAGAGGGCAATGTTACAGATGACGCTTATTATTTCATAGACTTTGACATTGACCCCGCTTCAATCGACACGTCCGCCATGACAGGCAGCGACGTTTACAAAAAAATTGAAGAGACACTCGCCCCTGCGGCAAAGTTAGATGGCGTTGAAATCACAGCCGAGAGCAGAACAGTCAGTGTTAAAATCGAACGCGCGACCGACCGCCTTCTCTCTGCCGACACGTCAACAGTTTACTCCGTAAAGGCAAACGTTGTTTTCACCGACGATTACAAAGCTCTCGCTTCCGGCGGCAGCGTTGAAATGTCAATGCCCTACAAAACAAACGAGCACGTCGGTTTTACCTGGTTCGGCGCAAAATTCTCAACACCCGCCATTGTTGTCAAGCACGGCGACATGAAGGCACTTCCCGCAGAGGTTACGGTTGATTCCGAAACAACAAGCGATGATTACAAGCTCACGTTTGAACCCTCCGAAAAGGGAGTTGTCAGCATTGACAAAGACGGCGTTATGACCGTTGAAGGCAACGGCGAAAAAACAATCACCGTCAAAATGATTCTTGATTATGACGGTCACACCTACACAGATGACCTGACAGTTTATATTACGGAAAAGGAGGTGCCGACAGATGGCTGATGACATCAACACTGCTCAACAGCAGAATACTGCAGAAGAAGTAGTCAATGACAACAACATTTACCGCAGTTTCAACTATATCGGCACAAAAGAGACCATCTCCTACCTTTTCAACGACTGGTCCAACACTTTCAATATCAACGGATACGGTCAGAGATTTATCTGGGACGTTGTCAAAATCGACTTCAACATCGCCGCCATAGTCGGCATTTTCACAGGCGCCTGGGATATTATCAACGACACCTTTATTTCGGCAATTGTTGACAATACAAGAACAAGAATCGGCAAATTCCGTCCCTACCTTGTCGGTTTCCAGATTCCCATGACCTTAATCGGTCTTCTCTATTGGTTTATACCCTATTTCTTCCCCAATACGGCTGCAACATACATTCCGAAACTGATTTTCTACTATGTTTTCAGTGTCTTTACCGAAACGGCAAACACCTTTACCGGCGTTGCCCGAAGCGGATATATGTCCACGATTACGCCCAACCCGAATGAGCGTGTCCGCCTGATTACTCTTGCGGAGCTCCTCACCGGCTATATGGGCGAAGATATGCCGAGATACATATTCGGTTTTATGTATGATATGGTAACTACAGGCAGATGGAAGATTCAGCTTCGCAGTATATTCATGGGAATGGGCGTCGGATGTGCGCTGATTTCATCCGCATTCACACTCTGGTTCTTCCTGACTTCAAAAGAGAGAGTTCCCCAATCCATCGAAAGACCGAGCGTCAAAGAGGGCTTCAAGGCAATTTTCACGAACTATCCCGTTCTGCTTATGTGCCTTTCCGACTTCCTCGCTGGCTTCGGCGTAGGCACCAGCCAGGACAATTACTGGATAGATGTCTTCGGTCAGAACTCGATGATAAACACATTAAAAGCGCTTGTCAGCGGCATTTCAGGTCCCGTAGGCAGTATTTCCTACGCCTTCGTCGCTCCTCTTCGCAAACGTTTCTCTTCAAAATTCCTCTGGGTCGGTTCCGATATGTATGGCGACGCCGTCACCTTCGGTTTCTTCCTGCTGGGAATAACAAACAAGAACTATCTCAAACTCAAACCGATGCTTACCGGTTACGGTATAACCGAATTCCTCAGCAAACTTCTCTTCGGTGTCAACAAGGTTATCAACGCCGATTTGTGGAACGAGGCAATGGACTACTGCGAGTGGAAGCACGGCTACCGTATGGAGGCAACCACAGGCGTTGCCAAGGGTCTTGTTCAGAAGCTCCAGGGCATCTTTATGGGCACCATCAACAACCTCGTTATGAAGCGTGTCGGTTACGTTCAGGGTCTCAAGGTCGGCACTCAGGATGCAAGAACCAAAAAGTGGCTGTTCTATCTTTGCACTGTCGTTCCGCTTGTTACAAGCGCACTCGGCATTGTTCCCAAAATGCTCTGGCCCATCTCAAAGAAAAAGAGAATCCAGATGTATTACGAGCTTTCCGAACGCAGAAGCAGTATGATAAGCAACTACCTCGACACCCTCGACAGCGAGGCGGAACAAACTCAATAAAAACATTAAAGGCAGAGGTTTACCCCCTGCCTTTTCTTCGTCTGTAAATATATCTGATTAATGTCCGAATTGCATATTCTTTATAAACGCCTTCGAAAAATCATCGTCATCTGCCTGGTCAATATATTTCGCACTGCCGATAAACGCAGGCAGAACACCCGAACAGGCGTATTTTATTCCGCCGAGCATACTGCTGTTACCTGCAGATTTGCACCTGCTCCTGAATTCTTCGGGGATAAGTCCCGTCTTAACGGCGCTTTCAACATTGAAGCCCTCCGAAAAGCCGCCGGAAACAAAAACGTTTTCTATGTTGTCAGATGTGATGCCCGAACGCTTTAAAAGGACTTCTGTTGCCGAACGGACTGCGGATTTCGCAAGCTGATACTGCCTTATATCCTCCTGAGTTACGCTTACTCCGTCTGCAACTTCATATTCTCCGCACTCCATAAAACCTGAGGCGTCAATTTTGCCTTCTTCGAGCAGAAAAGCAACAATGTCAATAAGTCCCGTGCCGCATATTCCCTTTGCCTCGCCTCCGCTTGTCACCAGGGCTCTGCCGTTCTGATAAGCATATACCGCGCCTTCTGTCGCACTCATTCCGCACGAGATGTTTGCCCCCTCAAAGCAGGGCCCGGCGGCTGCCGAAGTGCACAGGCAGGAGCTTTCGTTGTAAAGAGCGATTTCCGCATTTGTGCCGAGGTCAACAAGCAGGTTGTATTTTCCGCCTTCCGGCACAGGAACATAATTAAGCCCTGCGGTAATATCCGCACCCGCAAACGCCGAAATACAGGGCAGTGATATTACTTCGCTCACATTGTTCAATCCGAGACTTCTGCCGTCCGCCGTTTTTGATTCAAGAAAAACGGGTGTATATGGCGCTGCTCCGAGCGATGAACAGTCAACACCGAAAAAGATGTGAAGCATTGTCGTGTTGCCCGCAACATAAAGCGGAAGCTTTTCTTTTATATTCAGCTTTCCGATAAGCCGGTTTATGTCGGATATAACGGCGCTCTGCAACTTCGAAACGCCGTTTTTGCGGCAGTATTCAATTCTTGCCATAATGTCCGCGCCGAACATGCGCTGTGAGTTTGCGCAGCAGAAAACTCCTTCCGCTTTTCCGCTTTCAATCGCAACAAGAGCCAGGGCAAGAGTTGAAGTGCCGATGTCGAGAACAAGGCATTTTTTATCCGCATTAACGGTTAAAGCCCGGTCGCCTTCGGGCGCGGAAACGCTCCCGCTTACGGGCAGAACAACAGAAATATCTTCATTAATAATATACCGGCACGCAGATTCTTCCCTGCCGTTTACCGTAACGGTGCATTTTCCGCAGGTTCCGTTTCCGCCGCAGGGCATGTCAATAAAAAAACCGTTTTCTCTGAGAATGTCGGAGAGCTTATCTCCTTTTTCTGCAAAAACGGCTGCAGTTTTGTCTGCGTCGTTTATTTTTATCTCACACATAATTCAGACCGCTTTGAATTCTGATTTTTCAAGGTTAAGCAAATATGCTTTTTTGTCCGTTCCGCCGGCATAACCGGTAAGGCAGCCGCCTTTTCTGAGCACTCTGTGGCAGGGCACGATTATTGAAACCGGGTTGAGACCGACAGCTCCGCCGACCGCCTGAGCGGAAACACAGCGGATTCCTTTCTGATTTGCAAGCGCTTTGGCAATTTCACCGTAGGTTACGGTCTGACCGTAAGGAATCGCTTTGAGTATCTCCCATACGCTCAACTGAAAAACCGTTCCCGCAAGCTTTACGGGCGGAGTGAAAGACGGCACCCCGCCGCCGAAATATATATCCAGCCATTCCGCCGTCCGCCCGAATACCGGCAGAGTCTTTTCAATCGGTTCATCGTTTATCGTTGAACCGTAATGCTTCTGACCGTCAAACCATAAACCAGTCAGATGTTCACCGTCGGAGGCAAGCGTGATTTCTCCGACAGGCGATGAATAAAACGAAAGAAAAGTCATTTTCTCAAAGAACAACAGTCGCCGTGTATTCAACTCCGTTTTCTGTTCTGATTCCGGGGTTTTCAACAACAAGCTCTCCGCCTGCAATATTCATAAAATGGCACAGTGCTATTCCCATATCCACCTTCTGAATATCCCAGTCGGCATTTTCGTCGTAACCTTTTTTATGGCTGAGATAAAAATGATATCTGCCGCCGTCGGCAACAATTCTCCACGGCTGCATATTGACCGCCGAGGGAGCGATTCTGACCGCTTCAAGCGCGTCCGCAATAGTTTTGTCATCTGTCCTGAACGGAGTCGAAAAATCCTTTTCAAAAAACAGCTCTCCGGCAGATTTGCGCTTGTCCGCCCTGACGCCTTTGCGCATTGTCGTCTCAATAATCGACATCTTTTTTGCAGGGTAGCCGAGAGGGCTCATACAATACATTCTTTCATTTCCTTTGACGCCTGCCGCGTTTTCAAACAGCTCACGCTTCATTGTGCCGCCTATCCAGGTGGTGCCTATGCCGAGAGACTGCGCAAAAAGCACAAGCTGCTCAAATGAATAACCGAAGGCCTCTTCACTGTATGGCGCCTTCCGAATTTTAGCGGCGATGTAGAGGGTTTCGCCCTTGATTACGGGAGTGTTCAGCCCGTTCTCTTTTGCATCGAGCAGAACAAACTCAACACTCTGATTAAACGGATTGGATATTGATCTGACAAAGTCCTCAATCGCTTTTCTGTCCTGTGCGCTGAGCGGATTGCCGTCAAAGGTCCGCACGCTTCTTCTCTGTTTTGCAAGTTGGAGTGTGTCCATAATAATTCTCCCGTCTTAAATGTAACTGTCTTCTTTTGATGTCTTGCCCACAAGAATATATGAAATAACAAACAGCACTGCAATAAAGCAGATGAAATAAAGAGCGCTTGTCTGTGATGTCGCAATATAATCGTAAGCGCCGTGTATCAGCGCGGGCAAAACCACACTGAGAATTCTGCAGAATTTCGATGCGCCTTTGCTGCCTCTGCGCTCAAATCTTTTTGCCGCGCCGTAGAATACTCCCATAAACACGCCGAAACAGGCGTGACCGGGTATTGCCGTTACCGCACGCACAACAGCCGTGCCCGCACCGTATGCCATAACGTAGCTTATGTTTTCCCACAATGCAAAGCCGAGCGATACAAAAACCGCATATACTACTCCGTCATAGCGGCAGTTGAATTCACGCGAGTGCCACGAACAGCGTTTCAACATAAAATATTTCGAGCTCTCCTCCGCAAACGCAACAATGCCGAAATAGAGAATTATGTTGTAGATAAAGCTCTCTTTGGCAACCGTTCGGTCAAGCACAAAACAGAGCACGCGCTCCTCGACAAGGGCTATCAGTGAGGAGAAAATGCCCGCCTTTGTAAGACTCCACAGCATCGCTTTTGATTCCTTTTCAAGCTTGTCGGAGCGGTATGCCTTCACCATAAGAAAAACGGCGGGAACAACCGCGGCGGCAATCAGGAAAAAGTTGTATGACATCAGCGTTGGTATAAGAAAATAAAACATTTATCTCTCCTTATATTTTATATGTTTAATAGATTAAACAAAGTCCGGAAATATATATCATAATCTTGATTATCCGAAAGTCCGGAAACACCACCGTCACCGACCTCGATTATTTTCCAAGTTCCATCATCGATTTCTGCGTAATCAACCGTATAATACGGGCTTTCAAGACAACTGTATTTCTTAAGTAATTCCTTTGGTGGTTCGGGACAATAATTGCCTTGACCGGAATTGCGACTTACGGTTGCAATTTTGTTGTTTATATAGAACACCCTATACTCATTTGAACATCCGCCGTATTGACGCAGATTAAGAAATTCTTTTATACACAATCCTCCTGTTAAAAGGTTTCCGCGATATTTATAAAAAACGTCCATCCACCTGTCAAAATCTTGCTGTGTAGTATTTTTGTCAAAAAACTTGGGGAAGTCAGTTCCTTTTACAGATTTGACGTAATCCTTTACCATAAATCGACCGAAATCTTTTTTAAGGTGTTCAACATCTATTTTTTTATGCAAGGGGTAAAACTCCGCTTTTGCGGTGTCATCTTTGATAGTGTCATAAGCATTGGGAAACAGATGAAATAAACTGTATTGTTCGGGGGTTGTTAAAAGCTTAATGCCAAAGTCGGAAAGAGCATTATAGAAATCACTATATTTTTCCGGTTTCATCATCCATCCTCTGTAAACTGCGTTATGCTTTTCGGATGTCGGATTAATAATTTTAAGAGTGTTATTATCAAACCACTCATAATAGTCGAACAGCATTATTTTAAAAAGCCCCGATGATAAAACAGAGTTATACTCATTTTGAAAATCTTCATCCGGTTTTCTTTTTTCAAAAAAAGAGTTGGGGAAAATAATTAAATCTACCATTTTTTTCTTATGCTTTCTATGACTTGTTCTTCTTTCTCTTTTCAATAATCACAACCCCGCCCGCAATAATTGCAGTCATACCGACTGCAATCAGCAAAACAACGGGCTTCTGCAGGCGTGCGCCCTTCTCTTCGGGAGCGGCTTTTTCAACGGCTGTATTTTCACTTGTTTCTTTACTGTCCGCCGTTTCACTTGCTTCGGTTTCGGCTGTGACTTCCGTTTTTGTTTCCGTTTCGGTTTCGGTTTCCGTCTCCGTTTCGGTCTCGGGCGGTTCTTCGCCTGATTTATAAGCCGTCATAAAGCTTATCATCGTCGGGCTGTTTATTGTATTGTTGTTGCCGTCAACGGTTTTCAGGTTGGTAAAATCTCCGAGAACAGAGGGCGAAAAATCATATTCCGCAAGCCGCCACGTCTCGTGGTTGAGCAGCAGCGCCGCCCTCGGAGCGGTGGTGCTGGTGGTGCACCGCACGTTGCTTTTATTTGCCGTGTTCTGTGTAATATTCTGCCACGACGGGTAGCCGTAGGTGAGGTAGGGCGAGTAGGTGTCGCCGTCGCAGGCAAGAACCCATACCTTCATATTCCTGATTGTTCTTGCCTCAGAGTCTGTGATTATCGTCCTCGGTGAAAAAAGAATAAGTCCCGAAAAAAAGTCGGGATGTTGAGTTGCCAGCCTCGCCGCGCCGCTTGCTCCTATGCACCAGCCGCCGACAATAATCCTGCTTTTGTCAACATTGTGGTTTGCCGCAAAATCCTGTATTGCGGCAAACATCGGCGCAAGAGGGCAGGTGTCAAAATAAACCGGCTCGGGCGCTTTGAGAATCTGAATATACATACCTGCGCCGTTCGGAACTCTTGACTGGAACTCGTCGCTTGACCAGTTGGCAAATTTGTTTGCCTTGAGCTCGTTGCCGGAGGGCGTGCCTTCGCCTGCGCCGCCAAGCAGAACAACAAGGGGGCAGGGGCCGTCCGATGCAGGCACAAAGTAACTGTATTCAAGACTCATTCCGCCTGCCGAAGGACCCTCGGAACGAGCCCACTGACCGCGCAGTGCGGTAAGCCCGCTGTTAATGCTCACAGCCGAAACGGCAACCACGCAGTTGAGAGCGATGAGCAGACAGATGCTCAGTGATATTATTCTTTTTTTGAAATTGCTTGTTTTTGCCATAATAAACTCCGCAGGATATACGGTCTTACCGTTATTTTTTAAGGTATTGTGTTGAAACGGGGAAATCAAAATATGTGTCGGGATACGGCTCGTCCTCGAGCATAAAGTGCCACCACTCGCAGTCCAGCGGAGCAAAGCCGTTTCTCAGCATAACCTTGCGAAGAATCATCCGGTTTTCATATTGTTCATCAGTAATTGATGTGCAGTCGGGGTGCGATACGGGACCGAAAAAATCAAACGGAGAGCCCATATCAAGCTCTTTGCCCGTTGCCATATCCAGCAGGGTCAGGTCAACTGCGCTCCCTCTGCTGTGGCTTGAGCGCTTGGCGATGTAGCCCTTGCTGAAAAGCTCCTGCTTTGCAAGGTCAGGGTAAAAATACGGCTTCATCCGTATGTCGGTGTCCTCAATTCCCCACAGAACAAAATGCTTTACAGCCGTTGCGGGGCGGTATGCGTCAAATACTTTAAAACGGTAGCCGCGCACGTTAAGCTCATTTGCCGCCGATTTGAGCGCACGCGCCGCCTCGATTGTCAGAAGGGCGCACGGTTCTTCGTAGCCGTCAATTCTTTCGCCTATGAAATTATATGTTGAGTGGTATCTTATCTCCTGAATGATTCCCGGCACAAAATCTGCCAGAACAACAAACCCCGAAGGGTCCGAAATCACCTGCTTTTCAAAATCGGTTGACATATTGATTGCCTTTCTTATTTGTAATTATTCTTCATTAAGAACGGGAATATAAACCATTTTAAGAGGAATCATTTTTTTATATTTATCACTTAAATCGTCATAATATTTTAATATTAGTTCAACGAGTTCAGTTCCGTTTATACCACGAATAATCGGTGTGCTGTCTAAATATTTTTGAGCGTTTTTAGTGTAATTTGAGAGAGTGACAAACAAACCGTAATCTCCTTCTCGCATTGCGCCTTTCAATGATTGAATCGTTGCTTCTTTTATATCTCCGTCTTGGCTTTTTACCTGAACTAATATACGAGGAGGAAGTTCATCTTTATATGCTGTAATATCAATACCGCTGTCACCACCGTGCGGGGAGACAATAGTCCTATACCCCATAGTTCTGAGAAGGTCAGCTACAAAATTTTCCAAATCATATCCTTTAAGCTGACGGCTTAATTCTTTTAAAATAAAATCTTTTGTGGTTTCTATTATACTTTCTGCAGTTGCACCGATACTTTTATCATCCGTATCAAGATCTATTTGCTTTGCTTTATTATTCAGCGCCATAATATATTCATCAGCATAGTTTTTGACAGAAAATAATGTCATAGCAGAGCCAATTTCATATAGAGCGCCTTGAGAAAAATGAGTTCGAGGCAGGTGCTTTAACCATTTAACTTTTCTTGTTTGAACATATTCAGGCTGAGAAGCATCATATATGTAGTCACTTTCAATTTTACCGATATTTATTTCTCGATTTGTTTTTGATGGAAAAACAACATAGTCGCCAATCTGCATTTCATAACAAAAGCGATATAACATACCTGCAACATTTGAAATGCCTCCTTTTTTTGCTTCAGGATAGGTTAGAATATAGTTTTCTTTAAATGCTTCTCTATCTTGAATTAATAAAGATAGATTACCCATTTCTCTCCATCCGATAGCGATAATGTTGTCTTTAAGAAAAAGAGCGTCATTTTGAGTGTGTATTCCCCAAACTTTGATGTCTTCGTTTGTCATAAATAATCTCCGTTTCTTTATTATTATTTACAAAAATAGTTGAAGCATAATTTGCCTTCCCCTTGAGGGGAAGGTGGTTGAGCGCAGCGAAGCCGGATGAGGTGTATTGCCGATAATAAGCAGAAATAAGGTTCCGTTTGGCAATAACATCACCTCATCAGTCACTGCGTGACAGCTTCCCCTCAAGGGGAAGCCTGTTCAATAGATCTTCACAAACTCCGTCAAAATTATTGTTGACATCATCATTTGAATATCTCAGAACTGATATTCCCAAATCATTTAAAAAAGCATCACGCTCTTTATCAGAGTTTATTCCTTCTGTTTCATAGTGTTGAGAACCGTCAAGTTCAATTACAGTTTTGGCAGACGCAATATAGAAATCAACAATGTATTTTCCGATTACCTTCTGACGGTTCACGTTTATCGGCAGTGTTTTCAGAAAGTCATACCACAAATGCCTTTCTTCTTTTGTCATTTCACTGCGCAGTTTTTGTGCATACGGCTTTAACATAGGGTTGTTTGTTTTGTTCATTGCAAATTACCTTTATAAGTTCTTATTGTTTTTATGCAATAGCACTTTATGCCTTCCCCTGAGCGGGTAACAGTCATATAGCTGTATAAATACATCTGACGACAGGGTAATTCAATGCCGTAACAGCAAGCACGCCGTCTCCACATGTCCGCAGCCGGGGAACATATCCACGGGGCAGACAGCGTTGACACTGTATCCGAGCTCGTCCAGAACAACGCAGTCCCTCGCAAGCGTTGCGGGGTCGCAGGAGATGTAAACTATTCGGTCCGGACTCATCTTCGCAACCGTCTGCAAAACATCCTTTGAACAGCCCTTCCTCGGCGGGTCAAGAACAACAACATCCGGTCTTACACCGTCATTTTCAAGTTTTCCGGCTGCTTCGGAGGCATCGGCGCAGATGAACTCCGCATTTACGGCGCTGTTGAGAACGGCGTTTGTTTTCGCATCCTCAATCGCCTCGGGCACTATCTCAACGCCGATAACCTTCTTCGCCTTTTTTGCCATGGTCAGCCCGATTGTTCCCGTTCCGCAGTAGAGGTCGAGCACCGTCTCGCTGCCGCTGAGCCCGGCATATTCTGCCGCCTTGCTGTATAGCTTTTCCGCCTGGGCGGGGTTCACCTGGTAAAACGAGAGCATTGAGATTCTGAACCTGCAGCCGCATAAAACATCTTCTATATATCCGCTGCCGAAAATGTTGCGGCAGGTTTTGCCGAATATAACATTTGTTTTTTCTTTATTTACATTAATTACAATGCTTTTTATCAAACTGTCGCAGTCTGTAAGAGTCTTAACAAGCTCGTCCTCACGGGGAAGGGCTTTGCCGTTTATCACGGCGCAAACCATAACTTCGCCCGTGGCGGCGGCTTTACGCAGGCAGATGTGCCGCAGAAGCCCGCTGTGAGCTGTCTCGTCATAAACGCTTATGTTATTTTTTACCGCATATTTTTCAAAAGCGTTCAGTATGTTCTCAAATTCCGCCGGCTGAAGCGGGCAGCTCCTGCACTCAACGACCCTGTGGCTGTGCGTCGAAAAAAAGCCGATTTTAAGTCCGTCGTCTGTCTTTTCAACAGGGAACTGTGCCTTGTTTCGGTAGCCCGTTCTGCCCGAAAAAGCAATTATCGGTTCGGGTGTGATGTCAATTCCGCCTATTCTTTTGAAAGAATCAACAACAAACTGCTGTTTTATTTTTGCCTCCGCCCCATAATCAATGTGGCGGAACACACAGCCGCCGCATTTTGAATAGGCGGAGCAGTCCGGCTCGATTCTGTCGGGTGAGGGCTTTGTGACGCAATGCACCTTGGCAAAAGCGCAATTCGGTTTGACCTTAAGAATATGCGCTTCAATCTCGTCGCCCTTAGCCGTCATCGGCACAAAAACGGCAAGCCCGTCATATCTTCCCACACCGCTGCCCTGCAGGGTGCAGTTTTCTATGCTGAGTTTTACAATATCGTTCTTTTTAAGCATTTTTATGTTTCTGAAGGTAGTCGATAAACAGATTCCAGTCGTATCTGCTCATATAATGAACGCCGGGGCGGGCGTGATAACCTATGCTTCCGGAATGAGTGAAAAACGGCATTTCCTTGATTTCACTCTCGTCAATTCCCGTTCTCCCGTAAAGTCTGCAAACGGGCGAGGCGGCGCGGCAGCACGCAAGCTGCGCACCGGGATTTGCCCAGATATCTTCCATCGACGAGGTGATGTAAATGTTTCTGTCTGCGTTGAGCGCAAGAAGAAAATGCTGGTCAAACGGCACCTCGTCGTCACGGTTTGCAAACTGTCTGAAATCCGGACAGAACCAGTAGGGGAAATTCTTTGTGATGTCGGCAATATGCTCGCTTCTGCTCTCCTTTCCTCTGAAAAGAGAGTCGCCCGAGCAGCCGGCGTTGTTTGAATAAATGAATCTGAATCTGCTGTCGAGCGCACCGGTAACAAGCGCGGTTTTACCCAGTCTTGAATGACCCGCAACCGCAAGGTTTTTCATATCTGCAAAATCACAGTTTTCAAGGTAGTTTGCGGCGCATCTTGCGGCAAGAGCCCAGAGCATTATTTTGCCGGGAGCTGTCGGCTCGTTTCTGTCAATGTTGAAAAGATGAGCAATTCCGCTCTCAAAATCATCGTCATCGCCCGCAACATCGGTGTAGCAGATTGAAACAAATGCAATTCCTCTGTTAATAATCTCTTCCGCAGGCAGATATTTGTCGGGCACAAGCGGGCGGAAGTTGAGAAAGACCACTGTCGGGTATTTTCCTTCGCCTGACGGGCGGCAAACATGCATGGGGAACGAAGCCGTTTTGCCGTTTACGGTGATTGTCGCCCTGACAATTGTGTATTCCGCTTTGCCGGCGCAGAACCTGTCGATTCGCTCCGTCTGTTCAAATTCGGTTTTTTCGGGCATCGGCAGGGGAGAGCCGTATTCATATTTCCAGAGCAGTGCGGCCGTGCCATCACGGTCAAATTTTCCGTCTTTTATTACTTCGGGCAGATTGATGTTATTCATGGCAGACTCCTTTTCATAAACTTAATCAAATAATTTTATCATATAAAACGCATTATTACAACAAATTAAATTATGTTTGCCGATTTATTGACATAACGGCCGAAACGGCGTAAAATGACAAAAGAAAAATGTTTCGGAGGTTAAAAAGTTGAACAAAAAGCGTTCTTTGATTATAAGAATCATCGCAATTGTGCTTGTCGCTCTGCTTGTTCTGAGCGTGGTTACCGTTGCAATAGCCACAATGAGATAACCGTAAAAAACTGCAAATTCACGGCGGACTGTATAACACGGTCCGCCGTTTTAACATTTATGTTGAAAATTAACAATATTTTTGTCTGAAACTGCTGTTCTTTATTGACATTTAATAATTATTTTGATAATATTAAGTGAATATTCTTGCAAGGCAAAAATAGAGACAATATTCAAATCAGACTAAGGAGGAATTTCAGTTGATTGACCAGAAAACCCTCGCATACATCAATATGTATGCAATACTGGGCGCGCTCGAAAACCTTTGCGAGCTTGCACCGGAGGCACCCTCGCTTCTCACAAACAAAAAGCCCATAAGAATCGGCTTTGAGGTTAAAGGCGGCCCCAGCGCTACTCTCACCTTCAAAAACGGCAAGTGCAGAATGGACCAGGGCTGCAAAAAGGTTGACGTAAAGCTTCCGTTCAGCTCCTGCGAAAAATTCAACGGCCTTATTGACGGCACAACAACACCCATCCCCTCAAAGGGCTTTACCCACATCGGTTTCCTTCTCAAGGATTTCACCGCTCTGACAGACCTTCTCAACAAATATCTCCGTCCCGAGCCCGCAGACCTTGAGGATGAAGATTTCTTCAACATCAGCACACAGGTTATGCTCGGCGTTATCGGCGTTGCCATCTCGCAGATAGCAAACAACGATGAAATCGGCAAGTTCACCGCAAGCAACATTGTTGACGGCAACATTCTGTTCAGCATAAAAGACGGTCCCGCAGTTACAATCCGCTGCAAGGATCACCGCCTTGTCACAATCAAATGCGGCTGCGACAATTACAGAGCAAAGATGGAATTCAAGAATATGAAACTCGCCCGCGACCTCTTTGACGGCAATGTCAACGCCGTTGCCTGCATCGGCAAGGGCTATATCGCAATGCAGGGTATGATTTCCATGCTTGACAACCTTAACAGACTGCTCGACAGAGTAGCCGTTTATCTT